>Ga0187850_10003107_pt1 | contig 14468 bp, 8 predicted proteins | sample June2016WEW_4_15_FD_132436 | JGI IMG/M metagenome (GOLD analysis project Ga0187850, IMG submission 132436) | Peatland microbial communities from SPRUCE experiment site at the Marcell Experimental Forest, Minnesota, USA - June2016WEW_4_150 | ecosystem: Environmental > Terrestrial > Soil >... | reverse complement strand
GATCTCGGGGCTCCTGCCGATCAGGCCGAAGTTGTCCCGGATCCATTGGACCAGGGCGCCCGTAATCGCCACGCTCCCTTCCAGCGCATAGCTCGCCGGCTGGTTCTTCATCTGGAACGCGACGGTAGTCAGCAAGCCGCACTTGGACTGAATGATTTCGCGGCCGGTATTCATGAGCAAGAAACACCCGGTGCCGTACGTGTTTTTCGCCTCGCCCGCGCGGAAACAGGCTTGTCCGGCCAGGGCGGCCTGCTGGTCTCCCAGGATGCCGGCGACTGGAACGTCCTTCACAGCGTCCAGCGTGGCCACGTCATACTGCTCGCTGCTGGAACAGATCCGGGGCAGGATCTGCCGTGGGATGCCGAACGCGCTCAACAATTCCGGATCCCAATCGAGCGTCCGTAGATTCATCAACTGCGTGCGGCTGGCGTTGGTCGAGTCCGTGACGTGGAGCCCGCCCTGGACGCCGCCGGTCAGATGCCAGACCAGGAACGCGTCGATGTTGCCGAACAGAATCTCGCCGGCTTCCGCCCGCTCACGCGCGCCGGCAACATGGTCCAGCAACCAGCGAATCTTCAAGCCGCTGAAGTAAGTCGACAGGGGGAGACCCGTCTTCGCCCGAAAGCGGTCGGGGCCTCCGCCGCGCGACAGCTCGGGGATGTAGTCAGCGACCCGCGTATCCTGCCAGACCAGGGCATTGTTCACCGGCCTTCCGGTCTTGCGATTCCAAAGCACCGTGGTTTCGCGCTGGTTGGTGATGCCGATGGCCGCCAGGTCGCGGGGACCCAGGGAGCGCTGCTCCATGGCGGCCGCGACCACCTCTTGAGTCCGGCGCCAGATCTCGTCGGGGTCGTGCTCCACCCACCCCGGGCGGGGGTAGATCTGCTGGTGCTCTTTCTGCGCGCTGGCGACGATGGTCCCGGCGCGGTCAAACATGATGAACCGCGTGCTGGTTGTGCCTTGATCGATGGCTCCGATGTATTGTGGCATGGACTGGTCTCTTGGATGCCGCGGAGGGCCTGGCGTCGAAGCGAGGGCAAACATCTCCCTTCGCGGCGGCTGCAATGGAGGCCGCGGGCGAGGCGCCGATTTCAGCGCATCCTGGCGGCTGCGTTCTTGATATTCTGCGCGTTGTTCGAGCCCAGTTGCTGATATACGCCTTCGATGGCAGCGCACTGGTCGCTGAATTTAGCGCCTTCCAGCACCTGGGCCTTGTTGTTCGTCATCAGGCCAAGCTGGTAATTGGCGACGCCCAGAAAGAACAGCGCGGGACCCAACAGGGCCGGCTCGCCCTTGATGTACGGAAGCGCCGCGCGAAGGTTCTTGTTGGCTTGCGCCCACAGATTCCTCCCACCCGGCGCGGTGCTCTGTTCGCCCGCGACGACACCGGCAATCCAGTAGCCGCGGCCCAACCATAGACTGCGTTTGCGTTCCCAGTCGGCGGCCGTTACCGCCTCGGGTTTTTGGCGCTGATTGGCCGCGGCAACCAGCCGGTTGCCTAAGGAGATGGCACGGTCGGCCTGTTTCTTGACCTGCGCGTTATTCGCCGCCACTAACAACAGGTCCGGGTTATTGGGAAAGATCACCAGGGCCTTCTCCACAATGGCTGGGATCTCAGCGTCTTTTCCCGCCTGCCGGAGCGCCGCCAGGTAGGCCTCGTAACCCTGGTCCAGGTACTTGCTCTTGGGGCTCTGCTGCTCCAGCGTGCCCAGCAGGTCCACCATTACCGCGGGCTCGGACTGCACGGCGGTGGCATACAGCGCATACTCGGTGTACGCCTCGATCTCTTTCGCATATTTGACGCGGTTGGGCCAGTCTTCCTTTTCGATGGCGCTCGTGGGCTCGGAAGCGGAAATCACTTTGCGAGCCAGTTCGCACGCCTGCACCGCCAGTTTCTTGACCTCGGGGGCGTCCTTCTTGGCAGTTGCGTTTTGGAGACTCTGGTACGTGTCGTCCAGTTCGTCGGCGACCACGACGGGTCCGGTCATGAGAAAAATCGCAATACCCAATACAGAGAGTTTCATGGCACCTCCTCCATAGCCTAACGCAATTATACCTAAGCCGGATTCTAGCATCCGCACATCCGGAATGGCGGCGGGGGCTGGCGCAAAGCAGGCGTCCTGCCTGGGCTTGTGGGTTGAGGATGGCGAGGCGCAGGCATCGTGGTGGCGCCCGACAGTTCTACAACCGTGTGCATCTGAAAGCACGGCAAACTCAGCCTGCGGATACCGGATTTGAGGATGTGATTTAGTTCAAACCGGTTCTCGGAATCCTGTCAAGCTTCAGTTTTTTGCGACTCGAGGGCCGTGGGCGCGACACGGCAGGGTCCGCGGCCTTCCGGCCGAGTCGCGGCGCCGGCCCGCGACGGCTGTAGGAGGGGCCGGGCCACGGCCACATTTTTCTGGGAGAATCAGATTATCGAAGGGGACGCAGAAACATGTCATGAAGAATCCACTAACTGTGGCCGGGGAAGATCAACTCGCGGCGGATCGGCAAGGGACCGATCAGTTGCGCAAACCGAGCCGCGTGCCGGTTGTGTCCGCCATCCTGCGGTACTTCGCTTCCGGCCCGGACAAGCCTCCGCTTCGCGATCCCCAACAGATCGAGCGGTTGTACAAGCGCTACCGAATCACGGTCATGACATTGATTACGGTCGGCTACGGCATCGCCTATATGTGCCGCCTGGGCCTGTCGGTGGTCAAGAAACCGCTGATCGATGACGGCATCTTTTCGGCCGATCAACTGGGCACGATCGGCTCCGCCATCTTCTACGCTTACGCCTTCGGCAAGCTGGTCAACGGCTTTTTGGCGGACCACGCCAACATGAAAAAGTTCCTGGCCTTCGGCGTGCTCGTCTCGGCGCTGATCAACATTTTCATGGGTTGGTCCACGGTGCTGTGGGTGTGGGTAGTCCTTTGGGCGCTGAACGGATGGTTTCAGGGATTCGGAGCCCCTGCGGGTGTGGTGGCCATGTCCCAATGGTTCAGCAACCGCGAGCGCGGAACCTACTACGGCATCTGGAGCACGGCCCACCCGCTCGGCGAAGGCTTGACCTTCGCCCTGCTGGCCGCCATGGTCACCTGGTTTGGCTGGCGGGCCGGTTTTGTGGGCCCCGGAGTGATCTGCGTGGTGCTTGCCATTGCGCTGTACGTGTTCATGGAGGACCGTCCGCAAACCATGGGCCTGCCCGCCGTGGCGGACTGGAAGAACGATTACATCGCCAAGCCCGCGGACGGCGCGGGGAAGCCAAAGACCACCTGGCAGATGCAGCTCTCGATTCTCAGGTACCCCTCGATTTGGGTGCTGGCGTTCTCGAGCGCCCTGATGACCATGACCCGTTACGCCATGAACGACTGGGGCATGCTCTATTTGCAGGAAGCCAAGGGCTATTCGGGCATCGCGGCGGGCGGCCTGTTGGCGGCCAAGTCGCTGGCGGGCCTGGCGGGCTGCGCCTCCTACGGTTTCATCTCGGACAAGCTGTTTCGCGCCCGGCGGCCGCCCATGAATCTTATCTGCGGCGTGGTGGAAATCCTGTCCCTGGTGGTCATGTTTGCCATCCCGCCGGGACACCCGCTGGTCGTGACCGTCATGCTCCTGGTCTATGGTTTCGCCATCACCGGGCTGATTACTTCGCTGGGCGGATTGTTCGCCATCGACATCGCACCCAAGAAGGCGGCGGGCGCCGCCATGGGGTTCATCGGCGTTTTCAGCTATGTTGGCGCGGCCATCCAGGAGCGCATCAGCGGCATTTTGATTCGGCACGGGACCACCATGGTGAACGGCGTGCGGCAATACGACTTTCACAGTGCGCTGGTTTTCTGGCTGGGAACGTCGGTTGTTTCGATGATTCTCGCGACCTCTTTGTGGCGTGTGAGGGCCAATGACTAACTTTTGGAGCGAAGTAATGCGCGGCAATTCCAGTTACGACATCGTCATCATAGGCAATTACACGAAAGATACGATCGTTTCTCCGTCCGGCACCCGGCACGTGGACGGCGGCGGCTTTAATTACGGCGCCCACGTGGCATTCATGATGGGCCTGAAGGCCGCCGCGGTGACCCGCTTGTCCAGGGAGGATAACCGTGTGGTGGACGCCCTCACCCGGCTGGGTGTCACCGTCTATCCGACGTACACTCCGCATTCCACCGACATGCGCCTGTATTATCCGACTTCCAACGTGGATGAGCGTGTCTTATCGGTGACACACACTGCCGGAGCGTTCACGGCCGACCAAGTCAGGGGACTCGAATCCAAGGCGTTTCTGATTAATTCCTCGATTCGGGGAGAAGTGGATCTGGCGGTCATCCGGGAGCTGCGCGCCAAGAGCACGCTGCTCGCCGCCGACGCGCAGGGATTCGTTCGGATCATGGGCCCGGAGGGCGTTCTGATGTACGATGGCTGGCCGGAAAAACACGAAGTGCTCTCGCAGATCGACATCTTGAAAGCCGACTCCGTGGAAGCGGAAAAGCTGACCGGCACGGCCGATATCAAGGCCGCGGCGCGAATCCTGGCGGGTTACGGGCCGAAAGAGATTGTGCTGACGCACGGCCAGGGCGTTCTGGTGCTGGCTGACGGCCGGTTCTACCAGGAGCCGTTCTGTCCGCAAGAGCTGGTCGGGCGCTCCGGCCGGGGCGATACCTGCGTCGGTTCGTACGTCTGCAAGCGCTTGAGCGCCTCTCCGCAAGAGGCTACCATCTGGGCGGCGGCTGTCACCAGTCTGAAAATGGAAGCCGAGGGTCCCATCAAGAGAACAGCGAGTGAAGTGGAAGAACTGATCGCCAGGATGTACACAACCACAGAAGGGTAAATACTGCTAATGAACTGGAAAACATTTGCGCCGTTGGCGCTGGCGGCTTTGTCCATTCCTTGGGGCGCAGGGGCAGTCCTGGCCCAAGGGACTCCCGGGTCCGGCGGGGAATTGAAGTTCATAGTCATTGTGAGTCGGCACGGTGTTCGTCCCCCGATCGTGAGCAATGACCAGATCAATCCGTATTCGGCCGAGCCGTGGCCCCAGTGGGACGTTCCTCCCGGGTATCTCACGGCGCACGGCCGGACCTTGATGAAACTGTTCGGCGCCTATGACCGGGCGCAATTCGCGCGCGCCGGCCTGTTCAGTCCGTCGGGCTGCGCGGATGCGGATCGCGTCTATTTTTGGGCGGACACCGATGAGCGCACCATCGAAACCGGCCGCGCCTTAGCCGAGGGCATGCTGCCCGGTTGCGCAGTCGAGGTCCACTCGGCAGCGGCGGGAACGCACGACCCGCTGTTCAGTCCCTTAGCGGCCGGTGTTGGGCATCCCGACTCCGATTTAGCGGCGGCGGCGATGTCCGGCCGCATCGGGGGTCACCCGGAAGCTTTGCTGGTGGCCTATCGCCCGGCCCTCGAAACCATGCAGCAGGTGCTTCTCGGGTGCCAGCCGGGCGGGAAGTGCCCGCCCGAGGGCAAGACGGTCAAACAGTCATTCCTGGAGCTGCCCATGTCGCTTGGTCCGGCCATGGGCGGCCTGGCTGAAATGCGCGGACCGCTTGCCACAGCCTCTTCCCTGGCGGAGGATTTCCTCCTCGAGTACACCAACGGGATGGAAGGCAAGGACCTGGGTTGGGGACGCCTCACCGAGTCCAATCTGCGGCAGATGATGTCGCTCCATGTCGCCTACACCGACCTGGTGCGGCGCACGCCGCTGATCGGGCGCACGTCCGCTTCGAATCTGTTGAGCCATGTTGTCAAGGCCATGGAGCAGGCGGTCACGGGCAAGGCCGTGCCCGGCGCCATCGGCAGGGCAGGGGACCGCGCCCTGGTCATCGTCGGACACGACGGGAATCTCTCCAATATTCAGGGAACGCTGAATCTTACCTGGCTGATTCCGGGCTACCAGCCCAATGACACGCCTCCCGGAGGCGCGCTGATTTTCGAGTTGTGGCGCCAACCCGCCAGTGGGGAGTATTCGGTCCGCACGTACTACACGGTCCAGACCCTCGAGCAGATGCGCAAAGCTGTGCCTCTGACGCTGGACGCGCCGCCAGCCAAAGCGACTGTCTTCGTGCCGGCTTGCAGTACGGCCAAGGAAGGCTCGCCGTGTGATTGGAAGGCATTTCAACACACGATTGAGACCTCTATCGACCCGGCATTTGTGAAGCCGTAATGAGGACCGCCGTGCGGTAGCCATCAGCGGTCAGCCCCACCGGCACGGCTGAAAGCTGACCGCTGACTGCTGAAAGTTCCCTCTCGCCTCAGAAGCCGAGACGCAGACCCAGTTCAATGATTCGCGGCGCGTTGAACTGGCTGCCGATCACGCCGAAGGTGGTCGGAGCTTGCAGGCTCACCCCCGGATCGGCAAACATCACGTGGTTGAAGATGTTGAAGAACTGGGCGGTGAACGTGGCCGAGAGACGTTCCGTGAACTTGAACTTACGCGCGACGCTCAGGTCCAGGTTCCAGTGCGCCATGCCGCGCAATATGCCGGCCATGCTGGTGGTGTCCACGCTGACCTGGATCGGACGGAAGGAGCTATAAACAGCGCTCGGATCCGCGAAGATATTCAGCCCGGTGCCGCCGGTGGCCGGATTGCCCGACGTGCCAACCTGAGTCACGGTATTGCCGATGACGCCGGAATGCACGCTATTACCCGGCGCGACCTTCACCAGCGGGATCGCCCCCGCGCTGCTGCTGGTCCCTTGCCCGTACTCCTGGCTTGAACCGTCCGTGACCTTGAGCGGCAGCCCGCTGTAAGCGCTGAAGATCGGCGCGACGGACCAGCCGCCAGTGATTTGGTCCACAACCTTGTTCCCGCTGTGGCCAAAAGGCAGTTGATAGGAGCCGAGCAGGTTGAAGACGTATTTCCGGTCGAAAATCGAAGTGCCGTAGTCGTAATGCAGGTCGAAGGCGTTGGTTCCGGCGGTGTCCTGGTCCTGGTTCCACCCCGACGCGTCGAGCGAATGCGCATAGGTGAAATTGGCATCCAGCGCCACGCCCTTCCAGTTGCGCGTGCGGTACGAGACGAAGCCCGAGTTGTAATTGGACCAGCCCCGGTTGGTGTAGACGAAGAACGTGGTCATCTGCGTGGCCGTGGCGGTTCCGGGACCAGTGGCGAACGAAGGCTGGCTCGCATTCCAAAGGGTACGGACCTGTTGCGAAAGGAAGTTCGAGCTATAGGAGGCGACCACGCCTGCCGTGCAACTCGCGTTCGGAGCCTTGCACAGCGAGCTGCCCGCCAGCGCCGACTCAAAGAACGGCTGCGCCGTGACCGCGCTGCCCGCGCGAAGTTGCGCCGCGACCGCGTCGAAAGCCTGCGCCAGCGTCTGCCCGCCGCTCTTCATGAAGAAAGGCACTTGGTTCAAGTCCGCGGGCGCGTAAAGTTCAGACGCCGTGCGCCGCACGTAGCCAATCTCCAGCACCGAATTGCCAGGCATTTCACGCTGTATCGTGAAGTTCCAGGAGTTGTTCGGCGAGGGCTCATAGCTGGGACTGATGTTATAGGTGGTTGACGTGAATGGCTGGTTGGCGGTCGGCACGGTGCTGTTGCCCGGAATCATCGGAACCGTGGCGGTTGCCGACAACGGCGGAATAGGGATGGCGGAGCCGTCGACGCCCACGCGAAACGCCGTGGCCGGATTGACGCCGGAAGAGCCCAGGCACTGGCCCGCAGTGGAGGGGCCCAGGCACGTCAGCGTCTGCCCGAAGCCCAGGGCTTGCAGCGGATTGATCACTTTCTGCACGCCATTCAAACGATCGTACAAACGCGCATAACCGCCGCGAAGAACGGTCTTGCCGTTGCCGAAAAGCCATCCCCATGCTCCACCGCTGAACTTGGGGTTCCATGCGACCGCGATGCGCGGAGCGAAATCCTTATAGACAATGTTGTAAGGGTACGTGCGGTTGGCGGATTTGATCGGTTCCATTCCGATCAGGGGATTGTAGACTTGGCCGTTGAGCGCCGCCTGCTGCCGCTGTTGCAGGTAGGCGACCGGATCCAGGATCTGATTGGCGCCTGCCAGAATCGCGATGATCTGCTTTCCGTTCGCTTCCTGCGCCGGCACGTCCACGCCCCAGTTCAAGCCGTAGTTGATGGTTAGCGTGGGCAAGACATGCCAGGAATCGGTGGCGTAAAAGCTGTAGAGGCTCCAGTACACGTTCGTTGTGAGCGGCGTGCCTGCGGGGAGGGCAGAGAGGTCGCTCCCGCGCGCGCCCAGTTGCACCGCCTGGTCTACCAGGCCGAGCGCTTCAGCGTATTCCGTGTTCCAGTTGCTGCTCTGGTTCGAAGGCAGGCAATTGGTGGTCAGGGTTCCGGCGCACGTAGGCGGGCGGTAGGTGCTCGGGATGTTAAGCCCGGAGGTCACACTGATGTTGTATTCCGGCACGGTCAGCGATCCCTGCCCGTCGTCCCGCCAGAAATGCACATTGGTGTGATCCCACGTGGCACCGAAGCGGAGCAGATGGGTCCCTTTCTGCCAGGACAGATTCTCCCGGACGCCGGGGCTTTGGCTGCCCCAGGCACGCTGGCGCACCGTGTTGGTGCGGTACGTGATGGGCTGCAACTCATTGTCGTTGTCGCCGCCGACCAACAGGGAGCCGGTGGTCCCAGGAACCTGTGGGAAGGAACCGGCCGTCTTCCAGAGCCACCAGTCGCGCAGATAGCTGACGCTGGTTTCGCTGGTGAGGCTCGGAGTGATCATGCCCGTGAGCCCCGCCACGAAATACCGCGGCTGGCGCGGGATGCCGGAAGTCGTCGCGATCTGTCCCAGGGTGTCTCCGGGCAGCAGGCCGCCGATGTCCACCTGGCGGTTGCCCACCGCCGCCGTTTCCACATAGTGACGATAGCTGGCGGTGAATTGCCAATTGGATCCGAAGGCGTGGTCCATCCGGATCACGCCGAAGTCGCTCCGTACGGGTAGCGCCGCCGCTCCCGTGAAGCCGATCGTGTTCAGCCCATCTCCGGAGCTGGGGTTGTTGCCCACTGGCTCGTACTTGCTCCACATCTGGTTGATCAGCGGGTTCAGGCCGATTCCGCGCGGGTCGCAAGCGGTGTTGCCACTGGTGCCACACTGCATTGAAGTCTTGATGTTGTAAGAAATCAAGTTGCCCGCGGCGTCGCGGAAACGGAGAATGCCCTGCTTCATGGTGTCGGTTGGCACGATCCGCGTGACGGTCGCCCTATTCAACATGCGCCGGCCCTCGTAGTCGGCGAAAAAGTACGTTTTCGCCTTCTCCGGCAGGCCCGGAATGTAGCCACCCAGCGTTCCTCCAAAACGGTTGTCCCGGGTTTGTGGCCGCGGCTGCGGGATGCGGTTGAGATTCCATCCGTTCGCATTCAGGTCGCTGTTCTGAAGATACTCATAGGCTGAGCCGTGAAACTGGTCGCCGCCGCGCTTGGTGACCAGCACCGTCTGGCTTCCGGAAGATCCGGTGAAACTGGCGGTGTGATTGGTGGTGGCCACGCGGAATTCCTGGATGCTCTCGACCGGGGTGGGGATGGGGGCTTCCGGCGCGCCGGTGTAATTGGTGTAATAATCCGAGTTCCCGGAGACAGAGCTGGTGACGTTGCCGCCGTCCAGCATAATCGTGTTTTGGTCGCTCTTCGCGCCCGCCACCTGGCCGCCGTAATAGCTGCTTTGGCCGGGGCCTTGTTGCGGCATCGATGTCGCCTGGAGCGTGAGGAAACTGGTGACGTTGCGTTGCAGCGAGGGAAGCGACAGCAGGTCGTCGCCGCCGATGGTGGAACCGACCGTCGAATCGAGAGTTTGCAGCTCCGCTCCCGGCGTGGCTGTAACTTCGATCGTCAGACGGGATTCACCGATCGCCAGTTGCAGGTTGACGGTGTACGACTTGGTAACCTCGACCACTATCGCCGGCACCACCGCCTGTTTGAACCCAGTGGCGCTTGCGCGGATCGAGTACGTCCCCGGCGGCAGCGCGACGAACGCGTAGCGGCCCGCGGCATTCGTGGTCACCGATCGCACGGCTTTGGTTGCGGCGTCCACCAACTCGACGGTTGCCCCGGGCACGACGGCGCCGGTGGGATCGGTAACCAGCCCGAGCACTGTGCCGGTGCTGGCTGTCTGCGCCCACACGATTCCTGACAGTGTGGACATTAGGAGAACGGCTAACGATAAACGCATCACGAAGCGCATTGCGGAGTCCTTTCTCTTCCTGGTTTCGCCTTGCCCCGTCACAATAGGGGCGCCGATCAGCCGGCGCTCCCAAATTTGCCATTGATTATACATCCAACCGCCTCCGTTGGAGCCGTTTTTTTTCTCAATCCCGGAGCAACTCTGGCGGACCAGGAAGGGGCCAGCCCGGCCTGTTCGGGGCATGGGAAAACCCGGAAGTGCCTCATTTCGAGCGACTTGCCGCTCGTTCAGCGATCAGCCCTTGGCAGGACGGCGGCCCAGAGGGCACCCCGCCTCTGGCGCAGCGGCCCTGCTCCCCCGGGAGCGAGTAACGGTCAAAACCTGTTACTGAAGAGGTGTCTTGGGAGAACCGCTCGGCGTCGTTTCTACTCACTACCAGTCAAGGCGCGCCGGGAAGAACTCCGCCACCAGGTCTTCGTAGTAGGGTCTGATTTCCTTAAGGTTGGGACGCTCTCTGCCCTTGGAGTAAAGATCGTAGGGATTGAATTTCCGTACCCATTCGAACATCTGCTCATCATGCGCATTCATGAGATGCCGGTAGGCACCATGCTTGTGGGCCGGATAGAACGAGTGATAGCGCAGCATGTATTGGGCCGGCTCGGGCAGATAGTTCCGGGTCACGTGATAAATGTACTCGTCGTGTCCCCAGGACAGATAGACCTTATCGAGGCCACAGTGGGACTCGTAGATCCCGCACGGCGTTTGATACGCCGGCACCCTGCTGTCCGGGTTGGCTGCAAAATATTCCGGGAACACGATCTGGTCCGAGTAGGCGCAGCCCACGGGGAACGTGTCCCCTACCACCGCCCACTGCGGCTCGCCGTAGAGGCACAGCACCTTGCCCAGGTCGTGAACAAAACCGGCGAGGACAAACCAGCGGGGATGACCGTCCCGGCGGATGGCCTCCGCGGTTTGCAGCAGGTGCTCGATCTGCGAGAGGTCGGTGTCTGGGTCGCTGTCGTCGACCAGCGTGTTCAGGTACTCAGCGGCTTCCCAAATGCTCTTCTTCCCACGATTCAGCGTCAGGTATTCGGCTCGCTTGGCCAGCACGAACTCCAAGGTCTGGCGGGCATGATTCTGGCGATAGAACCCGGCCACTGCGGGATTGGCATTCACCGAGTAGTTTCGGAACTGGTCTTGGGCTTTGCCCTGGCGATAGCGCGAAGCAACATAATCGTCCCATTCGTCGAGGTTTTTCAGAGGATTATCCATGTTCTTCACCCTGCACACGTTTGCAGGCAGTCTATGGGCAGAATAGCGTATCATTGCCGCAGAAGTCAACAGATTCTTTGCAACCAGCTCTGCAACGTCTCCAACGTGTGCCGGTCTGGAGCCGCTTTTCCGTCATTCAGGCCGAAATGTCTGTTGACTTCGAGACCCGTTTGGCGTTATCCTGAACACGTTTGCAGATGGTCTCGATCAAAGACATCGCCCGCGCCGCTCACGTCTCCCATTCCACCGTCTCGCGCGCTCTCCGCAACAGCCCCTTGGTCAACCCCGAAACTCGCGCCTTGATCCGCAAGCTCGCTGACGAGCAAGGCTACACCGTGAGCGCGGTGGCGCGCAGCCTGGTTACCAAACGGACCAACACCATTGGGGTGGTGGTCACCAGCATCGCCAATCCCTTCGTCGGGGAAATCGTCAACGGCATCGAGGAGTTTGCCTTGGCCCACGGCTATTCCGTGTTTCTGGCCACCTGCCACGCCGATCCCGTCCGCGAGCTTCGCGCCGTGCGGTCGTTCCAGGAACAGCGCGTGGATGGGATTCTGGTGAACTCGTCGCGCGTGGGATCTCTCTACCTGCCCTTGCTCGAGGAAATGAAGGTCCCCATCGTTCTGATCAACAACCAGCACCCCGGCGAGTTCGTCTACTCGGTGAGCATCGACAATCTCAATGCCGGACGCGTTGCCGCGCGCCACCTGGTGCATCTCGGCCACAAACGCGTCGGCTATGTCGGCAACCGGTTCGGGCTTCAGGCGGACATGGAGCGATTCTCCGGGTACCGGCAGATCCTAGAAGAGACGGACATCGGCTTCCAACCGGAGTACGTAGCGCACGGGGATGGCAAGCCGGAAGGCGGAATGCGCGCCATGGAGCGCCTGCTGGCGTTGCCGGAACCCCCAACGGCGGTCTTCTGCTACAACGACATGGAGGCGATTGGCGCCATGCGCGCGATCCGCGAGCACGGCTGGAGCGTTCCGGGCGACCTCTCCGTGGTGGGTCTCGATGACCTGTTCCTAGCCTCCTACACCGATCCGCCGCTCACCACGGTGCAACAGCCCAAGCACCAGATGGGGTGCCTGGCCGCGGAAATCCTGCTTCAGTTGCTCTCGGGCGGCAAGCCCGAAAGCCGCGTGACGCTCACCGGCCAGCTCATGGTGCGGCAATCGACCGCGCCGCCGCGGAATGCGAGGGCTGGATGACCCTGCCGGCGCATCTTCTCGAGCTGCGGGGTATTTCGAAGTCGTTCAGCGGCGTTACGGTGCTCGATGCCGTGGACTTCGAGGTGCACGCGGCGGAAGTACATGCCCTGGTCGGCGAGAACGGCGCCGGCAAATCCACGCTCATGAACGTGGTCAGCGGCATCGTTCCCGCCGATGCGGGCCGCATGCTGTGGGAGGGCCGCCCGGTGCGGCTGCGCGGCCCGCGTGAGGCTCAGGATCTCGGCATTACCTTTGTACACCAGGAACTCGCGCTGGTCCCCCAGTTAAGCGCGGCGGAGAACATCTTCCTGGGACGTCACCCGGCCCGCCGCGGCTGGGTGCGCTGGGGCCAGATCTACGACCGGGCGCGCGAGTTGCTGGACGGATTAGGGCAGGCCATCGATCCACGGCGCCTGGTGGCGGACCTCAGCCTGGCCGAGCGGCAACTGGTCGAAATCGCCCGTGCGATGGCCTTCCGCACGCGGCTGATCATCATGGACGAACCCACCGCGCCGCTGGCGGAGAAAGACGCCGAGGCGCTCTTCCGGACGATCCGGCATTTGCGGGAGCGCGGCGTCAGCGTCATCTTCATTTCGCACCGGCTGAAGGAAATCTTCCAGGTGGCCGATCGCGTGACCGTGCTGCGCGACGGCAAGCGCGTGCTGACCACCGAAGTTTCCGGCGCCAGCCTGGAGGATGTGGTGCGCGCCATGGTGGGGCCCGAGCTAAGTGATCGTCCCGCGTTCGAACCCGTCGCCGCGGTGGAGGTCGAGGAGGCCATGCGCGTCGAGGGGCCGATCGCCTTGGCGGTGCGCCGCGGGGAGATTGTGGGGCTCGCCGGATTGGCCGGCGCCGGGCGGACGGAACTGCTGGAGCGGCTGTTTGGGGCCACCCGGCAGGCGGGGCGGCTTTTTGTAAATGGCCGGCCAGTGACGGTGCGGACGCCGCTCGACGCCATTCGGCATGGCCTGGCGCTGGTGCCGGATGACCGCAAAGCGAAAGGCCTGGTGTTGGGAGCTTCCTTGCGCGAGAATATCGCCCTGGCCAGTAACCGCGGCCGGTGGTTTATCCGCGCCGCCCGGGAAAGGCAGGCGGCCGGGCAGTTGCTTGGCGAGCTGCGCATCAAGGCAGCCGGGCTCGACCAGCGCGTGCTGTACCTGAGCGGCGGCAACCAGCAGAAGGCCGTGCTGGCGAAATGGCTGTACGCCGGCGCGCGCGTGTTTCTGCTCGACGAGCCCACGCGCGGCATCGATGTCCGGTCCAAGGCCGAGATCTACGAATTGGTCCGGGGACTGGCCCGCCGCGGCGCCGCGGTGTTGCTAGCCTCCTCCGAACTGGAGGAGCTTCTGCGCCTGGCGGACCGCATTGTGGTGATGCACCGCGGGCGGATCGCCGGGGAACTGGCGCGCGCGGAGGCCACCGAGGAGCGCATCATGCATCTGGCCACGGGAGGCGTCCAGTGAGCGTGGCGGCGCTGCTGCGCCGCTTCGGCCCGCTGCTGGGCCTGCTAGTGCTGTGCGCCGCGCTGGGGACGCTCTCCAGCCACTTCCTGACCTTCGACAACCTGATCAATGTGTTCCGGCAGTCCGCCGTCAACGCCCTGCTTTCGCTGGGGCAACTGGTGGTCATCATCACGGCCGGGATCGATCTGTCGGTGGGTTCCATCCTGGGGTTTTGCTGCGTGATGGTGGCGTGGCTGCTGAAAGCCGGCGTGCCGCCGCCGCTGGCCGTGCTGGCCGCGCTGGGGATCGGCGCCGTGCTGGGCAGCCTCAATGGCGTGCTGCTGACCAAGCTGCGCCTGCCGCACCCCTTCATCCCCACGCTCGGCATGATGAACGTGGCGCGCGGGCTGGCGCTGGTGATCTCGGGCGGCTTTCCCATTTCCGAGTTGCCTTCCGGCTTCCGCTTCTGGGGGGCG
>Ga0187850_10003105_pt1 | contig 14471 bp, 15 predicted proteins | sample June2016WEW_4_15_FD_132436 | JGI IMG/M metagenome (GOLD analysis project Ga0187850, IMG submission 132436) | Peatland microbial communities from SPRUCE experiment site at the Marcell Experimental Forest, Minnesota, USA - June2016WEW_4_150 | ecosystem: Environmental > Terrestrial > Soil >... | reverse complement strand
GAAACGGCCGTCCTGCAAGTGGAAAGGGCAAACAGACGCCGATGAAGAATCTACCGGAAGGCGCGGGTAGCCCGATTAGCCGAATGCCACAAAAAACAAAAGGCGGGTTACGACCAACACGCCAGCCTTTCAAAGGAACCCGCCTGCTCTGACGTCATCACAAACACAGACCTCGCAGAGTTTATGATACATTGCGAAAAACAAGCCTTCGCAGACGCAACCATCGAAACGAAATACAAGATTCTACGACACATGATAAAAGAGAACGTAAACCTAGCAGACCCCGAAGCCGTAAAACTCTACATAAAAAGAAACGGCAAATGGTCCAACGGACACAAGAATCTAGCAGTTTTCACCTACAACGAATACGCCAAAATGAAAGGTATCCAATGGACACCACCACTCTATCCCAAAAATGAAACACTCCCATTCGTTCCAACAGAAAAAGAGATAGACGCACTCATAAGCGGAACGAGCAAAAAAGTCTCCATTGCACTCCAAACACTCAAAGAAACAGGCTTCAGAATAGGCGAACTATGGCAATGCAAATGGACAGACATAGACGAAGAAAAAAACACACTCAAATGCAACAACCCTGAAAAAGGATGCAAACCGAGAGAAGTAAAAATCTCAGCTAAGCTATTTGCACGACTCAACACATTACCGAAACGAAACAATTACATATTCAGCAACACCCGCTTAGGCTTCACTCGGACCATGTTCAATTATCAAAAGAAACGCCTCGCTGAAAAACTAAACAACCCACGACTCAAACAAATACATTTCCACACTCTACGACACTACCACGCCACACGTCTCTATAACGAAACCAAAAGCCTAATCGAAGTTCAAGCAAGACTAGGACACCGAAACATAAACTCAACAATGGTTTACACTCACATAGTTCAATTTGACGAAGAAAGCCAAAACTACCACCATGCAATAGCCAAAGACGAAAAAGAAGCAGGCGAACTAATAGACAACGGATGGACATACATTCTGACAACGCCCCAAAATATAATGATGTTCCGAAAACGCAAATAAGACACAAACAGCCCACCTTTTTTTCTATTCAATGTCATTCCTGACCACAATGTCGCGCTCAGCTTCGCTTCGCGCTCCAACTCGCAAAAACTCAAAACAACAACAGCGCGCGCGATTCTACGTCGGCGCAGGGGGAGAAGGTTGAGGTGGTATTATTGTCTCAGCGGGTTCTAGCATGCGCTCTCTCGTTAGTGCGACAAACATTATAATCGCGGCAACCAAGGCCAGCCAAAAACCGAAAGACAGGTACGACGAGTAATCCATTCCATAGCCGTATGCACCACTGGAGAACAAACCTACTCCTGTTGGCAAACCCGAAACCAAAGACCCATTTGAAATCTGGTTTTGCAATCCTACAGCGAATATGATAACCGAAAACGAGGCAAGTATGGCGCCAAGTGAAAGTACAATCCTTCTCCCATTAGCAATGACACTACCTGCCAAGCCCAGCAAGCCGCCTAACACCACAAATGCTAAGGCAATCGAACAATACCAAGGAAGATTCGTTGAAGCGGATACTGATAAACCTATTATGGTCACTCTCGTTTGGTATAGGTACAGAGTAACCTCGTCAGAGACGTTAATTTCCATGGCTGAACCCGAAATGCTCATAGCCCACCACGGTAACACCAAGCTGATGAAAGCCAATATGCCTCCGATAAAACCTAAATAGTTAAGTCTCAAATTGTGCCCCTCCACCCGAAATGTCGCCCGCGCTATCCTCGACTTTTAATCGAGTTCATTTTCATATAACGCTTTCTAACGCGCGCGCATTGCAGTTTCCACATAATAGGTTAAGGGTTCCAGCACCTTTCATAGATGACTAGCCTTGACTCAGGGCCGCGTCGGAATTGATCTGTGTCTCTTAGCCATCTTGAATAACATCAAATAGCCAGGGAGAATCGCGAATCCAAGCGTTCCCCAAATCCCCCAGATCAAGCTTTTGTTAGCCAACAATCCATAAATACTGAAGATCGTCAGTTCTGTTGTTGCACCTCCTATTCCAAAGAATAGTCCCATCAGAGCCAAGTATCTTCCCCGCATATCTGCTGGAGCAAGATTAGCAACAAAAGCTGAGCTTGCAGGGAAGAAGATTATTTCTCCAATGGTCAGAATTGCAATGGCTACTAAGAATTGGGAAAAGTTCGCAGCAAACATTAAACAGATTAATCCCGCACCAAAGAGTGTCTCAGCGATTATGAATGCTTTTGTCGGACCTATTCGCACAGTTCCCAATCTGATTGGGATTTGGAGGGTCACCACCATCGCACCAGCTATTGAGGAGAGAAAGCCAAAGACGTAGGGCTCAAAGCCAAGGTACTCCGTGTAGACGGATAGCAAACTGTACAGTTGTGAGTAAACGACAATTGTCAAGGCTCCCATGAAACAAAACAGTATGAAAACTCTGTCTCTAAAGATCGGGGTAACATCGGAAAAAAACTTTTCCTTAGCGACCTCAAGAGGCTTAGATTCCTTGATCAGTAGACCAAGGCCAGCTGCCCCTGCGGATACAAAAATGGCAGCGTAGAAGTATAGCACAGAGAAGCCACTCATGCTTGCAATTAAACCCCCGATGGGCAATCCAGCCATAAAACCAACGTTGCCTACCATGTAATTTAGGCCGTAGACCTGTTCCCTTCTTTCTGGCTGGACGAGATCCGCGATCATGGCACCGTAAGCTGGGTTGAAAAAGGCCATTACAATTCCAAGTGTTGCATACAGCAGCAGGAATTCGAGATATGCGTGAACGTATGCAAAGCCGATGGTCAGCAGAATCTGTGGAATCAGTGAGGACATCATCATTATTTTTCTGCCAAATCTGTCACACAAGCTTCCAGTGAACAGGAGTGCAAAGGTGGAAGTGAATCCTCCTGTCATAAGCATCAAACCCACGAGTGACGAGGCAAACCCTAAACCCCCGTTTTGAGTTTTTCCTGCCAAGAACATGGCAAGGTAGGGGAAAGCAATGTTATTTCCAAGTGAGAACAGAAAGCCCAGAAACACTAGGATATACACTTGGGAGGACAAGCCTGAGAACCCCGCCTTCAAAGAAATACTTGAAAACCAATGAGATCTTCGTTTAGGGTCCAGCTCATCTCTTGACTTATTCTTGCTCATCAGTGTTCCCCTTTAAAGCCCGCGCTTCACCACGAGGTTCTTTCTCCAGCGCTTGTCTGCCAAATAACCCCCTGGAAACTGCGTCGAAGCTAAAGCCAGGTATGAAAAGAACTGCATTAAGCCTATGATGAAGGGCGTGCCGCCTAACCCCAGGACAAAGAGAGAATAGTAAGTGTTGGGAACAGCGCCAGCAAAGTTCATCACTAACCAACTGGTCATCATGACCAGAATGTTGCCGCGAAGAAACGCAAACTCATCTCTCAAAGTTGAAATCAAACCCAAAATGGAAACCTCCTGGTTTCAAGATTGGTGGCGCCAAACAGACCTATAGACTAGGCTACCAACACAGTGCAATAACGGCCTAGGCCGCGAAGACAGCGTCCATGCAAGCGTCACCCTTGACGAAACAAACTCCTCACAAATACTCGCTGCCCCTTTATCAATCTTTCCATTTTCGCCATCATCCACGCTTCTAATTGCTCATTTTCTATGAAACTTACGAATCGACCCAACATCAATGCGCGCGCGCACGTTCCAGACGATGTGCTCAAAGAACCGACGTCGCGTACTACATGAACGTGGTTTCAGACCACAAAATTGAACAAAAGACATACTGACCAAAAACCTCTTATGTGTTAGTTCACTAACGAGATAACGGAGAATAAAATTGGTCACTTATCCTCCTTATGTGGACGCTTACGGTAGAATAGAAGAGTTTTTCAAAAGAATAACGGAAGCACAGGTGCCACCCAAAATCACAGTCGATTTCATATACACAAAACTCGGTTTGAAGTCATCAAGTTTTAGACCTTTTATCGCACTTCTTAAGAGACTCGGATTTGTTGATGAAGCTAATGGCCCAACCCCTGCCTACAGAGAGTACCGCGACCCAATGAAATCCAAAATTGTAATGGCTCAACAAGTGAAGAAGGCTTACAAAGAGATATTTGCCGCTAATGAGTACGCACAAAAGCTCAAAAGAGATGAAATAATCGCCAAACTGAATACAGTTCTAGGCACTCCCTCAGACGATAAGGTTACGCCTAAAGTGGTGAGTACTTTTTTAGCACTGTGCAGCTTAGCTGATTTTGAGACAACAGAAATAACAGAAGCAACGTCAGCTGTTTCACAGGAACCGTTAGAGCCTCAATTAAAGTCGAAGCAGCAACCGATTGAGAAACTCGGAATATCCTATACGATAAATCTCAACCTTCCTGCAACAAACGACGTCGAAGTGTTCAATGCTATCTTCAAAGCTCTGAAGGAGCACCTCCTAACATGAAAGACGAGAATGAAAGAAACAAACAAATCCTAGTTTTTGGAATGAAGAACTTGATGCTTGAAGGTGAACTCGCGAAATTGGAAAGGTCAGGTATCGAAATCGGGCATTCACAACAAATGAAGAAAGACGAACTAGTAGACACCGACCTATTTGAACTCGAAATCCTTCAGAAAGCTCGCAAAATGGCAGATTTCTATGTATTATATTTCAGCATGGAGAACAGTGTACGTAAGCTCATCACTGACGTTCTGAGAGAAAAACACGGCACCGATTGGTGGGAAAAAAAAGTTCCAGTGGTTATAAAAGATAACGTCAAGAAACTGCAAGCAAAGGAAAGAGAAACTGCAATGTCGATTCGGTCTGATGATAACTTATCCTATACAAACTTCGGTGAGTTAACCGACATATTCAACTCAAATTGGAATGACTTTGCAGATATTCTCAGAAGCAGAAAGGCAGTTCAAGACACACTCTGTCAATTCAATAACATTAGAAACATTATCGCCCATAGCTGCGAACTGGACAATGATGAGATAGTAAGGTTCAAGCTTCTGATAAAAGACTGGCTGAGAATCCAACAAGAACAATAAGGCACTCAATCAAATGTCTGGTGAAACCAATTTGTTTGGAAAGTTCCACGTAAGGTACAAGAAATTGGAATGATGCAATAGGAATGTACCCAAAAACTTACATGGACTTGTTCAGGTCATTCGATAGGACAATGGAAGTATTTGTGGCAATGCCTTTCTCCTCTCAATTCGAACAACGATGGAAAGATATCTTTAAACCTGCTATTCTTTCATGCGGTCTGAAACCATATCGTACAAAAGAGCGACTTGTTAGCGACTCGATTCCTATTGATGTTTTGGAAGGAGTCGGCAGAGCAAAGTTGTTGTTATTCGATATTTCGAATGATGAAAAAGACCGACCAAATCCAAATGTTATGTACGAACTGGGCATAGCTCATGCCATCCGTCTGCCACAGGAGGTAATCATCGTAAGGGATGAAAAGTCAGAAAATATTTCTTTTGATATTAGGCACCTCAGATGGAACAAATTTTCCACACAGAATGCAAAAAATTCAAGAGACAAAATAAGAAAGCTTGTGATAAATGCCGAAAAACAAGTGGACTTAACGAGAGACTTAATGGTCAGAAATGTTTTGGGCGCATTGGACATTGATATGATCTCATTTTTGGAAGTAGTCCGAGGATATGTTGATAGGGGTTTTGACTTATGTGCATTCGATTCAAGCCGCAAAGGAGAGTATGGTCTCTACCATGAAAGCTGTGAGAAGAACGACTTGAGAAGAATCGCCCGTGACCTTATCAATCTCGGAGTCATTAGAAGTGCAAAGCCGATTCCCTTCAGGAAAAAAGTGTATGGCGGTCAGCCAGAATACTACTTTACTGAATTGGGCAAAACTATTTTGTCTGAAACCAAAAAATGGCGCTTGTGGGCGCGCTAAGAGAAAAAAAGAGAAGATTAGAGCGCGCGCTTGGTACGAAACTCATTTTAGCCGAATAACAGCGCGTGAACAATGTTCACCATTCTCAGTATCGAAGCCTTTGAGACCTTCACGCTCTAAGAGCAAGACCATAGCATCATCGCAAGAATCCACAAACTCGCATGGTAAGCCATCGAAAGGACATATTTGGACCTTAACCAAGTCTATCACCTCCATCGGCAAAGTTTGGCAAGCCCTCTTCATCCAAATCAGGCACAGCGTAAACAGACTTGTAACGCGGATCGGAGACATCATCAGGCAAACGTTTACCCCAGTATCCGCCATTATCCATTACCGACTCGTGACCAGCAGCCCGACAAACGGGACAGGAGCAACCAGCACCAGACCTATGGTACTTGGATTTTAGCATCCTGTTGCCACACTTACCAAACCATCTGACAGAGTGCACCCTGCGAAAACCGAGCTTTACCGTATGGTGATTTAACTGATACCACGCCGTACCAAAGATGCTCAAACGTTCATCAGCAACCTTGACAATCCACCCGTCTTTGGCAAAGCCTCGAACTTCACAACCCTTGAAACCGTCACAGCTAGCACATGCACTGCGCTCATGTTCACAAGTCCTGCAACGGTAAAAGCCACCGTCAACAAAACCCAACACGTGGAAATGTGCTCTCCATGCAAGGCCGCCAAGCTCAGTATTTATGTACCGCCCATGAAAAATTGAGACACCAGACACGCCCCTGTCCTTTGCCACTGACGGAAGCATCTTGAACAAGACTTCCAATGGTAAGTCCTGAGAAGCCTTTGGAACCGAAAAAACTACGTGCTCGACCTTACCAAGTCCACGCTCAACGAAGGCAGTCAGGCGGTCTTCAATCCTACGGGCACCAACGACACAAGCACCGTGAAGAAAACACTTAGGGCAATGCCAATTCTTACACCAGAGATGTGAAGGGGAAACCGCCGATTTATCCGTAAAATCAACACCGTTCACAACCACACCCTTATGCAAGTCCTTTTCACGACAGACCTTCCAACCCCTGAAATAGCAACAGTAAGGAGTTACAACGCTAGGGCTATGACCCACCTGCGCATAATTATCGTGGCCATCGTCCAGAACGGGCAGATACCAATAGGCATTCTCCATCAACTGAGGGTTCAACCTAAGGAGAACCAGAAAATAGCGAACCAATCGGAGGACAGCAGCGTCAACCAAGACCGTCACCTTCCGAACGCCTCTTCTCATTTTCCTCCATGATTTTCGCATCAGCATCATCCATTTGTCTCACAAACCGCTTGAACTGGCGACAGCTCCAACATCGAACCATCATGTTCACCGTCTCAGACTTACGATGCTTACAAGCGACACCATCCCAGAAGATACAGTTCAGCAGCTTACCCTCAGCCATAGAAAATCAACTCCCAAAGGGAGCACAGCGTGCGCAGTTTTCCGTTTCGAATTTTCAAACAACTTTTCTCACCGAGTAGTTTTAGGCAAGAACTTTTATATATGGTGAGATATAACATATCTAAGCTCAGTGAGACATATGTCTAAGCAAAATAGGAAGACACGTGACTTTCCTCCCTTGCAGGAGCGTGTAATTCTGAGTCTGGCAAGGAACAACGCTCAAACCATTAATGAAACTATGAAGCAAATCAACGGGCAGTACAAATCCACATGGATTGCTTTCGACACACTGAAGAAGAAAGGACTGATCAAAAGCGTAACAACTAAAGAATATCACGGCACAAAATACCCGTCTTTCTGGCTTACCGAACTAGGCATATTCCTCGCAATAAGCAGAGGAGCAGATCCCCAAACAATTCTTATCAGAGCACGTGAATTTTATCCAAAAGACATTAACCTTCAATTTCTCATAGAAACCACACCGATTCTCGGAGAAAACGCGTTCGAGGTATTATATCTCGCAGCATTAACCAAGGGAAAAATAGAACAAACCGACATCGATTCCATCCTAGCCAACCAAATGCGCACAGGATTCACCCCCCAAGTGGTAAAACAGTTCATAACAATCGCAAAGAAGTATCCAAAACAATACCGACAAATCGTGGATTCAGTAAACCAGACTCAGGAAAAACTGTCAAAAATATCCCAACTGCTCAAATGAGCAAGAAATCGCGCGCAAAAGTATTATAGCGCGCGCTTCGAAATCCTCGGCGACATAAGCCTTTCCCCCTCGCTCCGCTCAGGGTGCGCCTCCTTCGCAACTTTTTACTGATACAAAATATCCAACAAGGTCGCGCGCGCTACAAAAATAGGCAAAACGCCAATCGAACGCCAAAGGAACAGCAACAATAACGCCACAAACAACTCGCTATACTCTCGCTAACAGGAACGAATTAACTAACACACGCTAACAACAACAGAACAAACAACAACAGAACAAACAACAACAGAACAAACAACAAACAACAGTAAACAACAGAACGCTATAAACACCCGCCGTTTTAACGCTCAGTAAAGTAGCGCGGAAATCCAACAGAGCAACAAGTCGCCCGCACAGCGCGCGCTCCCCGCAGTCCTAAAAAGTTGCTCAGTCGGGAAAGGCATATTGTCGCCTCGTCAATGAAACGATTAGGAATGTGGGTTGATGTACATGCGAGACCAAACGTTAAAAAGAAAAACCGACGCACGCGGTGAATTGGAGGATATACATGACAAATCAAACAAACGAAACCCAAAAAAGAACACGTGACGAAATAGAACACGGGAGACTAAGGACAGAAATAGAAATCCCCAAACTCCTAGAAAGGGCAAAAAGTATGAATGAAGAAACCAAACCCGAAACCAAAGACCAACCACAAGCTAAAGATCAATCGACAACACCAAAACCAGAATTACTTGTACTAAAGACGGGTTACGACCAACACGCCAGCCTTAATTTCCCGAATACCACAAGAGTCGAACCCTAAGATAGCGCGTGCGCTGAGTCTCAATACAGGATCGTTTTTGCTAGTGTAGGGCTGCTGAAGTTATGGTTATGTTTTGTAGAGTGCATGAAAAGTCGTAGATTATGCAGTACATGAAATACGTTCCTGGAGATACGAGTGACTCAGGATTTGAATAATATTGGCCATACCACTCGCCGCCCATGTGATCATCGAACAACGCGTACCCATAGTACTGTGATCTGCTACCGCTCGGTATGTCTGTCTGGAAATTTGTGTTGTTTCTATTTGCTGAATAGAATTCTAGATCGTCTCCCGCGAAGTCGTGGATACCTCTACGTGGGTTCGATATTGCTTCATAAACCAAATAATAGTAAGCCCCCCAAACGAGAGAGTCTCTGTTACTCAGGACATCTGAAGGGTCAGTTACCGTCCTTTTATATATGAGCCAGACTACGTCAAAACCGCTGAAGTTTATGTATACAGGTTGGAAGTAGCTATTGGTCACATTGATTTCTATTGAGACATAAGTTACGTTCATCGCATTCCCTTCATAGTTTAGGTGGAGGGGAGTCGGGCTGCTTTTGATATCTCCAATAAATTCTGGCCAGAAAGACACCGACATATACTGCCGCCCGAGCGCTTGTGGAACGTGCACATAAGGCACGTACCAGAAGTAGTAAACCATTGACGATACTAGAATCACCATCACAAGCAATATGCAAAGCACAAGAACGACTTTTCGTTTCATTCCGCGTCACTCATAACTTCGTAACACACACTTTTCTGTTTTTGGGTTTGGGTTTGGGATAAAACTTTACCCCAAACCAAACCAATGCAGAAGAAATAGTCACAAAATGGATGAACGACGAACAAAGCAGACGGTAACAATAATGTTCAGGTTTTTTGCGGTAGCGTGCGCACCCTTTGCCTGCGTTTGTCATAAATGTAGTAACCGACGAATAGCGCTACAAAGGACAACACGTAATACAGCATCAGTAGCAGCCACTTATTGACAATCAAATCAAGAAAAGCAAGCAGAAAGGCAAGGGGAACATACACAACAACAGATTCAGCTTCCATCCCCTCGAGAACGCCCCCATCAAACCAAGTCAGATACAAACCATACGAAAAAAATGGCAAAAGAATCCAGACGAGAGAGATTAGCCTTCGTTTCCAATGTGATCCTGTCGAAACGCCCACGTCTCCTTCAGACCCTGCCAGTCAACTATGAATTGGGTTTGGGATAAGACTTTACCCCTCAAGCCGCACCACGCCACGCGCTCTCTACTACTCTCTACGACTCTTACTAACACACACTCAAGCACACACCTACCTACTCTCTCCATATCACCCACACACGCACAAAAGGGGTGGGCAAGGGAAAGAGGCACCTCTAATTTTTCCTAAGGAAAATGGAAAAAGAAAAGGGGGCCACGGACCCGGGGCCACGGGGGCGACAGGAGACACACAAGGAAACCTTACAGGATTTTGCGGAAAAGTTATAGCTGAAACTAGCTAGCTACCGATGTGGAAGAGCCTTGTGGGTGCATTTTGATTTTAAATGCAAAGTTGACATGCAGATAAAGCTGCACAAATTATTCAGATCATTAGTCCTCAAGTGGCGAAATTCGCTGATCAACGGCTGTGTCCTGACTTACCACTTCGAATCTCCCCGCACTCCTGATGATTCGCTCTACGCCTGTCTCAGCATACCTTCGATGAATCCACCAACAAGTCGCAGCATTTACCTTTCAGAGGAACAGAAAACACAAATCCCACCGGAAATCCGAGATGCAATGGCTGACTTGTCTTCAAGATTCCTCGTCAACCCCCAACAGGACAAGCTTGAGATAAGAGACTATGAATTTGAGCTTGATAGACCTAAGGTACTTTCAGATTACAGCTCTTCTGTTGATGAAATACTTAACTTCGCTTCTAAAGGAACTGAAATTGCTCTAGAATTACTTAGTGACGACAGGACGAAACAGCTTAGCTGGAGAAATGATGGGGAACTCGCGAGTACAATCAAGCAATACATCGACGCTTATCTGGTCGGTGAAAACGAAAGAAATTGGGGATTACATTTCGTCTGCAATTCGATGTGCCTTGGAACGCATATTGAAAAATACCTTAGGGGAATGTTGAATCAATCTTTCGACGGAGAAGATTACTGGGCACTAGGATATCTATACGAATTGGAAAACAGCGGTGACATCAGAGAAGCATTCCAGAGATTTTTACCAATAACAGAACTGAATGCACGCTTTTTTCTCTAGCCTTCGAGTCCTTCGATTCACAAGTTGAGGGCAAAATCAAAACGTACCTACTAGACTACCAGCTGACAGAAACGTGCGTTCACTAAATTCATTGAGTATCAGACGCTAAAATGCAATGCATTTAGGATATCGTTAATAAGTTTAATGTTATCTTTTCCCATTTAACGACACACTTTTGAATCATGGTTGGAAAGTAAAAGAGCGCGCGTTTATTTTATAAAGTATTCACGCGTGCTATTGTATCCGTGACCCAAGATGAAATTCGGGTTTCCTGTGATTTTTAGACATGGTTCAATCGTCAATGGCATAACAATCGCTGGCAACCTCAGTTTTGATTTCGTTGATATCATAATAGACACACCCACATGGTTAGATGAAGACACAGGAAAAATACTAGAGGCTCTTGAAGAATACTCTCTAGAGGCAGGTGTTCAATCTCCTTGGGAGACGATCTATTTGTACTCTCCTTGGGAAGGAGTCCGAAAAGGTAGTCATGATACCATCTTATCGGTAGCAAGCTTTGCATCGCGAATCAAGTCAGAATACTTCAACATTCACATACAGACGGATTTGGGGAGCTTTGAAGAAGAAAACGTCACTTCGTCCCGCATAGCCAAAACATTGAAAGAAATGGGGAAGGAAATCAAGAGAGTTGGCAAGATAACGGTTGAAAACTGTAATAATGGCATATTCTCGAATTTGGGAACCTATGCAAAGGTTATGGATAACAGTAGCCTATTCTCCTGCATGGACATAGGACACGTTCTGGAGTCAAATCAGGGGAAGATGGAAGCTCTTGTTGATTGGGTTTCTCGTTTGAATGATGAAATATGCACAGCCCATCTTTCTGTCGCTAGGATCCGCGAAAAAAATGGTTTGGTCACTATAAGCCAACAGTCCAAGAATTGGGCTTCATAACAGACCAATTGAAACGTTGCAAGAGTCTGAAGTACCTTGTATTCGAGTTTTTCAGAGACTATTCCACAGAGAACGATAAGAACAGAGAAATGAAGCAGATGCTAGATTTCCTGAAAAAAGGCAGTTGAACCTACACTTTGTGCGCACTATCCAATTTGCAGTTTCTTCTCCTCAGACAACCAAGCCGTGATCGCCTTGTTCGTCATTTCCTTCTATCCTTGTCTAGTTCCTCTGTTTTGCGGTGAACTTGTCAAAATGCCTTTTGCACAGAAAGGTTATAATTGGTGTTAAGTCGGAAACGTTGAAGAGTTCATTCTATTTCCTAGAAAGAAGCTTATTTCTAGGAGTTTTGTTTCCTGTCACAAAAGTCTGAAAAAAAGCCAAAATGCATGGACTCTCTATTGACTTTTTGGAAACTGGAGTTTTTCCCCGATTTTTGCGTTTTGTTACAGTATTTTGTTACAAAAGACCAACAAAAGCTGCGTATTGTTACTTAGCGCGCGCGTCAGTTGGTACCAATAAAGACTTTAATGAAAACCAGCTTAATTATGTCTATGAAAACAAAACTTCTGGCGATAGTGGGCTCCCACAGAAACGATGGCAACTGTTACGCATTAGCCAAGTCTATCCTCGAGTCTACAAGTTCCAAGTCCCGAATAATCCAATTGGCAAGCAAGAAGATTGAGTTTTGCGTTCTCTGCGAAAAATGTGTGCACGAAGAATGTGTCCTTACAGATGATCTGAACCAGATTCTCGCAGAGATGAAGAAAGCCGACGCGTTAATGTTCATATTCCCCAAGTATCTGTTGGCTTCCTCAAAATTCTTAGCTTTCTTGGAAAGACTGGACACAATTGTTCATATGCGAAAACACAAAGGCTACAAACACACCTTCGCAGAACCAAACTATAAGCTTCTACCGAAGCAACAACCTTTCTGCGTTTTTGCCTTGTCAGGCACGGGCAGATTCAAGAAGGAAACACTGCGTACTGTTGTAGAGTATATCGAATCTCTTGGGTTGACATTAGTCTCACACGATCGTCCTCCCTTCATAGCGGTCAACGTCAGAGCAGGTGATGAAAAGGGCGAAGTCCTAAAGAACAAAGCTGCGTTGAAACAGTGTACAGAACTGACAAACAAGGTTATCAAGTCAATCAAGAAAAATTGATTTTGGCATGCGCACGCTAGCGCGCGCGAGGGTGTTTTCTTCTTTGCACTATGACCGCCAGTAGTGTTGCTATGAAGAATAACGGCAGAATGAGGAATGCTGGAAACTCTGGAATTGTATATGGAACCATAAGTGGATAGTTGTCTGTGTTGTTTGCGTCAATGATGTACGGGGTATCACCGATGCCATCATGGTTTGCATCTGTTCCGTTGCAGTCGCTCCAGCAGTTGCCCCCAGAAGGATAGCTCTCATTCCAGCTGTTGGTATAGCCCTCGCTGGTTAATGCCTGCTGGGTGTTGTTGATGAAGTTGTTGTGGTAGATACTGTTGCCTGAAGAAGAAACGAGCTCGACACTTATCCCGCTGTTTGTGATGTTGTTGCCGGACAAGACGTTGTCATCAGAAGAGTCGAGCTCTATGGCAGCGTTGTTGTTTGCGATGTTGTTGTCGGACAAGGTGTTGTTATCGGAAGAAGTGAGGAGATAAGAAGGTGTGAGGAGATAGATGCCGTTTCCGTTGTTTGCCGTGACGTTGTTGCCGGACAAAACATTGTTAGAAGAAGACACGAGCAAAATGCCATAAGAGTTGTTTGTGACGCTGTTGCCAGACAAAACATTGTTAGAAGAAGAGTAGAGATAGGTGCCGATGTAGAAGTTTTTTATCGTCATGTTTCTCACTGTTACGTTGTTCCTGTCAGTAAGCGTTATTCCGTTCCCGCTATATCCGTTTCCAGTCACGGTGTAGCGTGCTCCATCAACCACAATGTTATCCCGCTCGATAATGATGCTGTCGTTAATGTTACCCGTTGAGCTGTATGTGATATTGTCAATTGTTGAAATAGGTGCTGTTGGCGGGTCTATACTTCCGTCAGCCCGTATGTAAATGGTTCCAGATGCTTCAACCCTTTGAACTTCAAATGACAAGTCCAACGTGCCAATGAGAAGTGTCAAGGTCAACATCAAAACAAGTTTTCGGCTCATTTTCAATCATTTGTTATATCTACTGTTTTCAGTCTTATGATTTGTGGAAGAACCTTCGATTGAAAACCTAGAACACCAGCACCGACAGCGCGCGCTAAAGCCAGCATGCGTTCCAGAATTCTCAACCCCAAAACCCCTCTGCAACGCGCTTTAACTCCTAGCGCGCGCCCCAAGACCCAAAATCTGTAAGCCGAGCCTCTTCTAGACTTCGAAAATTATTAAAGCACTATTACGCATATCATACCTTCTGGGAACATAAATGCCGAAAAAAGAAAAACCGTTAACTAAGAAAGAGCGAGACGAG
>Ga0187850_10003100_pt1 | contig 14500 bp, 14 predicted proteins | sample June2016WEW_4_15_FD_132436 | JGI IMG/M metagenome (GOLD analysis project Ga0187850, IMG submission 132436) | Peatland microbial communities from SPRUCE experiment site at the Marcell Experimental Forest, Minnesota, USA - June2016WEW_4_150 | ecosystem: Environmental > Terrestrial > Soil >... | reverse complement strand
CTGGTAGAGGTAGGTGGTGGCGCTGCCGTCGGGGGCGGTGACGGTAACGGTGCGGCCCAGGGCGTCATAGGTGTAGGTGGTCCAGTAGACGGTGGCGCCCGGGGCGTGGGGCCGCGAGACGCGTTTCACCTTGCCCAGGGGGGAGCAGGCGCAACTGTCGTATTCGGTCTCGACCACGGACTGGACCGCCGAGGCGTCGCCGGTTTCGACCTTGATGGTGCGGCCCAGGCCGTCCTGCGTGGTCTTGACGACGCGGGCGCCGGTGGTGACGGTCACGGTGGAGGGATTGTAGGTGTAGGCGTAGGTCGTGTATGCGCCGTGCGGCGAGACGCTGCTGGAGGGACGCCCGTAGGTGTCGTAGGCGATGGTGGAGTTGGCCTGGTTGGGGCCGGTGACCGAGGTCAGCCCCAGGAAGGAGCTGTAGGTGTAGCTGGTGGAAAGGTTGGACTCTCCGTTGGGGGTGAGGGCGTCCGGGGCGGCATAGTTGGTGTTGGGTGAATAGGTGGCGGACACCGTACGGCCGTAAGCGTCGTAAGTGGTGACCGCCAAGCCCGCGATGTCGTAGGCCATCGACTTGAACACCCCGAGGCTGGCCGAGTAGCTCACGTTGCCGCGGACGGTGAAGGAAGTGTTGTAGGCGGGGTCGTGCTCGCGCAGGCCGGGGGCGGCGGTCAGGGGATAGTAGTTGTAGGCGTCGTAAGTGTTGCTGACCAGCGTGGTGGTGTTGGTTCCGTCGGTGACCGTGGAGGTAAGCAGCCGGTTGCGCATGTAGCGCGAGGTGTAAGCGGAAGTGGCCAGGTAGGTGTTGGTGTAGGTGCGCACCGGGTTGGTCAGGCTGCCGTAGTCGTAGAGCTTGGTCTGGGTGACGTTGCCGTAGGCGTCCAGGAGCTGTTCGGTCTTGCTGGTGCGCGCGTTGCCCGTGCCGGGGTCCAGGGTAGTCTGGACCTGCGCCAGGTACGGGCGGGACATGGAGTCTTGCGCCCAGGTGTAGGACTGGGTGCGGATGGCCGCGCCGCCAGAAGAAGTGCGGCCCTCGAAGCCGCTCAACAGGCCGACGGTCCACTGGGCCGTGTCGGTGAAGAAGCTCCAGTACTTGGCGGCGCCGGTGGGATCGGCGAGGGTGGTCCAGGCGTGGAGTTGGGAGCTGGGACTGTCGTCGTGAGAGAAGGTGTAGGCGGTTTCGGAGCCGCCGGAGGACTTGGCGAGGTAGCGGTACTGGATTTCGCGCAGGCTGCGGTTGCCGGGGTAGGTGAAGGGGCGGTAGGCCCAGCGCATCCAGCCGCCGTTTGGCTGGATCACGCGCGTCAATTCGCCCGAGGTGGCGGGCTGGGCGACGCCGCCGCCGCTCACCGGGTTGTACTCCATGGTGTGGCCGATGTTCAGTCCCGTGACCGTGACCTGGGTGAGCAGGCTGGTCCCGCCGAAGAAGGTGGTGGCGAAGGGGGAGTAGAGGTTCTGATTGGCGTAGGTGAAATGGTAGTTCTCGGCGTTGCCGATATTGCTGGAGACGTCGGTCAGGTGGGGGAGGTCGCCCGAGCCGTAGGTGAACCAGTAGGTGCGCCAGGGCCCGGTGTGCTGCACATCGGACTGCTTCGCGCGCACGTCCACGATCTCGGCAATACGGGCGCTGGAGTCCGGCCAGGCCACGCCCGCTCCCTGCTGGTAGCGGACCACGATCTGGTTCCCGTTGGTGTCCTGCATGATGGTGGGGTAGCGCGTGCCGGAGTCCTGCTCGGTGCCGGCGGCGACCGCGCCCATCACCCAGAAGCTGCCGTCGGGGAAATACAGCCTGTAGGTGGCGGGCTCGTACCTGAAGTAAACGGATTCCTGGGAGGTCCAGAGGCCGTTGGTGTTCACGTCGAGACGGTATTCGGCGCCGGTGGAGTCTGTGAAGGTGTAGTGATGCACGGAGGCCCAGCCCAACAAGTAGGGCGTGATGGAGCCGGCTTGCAGACGCCAGCCGACGCCGTAGCCGACGTCGTGGCCGAGCTTCCAGTCCCGGCCGCCCTCCTGACGCCAGATCTGGGAGTTGTAGCTGAGGGCAAAGGGCACTCCCGAGCCGTTGCGGCCCATGGCTTTGAGCAGCGGGAGGGTGAAGTTGAGGTTGCCGGAGCGGGTATCGATCTGCTCGCCGCCCGCGCCCCAGTAAGCGCCGGTGGGACGCAGCCCGACCTGCCGTGGATCGATGGCGCCGGCGGGTGGCGTGGTCACGCTGACGGAGGCGCCGGTCGGCTCGACGTTCAAGTGGTAGTCCATGGGGTACAGGGCGTAGGTGTAACTAGTGCCCGGGGAAACCGTGGCGTCGGTGAGCTCGGCGCCGGAGATCGCGGTAAGATACGAACCGTTCCGATAAACGTAGTAGTAAGGCACGCCCACGCCATTGGCGCCGTCGGCCGGGGGATCCCATTGGACGTCGACGCGATTGGGCAGCGCCGAGATGGCGACGGAGGCGGTGTTGACGGGCGAAGGGGCGGTGCGGTCCAGCGGACCCAGGTCGACACGCGCGATGCTGTTTCCCGAGGGGGTGCCCCAGGCGCCCACGCCCGGTTTGCCAGAGGCGATGGAGGAGTCGCCGACGATGAAATAGAGTTCCCCGTCCACCCAGACCCCCACCGCCCAGGGGGACCTTATGACGCGGACGATGGTATCCCGGTGACAGGGGACGGGGCTGGATGCGTACAGCGTAATCACCCCGGCCTGGCGCTTGTTGAGGGCCAGCGTGGCGGTGCAGGCGTTGCCGCTGAAGGTGGGGTTCTGGAGCTCGATCGAGTAGTACGTGCCTTGCGCCGAGGGGCCGGACATGGCGTCGGGGCTGGCCCGGAGATAGGCGGCGTAGGTGCCGCCGGAGGCGGTGAGGTTCAGCGTCATTCTGACTTCGTATTCGCTGGAGCCGTCCGGCACCGGCAGGGTCGAGATCCAGGCGCCGCCCGAGCTGGCGGGCGCGGTCAGACCGGTCGGGGTGGGGGTCACCGAACCGTTCTGACTCCACTTGGAGGCGTCGAAGGCAGTCAGCCCGTCGAAAGCATAGTAGAGGTAGCCGCCGGAGTTGCAGGTGAGCATGGCGCCGCTCCTCAGCGGCTGGTCCCAGGAACTTGCGCTGAAAGTGCGGGTCTGGCCGTCCTTGAATGCCAGCGGGAAGGGATACCGGAAGTCGTGGCCGTCGCCCAGGTTGGCCGGCGTGGTCGCCAGGTAAGTCCGGGGCCCAATCGGGTGCTGCCAGGTTCCGAGTTGATAATAGATGTCGACGTTGAGCACGCTGTTGGGATCCGCATTGTCGTGCGCCGCGCCGTACAGGGCGCTGCAGTCGGAGTCGCCGAAATAGCCGTCGACTTCAGGCGGGTTCGCCCAAGCCGCGGGAGAGAAGGCGAGGGCCGCGGCCAGAATGAGGAGAAGTCGTCTGTTCATGGCACCCTCACTCCGAAATGCCGCGGGTCGAAGTCCTTCTTGTGCTTGCGGAACTCCTTCTCGATGTCGGCGGGATTATCCTTGCCCTTCTCGAAGATCTTGACGTCGTGGCGGAGGTCCTTGTCGTCGAGGATGGCCTTGAGGCCGGCGCGGTCTCGGGCCACCAACTCGACCAGGGCGGACATGCCGTCGTCGCTGATCTGGAAGCTGAAGGCGATGATGCCTTCGCCCGACGGGGCAGCGCCCGGCAGGGGGGCGTACATGGGACGCCGGGGATCGGTGGGGGTGCCGCTGCCGATCATCGGGACGACGGCAAGGACTCTCTCGTAAGTGTTCCCCATATCCACCTTGCGCTGGGCGGATAAGGGCGCAACCTCGAGGATTAGAAGGGAAAGCAAAGCCATGCGACGCTGTTTCACGCGTGTCCTCCGCGAACGTGAAAAGTACTTTCTGGTGTTATAGTGCAATTCGAGGGCGGAGCGTTTCATGTGTGAACGGAAACTAATGGGGGGGCGCGAGGAACGGCGTGATGGGCATCAGGCGCCCGATGGCGAGACAGGGCCGGCCGTTCTGAGGCGCCGGCCGAATGAGAATCGGACGGCTCGGGACGGGCAAACGGAGATGCAGTGTCCGCACAGGATGCATTCGTCGGACCGCATGGCACCGGCCAGGACCATCTCTTGAACGTCCAGGCTCATCGGGCAGGTGCGTGAGCACAGCGTGCAGCGGCGGCATTTGCCAGGGTCGGCCGCGACTCGCAGGGAGGGCAGGCCGGTACGCTGGCCCAGGCGGCTCCCGAAGATCATGAGCGGCGCGATCCAGCAGAGGTAATGGCAGGTAGCCCACCTGCCAACCAGAAGCGCCGGCGGCACGACAATCAGGAAGGCCCCGTAGCGGAACAGGAACGAGCGGGTCGCGCCGGCGCCGGCCGTTCCGAACATGAGGTCCACCTGGTGGAAGCCGCGGGCGTGAACGACTCCGATCAAGATCACCGCCGCCCAGAGGCCGAACACCACGTACTTGCTCCAGTACTTCCTCCTCCCCTCCAGCCGCTTTGCCCCGAGAGCCGTGCAACACTCTTGCACCGCCGCGCCCGGACAGAACCAGCCGCAGAACGCCCGCCCCAGAAGCAGCGACGCCAACGCCAGGAATCCGTAAGTCAGAAGGCTGGCAACCAGGATGCCCCGAAACGCTCCGACCACGCTAACCACAGGCGAGAGGAACAGATGGAACAGAGGCAGCAGTTGAAACAGAGCGAAGGCGGCGAAGAACGCGATCTTGCGGACGGTTTGCGTCACGTCGCCTCGCTCCACCCGCCGGGCGGACATTCGCCGCTGCCTCCCTCCATCAGGCGACCCCCAGCATGGCGTTGAAGAAGCCGACGAGGTACTTCCAGACGAGGTAGTAGATGATCACGAGGCCAGGGAGGACCAGCCAGAACACCGTAACGAAGTAACTCGGAAATGGGAAGGCCATCGCTCGGGCAGCGAACAGGGCGAGCGGCAGCAGGATCGCCGGCAGCAGCGCGCCGTGGATGCCCAGGGGAAGGCGGCGGTGGGAGTGCTGAGCCGCGTAGAACATGTTCCACACGCCCCAGAGATTGGGGACCAGGGCCAGGGGGAAGATGACGACGCGCTCGATCGGGAATTCTATGTTGTAGACGAACCGGGACGCACAGAAGAACCCGAAGATCGCCAGTACGAACATGGTGGGGAACACGATTCCCGCCATGTAGGCTCGAAGATAAGGGTGCGTGCTCATTTGAGTTTCTCCATTACAGGTGATACAGAAGACTTGGAATTACTTGGGGAAAGACCAGGATCCAGGCCCCGGCCATGGCAGCGAGGATCCAATCGAGCCAGGAGCGTTGCCCGTTCCCCTGGTCCAGTTTGCGCAACATGCGAGGCCAGAGATCGCGCTCCAACCCGGCGTTTGCCGGCGGGCGGAACGATTTGCGCAGCAGATCTCGAAGCTTGGCGTCGTTGTTTTCGTTCATGGTTCCACTCCCAGCCGTCTCAGCTTCTTCCGCAACAGCCGGACGGCGCGAAACTGGCGAGACTTGACGGCTGCGACCGAGATGCCCAGCGTCTGGGCGACTTCCGAATAGGGGCTCTCTTCGATCAGCGCGAGCTCGGCGACGGCCCGCAGCTTCGGCGGCAGGCCACCAAAGGCGAGCCGGACCGCGGCGTGCACTCCCTCCACCGCGGCGTCCGGCCCGGCCGAGGTCTCCGGCACGTCCTGGACGAGGTTGGCCTCACGGCGGGCCCCCTTCAGGTGGCTGAAAGCAAGGTGTGTCGCAATCCTGTGCGCCCATGCCCCGAACGCGCGCTTCGGGTCGAAGCGGGCGCGCGACCGGTAGATCCGCCAGAAGGTCTCGATGGTGAGGTCCTCGGCGGCTGCCGGGTCCCGCACCACCCGGACGATCCAGCCGTACACCTGGCTCTGGAACTGGCGGAAGACTGTCTCGAACGCGTCGATGTCGCCTACCGCGAAGCGTTCGAGAAGTTCCATTGCCGTTCTCCTCTTGTATTACCGCACGGAAGCCTCCCCGGTTTTGTTTTTTTTCGGGCGCCAGGTCTGTGTCCTTCCGCACCGCCGGTGGGGCAGTAGGGTCACAAGCTCGCGTTTTCCGCTGCAACCCCCTTTTCAGGGGAGACGTCTGGGTGTCAGAATAGGGGGACGCCATCATGAAAACGCTGTTCCAGGTTTTCGCAGTATCGGGCCTGTTCGTCGCCTGGGCGCAAGCCCAACCGAGCTCGGTCCCGGCGCCGGGTCGCATCGGTCCCCGGCCCGAGGTGTGCGCCCATCCACCCGATTACTTCCCGCTCGAGGTAGGGAACTTGTGGATCTACCAGGGCGGCGGCAGTTACGCCGGAAAGACCCTTACGTTGGAGATCACCAAGACGGGTGAGTTCAACGGCAAGACTTACTTCGTACTCAGCGGCTTCCCGGAGAAGGATTACTGGCTGCGCAGAGACGAGAGCGGCTCGGTGGTGGCTTATGACCCGAGTCAAGCGGTGGAGCAGACTTGGTGGGCCTTCCAAGCCCCGCTCGGCAAGCAGTACACCACGTATCTGCCCGGCACTTGCTGCCGCCTCGCCTTGGTCAGCTCCCGCAGCCTGCCCTACGAGGGCCCCATCGGCAAGTACGATTGCGCTCTCGATATACTCTACCCGGGGGTCTTCCAGGTCGGTATCGAGCGCGAGGTGTTCCTGCCCAATGTAGGCCTGGCCTTCCGCAGCCAGGCTACTGGAGGGCCCAGCTACGGCTCCTATGAGCTGACCTACGCCCGCGTTGGCGGCACGACCGTGGGGCCGGCGCCGGAGTTCAGCTTCGCGCTGGCCCTCGACAACTCGATCTATGTCGTGAACATGATGCCGCCGGTGGATCCGGGGACCGCCGCGCCGCTTGCGAACGTGCGAATGACTTTGCGCAACACCGCGCAACCGGTCACGCTCACCTTCCCCACCGGCCAAACGTTCGATTTCGTCATCCGAAACGAAAAAGGGGAAACCGTGTACCGCTGGTCGGACGGGCAGGCGTTCCCGCAAATCGTCCGAACCGAGGTGTTCGGGCCTGGCGAGAAGAACTTCCTGCTGCAGGTGCGCCTGAACGGACCGGACAAAAACCCTCTGCCGCAGGGCCACTACGTCGCCGAGGGCTGGCTCACCACCGCGGGAACGAGGGTCTTCGTCGCCTCCGTCGGCTTTGAAGTCCGATGGGTGTACTGACGCTTACTTCTTGATGTAGTTGCGGTGGACCCAGCCGGCGCCGTCACGCGACTCGAAGAGCATCTCTTGGTCGCCTTCGCGCCTGACCAGCTTCACCCGCCGGTTGATGTCCACCGCCGACTCCTTCCCCGCCTCGGCGTCGCGCAGCAAGGCCTGGACGGCGGAGACCGAGCACGGAGGGAACGACTTCCCTTTTTCCAGCAGCCGCACCGCCTCGACCGCGGTGGATTTGAGCAGCTTCGGCCACATGGCGGCAAACAGTTCGGGCGAGGAGTAGAGGTCCGCGCTGTTCACCTCGCCGTTGACCGCGAAGGCCAGCCCGACCACGTCCGCCTTGCCGGCGACCACACCGTTTAGGGCTTTGACGTAGCCGTCGACCGCCCGGACGACGGGCCGGCTTTCCAGGCTGAGCTGGTAGCTGGAGGGAGAGGCTGGCGCGTGGACTCCGCTGCCCGAGCCGCCGCCCCCGGTCCCGGCGTTCCTGCCCAGGGCTACCTGTGTCTGGGCAACCTTGTTCCAGACGTCTGTTTGGCTATTATTGGCCTGCGCGGCAATTTTGACGTTCTTGGCGCCGTTCATGTCCACCGAACTGGCGAACTGGTGCGCCGGCTCGGCGCCGCGCTGGCTCCAGCGCCCGTGCTCGACGCAGAAAGCCGAGATGGGCACCTTGCCAGAGCGGGGCGCCAGGACGAAGTCGTTGCTCAGCATGCGGTCCTGGTCGCCGCCCTTGACGATATCGCCTCCCTGGATGAAGACGTCCTGATCGGACAGGTTCTCGATCGCCAACTGGTTCACGTTCTTGGTTTCATGGACCACGACCTTCTTCTGCTCCATGGCGGCCTTGAGCGTCAGATAGGTGGTCTTCCCGCCGCTCGCGCCGTGGATCAGGAACAGGGACAGGTTGTCGTGGGTATAGGGTCCGGATATCCGGTATTCAGCCGGAGGAGCAGCCGCCAGCAGCAGAGTACACACCAGCGGCAGAGAAAGACTTGCGGTTCTCACAAGCACCTTCCTTTCCTCTGCGCTGGTAGATTGGACGCCGCACGAAGGGGCGAGGTTCCCTCAAGCCGGCTGATTCCGGTCGAGGCTGCGGGATGGGACGGATTCGGCGGTCAGCCTGTTCATCTGCCGATCGTGATACCACGATGCCAGCAGGAGGGCCGAGATCGCGCCGATCAGGCAGAAAAACATGTCCCAGTCCGTGTCCCACGGATCGCCCTGTGTGCCCAGAAAAGCATCGGCGTCAGCCCCCATCCACTTCGCTGCGCCGAACTCCAGCAACTCGTAGCAGGCAGAGATACCCATGCAGACACTCAACACGAGCGCGCTGAGCATTCTCCCGCGTTTGAGCGCCGTCGTACGCAGGAGGATCTCGCGGGCGATGAGCGCCGGGACGAAACCCTGCATAAAATGGCCCAGCCGATCGTAGTGATTGCGCTGCCATCCCATGGGGCCCTTCAGCCAGTCGAACAACGGCACGTGGGCGTACGTGTAATGGCCGCCCACCATCAGTACGATGGCGTGCAGGGCGATGAGCGTGTAGACCAGCGTGGTGAACCGGAAGCGGCCGTAAGTCGCGATGAGAATGCCGATCCCGATCACGGCGGGCCACACTTCGAGCGCCCAGGTGACGCGATCGGCGCAGCCGACGAACGACCACATGAAAGCAATGGCGACGATCGCCAGAAACGCTGTGTGGAGAACCGCCGGGCTGTTCTTCATGATTCCTCTGTGATCAGTCTTTCGCGGTCTGAGTCAGGAATGACTTTGTGGTCGGGTGCTGAGGGTCGCCGAATACCTTCGATGGAGGCCCGCTCTCGACGTCGTAGCCATCCGCGAAGACGTGAACCTGGCTCGCGACATTGCGCGCAAATCCCATCGAATGGGTCACGACAATCATCGTCTGCCCGTCCTTGGCGAGATCCTCCATGAGTGAGAGGATTTCGCCCGCCATTACCGGGTCGAGTGCGCTGGTCGGTTCGTCGAAGAGGATGGCGCCCGGTTCCATGACCAGTGCGCGAGCGATGGCGACACGCTGCTGCTGCCCGCCGGAGAGGTCCCTCGGGTACGCGCTCTGCTTCGTTGAGAGCCCGACGCGCGCCAGCAGCGTCTCCGCGCGCTGTGTCGCCTCGCGGCGCTTCAGCTTCAGAACCTGGATGGGCGCCTCGATCACGTTTTCCAGCACCGTGAGATGCGGGAACAGATTGAACTGCTGGAAGACGAATCCCACCTGGCGCCGCACGGCCTCGAGGAGCCGCGCGTCGGACCGCGAGCTGGTCGCGGGAGTGAGCACGCGATCGCCCACACGGACCTCTCCCGCCTGGAAGGGTTCCAGGCCGTTGATGCAGCGGAGGAAAGTGCTCTTGCCGCCTCCCGACGGCCCAATGATGGAATGAACTTCTCCCTTGTGGACCTCAAACGAGATGCCCTTGATAATCTCGTTCTGGCCGTACCGTTTAACGAGGTCGGTGACGGTAATCATGCCTGCTGCTCCAGTCCCAGGCGCGTCTCGATGCGCCGGGAAACGATCGACATCGGGTAACTCATCATGAGGTAGAGGATAGCCGTCATCCCCATCAGTTCCACGGTCGCCTGGGTGCTCATGGAGAGAACCGAGAACCGCTTGGTCAGTTCCACGATGGTCACGACCGAGCAGACCGAGGTGTCCTTGAACAGGGCGATGAAGTCATTGACGACCGGCGGGATGACGATTCGCACCGCCTGCGGCACAATGATGCGGCGCAAGGCGAGAACGCGCGACATGCCGAGGGAAAGCGCCGCCTCCATCTGCCCTTTGGGGATGGCCTGGAGGCCGGCGCGGTAAATCTCCGACTCGTAGGCCGAGTAGTTGACGGCCAATCCCAGTATGGCGGTCCAGAACGCGGGGATCTTCACCCCAACCTCGGGCAGGAAGAAGAAGATGAAGTAAAGTTGGAGCATCAGGGGTGTGCCACGCAGGAACTCGACGTAAGCGGTGAGTGGCAGCCGGAGCCAGGAACGCCCGTACAGCCGGCCGATGGCAATCATCAGGCCCAGAAAAATCGCGAGCGGGAACGAGAGAAACGAAAGAACGATGGTCATGCCCGCCGACTGGACGAGTATCCCACTGTAATCTTTCACTACCTGCCAGCCGCGTTTGCGGGTGTCGACCTTGACGGACTCCTCGGTCGGCATCTGGTTCTTTTCGATCTTGGTGTCAGCAGCTTTGAAGTACCCGTAGAAGCGCCCCTTCTCGGTTATGTCGGCAAGCTCCGCCTGCTGCGCGTCCCAAATGCCGTACTTGCGGTAGATGCGTTCGAGGTCTCCATTGCGCACCATCAGGACGATGGCCTCGTTCAGCGTTTGCAGGAGGGCGGTCTCTCCTTTCTTCACGTAGATGACGTAGTAGCCGCGCTGAACCGGCTCTTCGATCCGGCGCAAGGCCCTGAAACGGGGAGCGTAGAACGAGGCTATGGGAGTATCTTCGATCGTGGCGCCGAGTTTTCCGGTCTCCACCTCTCGCATGGTGTCGGTGTTTCCCTCGTAGGCGACCACTTCGCACAACTCGCCGCAGAACTTCCGCGCGTAAGCCTCTGCCGCCGACCCGTTCAGGACGCCGATCTTGACCCTCGCGGCGCCGGCGCCCTTCCTGAGGTCGGCCCACGAGTTGATCCTGGGATTGTCTTTGCGCCCCATCAATTGCAGCGCATAGACGTAATACGGGATGGTGGCATCCATGATTTCGGCGCGCTCGCGGGTGAACTCGTACCCGTTGACGATGGCGTGAATCTTTCCGGTGCGAAGCATGTCGGGCATCTTGTCCCATTGCCCCTGGGTGAATTCCGCCCTCACTTTGAGGTACTCTCCGATGCGGTTGGCGAAATCCACCTCAAACCCGGTCACCTGCGCGGGGTTGTTCTCTTTCGGGAAGACGTACGGGCCGCCTCCCTCCTGATCCCCGCCCCACCGCATTTTGCCCGTCTTGCGCATATCCGCAAGCGCGTCGGCAGATGCGGTGCACGGCATAACCAGGCTTGCCAGGATGCAGGCAGTCAGGGAACTGCAAAGCCATTGCCTCATCGAGCCTCCTTCGGCCGGCTTGTTGCGCGCGATCGGGTTTTCAACTGCTGCCACCCCCGGCCGCCAACTCCGAGATGGCCACCCAAAGGACCATGCTCACCAAGGGGTTGATTCTAGCACTCACGGCCGGTCCAGTAACTCCTATACAGGCTTCGATCCTGTACCGCTTCGGCCAGGTGCTTGGCGAAGAGGGCCAGGCTGGGCACCCTGACTAAGGCAGTCTTCCGGTACCCGACAGGCAGGATCTGGTCCAGGCGGGTGCGCTCGATGCGGGCGCGCATCTCGGCCGAGGAGACGCCCTGCTCGTCGGCGCGCATTTCCTTGTAAGGGACGGCGGGGACTTCGACGTGCAGATCGATGCGGTCCAGCAGCGGCCCGCTGATCTTGCCCAGGTAGCGCTGAATGATGGCCGGCGTGCAGCGGCACTCGCGCGTGGTGTCGCCGTAGAAGCCGCAGGGACACCCGTGCAGATATCAACTGCGCTTTTGAGAAGGTATACGGACCGCCGGTGCGGCGGCGGGCAGCCTAGGCTATCTCGGCAGGATTCCCAGCAGAATCAAGAATTTCAGCTTCCATACCGGAGCGCAAAGGGATGTTGTCCAGTCGCTGGCCAAATGACGCGCGATGACGAACCCAATGATTTCGCGCACGGATTCGGCAACCAGGTCGGCGATTTCGGAAATCCGATCCCATTGCCTCCGGTCCCGGCCAGACAGAAGATCAGGTAGCCGAGGTACCTCGGGCCTCCGGCTCAGGCCGTCGTCCGACATCGGTCTCAGCGGCCTGCCGGATGGGGCGACGCGCGCATGGCGCGCTCGAACGCCCAGCCTCGAATGTGGCTGATCTGCTCCCTCATGGTCCGCGATAGCGGGACAAGCTTCGCAGCCACGGTGATGAGATCCTCTTGGGTGACCGCCCGGTCTGCCAGGCGTGCCGTTGTCACGGCCGAGATCACGCACTGCTCAATCTCGGCTCCGGTCCAGCCATTGGCAAACTGCGTCAATTGGTGGAGGTCGACCCCAGCCACATCCACCCCTCGGCGGCTGAGGTGAATCTTGAAGATCTCGATCTGTTCCTCCGGGAGCGGCAGGTCCACGAAAAACACCTCGTCGAAACGCCCCTTGCGGATCATCTCGGCGGGAAGAAGATCGATTCGGTTAGCCGTGGCGGCGACGAAAAGCCCGCGGGCCTTCTCCTGCATCCAGGTCAGAAAGAACGCGAAAATCCTGCCCTGCTCCCCGCCCGAGTCCGCCGACGCGATCCCCATCTCGATCTCGTCGAACCAAAGAACCGCCGGCGCCATGTCTTCCATCATCCGGCATGCTTCGACGAATGCCCCTTCGGGCTTGCCATGCCGTCCCGAGAAGATCTCGGTCATGTTTAAGCGATAAAGCGGAAGCTGGAAAGAGGAGGCGATGGCCTTGACGCAGAGGCTTTTGCCGCATCCGGGAATCCCCATCATAAGAACCCCCTTGGGCACAATTTCCAGGGTCAGGCCATCGCGCAACTGAAACAGCTTTCGGCGCTCCAGCAACCATTTCTTGAGCCCGTCGAGGCCTCCGACCTCCTCGATGCTTGCCGGGTCGGCTACATACTCGATGACGCCGCTGCGGTTGATCAGCAACCGCTTCTCTTCGAATACCGCCGGCAGACACTCGAGTCCAAGATGCTGACTCGCTGCCAGGGCGCGGCGCAAGGCGTAGCGCGCTTCCTCGAGTGTGAGTCCCTGCAGGGCAGACGCAAGCTCGTATAGGGCGCCCTCGCTCACAGCGCTGCCCTCATTCTGCGACAGGAGTCGCTCAGTTTCGTCCCGGAGGAACTCTGTCAGTTCGACCAGATCGGGCGGCCGGAGTTCCAGAAACATGACGCTGCGTTCGACTTCCTGCGGAATGAATCGGACCGGGGAGGTGATGATTACGAACTTACGTTGGTCGACACACCTCTCGTAGACATCTCGAAGGCGGCGTCTGATCTCCGCGGATTCCCGCAGCGGCTCGTGGAAGTCCTTGAGGTGGAAAATGGCGGCGTTCTTGTAAGCCGCGATGAAGTCCAGAACTCCGCGAGGAGTCTCAGTACCTGCCTCGGGTGCTTCGTCATCGCGACGCATCCCCTCCGTGAGGCTCCATGTCCAAACGGGCACCGGCGTGGAGTTCAATAGCCGTAGGCTCACCTCGCGCAGCACCCTGCCGATCCGCTGTTCTTCCGTGGAGCGGATGTACGTGAGCGGCCGTCCGGACTCGAAGACCTCCCGAATCATCTTTGCCGCCCGGCTCTCGGGAGGCTGGCGCTCAGCGGGATGGTCTATAGAAGAATCGCCTAATTTCGCCTTGCTGACCACAGTCGATTATATATCCATCCGCTTCCCGGGGCAGGTCTCGGAAAAGCCAGACGCGAGAGTGGCCATCCGATGCCGGGGCGGAAGAGCTTCAGAGGTCGGCGATCTCCGGGCGACTTTGAGGATGGCGGAGGGCTAGGCGGGGCACGCCGACTCAGGCAGTCTTCCGGTACTCGACAGGCAGGATCCGATCCAGGCGGGTGCGCTTCGATGCGTCCAGGATCTCGATCCCGACGATACGTTCATCCTCCGCGAGATCAAGGACCACGTCCTCGTCGATTCGCCTGTTGGTGACCTGGTTAGGGGCCTCGTCAAACGCGATATACAGGAGATCGAATTTCTCGTTGTAGGTGATGGTCATGGTGCTTCATTCCACGCGCCGTAGAAAGCGTACACCGTTACCGTAATGATAGCGTACTCCTCGACCACGTAAACGACCTCAATGCGCTTCTCGCGATAATGCTTGCCGTTCCAGTTCGCATCGAACGGAAACACCTTGTACTTGCCGAGACGACGGTGTTTCACTGCCATCGGTCGTCCCGTGCGCAGCACGTCTTGGATCTCTTCGGCCGAGACACCTCGCCGTTGGGCCTGGGCGAGAGTGTGTGGATCGATGTGGATCTCCACGTCAGCTCCAGTAGCTCCGGTCTAAGCTACGGTACTGCACCGCTTCGGCGAGGTGCTTGGCGGAGACGGCCTCGCTCTCGTCGAGGTCGGCGATGGTACGGGCGACTTTGAGGATGCGGTCGTGGGCGCGGGCGGAGAGGGCCAGGCGGCGCATGGCCATTTCGAGGGTGCGCTCGCCCGAGTCGTCCAGGCGGCAGAGCCTTCTAAGGAGCTTGGTGGGGAGCTGCGCGTTGTAGTGGCCGCGGGTGTGCTGGATCTGGCGGGCGCGCTCGATGCGGGTGCGCATCTCGGCCGAGGAGACGCCCTGCTCGTCGGCGCGCATTTCCTTGTAGGGGACGGCGGG
>Ga0187850_10003096_pt1 | contig 14513 bp, 17 predicted proteins | sample June2016WEW_4_15_FD_132436 | JGI IMG/M metagenome (GOLD analysis project Ga0187850, IMG submission 132436) | Peatland microbial communities from SPRUCE experiment site at the Marcell Experimental Forest, Minnesota, USA - June2016WEW_4_150 | ecosystem: Environmental > Terrestrial > Soil >... | reverse complement strand
TCCTGGCTTGAGCGAGTTTCCACCGGGTGTCAGGCAGTCTGTCTATGTTGTTCCGGAGCTGGCGGATTATCCGCCGGGACCGTTCAAGAAAGCGGGGGATATCGTTGAGCTGTTCGCTCGCACCGTGGCCCCCTTTCCGTACGAGAAGCTGGCTCATGTGCAGAGCTTCACACGATACGGAGGAATGGAGAACGCGAGCGCAATCTTCTATGCGAACGATCTTTTTGAGTACAGAAGCAGCAACACAGGTATCATCGCGCACGAGACGGCTCATCAATGGTTTGGCGATGCCGTCACACCGCGCAGCTGGGGACACCTCTGGCTTTCAGAAGGATTCGCATCGTATTTCGAACAGTTATGGGTGCAATCGAGCGAGGGGACGGATGTTTTCAGAAAAGGGATGAAGAGACTGCGGAACGAGATCGTTAACTCGAGCCTGACCTATGCCCGCCCTGTGATCGACACGCTTCAAACCGATCTGATGCAGCTCCTGAATACAAACAGCTATCAGAAGGGGGCCTGGACCCTGCATATGATGCGCTCGCTGCTTGGGGATAGTCTTTTCTTCGCGGGAGTCAGGTCATACTACGATCACCACCGTCACGGGACTGCGACGACCGACGATCTGTGTGAATCGTTCGAGCATGTTGCCCACTTGAACCTCCGATGGTTCTTCGATCAATGGCTCCGGCGGCCGGGACTTCCTGAGCTAAGTGTCGGCTGGTCGTACGACGACGCACAGCATCGTGTTGTCATTGACATCTCTCAAAGCCAACGCACCCTCCCATACCGCTTCCCTCTGACAATTGAAGTGCATACGTCCGACAGCAAGGACCTGTTCGTGACTGTAGATGTACCTGCCGCACAATCCACAAAGATTCCGCTTCCCCTTCAGCTTGATTCGAAGCCTGAGAAGCTGGTGTTCGATCCTCAAGTGAATCTCCTCGCCACAATCCATTCGAAATAGCAGCCCTAGAATCAATCCACTGGCGGTCACTTTGAAGAGTGACAAAAAGTCAGCTCCTACAGTGTTTATCCGCCTCTTTTGGCTCTCCGAATCTTTTGGGGAATTCCCGCATCATACTTTCAGGATGGTGGAAACCAGGAAAATTCCGGAAACAATTGGTGGGTACGATGCATAAGTTTTCGCCAGAACACTGGCTCAGATTGGAAAACGAAGATAGGCGCAGGCTCATTCCTCCTGCAAGCACGCTCAAGAAGTTCGGCCTGAGTCAGGGAATGACATTTGTCGACGTGGGTGCCGGAACGGGATTCTTTTCCCGTGAAGCATCAACAATTGTCGGCAAGGGGGGAAAAGTATTTGCAGCGGAGATGTCTCACGAAATGATCGACATCCTCAAGCAGCAAGGTGTCCCGCCCGAGGTTGAAGTGATACACTCGGACGAATACTCAATCCCGCTGCCCGACTCGGTGGCGGATCTGACCTGGCTTGCGTTCGTAACTCATGAGAATCCGGATGTTCCACGTTTCTTGAGGGAAGCTGCCCGAGTCACAAAACAGAACGGACGAATCATAGTGGTTGAGTGGAAAAAACAGAACGAGGAACGCGGTCCGGCAATGGAAGAACGCCTGGCCCAGGATATCCTCCTGGAACAACTGAAAGGGTTTAACGTGATTCGTGATGGGTCTCTCAACCCGTCACACTACTATGTCGAAATTGAAGTACAAAAACCAAAATAAGAAACAGAAGGAGCACATTATGCCGGAGAATCTCACAAAACAATTATTTGTCGAAAAGGTGTTCGACTTTGAAAAGAATGCGGAATGGAAGTATCAGGGAGAGCTGCCCTGTGTCATCGATTTCTGGGCTCCCTGGTGCGGACCGTGCCGCGCCGTAGGCCCGGTTATCGACGAGTTGTCGAAGGAGTATGACGGAAAAGTCAACTTCTACAAAATCAATACGGATGACGAACAGGAACTTGCCGGAGCATTTGGCATTCGGAGCATCCCCTCGCTCTTGTTTGTTCCAATGACCGGACAGCCGAAGATGGCGGTCGGTGCGCTGCCGAAGAACGCTCTGAAGGAAGCCATTGACAAAGAGCTTCTCGCCACTGTTAACTAGCCTTCTCACAATCGTTGAAACAGGCGCCGGGCAACCCCCGGCGCTTTTTTTTCCCCAAAATCTGTTCACTTGTTTTTAATTTTCTTCGAAGTGCGTTTGTACGCCCGCCTAGAAATGCTTTTTCGATTATTTTGTGTATCTTGGGTCGTTACATTGGACTCTACCATAAGGATGATGCTATGAAGAATCGAAAGCTCCTGATGATTCCTGGACCTATTGAGTTCACGCCCGACGTCTTGCGTGCGATGGGAATGCCTACGACGAGTCACGTGGCTGCCAATTTCATCGAGATCTTTGGCCAGGCCCTGGAAGACCTCCGGAAAGTATTCCTCTCTCCGGCGGGACAACCGTTCGTGGTCCCCGGATCTGGGACGCTGGCCATGGATATGGCAGCTTCAAACGTTATTGAACGCGGTGATCACGCTCTTGTCGTCAACTCGGGATACTTCAGTGATCGGTTTGCCAGGATTCTTGAGCGTTATGGCGCAATCGTGACCCACGTGCATGCCCGATCGGTCGGGGACGCCCCGTCATTGAGTGAGGTCGAATCAGCCCTGCAATCCATCAAGCCAAAAGTAATGACGATTACCCACGTCGATACATCGACCGCGGTGGCAACCAATGTGAAAGAGCTGGCCGCGCTCGGACGAAAACATGGAGCTCTCGTCATTGTCGATGGTGTGTGCGCGACAGCGGGGGAGGAGATGCGTCAGGATGAGTGGGGGATCGATATCGCATTGACGGCATCGCAGAAGGCGATCGGTGTCCCGCCTGGCCTGGCAATCGTGGTTGCCGGCCCGCGCGCCATGGAAGCATTCCGCAAGCGGGCAACGCCGGTTGGAAGTTTCTATGCCGACTGGACGGAATGGTTGCCGATCATGCAAGCATACGAAGGGCGAAAGCCAGGCTACTTTGCAACGCCCGCAGTGAACCTCGTCTGGGCACTCAATGTGAGTTTGAAAGGAATTCTGTTGGAGGGGATGGACGCCCGGTTTGCCAGGCACCGGAAATTGAGCGGTGCGTTTAAGGCCGGCATTGGTGCCTTAGGGTTGAAGCAGCTTCCAGTGAGACCGGATCTCCTGGCTACAACCCTGAGCGCCGTCTACTATCCTCAGGGAGTCGACAAGGGAATCTTGAAGTTTATCGATGAGGCGGGGGTCATTGTTGCCGGAGGACTACATCCTGCGAATCGTGATCTGTACTTTCGGGTCGGCCATATGGGGGCTGTAACCGGAGCAGATATCCTTGCGACGATTGGTGCGATCGAGAGCGGATTGAAGCGGGCTGGCTACAAGTTCGATGGTGGAACAGGCCTCACCGCTGCTCAAAAAGCGCTCCAGGCATGAAGGTGATGTCAATTAGCTGGAACGAACCAAATCGACAACTTGTGGTGAGCGCCTGCCTGATGGGTCCATAATTGGTGGCAGGAAGCCGAACCATCGAAAATCGGCAATCGACAATCACCAGATCTTCAATGTGCTGCGGCATGCGACGCCGAATCTCTTCGCATCATAAGCATCTGATAAAACAGAAGGGCGACGAGCCAGGGGAGTTCTGGCCATTTCGCAGCCGACCTGTTCATGCTGACGTCGACGGAGTATTTCAGAAATCCCCGCCCCTTCATCTGTACGAGTGATTCACCGTCATCCGTGCACCATTCGAACGTTCTCTTCCACATGTTCATGCGAACCTGAAGCTTGTGTCCTTCCGAAAGCTCAACTGTTCCTCCTCCTCGCCAGGCTCGCCCAGTGTATGTGGCAAGTACCTCGTTTGAATTCTCCCGACGTATGACAGTTTTGGAGCTGAGAAATCCGACCCTCTCAATTATCCAGTTCCCTTCCTCGCAGTGAAACACCGCGGCAGAGCTGAGCATCTTCGGCAGCTTCATCGTCGCAACAAGCTCGTCGCCAAATCGCAATTCGAACTCCGATCTGAGCCCCCGGAGCTGCTGCCACGTGATTTCATGATCAACAAGACCGCTGATTTTCCGCATCGATTGTTTCCTTCTCTCATCCTTATGAGGACTGCAAATTACAGATATCCGACAATCAGGCACCAGCCGAGCATCAAGATCCATGGGAATTCACGCAGGCATTTGCCTTTACCCAGGATCTCGACGTCAGCCGATGGCCGGAAGAACCCGCGATAGCGGAATCGAATCAGCGGCTCTCCCGAAGGGGTCTGAAATTCCGCACGCCCTTTCCAATAGTCTGACTGTAGAACGAGTGCCTGACCATCCGGCATGCGGAGAATGCCTCCCCGGTTCGACAAACGCATATCAAACACACCTACCTCCTGGAATGAATCTTCCGCCCGTACCACGATTGTGCCGGAATCGCGATCGAGTGGCTCAACCGTCCAGCCCCCTTCGATGCCTTCGCCACGGCCGGCAGGGTGGAAGAAGCCGCTGACAGTAAGCGTGGCGACACAACGATCAGTCGACCGGAGCTCGTATTTGTTTCCAAACATACTCGGCTTGACCCATCTCAAAACCCCGGCTTCGTGGGCCGGACGTTCCGTGAGAACGGGTTGTGCCGGGAAGTCAGGAAGCGGGAGGGGTAAGGTCTGGAGTCTCTCTGCTATCACTGTTCTCGTCCTGTGATTTGATTCTGCCCGACTTCCGCACGGCATCCGTGAGGAGAAACTCCATCTGCGCGTTGACGCTGCGCAGATCGTTTGCGGCCCATTTCTCGAGAGCGGCGTAAATGCTTTCGTCAAGCCGGAGCAGGAATTTCTTTTTCTCGCTCATTGATAGAGGGTGCCGGTATTAATGACGGGCTGCGCCGCGGACTCGGAAACAAGCGCAACCAAGAGGTTGTTCACCATCGTCGCTTTTTTCTCCTCATCGAGCTCGACGATGTGTTGCTCGCTCAGCGTGCGGAGAGCTTGATCGACCATTCCAACCGCACCTTCAACGATTTTCTTTCTTGCTGCGATGACTGCCTGAGCCTGCTGGCGGCGCAGCATAGTCTGCGCGATCTCCGGTGAGTACGCCAGATGACTGATGCGCGCATCCTTTACCTCAACGCCCGCGATCTCGAGCCGCGTCTGCACCTGGTGCTGCATTCGCTCCGAAATCTCCTGGGGTCTGCCGCGTAGCGAGGGGACGGCTTCCTCCTCAGCGTCATACGGGTATTCCGAAGCCAGTGCCCGGATGGCGGTCTCGCTCTGTATGGCCACAAAGTGTTCGTAGTGCTCGACGTCAAAGAGCGCACGGGCGGAATCGGTGACGTACCAGACAACAACGGCCGCGATCTCGATCGGGTTACCGTGGAGATCGTTGACCTTGATCTTCTCGCTGTTGAAGTTCCGAATCCTGAGCGATACATGCCGCTTGATCGCGAAGGGGTTTGCATACCAGAATCCCGACTCCCGGACAGTTCCGATGTACTTACCGAACAGCACAAGCACTCGGGCTTCGTTTGGCTGGACCACGAAGAATCCGGCTGGGAAGACAATCGTTATGATGAAGAGTGGAATCTCCCCCCAGAGTAACGTAAGCGGTCTCTCCGTCGCTAGCGCAAAAACCAGAAACGCGTTGAGGCCTATGAGGACTATTTCGAAAATGAGAGCGCCATAGCCGTTCATGCTCTTCGCTTTGAATTCAGTGACAGTATTCATCGACAGACTCCTTTCCCATTGTGTGATAGCATAATGATATCATAGCGATATCATAAAGTCAAGTTAATTCTTGACACCATCTCTCTTTTCCAAATATGAGAAAAGCTCGCAATTGTTCAGAATTTCACGCATTTTTGCCGTGACACATATATAGTGTCTTGTACTTCCTCAGCTCAGGCAACCTTTTTTGGCGAGGTCGGTCTGTAGATATGACCGGTCAAGATCCAAACCACCAACTCCCGCAAGGGATCCGATTCGGGGTCGAGTGAATTCACTCTCAGTGACAGACAATGAGCTCATGCTTCAAGTCCGCGATGGCGACATCGCGAAGCTGGGCATCCTGTTCGAGCGGCACCACGTGAAGCTCTACAACTTCCTGGTGCGCGTAACGAACAGGCGCGACTCCAGCGAGGACCTGGTGCAGGAGGTGTTCTTTCGCATCCTGAAATACGGGCATTCGTACCGCGGCGAAGCGTCATTTACAGTCTGGATGTACCAGCTGGCGCGCAACGCTGCAACTGACCACTTCCGGAAGTGGAAACACGAAACGCCGCTCGATGGTGCTGAAGAAACGGCCGATCACGAACCAGCCCCCGACGACTCACTTGTGCACGATGAGAAGTCGGAGCTTCTGAAGCAGGCGTTAGGAATGCTCTCGGCTGAAAAAAGAGAAGTCCTTGTTCTGAGCAGGTATCAGGAAATGAAATACGAAGAGATCGGAGCAGTACTCAACTGTCCGGTCGGGACCGTCAAGGCGAGAGTCCATCGGGCGCTGAAGGATCTGAAACGGGAATACCAGAAGCTGTCGCACGAGAGGCGTTGAGGTTCACAGAAAGCAGCAAAAGAATCAAGGTGACATCATGAAAAAGACAAATCACGTTCTGAGCAAATTGCCCGATTATCTTAGCGGGAGCCTGAGTGAGGCTGGCAGGTCTGCCATCGAGCTGCATCTCAAGACCTGCAAGTCGTGCAAGGCAGAATACACAGCTCTCACGAAAGTCTGGTCGGAGCTCGGTCGTCTTCCTGATGAGAGGCCCAGTCCACGGTTGCGTGAACGATTCTTCGCAGAGCTCGAACTCCAGAAATCTGCTCATCGACTCCGCATGGTACCGGAAATCCGTTGGATTGACCGGCTGAACAACCTGGTCGAACGGCTCTGGCCAAAGCAGCCAGCTATTCAGTTCGGGATCGCTCTGGTTTTCCTGCTCGTCGGATATGTCATCGGCTTTAGAATCGACGGCAATGGAAACGGCTCCAATGGCGACGTTGCTCAGCTTCGGACCGAAGTCGTCAATATGCAGCGGCTCGTGATGCTCTCTCTTCTGAAAACGGAATCGGCCAGCGAACGGATTCGCGGAGCCAACTGGACCGAGCGGGTAAACAGACCGGACCCCGAAGTCTTCTCGCAGCTTTTCGAGACGCTCAATTATGATCCTGTCGTCAATGTGCGCTTAGCAGCACTTGAAGCACTGTCGAAATTCTACGACGAGACAGATGTGAAAAAGGGAATCATTGGCTCTCTGTTGCGCCAAACGTCTCCGCTGATTCAGCTCACTCTCATACAGGTGATAACAACGGTCCATGACGCTGAAGGCATGGCTGCATTGAAGGAACTTCTGAAGAACAAGGACCTCAACAAGACTGTCCGTGAGCAGGTTGAGAAACGCATCAAGGAAATGGGATTATAGGAAGTGTACTGAAGGAGTCGGATATGAGACAACGATGGATAGCAATAATGATGGTTGGCTGTAGTCTGATTGCGCTGACGGTTGGCTGCGCCTTTGGACAGAGAAATGCCCTCTCCGAGAAAGACGAAATCAAAAAAAGCTTCAGGTTGTCCGAGAATGATCACAGGCAGCTCGTCGTCGACAACATCAACGGCGAGATCAACGTGGTCGGATATGACGGAGACACGATCGAACTCGTGGCGCACAGGGAAATCAAGGGGGAATCAAGCGAAAAGATCACGGAAGCAAAGCAGGACGTAAAGCTCGACATCAAGGAAGAGAAGAACAAAATCATCCTCTATGTCGACGCACCATGGCGAACCAGTGACGGGATCAATTACAGAGGATGGCACTACTACGGGTATGACGTAATCTATGATTTCGACCTGAAGGTTCCTCATAAAACAAGCCTCTATTTGAAGACCGTGAATCACGGCAAAGTCCTGGTTCAGAGCGTGGAAGGGGAGTTTGAAGTAAAAAACGTAAATGCGGGAATTGAGATGAGTGATATTAACGGACCTGCCATTGTCAGGACCGTCAACGGCCCCATTAAGGTCTCGTTTACGAGAAATCCCGGCTCTGAATGCTCGTTTAAGACGGTTAATGGCAAGATCGAGGTGGTGTTGCACGACGGGTTGAATGCCGATATGAAGCTGAAGACGTTCAATGGAAAGGTGTACACAGATTTTGACGTTTCTTCGCTGCCTCGGGATGATCGGACTGTCGAAGAACACAATGGGACACGTCGGATTTATCGCCGTGGTGATTCCTACACGGTTCGGGTTGGGAAAGGGGGACCGGAGTTTTCGTTTGACACGCTGAATGGCAACATCTACGTCCTCAAACAGGACTGAGCTGATCGGTTCGCCGGATTGACGGGCTCTTGAGAGAATTCAACTGGAGTTGTACAATGAAAAAACGAAATGATGATAGGGAGGAGTGATTAAGATGAAAAACGCACGAATGATATTGCTGGTAAGTCTGTTGACGCTATGCTCACTTGCATTGGCGGCGGCTCAGGACGCGTCTACCGACAAAGTAAACGTCCCGCTGTCCGACCCATCCCGCCCGGTGATGCTCAAGGTTGGCCTCATCTCCGGAAGCATCACGGTCAAGGGGGCCGCGGTGAAGGAAGTCACCGTCGAGTCACGTGTTCGGGCTACGGAGGATGAAGAAGAGAAAGCCGAGAAGCCACGCGGTTTGAAGCTGATACCGAACAACAGCACGGGTCTGACAATCGAGGAGGATGACAACGTGGTCTCCGTGAGCACAGGAATGCGCGGAGGGTCGCACACCGTGGATCTCACGCTGCGTGTACCGACGAACTGCTCGATGCATCTGAGCACTGTCAATGATGGCAACATCGAGGTGGAGAACGTCAACGGCGACCTGGAAGTCGATTGCACGAATGGTTCCGTCAAGCTCATGGGGATATCCGGTTCTGCTGTTGCCCACGCACTCAATGACGACCTGACGGCGACCTTTGTGAAGGTGAATCCACAGAAACCGATGGCGTTTAGCTCGCTGAACGGAAAGATCGACGTCACACTGCCGTCCGACGTGAAAGCGAACGTGTACATGAAATCCGACCAGGGGGAGATTTACAGCGACTTCGACGTAAAAGTGCTGACCGAAGACATCTCCCCTTCATCAAGAGTGCAGGATAACAAAGGAAAGAAAGGAAAATTCCGCATTTCGATTGAGAAGGCAGTCCGCGCTACTATCAATGGGGGTGGGCAGGAATTCCAGTTTACTAACTTCAACGGCGACATTTATATCCGAAAAGGAAAATAGAAACAAGACCTTCCGAAAGTTCACAGGTAAACCCCCGAGGTCTGGCAAGAATCACTTTAGGATCTCGGGGGTTTTACTTTGCCTACTTCTTCTGCACCTGGTAATTCTCATACTGAATCGCCTTCTTCGCCTTCCTAAGATCTGCACTATCTTTTAAGAGATTCTGAAAGTTCTCCAACCGCGCCCGTTGATCGCCAAGCATCGCTCCCCCGGCTCCTCTGGAATAAGCAGCGGGGGACAACATCACTGCCGATTGAGCCGCCTTCAGTTCCTTTGCCGCGTCATCTTTCCGCCCTTCATCGAGCGCCTTCAACGCTCTGTCGACACTGCGCGTCGAGAGCGCCACATCGACCAGGGCCTGAACCTCGTTGTCCCGGTTCTTATCGATCTCGGCGAGTATTCGAGTGTAGTGAAGCGAAGCTGCAAAAGACGGCCACGATTCGAACCAGCCATGGCGGCCCTCATACCGGAGGACACCGTTGACAGCCTGCAATGTCCCTGTGCCTTCAGGGATCTCGAGTTCCACTGTGAGCTGTCGCTGTTCCCCGGAGTAGAGATCGCCCACCGGAATTGTGACGCACCTGCCGTCACGCGGTTGTTCGCATCCGACAACATCGAGCACGCGGACTCCATCGGCCGGTCTGAGTTCGACGGAAGCGTTTTGAGCGACAATGCTGCTCAGACTGCGTAGTTCCTTCCTGAAAATTGAGGCCAGACTGTTCGGACTCTCGATGAAGTAGTAATTGCCTCCACCGCTCTGTGAGAGCCCCATCATCAGGTTTTCATTGTAGTCCAGGCCAACTCCCATTGTCGTCACGGAGATCGATTTAGACCTGTAGCGCTGTGCAATGCGCCTGAGTTCGTATGGATCTGTAATGCCCCTGTTCGCAAGCCCGTCAGAGAGCAGGATGACCCTGTTGAGAAACTCCCTGTCCAGATGCCGCTCGACCTGTTCGAGGCCGGCGATGAGTCCTCCGCCAAGATTCGTGGCGCCGCGTGGATAAACCTCATCCAGCAGGTCTCGGAGATCCCGTTTGTCCCTGACCCGCTGAGACCCGCGCAACACCTGAACAACATCATCATAGATCACGAATGAGAAGTAATCGCCTTCCTGAAGTTGATCGATCAGCGAACGGACCGCCTTCTTCGCATACTCGATCTTTTCTTCGTCAGCCATCGAGCCGCTCCGGTCAAGAACGACAGCCAGATTCATCGGCTGGCGTTCGCGGCTCTCGGCGACTGGAATCGTGATGCAGATTTGAAGATAGGCGATCCCGCCGTTATGGGAAATGAAAGGGCTGTTAAATCGTCCGCTTACCGTCATTCCCTTCTCCGAGCCACGTGCAAGACCTATCCCCAGCAGCGCTGCGACGACGATTGTGAAAGCAACATGCGTCTTCATGGTTCTATCCTCCTTTTCCGGTAAATTCACTCCGCTCGCCATCCTACAACTTCAACATTCATCATTCAGCGTTCGATATTGGATATTCCCGCGTGCAACCGCTTTTTCATTTCTCCCAAGCTCGACGAGAACTCCGTTCCCGCTACAACAACTTCAATATTCATTATTCGGTGTTCGCTATTCTTTATGTTCGCCGGTTAGATTCCCAGACATCCTGAGCGGAGGGAGCGTTTTGTGCGACCGTAGTCGAACCCTTCGACGACGCTCAGGGTTCGACCCTGAGGACACCCGAAGGGTCGAAGGATGTTCCCCCCGTCTGTTACTGGAAAGCGACCGGCACCCATTGCAGAACCTGGAAGGTGACGGTCACTCTAGGTTACCAAGTATATCGGATTGTGTACGACACGCTCTTCTCTTCTCCCTTTGCCAGCTTCACCGGGAACCTCAGCGTTGTCTGATCGACTTTCACCCAGTCGCTCGTGCTCTTCACGATTTCCCATTGGCTCCACCTCCACGGATGCTCGTACACCTGCACCTCCGCCTTCTCGTCCTTATGATTGCGGACTTTAATTTCGATCGTTTCCTCTACGACATGCCCAGACGCGAGCGTCCTGAAATCTTTCTGCGCACGTTCTCCTACGATGTCAAACGCGTTGCCCAAATATAGACGAACCTCTTCGTCTTTCGGCGTGTGGTCGATCTGATCCTCCCCGATGAACTGTTCCTTCCCATCATCGTCGCGCTTGTATACGCGGACCTTTCCCTTTGGCAACGGGATGCCCAGGCCAGAGGCCAGTTCATTCTTGAAGGTTACATAAACGCCGACCTTCGCATTCGACTGTTGTCCAAAGCTTCCTTGCGTGCGATAGGAGTAATTCCGATACCAGTAGCGCCATTGATCTGCAAGTCCGTCGTAGATAAAAACCTTGTGAGCTGTCACGCCTGCTGCCGAAGTGAGCTCAATCTGTTTTGTCTCGTTGTTGTCCAAATCCGTCCGTCGCTGCAACGAATAGAGCTTGTATTCGAACAGATCGGTCTGCTGGAACTGCGGCGCCGCCGCGTTCTGTACCATGTCCATTTTGGCGCTGAGCCTGCCGTCGTACTCCATCGCTTGTTTCACGACGTTGACATCACCTGCGACGAGCTTCAGCCCTGCGTTTTTGAAACTTGTCCCCGAGTTATTTGTGACGGTCACCCATCCTGTCACATCGATCTTCGAATCGGCACTGTTGAGCAGGGCCACGTAATTGCAGCTCCAGTTCAACTGTCCGGCCAGGTAGCTGATCTCGGTTTTCTGATTTCCTTCGCGGTTTGAGGAGAGCAGCCATTCGAGCTGAGGATGCAGGACGAGCCCTTCCGAAAGTGCCGGCAAAACCAGTCGACCGATCGGATTGATCTCGATTTTTCCATCGACCTCTGCGATCATGCCACCCGTGGAATAGTAGTTCGGAACAGCGTTTCCATACTGCGTTTGGTATGCGTATCCCGTCGCAATCAACTTCGCGCGCACCGTGTATTCCTTGTGTGTCACCGGATCTTCACGGATGAATTCCACTTCTTTGCCGACGTACTTCTCGAGCAGCTTCGCCTGGTGCACCAGATCGTATTGATAGTTCTGTTCGAGCACACGTACACCTGATGGGTCCGTGAGGCTGAGGAAGTGGAGGGAGGTCCCGTCAATTGTGGCTGGAATGTCGGGGAGTATGACCCGGTTCATTCCTTTGATGAGTTTGATGCCCCGCTCCTCACGGATGAGCGAGAGATTCTGATTGTAGATAGTCAGATCGACGGATGTCCGGTCTCCGGCAACCGCGTGCGGATCCCCCTGTGCGAATAAGGTCGTCCTGAATGCCAATAGCAGCAGAATCATCAGTCTATTTCTATGTCCTTTCATGGCAGCCCCCTCGAGTAATTGTTTCATGGTTAGGTAATGCGTATTTTTCATTGGTTTCCGTTCACCTTTTGACTGTTTATGACATTAACTGATGAAAGGTAAATGAAGTCGTCCCTCTTTTTTCTTACGAACGATGCGAAAATCCTGGATCTCATCCGGCAGGGGGACGAGGAAGCGCTGGTCATGCTGTATGAATCAAACCGGAGGCCCGTTGTGAGCCTCGTGACGCGGAACAATGGATCGGCAGACGATGCCGAAGATGTTCTCCAGGACTCTCTGATTGTGCTCTGGGAACGGGTCAAGGCGGGGAGATTCGAATACAAATCGAAACTGAGCACCTTCGTATATGCCACGGCGAAGAACTTGTGGTCGCAGAGACTTCGAAGGAAAGGGAGGGAGATTGCGGGGGAGCTTGATCCTGATGAAGAAGAAAGCTCGGCTCCATCTCCGTTAGAAAACCTGATTGCTTCTGAACAAGCGGCTCTGGTAAGCGAGGCCCTGAACAAAATCGGAGAAGGATGCCGGAAGCTTCTGCTTCTCTTCTATTGGGATGAAATGTCGATGGACGAGATCGCCGGGAAGCTCGGCTTCGCAAATTCCGATACAGCCAAAGCGAAGAAGTACCAATGCAAGAAGGCGCTTGAGGATGTGTTGACGAAAATGAGTGGGTGATTGGTTAGATGGTTAATTAACCAATTAACCAATACCTGGATTTGCTTACGCTATATATGATCTGAGACATGGCTGATTTACAAAACATACACTGGACTACCGACGAGCACCTGCTCGCGCAGTACGTCCTGGGCCAACTCGACGCAGGGCTGACAGCTGATCTGGAGAAACATCTCCATGATTGTCCTCAGTGTCGCGATGCGGTGGCGGCCGAACGGCAACTTGCCGCTGGTGTACGCCGTGCCGGACGTGAAGCGCTGAAACAGCGACTTGCGCAGCGGGTCGGACAGAAGCGATCCGGTACGAACTGGTACCGTGTGGCCGGCGTTGCAGCAGCTTTTATTCTCCTTCTCACGGTGGGAATCTACAACAAGTGGTTTTTCTCCGGCGAGACGCAACTTGCCGATTCGCGTTTGAAGACCGACAGCATCGCACCGAAAGCCGAAGCAACTCCTCAACAGCCGGCCCCGGAACAGTTTTCGCCCGGAAAGACGCAACTCGCAGATGTCTCGAAACCATCTGCCGCCGAACGTGGCCATGCTGAATCGGGAGGACGAGTCAGGAATGCCGAGCTCGACAAAAAGAAGGGGGAGCCCGAGGGGGTAAAGCGTGATGTGATGAACCTGCCTGCGCCCGACAGATCCGGCAACCTTTTCGCCAAGAAAGATCAGATGATGGCTGCAGCACCGGAGCCTGAGGGGATCTGGGCGGAGGGGACAGTGCTTGCCGGGGAAATAAACTCTCGCCCCGCAGGTCAGGCAATGGAAAAGAGCCTGCAAGATGTCAGCGGAAATGTTCAGAAAGGAAAGAAGGAGCCAGCGGCTCTGATGTCCCTCGCAGCTCGCTCCCGTACCCTGGCCGCCGGCGGTTCGCCGGTGATAGTCACCCAGCGTCCTGTATCCGACCTGCCACGAGGCCAGATGCAAAGCGGACAGAAGATCTCGCAGGTGCAGACTTTGTTCCGATCCGATGCAAGCGGACTCTCGATGGTCCTCTATTCGGATTCTCTCTTCAACAGAAATGACCTTGGTCAAGCCCGCCTTCAGACCATCAGCGAAGATTCGATTGTCCTCCAGGTTGGCAATCAGCGCATAGGGTACCGTCTGCCTCCCGGCTCGATCGACCGGCTGTCAAAGCAGCTCAAGAAGGCACCCTAATGGAGGGTCACGCTCCGTCGTGACAAAATCAGTGAGGACGTGACGGAGCACGCCCCTCCATCGTTCGGAGTTCCGCGTTCGATATCCAATGGTGTTAACGCTTGGTGAATCTTTGTGATTGACAATTGTCCATTCGTCGTTCACCATTGACAATTAGATCCGT
>Ga0187850_10003095_pt1 | contig 14513 bp, 11 predicted proteins | sample June2016WEW_4_15_FD_132436 | JGI IMG/M metagenome (GOLD analysis project Ga0187850, IMG submission 132436) | Peatland microbial communities from SPRUCE experiment site at the Marcell Experimental Forest, Minnesota, USA - June2016WEW_4_150 | ecosystem: Environmental > Terrestrial > Soil >... | reverse complement strand
GCCAGACCCCGGCAAATTCTGATGTATTTCTTGCGTACCCAAATCGGGCTTCCCCTGGACGAGGTGGGGCGGATTGTCGGCCGTGACCACACCACCGTAATGCACGCAGTGGATAAGATTACCCAAATGGCCTCGACTGATGTGCAAATCCGTGAGGATTTGTTGGGGATAAAAAATCTACTTTGAGGACAAATGTCTTGGTCTCTCCACTTATCAACAACGGCTTTGGATTTATCCACAATTCTATGCACAGTTCGGCAAACTCACTGTTAACACTAATAATAACCAAAACCTCCAATCAAAACTGTTTATTTCTGCACTTATCCCCAGCCTCTACTACTAATACTTCTAATTATTAAAGGATTAATATATAATAGGCAAAATGGCTACAAAGAGGACTTATCAGGCGAGTAAAGTCAGACGAAATCGTAAATTTGGTTTCAGGGCCCGAACGGCTACCCACTCCGGTAGGTTGGTCTTAAAAAGAAGGATGATAAAAAACAGAAAAAGATTGACTGTTTAATCTTCCTCTATTAACCTAAAATGCTCGCCAGGTTTTACACCCTCAAAGGGGAAGTAAGTTTTAAGAGAGTTCAAAAAGAAGGTCGATTAAGATCTTTCGACTCTTTTGGCCTATCAGTATATGAACGCGGAGATGCTGAACATTCAAATTTTGGTTTCGTGGTTTCCACTAAAATTTCCAAGGAATCAGCCTCCCGGCACAGGATAGCCAGGGCCCTGAGTGAGGCCATTCGGTTGATGCTAATGGAAATTAAGCCAGGTTATGATGTGGTTTTTTTGGCTAAGCCGGTTTGTCTGAAGAAATCGACGGAAGAACTAATGCGCGAGGTCCATCCGGCTATGGAAAAGGCCAAATTACTAAAATAATGCTACTGAAATTTTATAAACTATTTATTTCTCCGATTTTGAAATATTTATTTGGCGGCGGTTGCCGCTATTCCCCTACTTGCAGCGAGTACGCAGACCAAGTAATTAGAAAATATGGGATTATTAAGGGTGGATATTTGTCCACCAAACGCTTTTTAAGTTGCTGGTAAGAATATGCAAATATTACAATTTTTGTGGAATGACGTACTAATCAGACCCCTAGTCAACGGTCTATTCATCTTCTATGAATTTCTTGGCCACAACCTGGGAGTAGCCATTCTAGGTTTTGGCCTGGTACTTAGGTTTGTTCTGAATCCCCTAACTAAGCCGTATATGGCTTCGATGAAAAAGATGAAGGATTATGAACCGCAACTGGCAAAGCTTAGAGAAAAATATAAGGACGATAAGAAACAATTACTTACAGCTCAAAGCGATTTTTATAAGCAGAACAAAATTAACCCCGGGGCGGGGTGTTTACCTTACTTGCTACAAATTGTAATTTTAATTGCCTTGTTTAATGTGTTTACGACTGTTCTGGCATCGCACACAAGTTTGACCAAATTGAACAATCTTTTGTATGCTCCCTTGAAAATTGCCGCAAACCAAACTCTAAATACAAAATTTTTGTACTACTGGGATGTAACCAAACCCGACGCCTTCAGCATACCCGGAATCCCCTTTCCGTTGCCCGGTCTGTTTTTAATCATAGCTACCTTGCTACAGTTTTTTTCTGCCAAAATGATGGCCCCGGTAATTAGCGAAGAAAAGAAAATTGCTAAAAAAACCGAGAGTTCAACCGACGATATGCAGGTAGCTATGCAAAGCTCAATGACTTATATGTTCCCAGCTATGACGCTGCTCTTTGGTTTAAGATTTCCTTTTGGATTGGTTCTTTACTGGTTACTCTTTTCCCTCTGGCAGGTGATCCAGCAATATCAGACTTCCGGTTGGGGCGGGCTTTCCCCTTGGCTTTTGAAACTTCGTCTGTTAAAATCCGAGAGTGTTAAAAGATAAATCTATGGCCACCAAAACTAAAGACCCCGTTAAGTTAACTCAAGATTTTGTTGATGAATTGTTAAAGCAGATGGCTTCAGAGGCTAAGGCCACGGTATCACTGGATAAAGCCAATGACACCCTGATAGTGAATATTGATCCGGCAGACGAAACCGGGCTTTTGATTGGCAGACAGGGTGAGACCTTGTTAGCATTACAATCGATTATTGGAATTGCCACCAAACAGCTATTGAGAGAATGGAAAAGAGTGGCTGTAGATATTGCCGATTGGCGGGAGAAACAGGAAGAACATCTAAAAAGTCTGGCAGAGTCTACAGCACAAAGAGCGATTGAAACCGGAGAGGACCAACCGCTTTATAATTTGACCCCGGCCCAAAGAAGAATTGTTCATATGACGCTGGCTGATAGGGAGGAAGTGACTACCGAGTCAATGGGCGAAGGCCCCGACCGCTATTTAGTTATCAAATTAAAGTGAAGACCAGGTACGTAAACCTTTTTTACCGACTTCTTTTCCAAATCTTTATCTTTCTTCTTCCCACCCAACTGGCGTATCATTTCTGGCCCGATTGGGCATTGATACAGGGAATTAGAGTAGATTATTTGGCCCCCACGGTGTACTTAACCGATATATTACTGATTGGGTTATGTGTTACGTATTATGCGAAAAATAGAATATCCAGACTGCCGTGGTGGTTACTAATTTTCGGTATTGTCAATATTTTAGCCAGCCTGCGTTGGCAAATAGCCGTAATCAAATGGTTAAAAGTAGGAGAAATGGCCCTGCTAATTAACCTAATTTCTAATGACAAATTTCTAAACATTAAAACTTGGATAATAAAGCCTTTAACTTATTCAGCTATATTTTTTACTCTTTTGGCCTCCGCCCAAATTGCTTTAGGCCACACCGTTGGGGGACTGTTTTACTGGCTTGGGGAGAGAACCTTTAATACCCAAACTCCGGGAATTTCATTGCTCTTTTTCTTTGATCATACTTATCTGAAGGCCTATTCAACCTTTTCTCACCCCAACTCAATGGCTGGTTTCCTAGGTGTGAGTTTGCTTTTATTTTTGATTAGCAAAACTAAGTGGGCGGCCAAAATAATTAGTGGATTGGGAATTGTTCTGACGTTTTCTCTCGGAGCGTTTCTGGGACTAGTTGGCAGTAAACTCCCGAAATATTTCGTTTATGTATTTGCGGGGATTAGTTTACTGTTGCCTATATTTTCTCCTTGGCTAATAACTTTAAACTTTCCTCAAAACATTGCTGACAGATTAACTTTATTTACTGCCTCTTGGCAGATGTTTTCTAAACACATTTTATTTGGAGTGGGGTTGAACAATTTTATTGTTGGGTTAACCCAGATAACTGTAAATTCAGGAAGAGTGTGGTTACTGCAGCCGGTCCATAACATAATCAGTCTGATTGTCAGCGAGACGGGGGTAGTGGGATTAGGATTGGTTGTTTATGGAGTGATGAAACTTTACACAAAAATGAATAAAAAATATCTGCCGATTTTTATGTTTATATTTATCACTGGGATGTTTGACCATTATTGGTTAACTCTGCAGCAAAATTTACTTTTATTAGCGGTAGTTGTTGGCCTTTCATTTAGAACTACTTCAAGGGTATAATTTCCGTATGGATATATATTGCGACGGTGGCGCCAGGGGTAATCCCGGACCAGCCGCGTCAGCGTTTGTGGCGATGGAAAAAGGAAAAGTTATTTATAGTGAGGGAAAATATTTAGGGATTACTACTAATAATGTTGCTGAATATTCAGCAGTGATATTAGCATTAACTTGGCTGCAAAAACAAAACAGCAAAATTATAAATTTTAAACTAGATTCCCTACTGGTAACTAAACAAATGGACGGATCATTTAAAATTAAAAATGAAAATCTCTGTAAATTATTTTTGACAGCCCAAAAACTGCAAAAAAATATTACTGTCAAAATTAATTTCAGTTATATCCCCAGAATAAAAAATTCCCTCGCCGATAAATTGGTAAATGATACTTTGGATGAAAACTAAAACAATTTCACGTCCATACCAGATGCTTAAAATTAGTGACCTTAAGGAACACTTGAAAGGAAACAGATTTCGGTGATAGTTCGATTAGAGTTTTTAAGAAAACCCTCGGAGTAAAAGGTTATGATTGAAAAACCCAAAGTCCTTTTGATTGGAAAGCCTAGTAATCTGGGCAACTCCTTAATAAAAACCCTGTCTGATAATGGCTATGCGGTAGAGGTAGTGATTGGTGAAACCAAAATAAAGAATATGAAAACAGTTAATGACTACCGCTATATAATTTGGTTTACAAGTTCAATTAATAAAAGTGTTCTAAATGAAATTAAAACCCGAACATTATTGATAATTCCCTATAGACAGTTTTCTTCCACACGTGAGATTCTCAGTGAACCCAACGTGACCGCTGTCTATATCGGCGATATTTGGGATTCCGTTCAACTTAATTCTATAACTAAAGAAATCACTAAAGTATTATTTTCTTTCGGAAACGGCCGCCAGGAAATTATAATTTCTAAGGATACTAAACCCACAAAACCGGTAAAAAGGGTTAATCAGCGTAGAATATCTTTGTTCGGGGCACTAGCATTTTTTGGACTTTTCCTTCTACCGTATTTTATTTTTATTATTTCTTTGCCGGGTTTTTATTTAGCCTATAGAGAAGCCAGAAATGGTAATTTAAATAGTTCTCAAAACATCCTGGGTATCGATTCAGCCCTATTAAACTTATCAAACCAAGCCTTTAGCTTATATGAAAAAGTACCGGTAGTTGGTGGTATTTTTGATCCGATGATTAAGTTGTCGATAGCGGCGGTCAGGGTTACCAAATTAGGCCAGGAAGGAATTGATGCGGTGAGAATATCCAAAGATTTAGTAATTAAGGTCTTGGGTAAAGAAGTTTATTCTCCTTCTGCTTTTACAAACGATTTAGTTTTAGATCTGGATGATATATATAATCAGACGATACTCCTGCGGGGGGATGTGGCCACCCTTCCCGCGTGGCAGCAAAGAATTATAAGTGGGTATGTTCCGGAGACAGAGGTTGAAGATGTAATATCCAAACTAAACTGGAGCCGGTCGTTTGCCAGACAACTGCCGTCAATTTTAGGAGAGGGTAGTCCGCAATCATATTTACTCCTTCTGCAAAACAATATGGAATTAAGAGCAACCGGGGGATTTATCGGGTCATTTGCGATCGTAAATATGGATGGCGGCAGACTCACTGATATTAATGTTTCCGACGTGTACTCGGCTGATGGTCAGCTGAAAGGTCATGTTGAGCCTCCCGCCCCTATTAAAAATTATTTAGGTCAAGCCGGGTGGTATTTACGTGATTCAAATTGGGATCCTGATTTTCCTTCATCAGCCACCAAAGCGGAATGGTTTCTGGAAAAAGAAATCGGCACATCAGTCAGTGGGGTTATCGCCGTCGATTTGGAGGTGGCAAAAAGCATTCTTAAAGTAACCGGGCCAATTAAACTGGCTGATTATAACCTTACCGTCGATGACAGTAATCTTTATGAGAGGACTCAAGCAGAGGTCGAAAACGATTTTTTTCCGGGCTCCTCCCAAAAATCCGGTTTCCTGACAGAATTAACCCGGGAACTTCTTAATCGGGTGGCTGATTCCCAACAAGATGAAGAATTAGCGTATTTCAAAAGCCTATATAACAATTTTCAGGAAAAGCACATTCAGGTATTTTTGCACAACAAAGATGCCCAGAAATTTATGAGCGCTTTAGGGTATGACGGGGCAGTGGTTGAGCCAAGTTGTGACGGCAATTGTTATGCCGACTGGATGGGGATAGTTGACTCTAATATAGGGGTAAACAAATCTAACCTGTTTATTAAGAGAGATGTCCAATTGGGGGTTTCTTTTAGTGCCGGGTCCATAACCAGAAACTTAACTATAAACTACGAGAATACTGCCACTCCGGCTTTGGGTGATAAGGCCCGGTATAAGACATATACCCGGGTGCTGGTTCCGGTAGATGCGGTTATCCAAAGAGGGGGCGTCGTTAGTTACGGACAAGTCTCCCCGGTCCAAATAGACAGACAGGATTTAGAAGGCAGGAGCGAAATTGGAATACTGTTGGAATTGATGCCCGGCGAAAAAAAGTCAATCCAATTAAACTGGTCAACCGTCGGCAATTTAGACTTTAACAGCAAAGGTGAATACCATTTATATATTAGGAAGCAGGCAGGGACTTTGGCCGACCCGATTGCGATTGAAATAGGAACCCTGGACAAGTATAATACTAGTTTGTCTCAGGACCTGTTTAGGACAGTTAGCTGGTAATTATGGATAAATTAAACCTAAAAGCAGACGTTCGTAAGGTGGTAGGCCGGAAAGTCAGCAAATTAAGACAGGAAGGGCTACTCCCGGCAAATATTTTCGGTAAGAAAGTTAAGTCTCAGGCTATTGCTGTTAAGCTGGATGATTTTTTGACCGTCTATAAAAAAGCCGGGGAAACTTCGCTTATAACTTTAACGGTTGGGACAGATGACAAAGCGGTCCTGGTGGCTAACGTTCAAGTTAGCCCCATAACTGATAAGCCTATTCATGTTGATTTTCACCAGGTTGATCTTAAGGAGAAAGTTACGGCCGATGTCCCCATTGAAATGACCGGTGAATCTCCAGCAGAAAAGCTGTCGGTAGGGACTGTGGTTCAATATATTGACGAAATTGAAGTTGAAGCGCTCCCAACCGATCTACCCGATAAGTTGGTTGTTAATATCAGCAAGCTGGCTGAAGTTGACCAGGCTATTTATGTTAAGGATTTGGATTTGGATACCAAGAAAGTGGAAGTTAAGGTTAGTCCCGATGAGATTGTTATTAAAGTAGAGCCCCCCCAGAAAGAGGAGGTTGTCGCGCCTCCGCCTGCTGCTGAAACTCCTGTCGAAGGCGAGACACCTGTTGTTCCTGTCGAAGGCGAGACACCCGCTGCACCAGCTGAAGGTGATAAAAAACCTGAAGAGAAGAAATAATTAATTAACCTCCGGGGAGTTGGGATTAATACTCCTGGCGCGATTTAGGTCCTGGACAGATTTTAAGAGATTACCGTCGGCTTTGTCTATTTTTGAGAGCTCAATCCAGCCCGGGAAATAGGTTGGGTTTTTAGTTAAGAATTCTTCCCAAAATGTTTGCCTCGGATTATTCTTAACTTCTGTTTGTGCCCCTAAAATTTTTGCGGGAGTAAAGTAAGATCTTAAATTAAAATAACTAAGAGTTAAGACTAAAACGATGGCCAGAGAAGACACAACAAAGGCAGCATTTTTTGACATTAACTATCATACTAGCAAGATTTAGGTTGTAGGCCAAGAGGAGTTTATTAATAGGTTGTTAGAATGATTAGAGTATAAGTTCTGCCAGATTTGTTCGGTGACAAAGGGCATAAAAGGATGTAACAGACGCAAACTATTATCTAAGACAAAATTAAGAGTTGATATTGCATTTGTGTCTGAATTTACAATTCTCAATTTACAATTTTCAATATATTTGTCAGCAAACTTATGCCAGATAAATTCGTAAATCGCCTCTGCTGCTTCGTTTAATTTATAACCGTCTAGTGCCTGAGTTACCAGTTTGATTGTTTTTTCCAGTTCTTTTTGAATCCATTCATCATCCGCGTTCACTTTTGCCTTTTGAATTTTGCCTTTTGAATTCCGGTTTGTTACCACAAACCGAGCAACGTTCCAAATCTTATTAGCAAAGTTGCGCATGGATCGGACTTTATCATCCGAAAGAATTACCTTACTGCCGGCCGGGGTGCCATAAATAAGTGACATTCTGAAAGCATCGGCTCCGTATTTATCAACCAGCTCGATGGGGTTAATCACGTTACCTTTGCTTTTGCTCATTTTGACACCCTTAGCGTCGGCCACCATGCTCCAAAGATAAATATCCTTGAATGGCACTTCGTTTTTAAGGTAAAGAGAAAACATAATCATCCGGGAAACCCAGAATTTAAGAATGTCAGATAAGGTCCCCAAAACGCTGGTGGGGAAGCGGGAAACGACCAATGGCCATTGGCCGGATGAGAACCAGGTATCAAAAGTGTTTGTATCCTGCAAATAATTTCCTTCAGGCTTGGTTTGCGAAATAATATATTTGGCAGACTTGTGAGCGGTTAAGACCTGAAGTCCCTCTTCAATTTCTGAAAAGGAATACTGTTCAAGAAGTTCTCCGGCCCTACCGGTGATAATTCTTTTAGACTTATCCAGGATAGTAATTTGGATATCCGGATTTTCGTTGATAGAGTACCACGCCGGAATTCTGATACCCCAAACAATTTGCCGGGATATCGGCCAGTCATGCATTATTTCTAACCAAGCCAACATATACTTTTTGTACTTGGCGGGATAAAAATGAACCTGGTTTTTTTCTACAGCTCCTTTTACTTTTGCTTTTAGGTCCTTAACTTTAATAAACCAGTTAGGGACCACCGAAGGCTCTAAATCGTGATGGCACTTGTAACAGGTGGTCACAGAGTGTAAATAATTAGTGTCTATTTTTTCAATTAGACCTTTCTTCTGTAAATCTTCAACTACTTTTATTCTGGCCTCTTTGACTTTGAGCCCTGCGTAATTTCCGGCAGCCTTGGTTAATTTGCCATTTAAATCAATGGATTGAATAAGATCTAGTTTGTGGATTTTACCAATCTCAAAATCATTGGGGTCGTGGGCCGGAGTAATTTTTAATGCCCCGGTGCCAAAATTAATGTCCACAGCGGCATCGACAATTATAGGAACATTACGTGTTGTCAGGGGGACTTGAGCCATTTTACTCACCAAATCTTTATATCTTTTATCTGTGGGGTTAACGGCCACGGCAGTGTCGCCAAAAATTGTTTCCGGTCTGACTGTTGCCAGAGTTAGGGGACCGTATTTAATGTAATAGAGGGGATCAATTCGCTCAACGTGTTTAACTTCCAGATCGGCCAGGGAAGTGCCACAGTGGGTGCAGTAATTCACAATATAATCATCGCGGTAAACCAAGCCTTCAGATTCCATTTTTTTGAAAGTTGAAAATACCTGCTCTAAAACATTTTCATCCAAAGTAAAGACACTTCTGTCCCAATCAGCAGAAAACCCCAAACGTTTAAATTGCTCATAGATAAGTCCGGAATTTTCTTTAACAAAGTCATAAATTTTTTGGTAAAGGGTATTCCGGTCAAAATCCATTCGGGACTGGCCCTTTTTTGCCAGTTCTTTTTCAAAAACAAATTGAGTTTCAAAACCGGCATGGTCCATGCCTGGAATCCATAAAGCCGAGAAGCCTTGCATTCTTTTATAACGAATTAAAATATCATCAACTACGTACATACCGTGCCCGGCGTGGAGAGACGCGTTAGCGTTAAGCTGAGGCATGATGATAGTGAACGGAGCACCCTTGTCGGAAGCCTTAAAGGCTCCGGATTTTTCCCACAAGTCATAAATATCTTTCTCATATTTTTGATGTTCGAACTTAGGTTCCATATAGCTTCAAATTATATACCAATATCAGAAATACTGAAGCGGGGGAGGCGGTCAAGGGAGGCGATATCCTTTACAAACTCTTTTCTTTGGAATTTGAAATATGCCGCGATGCCGATCATGGCCGCGTTATCGCCATAAAGTTTTTTAGAGTTGGGGAAAAGAGCTTTTATTCCAAACTCTTTAGCCATTTTCCTAATTCTTTTCCTAACTTCCACATTAGCGGCCACACCACCACCGACTAGCAAAGAGGCACTAGGGACTAGGGAATAGGCACTAGAACGAATAGTGAGAGAGGAAACGCGGATGAGATGACGGAAGGCTGTGGATTGGAAAGAGACGGCGAGGTTATAAATCTTTTCTTTGGTCAGGGGCTTTTCTTTTTCTACCAGTCGATAAAAAGCGGTTTTTAACCCGGAGTAACTGAAATAATTATCCTGTTCCTTACCGGCCATAGGTAAAGGAAGAGCATAAGATTTGGGATCACCCTGCCTGCGCAGGCAGGCCAGTTTAGCCATTTTTTCTAAAATTGCCCCGCCGGGATAACCCAAACCCAACATCCGCGCCGCTTTATCCAAAGCTTCACCTAAAGCATCGTCCTGAGTTTGAGTCAGAATCTCGTAATCGCCAATTTTATTTATTTTAATTAACTCGGTGTGTCCGCCTGATATGACCAGTCCGAGCGCTGGGAATTTGAAATTTGAAATTTGAAATTTGAAATTCGCCAGTGGGCTAAGAAGATGGCCCTCAATATGGTTGACGGCAATTAAGGGTTTGTGATATTTAATTGCCAATTCTTTGGCTTTAGAAATTCCTACCTCGAGAGCTATTGCCAGTCCCGGCCCCTGCGTTACAGCGACAGCAGAGATATTAGGCATTAGGCACTGGGCACTAGTTAACGCTTTCTGAATAACAAAATCAATCCGGGCTTTATGTTCTCTTTGGGCAAGAGATGGAAGCACTCCACCGTATTGGGTGTGCAGCGAAGCTTGGGACCAAATGATATTCGATAGAATACTCAAATTATCCGTCACTGCCGCAGATGTCTCGTCACAGGACGTATCAATGGCTAGTATTTTTGTCATACAGTTCCCCAGGAAATTAATCGGTCATTATTATTTTGGCCACCTGCCTGCGCAGGCAGGTATGCAATTTTAACCCAAAGAATAACCGCCTCATCATGATAACTACGTATTATATCCTGAACTTTTTCGGCCCATTCAATAGCAATAACCGATTTGTCAGATAAGAATTTATTAACCTCTAACGTATTAAAATTGGCAGCACTGGTAATTCTCCATGCGTCTATATGAACAAGGCCCGGATATTCTAGAACTAAATTAAAAGTGGGGGAGACAATCTCGTCCTTGATGCCTAAGGCCTTAGCCACTCCCTTGGTAAATTGGGTCTTGCCGGCCCCCATGGGTCCTTCCAATGCAAAAATTATTGGCCTTTTACCTAAATAGGGTTCATATTTTTGCAGTAACTCTTTACCTATATTTTGGGTATTTTCTTCGCTACGGCTTAAAACTTCGTTTTTGTCCTGAAGCTTTATTTCACCCTGTCTTAAAACAATCGGATCATCCAGGGTGGTGTCGATAACGGTTGAAGGTTCATTGTGAGGCAGTTCTCCCACATCAATAATTAAATCTATTAACCCCCTTTGTTTGTCGGAAATATTTTCCAAAATATCTGAAATTTTGTAGGGTCTTTTTTGGTAACTCGCGTTAGCCGAAGTGGCGGTAATGGGAAGCCCAAAAGCCTTAATAATGTCCAGTACCAACTGGTAGTCGGGGATTCGAATTCCCAAAGTTCCGGTTTCTGATTCGATGCCGTTAGCTACCAGGTGTTTGCCCATAGAAACAATTGTCAGGGGGCCGGGTAAAAGGGTTTGATAAAGATTAAGAGCTGTTTGGTTTAAATTTACATATTTCTCGGCCATTTTTAAATCACTAACAGCAATGGAATAGGGTTTCCCGAATGGGCGTTTTTTATATCGGGCTAGCTTGTTAACAGCCTTTTGGTTGGTGGCGTCAACCCCTACGCCATAGGTGGTTTCCGTAGGATAAACAATTAGCCCGCCCCGGCCTAAAACAATTACGGCTTGGTCAACAATTTTCATATCGCGGTGCCCCGGAGAAAAACTGCCTGCCAAGGATGGTAATTGGAAACAAACTTTTGTTGAGTCAGAACCTGGCCGTTAAGAGTTACTTGATAGTTGAATTCTACTCTTGCCCCCCAAGCAGAAAAATCAACTTGTTTAATTTGACCCATGGGTAAAGTGGGATCATCTTGATAAAGATCGGGAGGGGGAGCTACTTGGTCTGAGACAACCGGCTTGGTCAAAGTTACTTTTCTGCCGTCGGGAGTGCCGTAAATTTCAAAAGACAAACTGAGATGTGCAGCATCAAAAGTTGACTGAATTAAAATATAGGCCGGGGTATTGTTTTTTATTTTCAAGTCAGCCAGGGGAGCATAAACAGTGGCGTCAAAACCCGGAGGTGAATCCTCCTCGTAATAACCTACCCGGTAAGCGTGGGCAATTCTTTCTACAATAGGCAGGCCGGCATTTAAAGCCGCTCGAAAAAGCGTGGTCGAGACCTGACAAACCCCGCCACCGTCTCCCAAAACAGTCCTGCCCTCCTTAATAATATACGCCTGTTCATAGCCGGTTAGAGAAGACACATCACCTAGAACGTCATTGAAAGAGAAAGTATCTCCGGGAGCGACGAGTATGCCCTTAAACTTAGATGCGGCCAATTTGATATTAAATACCCGGTTTTCAATCGAATGAGCGAATTTAGAATTGCCCCTGCCGATGAGTTCGGTAATGCCTAAATTATTAACGTCCTTGGTCTGAATCTTAGCCGGAGTGATCAAGAAGGGCACGTCGACGTTGACATTTTTAGTGTCCGACTCCTCCAGGATTTGCAGATCTTGGATGAGCATATTTTGCAGAATATCTTGTTTTACTGTAAGTCCATTTACGGAAGGCTGAAATTCAGTAACGCGATTATTGACAAAAGTAAAAACTGAATTTTGAGACACGCGGTTGAGACTGGTGGCGACATTGTTCACCAAGGTTGACAATTGTTCGGTGACGTAACCTTTGTCGGGGGAAAGGGTTTTGACCAGATCGGAAAAATTAAAAACAATGTCGGGAGAATCCGATTTTAGAGTTATAGTTTTTCCCAATAAGTTTTGTGCCCGGTTTTTTAATAAGGTAACTTTTTCATCTGTCAGAACCGTGCCCACATTGACAAATTGAAGTTGAATAGGATTTAAATTATTAAAAGTCAGGGACTGGCCAACCGTAGTTCTTAACTGTTCCATATCTACCGTTTTCCCCAACTTGCCCGGGCTAATTGCGACGGTATTCCCATTAAGGGTAATTGTCGGAGGTTGGGCTTCTTCCGAGACCTGGTCAATAATAACTGCTAAGTTAGTAGAAAGTTTATCCTCGTCAATACTTAGCAAGAGCCCAATCTTTTGTTTGACAAAGGGGGCTTTAATCCGGTGATAAAAATCGTAAAAGAGGTTTCCGGTGCGGTAAAGATGGTAAGCCCTCAAAATTGAGGCCGGGTAATTGTATTGAAAATCAATATCGCTTAGCTGAATTTCAAATTGCTGGTTGGGAGCGGAAAGGCTAATTTTATCCGGAGAATTTATTTTTTGGGTAAGAAGATTCTGTCCCTCCTCAATAGTTTTTCCACCAAGAGAAATGTTGTTTATGTAAATTCCGGGAAAGATTTTATTCCAGTAATATAAATTGTAAACTAAAAATAGTACCAGAATTGTGGCAAGAGGAAAAAGCAAAAAATTCAACTTTTTCATAATAGTATAATATTTACATATAAGAATATGATAGCATTAAATTGAATATAATTAGAGAATATGGACCCTAACCTTCCACCAGTTGTTCAAGTTAATCCGGTTGCAGTTCCTGCCTCGCCGGCAGGCGGGCCGGTACAAACACCGGCACCGGTAGTCCCGCCGCCAGCCAAAAAAGGATTTCCGGTAACCATTATTATTATCCTGATTGTCTTGATTTTAGGAGGAGGGTTAGCCTATTTTTTTGGAAAGGAACTACTGGGTAAGGTTACAGGTAATCAGACGGTAGAATTGACCTATTGGGGTCTGTGGGAGGATGATTCGACGATAAATTCTCTAATTTCCGACTATGAAGCCAAAAATCCGAATGTCAAAATTAAGTATGTCCGTCAATCACAACAGGATTATCGGGAACGTTTAACTAACGCTTTTGCCAAAGGTCAAGCCCCGGATATTTTTAGATTTCATAATAGCTGGGTGCCGATGTTCAAAGACTATTTGGACAGTATGCCGGCAACAGTTATGAATGCAGCTGAGTTTAGCCAAACGTATTATCCCGTTGCCAGTTCTGACCTCACCAGCGGAACGGGAATTGTTGGTATTCCTATGGAATATGACGGATTAACCCTGTTTATTAATGAGGATCTCTTCGCCAAAGCCGGAGCTACGCCCCCGATGACTTGGGATGAACTTAGAACTCTGGCTAAGGAATTAACAATAAAAGATGACCAGGGGACAATAACCCAGGCCGGAGTGGCATTAGGCCGAACCGAGAATGTTGATAACTGGCAGGATATCTTGGCGTTGATGATGATCCAGAACGGTGTGGATTTAAACAATCCCACCGGACAGTTGGCTGAAGATGCCCTAACGTATTTTACGGTTTTTTCTACAGTTGATGGTGTTTGGGATGCCACATTGCCGCCGTCGACGACGGCTTTTGCCTCGGGGAAACTGGCGATGTATTTTGCCCCCAGTTGGCGCGTGTTTGAAATCAAACAACAAAATCCGGATTTGAAATTTAGGGCCGTGCCTTTGCCCCAATTGCCTAAGTCTAACCCCAACGATCCTGATGTCTCGTATGCTTCCTATTGGGCAGAAGGCGTTTGGTCGGGGAGCAGTAGCAAGAATAAAGCGGCTGCCTGGGATTTTTTGAAATTCCTGTCAACTGATGATTCATTGCAGAAGTTATATAAAAATGCTTCTGCTGTCAGGCTTTTTGGTGAACCATATCCCAAAGTTAGTATGGCGAGCACAATTTCCACGGATACTTATATTGG
>Ga0187850_10003088_pt1 | contig 14525 bp, 1 predicted proteins | sample June2016WEW_4_15_FD_132436 | JGI IMG/M metagenome (GOLD analysis project Ga0187850, IMG submission 132436) | Peatland microbial communities from SPRUCE experiment site at the Marcell Experimental Forest, Minnesota, USA - June2016WEW_4_150 | ecosystem: Environmental > Terrestrial > Soil >... | reverse complement strand
GCGGGCGCCACGTGGACCGCCGCGAGCAGCGCGGACTGGCTGACGATTACGTCGAGTACAAGCGGGCAAGGCGATGCGACCATTTCATACTCCGTCGCCGCCAACACGAGCGCCAGTTCGAGGAGCGCGACTATCACCGTTGCGGGCGTTGTGTTCACCGTGACGCAGAGCGGGGTTAGTCTCGTCATCTCCAGCCCGGCTAACCTGGGCACGTGGCCGCTGGGCGAGGACCAGGCGCCGCTGACCGCTACGGGCGGCAACGGCAGCTACACATGGGCCTACGTGAGCGGGACCTTGCCGCCCGGGCTCTCGCTGCGGACGGACGTTCCTTCCTTCTTCCCGACGGGCGCAACCGCCGGCTTGATCGGCGTCGCCACCACTCCGGGCAATTACACCTTTACGCTTTCGGTCACGAGCGGGACGAACACGGTCCCGCAGACATTCAGCATGAGAATTACGGGGCTTACGTTGAAAGACCCGTTCAATTTACCGGATGCGTTCGTGAATTCCGCGTATAGCTATCAGCTCACCGCAATTAACAGCACCGGCTCGCCGGTCACCGTCACCTGGACAGCGACCAGCGGCATTCCCGCCGGCATGACGCTGTATTCGAGCGGCCTGCTTTCCGGCGCGCCGACAGCCGCCGGTTCCTACAACATCAATTTCTATTTTACGGACGGCACGGACACGGTGTACCGGGGGGTGAGCCTGAATGTCTCGGCCGTTCAGATTACCAGCCCGGGGCTGCTGCCCAATGCTACGCAGAACGCTTCGTACAACTATGCGCTGGCGGCGAGCGGTGGGACGGGGCCATACACTTATGCCATGACCGGGGGCTCACCGCCGAACGGCCTGAGTCTGAACTCGGGTGTCATCTCCGGCACTGTAAATGCGGGCCAAGGCAAGAACAATTTCAGCGTCACGGTCACCGATTCCCAAAATCACTCCTATACCAAGTCCATGGCGATCGACGCAGTCAGTACGCCGGAGGGCATGCCGCAGATCTGGCCGTATGGGAACCTGGACGACTTCACGATTGGCCAGGGATCCTCGCGCGGAATCGGCGTTTATAACGGCGGCGCGGCGCCGTTTACCTGGAGTGTCACCGGCCTCCCGCCGGGAATGGACTTCCGCACCGGCAGCGGGACAACCCTCAATTGGGTGAACCCCGGGGACCTGGAACTTTGGGGCACACCGACTGCGCTGGGCGCCTACAACGTCAGTGTTACTGCGACGGATACTAACGGCCTGAGCGTCACCCAGGTTTTTCCTTTCAAAGTCTCCGCTCTCGCATTGGATACGGGACTCAGCGGGGGAACCGTGGGCGTGCCCTATTCGAGCACGTTCCGGATTGTCGGAGGCACGCCGTCGTACACCGCGGCGCAGGTTCCCACCCGTGGTGTGCCCGGCACTCTGCCCGCCGGCACGTCACTGGCGGGACTCGCCGTGACCGGCACGCCGCTGGAGGGCGGCGGGTTCCAACCGCTGTTCCTCTTCACCGATTCGGCTGGCAATACGCTGACCATTTCGCAGTATCCCTATTTCAACGGGGTCGCCGGAACTTCTACGAGCGTCAATTACTTCTCCACCCAGTACGCCACGCTGAATCAACCGTATTCCTTCCAGTTTGGGGCGTGCTGCGCGGCCAGCTATATCTGGACGCAGATTAGCGGGTCTCTGCCGACGGGCCTCACGCTTTCGAGCGGCGGTGTTCTGAGCGGCACGCCGGGCACGGCGGGAACCTACACCTTCCTGGTGCAAGCCACGCAGACCGGCGTTCCATCCAACTACGGCACCCGCCAAATGACCATCGTGGTCACTCCGCTGGTGGTGACCACCGGATTTACGCTGCCATATGGCAACGTGAACGTGTCTTACAGCCAGACGCTGACTGCCACAGGGGGCACGGGTTCGCTTACCTGGTCGCTGGCGGCCGGGAATTTGCTTCCACCGGGACTCTCGCTGAATGGAGCCACTGGCGTCATCGGCGGCATGCCCTCGGCGACCGGCCAATATTCCTTCAATGTGAACGTCAGCGATTCCGGCGGCCATAGCGCGGCGGGTTATTTCAATATGGCCGTGTACGCGACCGGCGGCGGGCCGCCTCTGTCCATCACCACTTCCGCCAATCTCGGAACATCGTCCATGGGCGAAATTCAGGACTGGCTCCTCGCCGGCGGCGGCAACGGAACGTACACCTGGAGCCTGACTGGCGGCACCCTGCCGTCGGGATTGGCGCTTCGCACCGATACGCCATCGTGGTTCCCGTCCAATGCCTCTGCCGGGCTGATCGGCGTGGCCACCACGCCGGGCACTTACAGCTTTACGCTGCAGGTTGCCAGCGGAACGCAAAGCGTTTCGCAAACGTCCACGATGAAGATCACGGGCCTGAACCTCAAGGACTTTTCTCCTTTGCCGGACGCGTTCGTTGGGTCCGCGTACATGACCACTGGCTATCAGCTCACCGCGATCAACGGCAGCGGCTCGCCGGTCGCGGTCACCTGGACCTATATCAGCGGCATCCCCGCCGGCATGACGCTGTCTCCGAGCGGCCTGCTTTCCGGCACGCCGACGGCCGCCGGTTCCTACAATATCAATTTCAGTTATTCGGACGGCACGGACACGGTGTCCCGGTCGGTGGGCCTGACTGTCTGGGCCGTTCAGATCACCAGCCCGGGGCTACTGCCCAGTGCTACGCTGAATTCCGCGTATCCCGGCTATACGCTCACGGCGAGCGGGGGAACCGGCCCTTACACGTTTGCCATCGTGGGAGGAGGGCTGCCGAACGGCATGACTCTGAATTCCGGAGTTGTCTCCGGCACGCCCACCAATACCGGCCAAGGCAGGTATGCGATAAGTGTCACGGCCAGGGATCACAATGGCTTGTCCTACACCAAGAACATGGCGATCTATGTGCTGGGCACGCCAGAAAACATGCCATTGTTAAATCCATATGGGAACCTGGACGATTGCACCATCGGCCAGGGCTGCTCACGCGCGATTTACGGCTATGGCGGCGGCACTCCGCCGTTCACCTGGACTGCCACCAACCTCCCGCCGGGAATGGACTTCCGCACCGGCAGCGGAACGACGCAGTCTAACGTCACCGCGAACGACTTAGAGCTGTGGGGCACGCCCACGTCTTTGGGAACTTACAACGTCACAATTACGGCGACCGATGCCAACAACCTGAGCACCACCCAGGTCTTCCCGCTGAAAGTCTCCGCGCTTTGGCTGGACACCGGCCTGCCGAGCGGAACCGTGGGAGTGTACTACTCCGGGCCGTTGCGCATTGTCGGCGGCGTGCCGACCTACACTGCCGTGGTAGTGCCCACCACGAACTTTTCCGGCACCCTGCCGGCCGGGACGTCCCTGAGCGGCCTGACGGTCAGTGGAACGCCCACGGAAAGCGGCGGGTTCAATCCGCTGTTCCTCTTCACCGATTCGGCCAGCACGGCCCATACACTGACCTTGGCGCAGTACCCCTACATCAGCGGCGTTGCGGGAACATCGACCAACGTAAACTTCTACAACACCCAGTATGCGACGCTGAACCAACCGTATTCCTTGCTGCTTGGGGCGTGCTGCGCGGCCAGCTATGTCTGGACGCAGATTAGCGGGTCTCTGCCGACGGGCACCACGCTTTCGAGCGGCGGTGTTCTGAGCGGCACGCCGACCACGGCGGGAACCTACACCTTCCTGGTGCAAGCCACGCAGACCGGCGTCCCATCCAACTACGGCACCCGCCAAATCACCATCGTGGTCACTCCGCTGGTGGTGACCACCGGATCCACGCTGCCGTATGGCAACGTGAACGTGTCTTACAGCCAGACGCTGACTGCCACGGGCGGCACGGGTTCGCTTACCTGGTCGCTGGGTGCGGGCCAGTTCCTTCCGCCGGGGCTTTCGCTGGATGGGGCCACCGGCGTTATCAGCGGCAAGCCCTCGGCGACCGGCCAATATTTCTTCAATGTGAACGTCAGCGATTCCGCCAGCCATAGCGCGGTGGGTTATTTCAATATGGCCGTGTACGCCACCGGCGGCGGGCCGCCTCTATTCATCACCTCTTCCGCCAACCTCGGAACATGGTCCATCGGCGAAATTCAGACCTCGCTCGTCGCCAGCGGCGGCAACGGAACGTACACCTGGAGCGTCGCTACTGGCAGCACGCTGCCGCCGGGATTGGCGCTTCGCACCGATACGCCATCGTGGTTTTCGTCCAATGCCTCTGCCGGGCTGATGGGCGTGGCCACCACTCCGGGCACTTACAGCTTCACGCTGCAGGTTACCAGCGGAACGCAAAGCTTTTCGCAAGCTTTCACCATGAAGATCACGGGACTGGTAGGAAAGGAAAACGCATGCTACCAGTTACCAGACGCGTTTGTCGGACAGTCGTATAGCTATAGCCTTTCGGCCCTCAACAACGCCGGTGCGGTCACCTGGACTGCAACCTCCAACGTTCCGGCGGGAATGACGCTGGCCAACGGGGTGCTTTCCGGCCCGCCCACGCAGGCCGGCTATTACAACATCAATTACACCATCAACGACGGTGTGGACACGGTGAATGTTTGCTCGTCGTTGAACGTTTCACTGGTTCAGGTGACCAGTCCGGGCGTGCTGCCGAACGCCACGCAAAACTATTTCTACAGTTACACCGTGGCGGCCAGCGGCGGGACTCTGCCCTATACCTTCAGCGTGAGCGCGCTGCCTTCCGGGCTGGCGCTCAACAGTTCGACGGGCTTGATTTCGGGGACCGTGACGCAAGGGGCGATCCGCTTTTCCTTCAATCTCACGGCCACGGATAAGAACAATTTCTCCTACACCAAGACGATGGCGCTCGCAGTCATCGGCGGACCGCCGGTGCTGCCCTCGCTTTTCACCTACAGCAATTTCGACGATTGCACCATTGGAATGGCGTGCGAGCGGCAGATCGGGGTTGGTGGCGGCGCCGCACCATTCACCTGGAATGTAACGGGCCTGCCGTCTGGAATGAGCTTCCGCACCGGCAGCGGGAACATGCCGAACCGGGTCGGTGCGACCGACGTGGAACTGTACGGTGTGCCGCTGGCCACCGGCACTTACAACGTCCAGGCGACGGTGACGGACAACACGGGCGCCACGGCCACCGAAGCCTTCCCGCTGACCGTGAGCACGCTGTTCATCGACGGCAGCGATAATCTGCCGAACGGCACTCGCGGCGTGGCATATTCCAAGCTGCTGCGCGTGCTGGGCGGCTCGACCTCGCCCGCCTACACCGCTCAGATCGCGCGCGGCGTTCTGCCCGATGGACTCGGACTGTCGCTCAACGGCATGAAGGTGAGCGGAACGCCGCTCGAAAACGGCAGTTTCGGCCCGGACTTCACGTTTACCGAGACGGGATCGGGCAGTACCCTGCATTTAACGGAATACTTTTCCATCGGCGGCGGAACCTCGACCATCAGCCTGAACCAGTACTACTTCGACTCCCCCGGCTCGACCACGGACATTATCGGCTACTACACGGTGGGATCCACGCTTTCCTACCAGCTTAACGCCTGTTGCGCGCCGCCTTACACGTGGAGCCAGACGGGCGGCCTGCCGCCGGGCATTACGCTGAACACCACAAGCGGCCTGCTGAGCGGCACCTTCACGACGGCGGGCACTTACAGCTTCCTGGTGCAGGCGGCCAATGGGACGAATACCGGAGCGCTGCAGTACACCATCGTGGTTACGCTGCTCAACATCACGACATCCAGCTCGCTGCCGCACGGCAATGTGGGCGCCAGTTACAGTGTCACCCTTTCCAGCAACATGACGCCTACTACGTTTACGCTGGTGCCAGGATATTATCTGCCTCCGGGCCTCAACCTGGAAACCAGCGGGTGGATCCACGGAACGCCCACGGCCACCGGCCAGTACTCCTTTTACGTGCAGGCAACGGACTCGAGTGAGGTCTTCATCGAGCAGTTCAATATCTCGATTTACGCCAATGGCGTTTCTTCCCTGTTGTTCCTGGGAACCGGACCCAATCTGGGGACCTTTAGCCTTGGCGCACACAACTTCCAGTTGACCGCTTCGGGCGGCAAACCGCCGTATCATTACTCGCTCACTCCGGGCGCTGGGACGGTGCCTGGCTACCGCGTGCAGGATGGCACGCCGCTTCCACAGAGCTTCTCTCTTTCCGGCGGCACTGGTGGGTTCATCGGAGTGCTGGCCACGCCTGGCACGTGGAACACTTCGCTCCGCGTAACGGATGCCACCGGGACCACATTCGACCGGCCCGTGAGCATTACCGCTACTTCGCTGAACATCCTGACTCCGGGCGCTCCACCGAATGCGACTCAGAACAGTTCGTATTCGTTCACCTTCACGGGCTATGGCGGCACCGGCACCTATACGTGGTCGGCCACCAATCTGCCGAACGGGCTATCGATGAACTCCGCCACGGGCACGATTTCTTCGGGTACAGGCACGGTCACGGGGTCCACATCCACGGCCACCATTACCATCACCGATTCGACCCCGGTATCGGTGAGCTTCGGCTACACCATCAACGTCGATCCGTTCGCCATCACCCTCAATGGCGTTACCACCAACGGCGTTTTGCCGCAGGGCGCGATCGGCATCGCTTACTCGCAGACGCTCTCAGCGTCCGGATGCGGGAGTAACTGCACCTGGTCGATCCCCAGCGGATCTCTGCCGAGTGGCCTGTCTTTCAATTCCTCCACTGGCGCCATTGCCGGAACGCCCACCGGCTACTCCAACAGCACCTTCACGGTGCAGGCCAGCGGCTCCAACGGGAAGGTTCAGAAGCGGTTCAGCCTGCTGATTCCATTCAATACGCTGCCGCCGCCGCTGTTCATCACCACCACCAGCCCCATCGGCTACACCACGGTGGGGAACACGTTCAATCTGTCGTTGTCTGCGCAAGGCGGCGTGCCGCCGTACACCTGGAGCGTCGCCCCTGGCAGCACGCTGCCGCCGGGCCTCAGCTTGCAAACGCCGGGTGAAACCATAGGCTCCCTGTATAACCCGGGCTTTACCTACCTGGCCGGACGCGTGATGCAAGCGGGCAGCGGTCCGGGCGCTTCGTTCACGTTCACTTTGCAAGTGACGGACCACTTTAACAATTGGGCGACCCAGACCTTCACGTTCATCGCGCCACTGATGTCGCTCAACGTCGGCACCTGGCCCATCAGCAATCCCGGCACAGGCACTTACGCGACCACCTACTCGCAGCTCATTTACAACACGTCCTATACGCAGGCTCAGGTCGCCCAGGGCGGCTCGGGCAACTACACCTCATGGACCACGCCGCTTGCCGGCAATCCGATGCCGCCGGGGTTGAGCTTGGACCAGCACACCGGCGTCATTAGCGGTACGCCCGCCAATACCGGCAGCTTCAGCACGCTGATCGAGGTCGATGACGATACCGGCAACGCGCTCCAGCAATTCGTCAATTTCAATATTGCCCCCAGCACCGTGAGCATCGGGCTCGGACCGAGCCTCGGCACTGTCGCCTCGGGCGGCAGCAGTATCTTCAACATCAATCCGAGCGGCGGCACGGGGCCGTACACGATTACGGCGCTGAGCGCTTTGCCGCCGGGCTGCGCGCTCGAGACCGGCAACGCGCTGCTCTCGAACGGCACCGGCAGCTACGATCTGGCCTGCTCGTTTCTGGCGGCCGGCAGCTTTTCGTTCACGCTCCAGGCGCAGGATTCGGCTACGCCTGCCAACATCGGCGTCAAGACCATGAACATCAACGTGGCGCCCTTCCAGCTTTACACCACGACTTCGCTGGCGAACGGCTCAGTAGGGACGTCATACTCGCAGCAGTTGCTGGCTTGGGACAACGCCGGCACGGTGAGTTGGTCGATAGGCCCGTACTCCGCTTTCCCGCCGGGCATGGGCTTGTGCGGTTCGGCTCTCTGTGGCACGCCAACCGCGGCCGGTTCTTACAGCTTCGTGCTGACGGCGAGCGACAGCAGCTCGGGATTCAGCATCAACTACACCTTTAGCCTCTTTATCTCGACCATCACGATCTCGGGGCCGGGCATTACCCCGCCGGGAATTCTTACGCAGGAGGCCACTATCGGCGTTCCGTTCAGCTACACGTTCACAGCCACGGGCGGCAAAAGCTCCATAACCTGGACGGCCAGCGGACTGCCCTCGGGTCTGAGCATCGGCAGCAGCACGGGAACCATCAGCGGCACACCGTCGGCCAGCGCCGGCCTCTTCCGCTTCACGGTCACGGCGACCGATGGCGCTTCACCGGTGACTCAGGCTTTCACGCTTTTCCTCAACTCCGCCACTCCGCCTCCGCTGAACTTCACGGAGTCCAGCACCTTGTTGCCGGATGCGCGCGTAGGAGCGAGCGTGGCGTACACGCTGACGCCGAGCGGCGGCACTCCTCCATACTCGTGGAGCATAGCCTCCGGCTCTACACTTCCCGATGCTCTGGGTCTGTACAGCGGCACTTCGCTGCCGCCAAATGTCACATACGGCACGACCATTCTGGCGGGCGAACCCACTACCGCCGGAACTTATACGTTCGACCTGATCGTCCAGGATTCCACCGGCGAGCGCGTGCGGCGCACGTTCAGCTTGAACGTCACGCCAATTGCCATTGTCAGCGGGTCGCTGAAAGGAGTTACCGCCGGCGTAGCGTACTCCCAGCAGCTTACGGTCGTGGGCGGAACCGCGCCGTACACGTTCTCTTATGCTCCCACCGGCATTAACACGCCGATGTTCCCGCCGGGTACGCCGGGCATCACGGCGTCGTCCTCGGGCCTGATTTCGGGCACCACCACCAGCACGGGCAGTTATTCCTTCTATGCCACTGCGACGGATCAGGCGGGCCACACTTACACCACCAGCTATACGCTGACGGTCACCACGTCGAACGGTATCCAAATTACTACGGCGCAGCCGTTCGGTCTCTCGGCCGGGGTGGGCTATTCAGCTTCGCTCACGGCCAGTGGCGCCACCTCGCCGCTCACCTGGAGCATTAGTTCCGGAATGCTGCCGGCCGGCCTCAGCCTTTCTGGCAGCACCATCTCCGGCGCACCGTCCGCACCCGGTCCGTACACCTACACTGTTCATCTGGTCGATAACGCCGGCCATGCCGCCGACCGGACTTACGGCGGCACGGTGCTGCCCATGCAGCTCAATCAGCTTCGCATCAACTGGTATGACCTGCCGCCGGCCGTACAGGGGCAGCCATACACTTACACCTATTCCGTGGCGGGTGGAACGGCGCCTTATACGTTCGTGGAAAGCCCCCTGTATCCGCTGCCGCCGGGGATGACGCTGAGCTCCAGCGGCGTCCTCTCCGGCACCCCGCGTTTCAACGGAACCTTTCAGTTGTATTTCACGCTGAGCGACGCCACCTACTCGGCTAACGCCAATGGCGGATCGCTGGCGGTCCCGCCGGCAAGCAACCTCAATCCACCCACGGTAACATCGAGTTCCAATTTCGGCTTTGCCTTTGTGGGCACGCCTTTCCTGAGGAACCTGGATTGTTGCGTGGAGGAGGGGGTTCCGCCGTACACCTGGTCGATGACCGGCAGCGTGCCGGGCCTTTCCGTGGTCGCCGGCAACGGCAGCGTTCCATCCTTCCTGGCGGGCATCCCGACCACCGCGGGAACCTTCCCGTTGACCTTGACGGGCACCGACTCGGTGGGACAGACCGCTTCCTACTCGCTGACAATCTCTGTGGGGTCCCTCTCGATGACACCCGCGGCGCTGCTGCCTAACGGCATGGTCGGCACGTCCTATTCGACGCAACTGAATCCTGCCGGCGGCACGCCACCCTACACCTTTTCGCTCGTCACCGGCTCGGACATGCCGGCCGGGCTTTCGCTGAGCTCATCGGGCTTGATATCGGGAACCCCGACGTATCCCGGCTATTTCGTAGTCGGCGTTGTGCTTACTGACAGCGGAGGCAAACAGACGAGCCCTGCCTACAGGATTGTGATCGACAACCCCGCCGGCCAGGCGCCGGGCATCTCCATCAACGCCGATAGCGTGCAGTTGAGTTACGCGGAGGGGCAGCCGGCTCTGTCGGTGCCCATCACCGTCAACATGACGAGCGGCGGCTTGTCTTTCAACGCGGCCGTGAACGGGATCCCGGGCGCGAGTCTGTCCGCCACGACCGTGACCAGTTCGAGCAGTTCGGCGACCCTGCTGCTGAACGTCAATACGGCTTCCCTGGCACCCGGAACTTACGCAGGCGTATTGGCCGTGAGCGCGCCGAACGCCGTTAACCTGTGGAGCGCCGTTCCCGTGACCCTGACGGTCACGGTCGGGCCCCAGGCCATTACCTTCGGTGCGCTCGCAGACCAGACGTACGGCGCTTCGCCGTTCCTGGTCAGCGCGACGGCCAGTTCCGGCCTGCCGGTGACGTTTACGGCTAGCGGCAACTGCACCGTGGCAGGTAGCACTGTCAGTATCACGGGCGCGGGGTCGTGCTCCATCACGGCCAACCAGACAGGTAATGCGAACTACATGGCGGCTAGCCCGGTGATCCAGACCTTCGCCATCGCTAAAGCCACCCTGACGGTGACGGCTGACAACAAGCCGAGCACCTATGGTAGCGCGCTGCCTGCCCTCACCGGCTCGATCGTGGGGCTGGTCAATGGCGACAACGTCACAGCAACGTTTACCACCACGGCGACCCCCACCAGCCCGGCGGGAACTTATCCGATCACGCCGGTGCTGAGCGATCCGAACTCGCGGCTGGGCAACTACAGTGTGACCATAATCAACGGAACCCTGACGGTCACGGTTGGGAGCCAGACCATCGCCTTCGGCACGCTCTCGAATCAGACATACGGCACAACACCCACGGTCAGCGCGACTGCGTCCTCGGGGCTTGCGGTGAGCTTCGCATCGACAACCCCGGCCGTCTGCACGGTATCGGGCGCGGCTGTGACGCTGGTCTCTGTGGGCACCTGCACGATCCAAGCGACGCAGGCAGGCAACACTAACTGGGCCGTCGCCACGCCGGTGAACGAGAGCTTCCAGGTGACGCCAGGGAGCCAGACCGTCACCTTCGGCGCGCTCTCGAATCATAGGTACGGCGATGCGCCATTCACCGTCGGCGCGACGGCCAGTTCCGGCCTGACAGTGACGTTTACGGCTAGCGGCAACTGCGCCGTGACAGGCAGCACTGTCAGTATCACGGGCGCGGGGTCGTGCTCCATTACGGCGAACCAGGCAGGTAATGCGGACTACGTGGCAGCTAGCCCGGTGATTCAGACCTTCGCCATCGCTAAAGCCACGTTGACGGTCACGGCCGCCAACGCCAGCCGGTACTACGGCGCGCCGAACCCGCCGCTCACCGGCTCGATCGTGGGGCTGGTCGATGGCGACAACATTACAGCGACATTTACCACTACCGCAACCATCACCAGCCCGCCGGGAATTTATCCGATCACGCCGGTGCTGATTGATCCGAACTCGCGGCTGGGCAACTATGTGATCACATACAGCGGAACCCTGACGGTCATAGCGGCACCGATCATAAGCCTGTCGGGAACGGCGCTGTCGTTTGGCGGCCAGGACCTGGGCGCCTCCGCTACGATGACGCTGACAGTCAGCAACGTGGGAACGGCCGACCTGACGATCGCCAGCGCCTCGGTTGGCGGGGCGAATGACGGCGATTTTGCTATTGCCAATAATTGCGGAACGGCGGTTCCGGCCGGCGGAAGCTGCACCATCGCCGTGACGTTCACGCCGCAGGCGCTGGGAGCGCGCACCGGCAGCCTCACGCTCACCGACAATACGGGTAGCTTCCCGGGCAGCCAGCAGGTGGTAAGTCTCACCGGATCCGGAATCCTTCGTTATGGCGTCTATGCTACGGGCACTGGTTGCGGCGCAATCACGCTTTCGGGCAATGCGTCTACCGATAGCTACGATTCCACCATCGCCGGCGGGTACGCGGCTAGCAAGGCAAACAGCCAGGGAGATCTTGCCGTGAACGGAAACGCCGCGCTGAACGGAAACGTGGTGGTAAACGGCGCAATCTACGCGCCAAACCCGGCGGTAGGCGCGTGCAAGAATGGCAGCCCCGGAATCACCATCTCCGGCAAGGCGCTGGCAAAGGACGGGTATTTGCAGCTCGCCAACGCCATCGGATTCGCGACACCGGGACCGGTGGTAGCAGGAAACTCGGACATCAAGGCGACCGCAAACATGTCGCTGGCGCCTGGGAATTACCATGACGTAGTCGCGAGCGGCAAGACGGTGCTGACGCTTGCGCCGGGAACCTACAACCTGAATTCGATTACGCTCACCGGGGGCGCAAAGGTCGCGATTTCGCCGGCCGGGCCGGTGGTCCTCAATATCGCGGGTGCGAACAAAGCCACGCCAGTGGACCTGAGCGGCGGCAGCATGGCCGATCCAGCCGGGATTCCCGCCAATTTCACGATCATCTATGCGGGGACCGCCCAGCTTTCTTTAGCGGGGCAGGACGCCGCATACGGCGTTGTTTACGCGCCCAACGCAGAAGCTAGCCTGAGCGGCCAAGCCGACTGGTTTGGCGCATTGGTGGTGAAGACGCTGGTAGATTCCGGCGGCGCCGCGGTACACTACGATCGCAGCCTCGGGCATTGAAATGCCGGGGCTGGGCATGCAGTCGATTAGCTTCACCGTGTAAGCCGCCGGGAAGCCGAGGCCGCCAGCTTCGTATTTCCCAATCGCAACGCGATCTCGCGTGAGATGACGTTGTGGGGGTGGCTGCGCCGCCATAAGGAACCAACCTGATGCAACACGCTCGATGCCTGCTCCTGAGTATTATCGCTGTCTCTCTGCCCCTGATGGCGCAGGACACTAAGTACCCGCCCAGGCGGGAGCAGTTTCCCGGTCCTCCCACAAAGGCCGACACCGCGGATTGGCTGCAGGAGATCAGGCAATATCGCGAAGAGCGCCGGGTGCGCGCCGGCCTGGATGGGACCAACTACGATCGGCCCGAATTGCAGTGGGCGCAACGCAGTTTCATTCAGCCGCAGTCCATGATCGAGGACCGGTATTTCTACGACCCGGCCGAGCGGCGGTACACCGTGGACCGTTTCCTGGCGGACCTCGAAACCCGCTACGGCGGCATCGACAGTGTGCTGCTGTGGCCGGTCTACCCCAACATCGGTATCGACAACCGCAATCAGTTCGACATGTTGCGGGACATGCCGGGCGGCCTTGCGGCGCTCCAGCAAATGGTCGCGGATTTCCATCGGCACGGCCTGCGGGTCTTGTTTCCGCATATGCCGTGGGACGTGGGGACGCGCGCGGAGCCGCTCCCCATGCCGTAAACGGTGGCCAAACTGATGGCCGAGATCGGCGCCGACGGCGTCAACGGCGATACCTTCGGCGGCGTGCCGCGGAGTTACCGTGCGGCATCCGACGCCACCGGGCACCCGCTGGTCTTCGAGCCCGAGGGCTATTCCGAGAGCGACGAGATGCTCAACTGGGACAACCTGTCTTGGGGCTACTGGGACTACCCCTTCGTGCCCATGATCAGCCGCGGAAAGTGGCTGGAGACGCGCCACATGGTCAACGTGTGCGACCGCTGGAATAAGGACAAGAAAGACAACCTGCAATACGCGTTCTTCAACGGCGTAGGCTATGAAACCTGGGAGAACATCTGGGGCATCTGGAACGGCATCACGGAGCGGGACGCGGAGGCCATCCGCAGGATCGCCAAGATCGAGCGGCGCTTCGCGGAATACCTGGTGAGCAAGGAATGGGAGCCGCACACTCCGACGCTCGAATACGGCGTCTTCGCGAGCCAATGGCCGAAGGACGGCCGCGCGCTGTGGACCATCGTCAACCGGACTGCCTACAACATCGACGGGCCGCAGTTGGAGCTTCCGGCGCGGGCAGGTATGCACTACTTCGATCTTTGGCACGGCGCGGAGCTAAAGCCGGAGGCGACTAACGGGAAGGCCGTGGTGTCGTTCGCCATGGAAGGCTCGGGTTACGGAGCGCTGCTGGCGCAACCGGAAGCCGCCGACCCCGCCCTGAACGGGTTTCTGGAGGAGATGCGGAAGCTGAATGCGCAGCCGCTGGCGACATTCCCGAAAGTCTGGAGCTTCCTGCCGCAGCGGATCGTCCCCATCGAGCCGGCCAAGGCGGCGGCGCAGGCGCCGGAAGGGATGGTCCGCATTCCGGGCGCGGCGGAATTCGTTTTCGAAGTGCACGGGGTGGAAATCGAGGGCGGCGACGATGTGGGAGTGGACGTGCAGTACCCGTGGGAGGATTCCCCGCGCCGCCACCACCTTCAGAAGCTTTCGATCAAGCCTTTCTATATCGACCGGTATCCGGTCACCAACGGGCAGTTCGCCGATTTCCTCAAAGCCACCAACTATCACCCGGCCGACGATCACAATTTCCTGAAGGACTGGAAAGACGGCAGGTATCCCACGGGCTGGGACAACCGGCCGGTCACCTGGGTATCGCTCGAAGACGCGCGCGCCTACGCCCGATGGGCGGGCAAGCGATTGCCTCACGAATGGGAATGGCAGTACGCCGCACAGGGACTGGACCGCCGG
>Ga0187850_10003084_pt1 | contig 14539 bp, 10 predicted proteins | sample June2016WEW_4_15_FD_132436 | JGI IMG/M metagenome (GOLD analysis project Ga0187850, IMG submission 132436) | Peatland microbial communities from SPRUCE experiment site at the Marcell Experimental Forest, Minnesota, USA - June2016WEW_4_150 | ecosystem: Environmental > Terrestrial > Soil >... | reverse complement strand
CGCAACCCGCACGGTGCGACCGCCCGGCCGATATTCAAGGACGCCGTCCTTCATTCGAACGAGATCGGGGGGAGGAAAACCGTGCGTTCTCTCCACCGCGGCCAGGACCTCTCTCTTGAGACGCGTGGCGGCCATCAAGACCGCGTTTCCGGCGCAAAACGTAAGGCGCTCCCCGGCCCCGCCGTGAGAAGGGAATACGGATGCCGTGTCGAGGAGCCTTAAGTCAACCATGTCCCTCTTCGAGCCGAGGACTTGATGCACGATCTGAACGAGGCCGGTCCGGATGCCTTGTCCCATGTCCGGTGCAGAGGCAATGAGGGTTACTCTTCCGTCCGCTTCGAGCTGCATGAAGGCGGAGCCGTTGTCGACCGTCCCTCTTCCCCAACCAACGTTCTTGTAGGCGGTCGCGATACCCACGCCCCTTTTCCACCCCGGCCTCGACGCCGCCTGGCACCGCACCGTCGAAAATGTTCTTTTCGCAGCTTCCAGCGTCTCCATCGCCCCTACCGAGGAGGTCAATCTCTCCCCCGCAGGCGTTACGTCGTCCTGGCGCAAGACGTTTCGCATCCTCAATTCGATAGGATCGATCTCCAGCCTCCTGGCTGCTTCGTCGAGCAGCGACTCCATTGCGAAGGCAACCTGGTTGATGCCGAAACCCCGGAAGGCCCCGCCGTTGCCGTTGTTCGTGTATGCTCCCCTGCCCCTCACACGGAGGGCCGATACCCTGTAAGGGCCGCAAGCGAAGATGCACGCCTGCTCCATTACCCATTCGCTTTGTCCGGTATAGGGACCGGCGTCCATAAGAATGTCGGCGTCTACCGCATGTATATATCCCTGCCGGTCGAGGCCTACCTTATAATCCATGGCAAAGGCGTGGCGCTTTGTGCTCGACCGGACCGATTCATCCCGATCGAGCGTGACCTTGACGGGCCTGCCCGTCTTCAGTGCGCCAAGCGCAGCTATGGGGATGGATACGCTCATATCGGTCTTCCCTCCGTACGCTCCACCTATCGGCGCCACCACGACGCGGATTTTTGATTCTTCCAAACCGCAAATATCGCTCAACTGTTTTCTGACTTCGAAAGGGTACTGGGTACATGTGCAAAGGGTGAGGGAGCCGTCATCTTCAACCCTTGCCCACGCCGATTCCGGCTCGAGATACGCATGCTCCACGAAGGGCGTGGTAAAGCGGCCGGAAACTACCAGATCAGACGCCGGTAGTTCCGTGTCAAGGTCGCCTTCGCGATACTCGAACTGCTTCAGCAGATTTCCGCCAGGGTACAGATGCACGCTCCGGGCGTCCAAGGCATCCACAGGCGAGGACACGACCGGGAGGGGCTCATACTCGATTCGGACCGCCTTGCATGCGTCGTCGGCCTGCCCCTTTGTTTCGGCAAAAACAGCTGCCAGGGGGTCGCCAATAGTCCTGACCGTGTCATGGGCAAAAACAGGTTGATCGAATTTTGTGAAGCCGATACCATTCCTGCCCGGAATATCGGATGCCTTGATCACCGCCTTCACCCCGGGTATATCTCTGGCCGGGCCGCTTTCGATGCCGATGATCCTGGCGTGGGGATAGTCGCTCCAGACGATCCTGCCGACAAGGAAAGGTTCGTTCCTGTAGTCGTCGGCGAAGAGCAGCTTCCCGGCCACCTTCGCTTCCCCCTCGATGTCGACTACAACTTTCCCGATACCGCCTTCATGAGAGAACACCGCCTCCTGACCGCCCTGCTCCAGCCATCGGGCCGCGAGCTTGATGGCGTCCACTATCCTGCGATATCCCGTGCACCGGCAAATATTGTTTCTTAAGGCTTCCTTGATCTGACTTTCTGTCGGATTTTTCGCGCTGTCGAGAAGGGCCTTCGCCGCCATGATCATGCCGGGCGTGCAGAAGCCGCACTGAACGGCGCCTGTTTGCAGAAACGCCTTTTGGATCGGGTGGAGACGGCCGTCACGGCCCAGGCCCTCGATGGTGTCCACCCTGGCGCCCATCAGCCCGGAGATCTTTAACGTGCAGGACCGGCGGGCCTTGCCGTCCACTATAACGGTGCAAGAACCGCAATGCCCCTTCCCACAGGCTTTTTTCGTCCCCGTGAGCCCCATCCGCTCTCGTAGGAACGACAATAGGGTTTCGGACGGCTTTTCGGAGGACGCCCTTATCCCTACACCGTTCAGCGAAAACGTCACACCGCTCATTGTCTGCTCCCAGCCCTTTAGAGCAGATCCGCAGGCTGTCCGGTCCTAGAGCCCGAGGAGTTCCTTCACCTTATCGACTGCAGACGCCGCATCGGTCGCATAACCGTTGGCGCCTATCTTGTCTGCGAATTCCTGGCTGACAGGCGCACCGCCCACAATGATCTTTACGCGATCGCGTAAATCCCTCTTCTCCAGCACCTCGATTACCGCTCTCATCATGGGCATGGTGGTCGTCAGAAGGGCAGACATGCCGAGGACATCCGGCTTGTGCTCCGCCACCGCCTCGGCGAACTTCTCGCATGGTACCTGGACGCCGAGATCGACGATGCCAAAACCCGCGCTGCGAAGCATCATAGATACGAGGTCCTTGCCGATGTTGTGGATATCTCCCTCTACCGTGCCGATCACCACCTTTCCGGCACTCGGCATCCGGGTACCGACCAGAAGCGGCTCGAGCATGTTCATACCCTCGGACATCACCCTCGCGCAAAGCATCACTTCCGGGATGAACATGTCCCCTGCCTTGAACCTTTTACCCACCTCTGCCATTCCGGCTATGAGCCCGTCAGAAATGATAGCGCCCGGGACCGCGCCCTGTCCGAGAAGCTTCGTGACGAGATCCTTGACCCTAGCCTCGTCCCCCGCGATTAAGCTTTCCTGTAAATCCGTGTACTGGTCCATAGACCTACCTCCTCTCTGTGCATCTGGAACGGGACTATTTCCTCAAAAGTGAATCGGCTGTCTCAACGATCAGATCCATTTCTCTTGTAGTGTTTTCCGCCAGCTCTCTCTTTCTTGCTTTCTCACGCAAAGCACGGTACACATCCATAGTTCGCGCTAGCAAGTCCTTGTTCCCCTGTTTCGCCCAAATCTCTCTCGTCTGCCGGTAGAAGGTGCGCGGGCGAAATGCCTCCCGGCAATGCCGGAGCGTGTGTTCCGTCTCCAGGAAATGGCCCACGCTTGAAGTGTTGATCAGGTCGTTCCATGCTATAGTCTCCTCGTCTACGTTTGCATGGGAGACAATGCCCCTGATCATGCCTGCTATCTCGTTATCGATCACGAGTTGCAGCGGGCTTATGGTCGTTGCTACCTCCAACTGTCCGGCCCCACCCAGGATATCTGCCCCGGCCATAGCGACGACGCTTCCGAGGAGCGCCCGGTCGGCCATCGATTGTCCATCGATATCGGGCGAATCGCTTCCGGACCCATACGTATGTGTAGGGATGCCAAACGCGTTCTTGATGAAAGACACAGCCAGCCCCGCCCCTCTCTGGGCCTCGGGACTCGACTGAAGGCTGCGGCCCGTCTGCATGTCCATCGTGAAGATCAGGGGCGTGGCTATCACCGGGGAACCGGCCTGGATAATCTCGGCCATCGCTGCCATTGCGACGATCTCCGCTGAGGAGAGGAGGACGACGCTTGGAATCGTAACGGGGGCCGTTCCTCCGGCGCTCGGCAGGCTGCACGCGTGGAGCGGAATGCCGCGCCGGGCGCACTGAAAGATTATCTCGACGTCCATGAATTTGAATTCAAGCGGGGTCAGGGAGCACGTGATAAAGCTGACCGGAGGCCGTTCCCTCAGTTCCGCCTCATCTCCCGCCGCGACCGTTGCCATCTCGACGAGATACTCGACGCTCTTTGCGCTGTACGGCTGAATCCAGATATGCTTGGGCGAATTCTGAAACATGGCACGAAGGGCGTACAGGTCGGCCGTCTCGACGGGAACGTCCGTAGGGAACGGAAATGCGGGAAAACTCACCTGGTCCAGGACTCCCGCGAGTCTCGCCCATCCTGCTACGTCCTCTATCGTGACGCCCCTGTATTGACCGTTATCGGGGTCCAGATAGGAACGGGCACCCGTGCCCGTCCGGAGATGGAATGTACCGTCCTCGCGCGGGACCCTCAGATCATAAGCTTTCTCCGTTCCAGCCAGCACGAGGCTCCTGGGGGCCTTTTCCAGGGCTTTTTCCAGAAGCCGCCTCGGGAAGCGGACGCGCTTGGAGCCTGCATCGACCTCTGCGCCTGCTTCTTTCAAAAGATCCACCACCGCAGGGTGGTCTATAGCTACCCCTTTTTGTTCGAGAAGCTGAAACACCTTTTCACGTAGTTTTTCGACCTCTTCTTTTGAAAAACCGAATGCATAAGGATCAGACATGGCACAAACCTCCCGTCTCGATTTTGTTTGGCCGATCACATTTTGGGCCTTTCAAGCACTATTCTTCCCTGGCCGTCTTGAGGACATCCTGGGCAGGCAGCGTTTTCACACGAACCCCGACCGCGTCATAGATGGCATTGGTAATGGCGGGTGTAATCGCCAGGATCCCCATCTCCGCCACGCCTTTCGATTCGAAAGGCCCGGTGGGATCTGGGTTGTCGACGAAAATCGTCGTGATCTTCCTGGGTACCGAAGTAATCTTGGGGATGCGGCATTTGCCGAGGGTATTGGTCTTATTGACCCCCCGCTCGATGATAAACTTTTCCGAAACGGCATACCCCATGCCCATGATAACCGCTCCTTCGACCTGGGTCCTGGCTGCTTCAGGGTTGATCACGTTTCCGCAATCGAGGGCGACTATGGCATGGAGCAAGTATACATCTCCCTTTTTTCTGTCCACTTTCACGGCAACGGCTGTGGTGTTGTATGCGATCGTGTGGTGGGTCTTGTAATATTCAGGATCGATCGAGAGGCTCTCGTTCGCGTCTTCAAGAATCGGAAAGGTCTTGCCCAGCATATAGAATTCATCCACTGCCAAAGGTTTCCCGATCCTTGAAGCGAGACCGGATAGGCTGAGCAACTTCTCTTTTCCCTCCGCTCCGACGATGTACCCGTCGATCAAATCGATCTGTCTCTCGTTCAGCTCCAATATGCGTGCACCATTTTCAAGGACCAGGTTTCGGAACTTCTTGCTCGCCTCGGCGGTGGCGTGGCCCCAGAGGTAGACGCCCCTCGATGCCATAACGCCCCCGCCTTCAGGTACGAGCTTCGTATCACCGGCCAATACCCGTATATCACAAATTTTGACCTTCAGGACATCCGATACGATCTGGCAGAGCGCTGTATGAGATCCTTGCCCCATTTCCGTGCACGCTACCTTGAGAAGGACCTTGCCGTCCTTCTCAAGCTCGAGTGATGCACCCGCGCCTTCGTCGGGTCCCAGGCCTCCGGCGACACTCCGCCATCCGCTGGCAATGCCGATGCCCACATCCTTCTCTGCCTGCTTGAGTGGCAGCAGTTCCGATTCCACAAGGGGCCGTATCGTCTCGAGCGTTTTTTTGAAACCCACACCTTCCCGCAGGATCTGCCCGGTTGACATCGGAAGCCCGAGTTCCAGGGCGTTTTTCTGCCGCAATGCGATGGGATCCATCTCGAGCTTGCGGGATAGCATATCGAGTGCCGATTCGCAGGCGAAATGGACCTGGTTCGCCCCGAAGCCCCTCATAGCCCCCATCACGAGGTTATTTGTGAAAACTCCTGTGCCTTTGCCCCGCAAGGCCGGCACGTAGTAAGGACCTGTGCCGAATGCAACGGACTGCTCGATCACGCGGGTAGTCCAGGACGTATAAGCCCCGGCGTCGGAGAGTATCTCGAAGTCCATCCCCAAGAGTTTTCCATCCTTCGTGGCCGCGATCCTGTATTTCATTTCGTAGCCGTGTTTTTTCGGGTGGTAGCGGAGCGATTCAGCCCTTCGCAAAGCAAGCCGGGCAGGCCTGCCTGTCTTGAGGGTCGCGAGCGCGACAAATGCGTGGGTCGTCAATTCAGTTTTCCCACCAAATGCACCGCCTGCAGGTAAATGGCGTACCCGTACGTCTTCCGGCCGCACGCCTAGGATGGGAGCCAGTTGGGCACGGTCGGCGAAAGGACTTTGGTTGCCCGCGTAGACGGCCACTTTTCCATCGTCTTCCCGCGAAGCTACGGCTGCTTCTGTTTCGATATAGGCATGCTCGATCGGGACAGTGGAGAAAGAGTCCTCGATAATTACGTCCGCGTTTTTGAAGGCGGCATCTATGTCGCCACGCCGCAGGAAGACGCTCTTGGTGATATTGCCATTATCGCCCAACTGGGGTGCGCCTGCGGCGAGGGCATCATCGGTTGAAAACACGCCCGGCAATTCTTTATAGCCGACCTTGACGGCTTGCGCGGCCCTTTCCGCCGACTTAAAATCATCCGCAAAGACTACCGCCACGGGCTCTCCCAGGAACCGCACCTTCCCCTCGGCAAGAACCGGCTGGTCCTTCACCAGGACACCGAACCGGTTCGTGCCCGGTATGTCTCTTTCGGTAAGGACAAGCCTCACTCCCGGCATCTGCTCCGCTTGTTTCGTGTCGATGGATGTGATCTCCGCGTGAGGGTAATCACTCCATACAATTTTTCCGTGCAGCATCTTGTCAAAATAGATGTCGCCCACAAACTTTGTCTCTCCCTTTGCCTTCATGACCGTGTCTATCCGCGGTACGGACTCGCCAAGGACACAGTTCGTGCCTGCCTTTTCCCGGCCTGGCTGTGGCAAAGGCTCTCCCCTCAATGCTGCTGCAGCATTCCGGACAGCCTGGATGATGCGCGGATACGTGCCGCAGCGACACAGGTTCCTCGACAAAGCCCTTATGGTCTCTTCTTCAGAGGGTGATGGGTTCTTATCAAGAAGTACCTTGGCCGTCAGGATGACGCCGGGGGTGCAAAAACCGCACTGGATCGCACTCGATTCGACGAAGGCAGACTGGATGGGATGCAGCGTTTCCCCTTCCGAGAGACCTTCAATGGTCGTGACGCGCTTGCCGTCGATCCCGGCCAGTTTTACGAGGCATGACCTAGTCGCTTCGCCGTCGAGAATGACCGTGCAGCTGCCACAGGTGCCTTCATCGCAGCCGCACTTCGTCCCGGTCAGCCTCAGGGTGTCTCGCAGGTAGTCGAGCAGCGTCTCTTCGCCTTGCTGAGTCTCCACGACACATTTCCCTTTGTTTACGAAGAATGTCGGCATAAGTGTACCCCCTCCCCTTTTTCCGCGCCTCTTCTACTCACCAAGGTATGTCTTCTTTATATGGTCACTCGCCGCGATCGTTTCCGAAGGGCCGCTTACCACGATCCTCCCTGCATCCATTACGTACGCTCGGGAGCATATTTCCAGCGCCTTGGAAGCGCTCTGCTCCACCAGTAGGATAGCGCTTCCCTGTCTGTGGATATCTTTGATCATCTCATACACGGTCTTTATAAAAAGCGGGGCAAGGCCGAGCGATGGCTCGTCGAGGAGGATCAGCCTGGGTCTGCTCATCAGCGCCCGGATGATGGCGAGGATCTGCTGCTCGCCTCCGCTCAGGCTCTCCCCTTTTTGGGTTCTCCGTTGTTGGAGTATGGGGAACTTTTCGGAAAAACGTTCCAGGTCGGATCGGATATCGGCGGCGTCCGATCTGGAGTAGGCCCCCACTCTCAGGTTCTCGAACACGGTTAACCCGGAGAAGATCCTTCGCCCTTCCGGGACCTGGCTGATTCCTTTGCGCTGTATCTGCGCAGCGGGCCGGTTGGTGATATCCTCGTTCATAAAGCTGATATTGCCGGAAGTCAAACCTACCACCCCGCTGATCGCCATCAGCAGCGTCGTCTTCCCGGCTCCGTTCGGCCCGAGAAGGCATACGCATTCGCCGGGCTCGACCCTGAGCGATACTCCTTGAAGTGCAATGGCCCCTCCGTAGTGGACAACTGCATTTCTCACTTCAAGCATGTCAGACGTCGCCTCCTCCTAAATAGGCCTCGATCACCTTGGGATTTAGCTGGATCTCCTCGCGGGATCCCTCCGCGATCTTTTCCCCGAAATTCAGAACAACGATCTTGTCGCTCAGATCCATTACCATCTTCATGTCGTGCTCGATCAAAAGGATCGTCAGGCGACTCGCTTTTATCTCCCGGATCAGTTGTTTCAACCTCGATCGCTCCGCGGTGTTGAGCCCTGCCGCCGGCTCGTCCAAAATAAGGACTTTTGGCTGGGTGGCGAGCGCACGCCCCAGCTCGACCATTCTTTTCTCACCGTAAGGCAGGTGCCCGCAGATAACATGTCTCTTGTCTTTCAGCCCGACGAACTCGATGGCCTCCATTGCCATTTGCCACGCCTTCTTCTGGCGGACCTGCTCTCTTGACAGGTTGAGCAGGCCGGCCGCAAGACCGAAAGTCAATCGCGAATGCGCTCCCAGTACCACAGCCTCTTCGACAGTGAACGTATGGGGCACCTGTGAGATCTGGAATGTCCTTACGATCCCGAGCTGAACGATCTTGCTGGCGGGCATCCCCCCGATGTCCGTGCCTTTGAACTGTATCGTTCCCGATGTGCGCTCGAGGAACCCTGTAATCAGGTTGATCGTGGTCGTTTTGCCTGCGCCGTTCGGCCCGATCAGACTGGTGATCTCGCCTTCGGTCAGGCCGAAGTCGATGTTGTCCACGGCTGCAAGCCCCCCAAAATTCTTCTTCAAGCCTCTCACACTCAGCAGTTCCATCGAAATGCTCCTGCGGAACAGTTTTTCATCGGGAGACGCCCGTCGGGGCAACCTGTCGCGGTCCTGCCGGTCGTCTGAAACAACCCACGACCATCCTGACCAACCCGTCTATTCCATCGGGTAAGAAAAGCATGAAGAGCAGCATCATAATGCCGTAAATGAGCATCCTGTGCTGAGCGGCGTAAGCGCCGATGTACTCCGAGCCGATGGTCACGAAGAACGCCCCGATAACGGCGCCCCTGAGGCTGCCCAGCCCTCCCACAAGCACCATGAGGGCCAACGTGATGGATTCACCGAAATTGTAGGATTCAGGGCTCACGATACCCTTGTAGTGGCCCATCATGGCCCCCGCTATGCCCGCGACGAAACAACCGACAAAGATCACCTTCATTTTTGCTGCATTTACCTGTATGCCGGCAGCAGTGGCGGCCGTCTCGTTATCCCGTACGGCCCTGAGCGTCCTTCCGAAACCCGATTCGGTGATATTCCTGAAACACTTCCATTCGATCCAGAGGGTGAATATGGCAAGCGTCATGAAACTGGTTGCCGAGTCTATGATGACAGGTCCCAGTTTTGGATACGGGATATCGATGATGCCTTTCGTACCGTTCGTGACCGGGCCCCAATTCACGAAAACGACGTAGATGGCGATGCTGAAGGCCAGCGAGGCCATTGCGAAGTAGACCCCCTTGAGCCTGATGATGGGACTCATGAGAAAACCGCCCAACCCCGCAGCTAGACCGGCGACCGGGAGGGCCAGCCAGAACGATAAGCCGGACTTGGTGAGCAGTACGGAAGCATAGGCCCCCATGCCCATAAACCCCGCCTGCGCGAACGATATCTGGCCTGCATACCCCATTATGAGCTGAAGCCCCAGAACGGCTACCGAGAGAAGAAGGGCATTGACAACTATGCCCTGTATGTATCGGTCGGTTATCACGTAGCGCGTGCCCAATGCGATCACGACAACCGCCAGAAACTCGAGCAACTTTCGCGCTTTCCCTCGTGGCATCATCCTTTTCTCCACATGGTTTCCCGCACTCTCTATCCTTTGAAAATGCCGGTAGGCTTGAACAGGAGGACCGCGATCAGCATTGCAAACACGATAGCGTCCTTGTAGGCGGCAGATATTGTGACCGAAACGGCCGTTTCAAAAACCCCGAGGATGAGGCCACCTATGATGGCACCGGGCACGCTTCCGAGACCACCGAGGACCGCAGCGGCGAATGCCTTCAACCCGAAGCCCCCAAGCTCGAAGGAGGCAAAATAGATCTGGGCCAGGAGCACGCCGCCTACGGCGCCAAGGCCGCCGGCAAGGAAAGCGGTCATTTTCGACACCAGCTTGCCCATAATACCGATAAGGCTTGCCGTAACGGCATCAGCCGCGAAGGCCCTCATCGCCAACCCCATTTTTGTTTTGAAGAGGATGATCATGAGGAATATCACTGCTACGGCTGTCACTCCCAAAACAAGGAAATAGTAGCTGGCGATCCCCGCATCCCCGAATTGAATGATCGACCCGCGCTCGGGATAGCACAGGGCATCCGACCCCCATATCGCCTTCGACCCGTTTGCAAGGATAATCATCATCGCTATCGTTGCAAATACGGACCTCGGAGAGGTAACTGCCTCCTTCCTCCTGATTGGTGCATATACGAGTGTTTCAATCCCCACCGCCACGATGCCGCCTGCGAGAATGGCCAGAAGAACGCCGAAGAAATAAGGTATATGGAGGGTAACGATCGCGGTATAGCCCGTCAACGCCCCTACGGTAAGCATCTCACCCTGGGCAAAATTTATGAGCCCCTGAGCGCGGAATATAAGGCTGTATCCTATTGCTACAAGCCCGTATACGCACCCGATAGAAATGCCGGTGGTCAGCACATCAACCAGCATACGCCTCCTCCCGCATCAAAACATTTTGGTCACCGTGCCGGCTCATATTAACGTGACCTTTTCCCTTGTCTTCGGGCGCTCTTTTTCAAGCACCAGGGCCAGAGCCTGAGGGCCAGAGCCTGAGCGCTCTTCTTGCAGTCCTAATCTTCTTTGACCATGTAAGTCTTCAGATGGACCAGCTTACCCTTCACTATTTTCACGACAGGGGTCACTTTGTCGACGTCGCCGTTCGGTCTGAACTTGTTCACGTACCCCGATGCGCCGTCAAAGTTCTTGAGCTTCAGCAACTCGCTCCTGATGGATTCGGAGTTGGCGCTACCATGCTTGATCGCCTCTATAATGGCCATTGCTGCGTCGTACCCGTGGGCTGCATAGCTTCCCGGCGTTTCGTTGTATTTCTGCTTCCACTCTTTCTCGAAGTTCTCAGCCCCTTTACTGTTGAGGACGCCGGCCACATAGTTCGAAGAGAGAATGGCGCCTTCGGCTGCCGTACCGGCAATCCTGACGTACCCCGGATCGGACATGGTGTTCTGTCCCAGGATCTGTACCTTCATTCCTATCTCTCTCGTTTGCCTCGTAATAAGACCTGAATCGTCGAAAAATCCCGTGAGCATGAGACCGTCGGGCTTGGTCTCCCTGGCCTTGATGAGGTTGGCCTTAAAGTCTTTCGTCCCGGGCGCGTAGGACTGAACTGTCGTGATCTCCCCACCCAGTTCTCTCACCTTTTTCGTAAAGGCCTCTGCAATGGAATTGCCGTACCCGTCGTTTCTGTTCATGATGGCGATCTTTTTCAGTTTCAGGTCCTTGATCGCGTATTCTGCGATAGGATAGGCCAGGCCGGCAGCGTTCACGCATATCCTAAAAGCGTAGGCGTTGCCTCTCTTCGTGATCTCAGGGTCTGACTGGATATGGCCCACCATCGGCACCTTCGCCTTTTCTGCGACCTTTGACGATGCCAGGAAAGTGGTGCTCGTGCCCCCGTTGACTATCGCTACTACCTTTTCAGCCTCTATGAGCCGCTGCGCTGCCTCGACTGCATCGTTAGGGTTCGCCTTGTCGTCGATAACGATCAGTTTTATCTGGGCGCCTTTGATCCCTCCGGCTTTGTTTGTCTGGGACACGGCGAATTCCGCCCCTTTCCGGGCCCCGTCTCCGATAGCCGCCGCGACCCCGGAAAGAACGCCCTGGAAGCCCATTTTGATCTCGGTCTGTTGTGCAAAGGAATAACTCGCCAGAAAAAGCGAAAGGAAAGATATAAGCGCTATTACGGTCAATGGTCCCCTTTTTTTCATTGTCCCGCCCTCCTTTTATGTGGCCTACCTTTTCAAACTATTTCTCATCGCTGCTGATCCTTTCTCTGTTCCTCCTGTCTCTCTCAGTTAAATGTACCTTAACTGAATGTAGTATTACTTAATCTTCTATCAGTTCCTCTTCGACGCTGTCAAGGTCTTTTTGAAGCCTTTTTATCCAATTAGAAACTTGGCGGCGTGATGACCCATATCACCACGGCATCTGCATCGCCTCTGTTTGTCCAGCCGTGGAGGATCTCGGAAGAGAAATAGACCGTCTCGTTTTCCTCTACCATATACACCTTGTCTTTCAGCACGAGCTCCAGCCTTCCTTTCAGCACGAGGCCGAATTCTTCGCCCTTGTGAGAGAAAAGACCCTTCGACCCTCCCCCGGGCCTTATCGTCGTATAAAAGACCTGCATCTTCTTATTCCCTGAGCCGTGGGTAAGAGACTCCAAGTGGGCGTCCCACCGCGGTAATTGCAGGTGCACCCTCTGGTCGACTGGTAGGACTACCTGATTGTCATCCACGGGCAAAGAGAAGAAATCGACCATATTTACTTTCAGGGCGTTGGCAATGTTTTTCAGTGTTGCGATGGAAGGGCTCGACTTGCCTTTTTCTATTTGAGAAATGAAAGAAGGGGTGCACGGGACGAGCTGGGCAAGCTCCTTGACAGATAAGGAGTTCTTTTCCCTTAGCCTTCTTATCTTGGTGCCTATATCCATCTCGATTCCTATTCGGGGTATGTAGTAATAGTTAATTGAATTAAATTACATTTAACTTGTCAAGAGAATTTTTTTGGAATAAAGATAATTAGCCCGGCAAGGGGGGACGGGAACCGATATGGCTGCACGTGACGATAGGGCTGACCTGATGTTCGTACGCCTCTGGCTGCTGGGCTTTTCGACATATTGCCCGATGCTGTGTATTCCTCCGATGGTGCATGTCATGAGGCAGGAATTTCATGTGAGCTATGAAGCACTCGCCATTCTTTTCTCGACACCGGTTACGATGGTATTGGCACTCTCTATACCCTCCGGTCTTCTCGGCGACAAAATAGGCGCCCGAAAAACGGTGGTCATGGGAGCGGCGGTGATAGCGGTCGGCTGCCTCATGCGCGCCCTGTCAATAAACTTTACACAGCTTCTCGCCTTTACCGCCCTTTATGGTCTTGGCTTCAGCTTGGTATTCCCCAACCTCCTTAAGTTTGTAGGTCTCCGGTTCCCTCAGGAAAGGGTCGGCCTGGCGATGGGGGTCTATGCAACAGGGATCACCATTGGCGCAACCGTGGCGGTCGCCGCAACCCTGCCCATCGTCTTCCCGGTCTTTAATACCATTCAGGGGACCCTCTTTATCTGGGGACTGCCCTCCGCCCTGTCGGCAGTACTGTGGCTTCTTTCAAAAGACCCGTACGTCAACGCGCCTTGCCGCGCGCTGAACGCAAAGGGAGAAGGCCGTCTGCCGCCGTTATGGAAGAACAGGAACATGTGGTCTATCGCGCTCCTGCTTCTTCTCAATGATATCCATTACTACACGTGGTCGGCATGGACCCCATCCCTTCTGACCATGAAAGGTGCTTCACCGGACCTGGCCGCCCTTATATCATCATCCGCTGGCTGGTCGACTATCCCTGCCATGTTCCTGATGCCCTGGGCGTCGTACAAATTCGGCTTGAGGAGACCGTTTATGTGGGGGTCGGCACTCCTCCTCGCGGTTGCCTCCTGCGCCGCCCACTTTATACCAGTTCCCCTTGGCTGGCCGTTAATGGCGGTCGTCGGTATTACCACAGGCGGGACGTTCCCGATGATACTTGCCCTTCCATCGGAAATGCTGCCCAGGGAATCGGCGGCGGCGGCGAGTGGGATGATCATTTCACTTGGATACATAGGCGCGTTCGTCGGACCCTGGCTGGCCGGCCGTATTCTCGATGCAACGGGAAGACTCGATTTGGACCTTGCTCTTCTCACGGCTACGGCCCTTATATGGGCTGCCGTTAGTTTTGTCTTGCCGGAGGCGCAAGACGCAAGCAAAAGTACGTCAATGGCCCGAAAGACGGGACGATGATCGCTTCACATTTCTCACGCTTCATCCCGGTCTATCGCTATGGAAAAACAACCTGGAGAAAACGCACGAAGGGCACGACAAGGGAAAACATGAAAATCAAGAAATACTTGGGGTGAACAGGCGAGGTCGCCTTTGGGCTTGTTAATTAACACATATCTCAACGGGGCGAATGTACTATGCCATAGACGACAGCCAAACCCATGCGCTGGTTTGTATGCGGAAGCAGCCGGGGAATAGTGATTGCCATTTGTCGTGCTCTTTTTGGATGCTCTATACTGTGGTTGTTACTAACAGAGACCGAGGGAAGGTGGTCGCAGGGCTATTCGCCGTAAGCCGCGCTGACAGCACAGAATTATTGTATGTGTTTATGTACAATTTCTCTGTCTAATTTCTGTGTAATCGTGCCAAGAAAATTACGCAAAAATGGAGAATGGGGCAGAAAGTTTTTATATGCCCAAGGTCGTGATAGCAGAATAATTTAAAAGAGATAGGAAGTTTTCAGAAATTCCTGCCGGGTACCCACGGCCGACTAGCGAACTTAAAAAAAGACCACCCCGCCCCGTGGGTGGTACGAGTGTTCGAGCCACGCCGGGGGCACTTCTTTTAGTGGGCTT
>Ga0187850_10003082_pt1 | contig 14545 bp, 16 predicted proteins | sample June2016WEW_4_15_FD_132436 | JGI IMG/M metagenome (GOLD analysis project Ga0187850, IMG submission 132436) | Peatland microbial communities from SPRUCE experiment site at the Marcell Experimental Forest, Minnesota, USA - June2016WEW_4_150 | ecosystem: Environmental > Terrestrial > Soil >... | reverse complement strand
TCCCCTGTTCCAGGACCAGCTGCGGAGGAGGAAGAGCCCATGGTTCCTCTCCAGTCGACATGGGGATTCATGATACGGGTCCCTGTGCGCCTTGACAACATCTCCCCGATGCGGTTCATTGATGCATTCAGACAGTGAAAGGATCTGATTGAAAGGCACCATGAGAAATCCCTCTGAAGTCAGAGTCGTTATCACAGGCATGGGCACGATCAACCCGATCGGGAGCAGCGTGGCGGAGTTCTGGGAAAACCTCGTCAAGGGCAAATCGGGGGTGCGGCGCATCACGAGTTTCCCGATCAACGGGTTTTCCGTGCAGATCGCCGGAGAGATCGACCTTCCCGACGTTTCGCCGTATTTCAGGAATCGAAAGATGGCGCGGAGGCTGGACCGCTTCGTCGTGCTCTCACAGATCGCGGGTGACCAAGCTATCCGGGACTCAGGGCTGGACGTGGAGAAGTCTCCCGACCGCTACGGCGTCATCATCGGCACCGGGGAAGGCGGCGCGGGGACACGCTATTTCAACACGAAGAAAATAGTCGAAGAGGGGATGCAGGCCACGTCGCCCTTCTTCGTCTTGTGCATTCCCAGCACTGCCTCGGGATTTTTCGCCATGGAGTGGAACCTCCAGGGACCGTGCTTTTCGGTGAACTCTGCATGCGCAACGGGCAATCATGCCTTCGGAGTGGCCGCCTCGCTCATCAGGATGGGAATGGCTGACGCGATCTTTACCGGTGGGTCAGAGGCCGTGATCAACCCGACCGGCCTCGCCGCTTTCGGCAACATCATGGCGCTTTCAGAGCGCAACGACTCTCCGGAAACCGCCTCACGGCCTTTCGACAAGGGCAGGGACGGGTTCGTGCTGAGCGAGGGAGCAGGCGTCCTCTGCCTGGAGGAGCTGGAACACGCCAAACGCAGGGGCGCGACAATCTACGCCGAGCTGAGCGGGTACGGATTCACCAGCGATGCCCACGATCTCGTGGCGCCGCACCCCAAGTCCCGCGGCTCCGCCCGGGCCATACAGAACGCCCTGGAGAGCGCACACCTGAACACGGACCAGGTCGACCTGATCAATTGTCATGCCGCCTCCACCACTCTCGGGGACCTGGCCGAAAGCAACGCCATCAGCGCGGTGTTCAAGGAGCGTGCCGCGAAAATACCCGTACACAGCACCAAGTCGATGACTGGCCACCCCCTCGGCGCGGCCAGCGCCGTGGAAGCCATCGCCGTCATCCTGGCCATCCAGCGGGGCGTGATACATCCGACGATCAACCAGTTCGAGCAGGACCCGAGGATCTCGCTCAACGTGGTGCGCAACCATCCCCGGGAGGGCCGCGTGGATCACGTGATCTCCAACGGCTTCGGGTTCGGCGGACAGAACGCGGCCGTGACCCTTTCGCGGTTCACGGGATGACCGCGAGGGCCTGCGAGGCTCTCACCCTCTACAGAAAGCAGACTTCGCCTATGGCGGCGCACGCAACCTTGCCATCGGCAACGACCTGGCCGATCATGGTCGCGAGATACTCGTCGTACTCCAGCTTCTTCGCCAGCAGCGCGACTTCGCGGCCGGGCAGGACCGGCTCCAGATAGTACGCTCCCACGATCCGTGTGGCCCGCACCTGCGGCGATTGCACTTCGGTCGGGACCGCGCTGCTGCGGCTCTGCAGGAAGTAGTGCAGGCAGAGGCCCAGCTGGCCGATCATCTCGACTTCAAGGCAGCCCGGGTACACGGGATATTCAGGAAAATGCCCGGCAAATATCGGATCGTCGGAAGAGATGACGCGCGACCCGGCAATCGCCTCCCGATCGAAGCTGACTCCCGTCAATCGGTCGATGAGCAGAAAAGGCTCCCGATGAGGGAGGATGCGTTTTATCTCCTCCCTTCCCCACGCGAGGGGCGTGAGGCTGTCAAGCGTGAAAAGCGGCTTCTTGCGATGCTGCCGCAGGAGCGCGTCGTAGTCCACGCTATGCGCGCAGGCCCCGGGCGATCACGTCTTCGATGATGGTGAGGGCCGTGTCCATCTGCTCCCGAGTGAACTGCGAGGACACGGAGATGCGGAATCGACGGGAATCCGCCGGGACCGCCGGAAAGTCGACGGGTTGGAGGAACAGCCCGCGCCGCTGTATCTCGTAAGCGAACTGGATGAGCTTTTCACCCGAAGAACCGATGATGATCGGAATTACCTGGGATTCACTCGATCCAAGATCCAGCTTCAAGTCCTGGAGGCCTTTCTTGAGATAGGCGACGTTCTTCCAGAGCGCGTCACGAAGGCTGGAGTCCCTGGTGGCCACTTCCAACGCTTTCATCATCCCCGCCACCACCGGTGGCGACGGAGCGCAGGAGAAGTTCCAGGGGGAAGAATACCCCTTGAGATATTGAATGATTCGAGCATTGGAACAGATGAACCCGCCCACTCCGCCGAAAGACTTGCTCAAGGTGCCAAAGCTCATGCCGACTTCATGCTCGAGACCGAAATGCTCGGCGACACCGCGGCCGTTGGGGCCGAACATGAGGGTGGAATGGGCTTCATCGATGTACGTGGCAGCCTTGTAGTGCGCGCACACCTTCATTATTTCAGGCAGCCTGACCAGGTCCCCATCCATGGAGTACACGCCCTCGAAGGCCACCAGCACACGTTTGCCTTTGCACTTCTCCAGCATCGCCTCCAGGGAGGAGGGATCGTTGTGGGAGAAGAACAGCATTTTTGCCCCGGAGAGGGTGCCGCCGTCGATCAGGCTCTTGTGGCACTTTTCGTCCAGGACGAACATGTCGCCCTTGCGGAGAAGGCCCTGGATGGCGCCGACGTTCCCCCCCAACCCGCTGGAAAACAGCAGGCAGTCTTCCTTCTGCTTGAACTCCGCCAACCGCCGCGCGAACTCCACGTGCAGGTCGAATGTCCCGGAGAGAAGCGGGGCACCGGAAGCGCCCATCCCGTAGAGATCCAACGCGTCCTTTGCCGCCTGGATCACCTCGGGATGCGAAGAAAGCCCGAGGTAATTGTAGGAGGTCATGTTGATGACCTTGTGACGGCTCCCGTCGAGGCTGCTCAGGACCTCCGTGCCCGCGCGAGGAGCGGCAAGGAGCTGCTGCCCGAAGAGGCGCATGGCCTCCTGGATTTTCGGATGCTCGATCCACGACTGGAAGTCACTCGGAGGGGCGAGGACGTCCGGGCTGTCGTTGAAGAAGAAATCCGCCAGGCTGAAACTGAGGGCCTTGTCAGCCATTTCCCTTGTTCACGTATTCGAGGAATTTGTCGGCCAGCTGGTCGATGTTGTTGATGTCCGTGAGCTCCGACCGGGGAACCTTGATTTTCAGCTCCCGCATGGACGTGGAGACTACTTCGATCATGTCCAGGCTGTTCGCGCCATAATCTTTCATGGATTTCCCGGGTCGATGCTGGCGGCGTCGATATCGTCGCTGTTCGCGGCGATGTTCTTCTTGATCACTTCGATCACCGCTTCTCTTGTCATTGCACGCTCCTTTTCGAGTTCAGGTTTCCTGGCCAGGGGACCGTTCCGACAGGTAGCGGCCCATCGCATTATCCCGGAAGGGCAGCCCGTAGTCAACGCTGATTATCTGGCCGTTCACCGCGTCCATGAGGCCGCTGCACATGGCAAGGACGGCCTTGCCGCACTCCCCCGGGGTGAGGATCTGGCTTTCAGGAATACCCTGGGCCGCCATGTACGGGAAAAACTCCTCCCCGAAGATTGCCCTGAAGGAATCGGTGTTCACCGTGCCGAATCGCAGCACGTTGACACGGGATCCCTCGGCGAGAAGGTGCACGGAGAGGTACCGGGAAAAGAACTCGAGCAGGGCCTTGGAAGCCGCCACGAAGTCATATCCCGGATAGTAGTGGTCCGGGCCGTCGCTGGAGATCGCCAGAACGTACCTTGGAGAGCTGCCGAACCGCTCCTTGATCCTTCGCGCATAATCGATGAGCGGCCAGGTGCTGTATTCCAGGGTCTTGAAGAGGGACCGTTTCTTGTAGTCGGCGAGCGTGAGGGTGCGCAGCGCAAAGCTCACATTGCTGATGAAGATGTCGATCTTCTGAGCGGCCGCGGAGAGCTCCTCCATCAGCCGGCCGGTGTCCTGCTCGTCCGCCGCGTCGGCCTCGTAGAACCCCGGGCGCAGCGCGCCGCGCGCCTCGAATTCCCGCGCCACCTCCTCCCGATCGGCGCTTCCCCACTTATAGGTCAGGAAAACCTGCGCGCCGGCTTCCGCGAGCGCGAGCGCCGATGCGAGACCGATCCCTTTTGTCCCCCCGGTGATGAGGGCAGTTTTCCCCCGTAAATCCACGCCGACCATGCTCTTCGCTTCCTTTCCTCACTCCGGGTAAAGCTCCTGGATCGTCCGCCGGGTTTCCGGGAAAGAAAAGCTGATTCGGTGCATCAGGTCTTCCTGGTGCCGTGCGTCGATCAGAAGCTTCTTTTTTTTCAGGCTCAAAGCGTGCTTCAGAAGCGAGATGGACCTTCCGTCTTTCTCCGCGATCTGCTCCGCGATGTCCCGGGCCTTGGTCAGCACCTCGGTGCGGGGCAGGATGTAGTTGACGTGGGTTCCCCTGCCCTCGAGCTCGCTGCCCCGGAAGCGTTTGCCGGTGAACATCATCTCATTCGCCAGAAATGGGCCGACGAGCTCGGCAAGCAATGTGGTGCAGCCCATGCCGGGAGTAAAACCAAGGCTCATGAAAACCGCCCCATAACGGCTCTCCCGGGCCGCAATGACGATGTCGCAGCAGAATCCCACCGCGAGGCCGCCGCCGATGGCATGTCCCTCCATCGCGGCGATGATCGGAAAGGGAAGCTCGAGAAGACGCTCGCAGATCACGAGGTCCCTGGCCGCGGCCTTTCCTTCGCACAGATCCAGCAGCGCCTGTTTTTCCGCTCCCCCGCAAAAAACGTCCTGAAGCCCGCAGAGAATCAGCACCTTGGTCCGGCGTTCCCGTTCCAGCTCATCCAGGGCGTGCAGGAACTCGGTGATGAACTGCGCGGAGAAAACATTGCGGGCCTTCGCGTCGTCCATTTTCAAGCAGGAGATCCCTGAGGGTTCCGAGGTCAGCTTCATCCGGTTGCTCACGGCGGTCCCTCCTTCTTCTCATTCCTGCGGGGAAGGATCAGAGGCCGCTCCGGCCTGAACCGGGAGAACCAGGCCGGTACATTCCCCTCCTGGAACGCCCTCACGCCTTCCACGGTGGACGGATCACGCATCATCTCCATCAGCCGGCGCCGTGCGAGAACGCCTCCCTCTTCCGGGGTTGTGCCGATCAACTCCGCGGTAAACTCCTTGGCGGCCGCCAGCGCCCGGGGTGAGGAGCACAGGAGACGCTTGAAGATCTCCCGTACCCTGCGCTCACCATCCGCGTGAGGTACGATCTCGTCCACGAGGTTCAGGCGCAGCGCCTCGGACGCGGAGATCCGGCGGGAGCTCATCACCAGGTAGCGGGCCTTCTGCGGCGCCATTCGCAGGGCAAGCATGTACGGCAGGACGTTTGCGGGGATCAGGCCGAAGATCACTTCTCCGAGCTCGAAGGAAGCCTGCTCTCCGGCCACCACGATGTCGCAGGCGCACACGAGCCCCACTCCGCCCGCCTTCACCTCTCCTTCCACAAGACAGACGACTGGAAGAGCCGCGGAAAAGATGCTCTGCAGTATGCCGGCATATCGGGCGACGGCGCTCTCCGCCTTTGCGCGGGAGGCCTGCGACGCGGGTGCGGCCAACCGAGCCAGGTCCATGCCCAGACAAAAAGCCGGACCACTGGAGCGGAGAAGGATGGCGCGCACGCGCTGATCCTTCAGCGAATGGTCGAATGCCGATGCGAGATCATCAAGGCCTTCAGGGGTCAGGAGGTTGCCGTTCTCTCCATCGTTCAGGGTGATTACTGCAACGCGGGAGTCCTCGTACTGCTCGATCACAGCCACCGGCTAGCTCCACTCATATGAACGGTAAAAGTCCTTGACCTGGCGAAGAACGAGGCGTTTCTTGCCCTGATAGTGCAGGCCGTACCAGCCCTCGGGAAGAGAGAAGTCGGGAGTGAAGCAGGGCTGCTCGATGGCCTGTTCCCGCATCTTTTCGATCGTTTCGTATTCCGCCACGCTCACCTCACGGCGCGCATCCAGCTCTTCGTCGATGCCCATCCGAGCGACCACCTCCCTGGCCTCGGGACACAGCTTTCCGCTGTAGAACTCGCCTATTGCTCCGGAACCGTAGGAGAAGAAGCCGATGCGATCCCCGGCCTTTGCGCCCGACGTCCTCATCGCGACCCCGCAGATCCCGAGGAAGTTGCTCGCACCGTAAGTCGAGCCGACACGGCGGGCGTAATGCAAGGAAGGCTGCACCTTCTGCGTGAAGTTTTCCCGAATCTCGAGCTTCGTGCGCGGCCGCGCCAGGTTGAGAAGGGTGCGGTGGGCCTGGAAGGCCATTCCCGGGAAGGGCGTATGGTAGCAGTTGTGTGCGAAGTAGCTGTCGAAATCCACGGCCTCGCCGTTTCCGTCCACGTAGTCTCGATAGGAGCCTTCCAGGGCATCGAGATAGGTGTAGAGGCTGACTTCGTTGTTCCCCACCTCGTGCCGCGCGCTCGGTCGAAAGGTGTCGTAGACGTCCGAAGTCCAGGTCCCTCTCTTCGAAAGCTCGTACTCGATGACCCGGGGAGCCTCGCTCACAAGAGCGGCCGCGGCAACACCGCCGAGGACGAACTCTTCCTTCGCGTTCAGATGCATGCGGGAGAAGTCCGTGGAGATGACCAGGGCCTTGCGTCCGCGATTCAGCCCCGAGGCGATCCAGTTGAGCGCCGTGTCCAGGGCGGCCACGCCGCTGTAGCAGGCATGTTTCGTCTCGAAGTTGCGCACGTTGGAGGGCAGACCCAGGGCACCGTGGATATTGGTGCTGATGGGTTTGCCGAAGTCCACAGAGCTCTCGGTACCGACGACGAGCATTCCGATGGCCTGCCTGTCCTCTCCCTCCAGCATCGGGCCGGCCGCGTTGGCCCCCATGGTCACCGTGTCCTCGTAGAGGGGATTCAGGGAACGTGTATCGATCAGGAAGTCCGCCACCACCTTCTGAGGGTCCACGCCCCTGGCCTCTGCCAGCTTTTTCTGGTCCAGGATGAGGGAGCTGCCGTAGATGTTGATCTTCTCGATGCCGATGCGGCGCATAGTACTCCTTACGGCGCGTAGCTGAGCCCGCCGGCCACGCGGATCACCTCGCCGTTGATGAACCCGGCTTCTGCGCCCGCGAGATAATGCACGAGGCTGGCGATCTCCTCCGCGGTGCCGATTCGCTTCATCGGGCAGTATTCCAGCCAGATGTCGTGCAGCTTCGTGGCCATGTGCTGGTCTGTCATGTCCGTTTCCACGTAGCCGACGGTGACGATGTTGGACGTGATGCCGCGGGGACCATATTCGCGCGCAAGGGTCTTCGTGAGTCCGATGAGCCCGGCCTTGGCCGCGGCATAATTGACCTGCCCGCTGGAGCCCTCCTGCGCGAGCGAGGAGATATTGATGATGCGTCCCCAGCGCGCGCCCATGAGGTGAGTGAGAAAGCTGCGAATCACGAAGAACGGGCCGGAGAGATCGGCGGAGATCACCTCCTGCCACTGTTCATCGCTCATCATCGCCGCCGTGTTGTTCCTGACGATGCCGGCGTTGTTCACCACGATGCCCACGCTCGGAAAGTCCTCCATGACCTCGTCCGCCACTCTCTCCACCTCGCCGCTGTCCCTGACATCCATCCTGTAGGCTTTCACGGCGACCGCGGCGTTCAGCCCGGCAGCCAGGGTCTGGGTCTCCCGCATGGCCGGCTCGTTGCCGACGTAGGTGAATGCGGTCGGGAACCCCTCTCGAACGAGTCGCAGCACGATGGCCCGGCCGATCCCGCGGGAACCCCCTGTCACGAAGGCAGCTGGTGATCCTGGTTCCATTTCCTATCCCTCGTACCGCCTGATCAGGCTGCAGGCATTGATTCCGCCGAAGCCGAAGGAGTTTTTCAGCATGCAGTGGATCCTGTGTTCGACGGGGCCCTTCGCGCACACGTCCAGGTCCACCTCCGGGTCCAGGCGGTCGATATTGATCGTGGGATGGAGGCGGCCGTGCTTCATCTGGAGCAGTCCGGCGATCGTCTCCACGATCGGCGATGCCCAGCACGTGTGCCCCAGCATCGATTTGGGGGCGTTGAGCTTCATTCGGTACGCATGCGTGCCGAATGCCTCCTTGATGGCCCTGATCTCTTCCAGGTCCCCGCCCGGGGTGCCCGTGGCATGGCAGCTCGCGAAGTCGACTTCAGATGGATCAGTCCCGGTGGATGCGAGCAGCTCGCGAATCAGGCGTGCCTGAATCCCCGCGGCAGGCGCCGGCAGGTGACAGGCGTTCGCATTGGCCCTCACGCCCAGGACTTCGCCGTAGATCCGCGCACCGCGGTTCAAGGCATGCTCGAACTCTTCCAGCATCAGCGTCCCGGCCCCGTGAGAGTAGACAAAACCGGCGCGATCGGCATCGAATGGCCGTGAGGCCTTCTCCGGCTGCTCCTGGAATTCCGGTTTCACGACGACGGCGTTGATGATCACCGAAGCCTGGATGTCCCCGGGGGACATATCGAAGAGGCCCCCGGCGATCACCGCCGTCTCGCACTCCCCGCTCACGATGTCGCGAAAACCCTCTCGAAGGGCCAGGTTGCCGCTGGCGCAGGCTCCACCGATCGTGAATGTGGGCCCATGAAGGCCCAGGATTTCCGTGATGACGGCCGGCACATTCGGATCGATGCCCTCGACCCCGCTGAGAGGATCCATGGCCTCCTCATCATCGAAGAAACGCTTGGAGTTTTCGTGGATGTAGTTCGAGTTCAGGTTATGCCCGCCCACGATCACGCTGGTGCGGAATGGATCGACCCCGGTTGCGAACAGTCCCGCGTCATGCCAGGCAGAGAGGGTGCAGAGAACGGACGCTTTCGCGGAAAAGGTGGTGGAGCGGAAGATCTTCTTTGCCTTCTTGAAGGTGTCAGGCGCGAGCACGCCCTTGAAACGCTCCAGGGCGGCCAGGCAGTCGTAATCCCCGAGGTCGCCCCCGATTTTGCATTCGATCCTGTTCATATCCAGGGACTTCCACCGTCGGATACCGGATTGCCCGCGAATAAGGTTCTGATAGTACCCTTCGAGAGTGTCACCAAGCGGGTTGATTGTCCCCATGCCGGTGATCACGACGCGGCGCTTCATCTCGAGCGCCAAGACTCATTCCATCCCATATGAGGGGAGTGTAAGATTTCATGACTCATCATTTCAATAGCTGCATCAGCCCGAGCCCAATCTATGAAATAAACGGCAATGCGTCAGCCAGGGGATGGTGTCAGCTCATCGGAAACGGAGAGAATCACGGGCATGAAGCCAGTCGGGTATCAGTCAGTGTACGTGGCCGCCATGTTCAGATATCATGAATAGGAAGAAGAGCCGAATGCCGAGCCCTCGATTTACGTTGTCATTCCAGACCGCTCTGCCCGATGACTACCAGAAGGATGCCGCCTTTCGATCCCTTCTCGACGCGCTGCGCGATCTTGGTTTCTGGGGCGTCGAGCTCAATGTCGGCGACCCGCGCGACTGCAGGGCCGAGACCATCGGCAGCTTCCTGGCCGGGTTCGGTCTTGAGGTGTCGATGCTCGCGACGGGATTGACCGCCAAACGCCTCGGACTGTCCCTCTCCCATCCCGAGGAAGATGCGCGCCGGCGATCAGTGGACAAGTGTCGCGAGATGATCGAATGGGCGGCCGCTGTTCGGGCCGGCCTCATCATCGGGTTTCTCAAGGGTGGCGTCTCTCCGGACCCTGCAGGATCGCGGGCGCGCCTCAGGAAATCCCTCGAGCAGATCGTACCCTTTGCTTCCGAGCGCTCCACGCCGATTCTCGTGGAAGCGACGAACCGCTACGAATCGTCGGTGGCCAACACGCTCGAGGAAACTGTCGCCCTCCTCGAGGGTCTCGACGTCGCCCACGCCCGCGTGCTTCCCGACACGTTTCATATGAATATCGAGGAAGCGGACATGTTCGGGAGCCTCTCGCGCTACCGCGCCCGTTTCATCTCTCTCCATCTCTCCGACAACAACCGTCGATTTCCGGGATTTGGCTCCATCGATTTCCGACGCGTCATCCATCACCTGAGAGATATCGGCTACGAGGGGCGGCTCGCTATCGAGGGCAATCCTGGCGGGGATGTCGTAGAGGACTTGCGGCAGTCAATGAAGTGCCTCGGGCCGCTGCTCGCCAGATTGCGTGCTCCATCGGGTTTCGTCGAATCGTGAAGTTGTCAACGGACTGCTAGCGGGAATCCTTCCAGGCATCCACGAAGTGCCGCAGGTTGCGCTTCGTCCGGTCTGACGTATCGTAGATGCCATCCACCGGCGACAGGATGAAGCCGTTATCAGGGGCCAAGATCTCCAGAGTGTCCTGGACCGTCTGGCGGATCTGATCCGGGGTGCCCGCCTCCACTGTCATCGATCCGTTCACGCCGCCCAACAGGCACATGCGCCCCCGGGCTTTCACCTTGACAGCTCGCAGGTTGTAGCCACCCTGAACCGGATCCACTCCGAGCAGCACATCCACGCCGGCCTCCAGGATCATATCGAGCAGCGGCATCGCGCCTGTGGTCATGATGTAGCCGAACTTGACGCCCCGGGCGTACGCGGTCTCCACTTCCTTTTTCAGATGCGGCAGGATGAACCGGCGGTACATCCCGGGCGACCAGAAGTCGCTGCCCTCGTACCACCCCCGACGCACCCACAGGTCGATGCCTTCATCCAGCGCGACCTGCATCCGGGCCAGGTTCCAGTCGGCGATCATGTGGAGGAGCTCCGTGACAAGTGTCGGCTGATCAGCGGTCAGGAAGACGAGCTCCTGCAGGCCGCAGAGCCAGGCCGCCATGTCAGCCAGCACTCCCCATTGGTAGACGCGTAGGAGGTCCCGTTCCCGGGCCAGCTCGCGGTTGGCATGCGATGCAGCGCGGAAATATGCGATAACCTCCTCATCCGGGGGCAGCAGGAGATGCGCGAGTGACTTCAGGTCTGAGGCCGTGGTGACCAGGTTCTTGCGGGCCCGCGCGATGATGAAGTCGTCGGCGAACAGGAGCCGGTCGCCGTAGGGCCAATCCTCCGTCTGATTGGCCGAGACGTGCAGCGGTCCCGCGGGTGTACGGTATTCGCGGTGGAGGACGGGATACCGCGCCCCCGGGATGGACTCTCGCCACTCGCGGATGTGCACCTCAGGGTGACAGTGGACCGGCAGGCCGCGGAGAGTCACGTTGACCTTCCCGGGATAGTCGTGCTGGTAGCCGCGCAGATCGCGAGGATCGCCGGGCCTGGTCACGGACCAGGAGGGCAGCACGACCAGCGGGTCCAGGCCCCAGTCGGCCTGGGCGGCGATCAGGTTCGGCTCGCCCGGGAACCACGTGTCCATAGCATGCAGCAACATGAAGCAGCATGGTGTGTGATCGACGGGCTGACAGGACAAAGCGCGAAGAAGTCGCTCCCTAGACGACAGGCTCACCACCGGACACCCCTTTCTGCAGAACGATCGACAGAACAGTGAGGAGAACTCTCTCTCTTCTGGAAAAGGCAGCTAGCGGGCTCCGGCCAGTATCCGTTCCAGGTCGGTGACGCTCACGTCCGTCTTGGCATAGTCGCCGTACACGCTGCCGTGACGGACCACCACCAGGCGATCCGCGATGTCGTGGACGTGGATCATGTTGTGCTCGATGAGGATGACGGAGACTCCTTTCGCCTTGACCTCCTCAATGATCGAGAAGACCTTCTGGGTCTGCTTGACCGAGAGAGCGGAGGTCGGCTCGTCGAGGATGAGGAGCTTGCCGCCGAAGTAGTACGTACGGCCAATGGCGACTGCCTGTCTCTCCCCTCCTGAAAGCGCGGAGACGGGAGTTGTCGGGTTGAGGTCCTTGATGCCGATATCGCGCAGGATCTGGGCCGTTCGGTCGTTCATCTGCTTCACGTCCAGAAAGCGCAGGGGTCCCAGCCTGTGCGTGGGCTCCGCGTGAAGGAAGAAGTTGCGCGCGATGCTCAGCGTGTTGACGAGCGCCAGGTCCTGGTAGACGGTCTGGATCCCAAGGGCGCGGGCATGCTCGGGAGAGTCCAGCTCGATCGCTTTGTCTTCCCAGAGGATTGTGCCCCCGGTGGGTTTGTAGAATCCGCAGATGATCTTGATCGCGGTCGACTTGCCCGCGCCATTGTCACCGACGAGCCCGATGACCTCGCCGGGTCGCACGGTGAAGCTCACGTTCTCCAGGGCCACGACCGAGCCGAACCGCTTGGACAGGTTGCGCACCTCGAGGCGACATCCGTTTGGATTGTTTCCCATTGTCGGCGCTTCCCTTACTTCATTTGCGCGACGCGCCGCGAAATGGAGGTGTTGATGACGACCGCGATGATGACGATCGCCCCGACGAAGGTCTGGTACCAGAAGGTCGGCGCCCCCGCCAGGATGAGCCCGCTGTTGATCATGGACATGAGGACGGCGCCGAGCATGGCACCCAGCACGCTCCCCGCCCCTCCCGTGAGAAGGGTGCCACCGATGACCGCCGCCGCAATTGCCTGCAGCGCCAGGTTCTGGCCGTATAAAGGCGCCATCGATCCCTGCTGCCCGAGGGTGAACAAGGCAGAGACCCCTGCGAGAAGGCCCATGAACCCGAAGGCGAAGAGCTTGACGCGGCCCGCGGGAACACCGACGGCGCGCGCGGCATCGGCGTTTCCGCCGACGGCGAAGATCCAGTTGCCGAGCGCCGTGCGTCCAAGCAGGACGATCGCGATGATCCCGATCCCCACCCACCAGAACACGGACGAATAGAACTGGTAGCCCAGAGCCCCGCCGATCACCCTGATGAGGGGATCGTTCGGTTTCACCGCCACGAAATAGCCCTTGCTCAGGGCAAGGGTGAGCCCGAACCAGACCAGCCACGTGCCAAGCGTCGTAATGAACGAGGGGATCCGCGTTCCGAGTGTGATCCCCCCGTTCGCCAGCCCAATGGCTGTCGAAATCAGCAGGCCGAAGATGACGGCGAGCCAGGTGGGAAATCCGCCCGACGTGCTCAGGAGCCCGATGGCGATGCCGCTGAAGGCGTAGTTGGAGCCGACGGAGATGTCGAACTCACCCGCGATGATGAGGATGGCCGCGCCGATGGCGGCCACGCCGAGCTGCGCGGAAGCAGTGAGGATGGCTCCGATGTTGCGCGGCGAGAGAAACGTGGTCGGCGCCAGGATCACGAAGCCGAGGATGACGATCAGAAGCGCGAGCAGAACCATCAGCTCCGGCACGCGGACCACGCGGTGCATGAGACTCGGACGAATCGTCCGCGGGCTCTCGGTGGCACCATCCTCTTCGACGCTGTTCATGAGAAGCCTCCCCTCCTGCATGATTGAGGCCCGGTATGGCTGCCCGTGAAACGGGCAGCCATACCGGGAGACCAGATTTCAAGGAAATGTGAGGACGGATCAGCCCTGCCCGTTTTTGACGAGCGTGGCCCAGGTATCGATGTTGGACTTGTCCACCTTGCCGAGGCCCGTGTTGAAAATCGGCTGCGGGTCGAAGTGATACTTGACGCTCATGTAGAGGAGGTAGGCCGCAGTGGTGGCGATGTAGTAGGGCTGCTCGTTCGCGGTGAATGCCATCTCTCCGCTCTTGATCATCGTGATCGCTTCAGGAGTGATGTCCCACCCGACCAGCCCGATCTTGCCGACGTACCCGCCGTTCTCCAGCACCTTGGCGCCGGGTAGATAGCTCAGCGGACCCATGGTGAGCAGCGCGCGCACGCTCGGATTCTTGGCGATGTAATTCTGGATCACGGCCTGCGACTGCGCGGGATCGTCACCCGGGGTCGCAAGCTCATCCACCGTTACGCCCTTCGGAGTGAGGACGCTCTTGATCCCGTTGGAGCGGAGCGTGAGGGAGACGTTGCCCGCCTCGTGGTTGAGGACAACGACCCGATCTCCGCCGGCGAGCTTGAATGCCGCCAGGGCTCCCTTTCCGACTTCCTGTCCCGCAGCGAAGCTGTCTTCCCCGACGTAACAGATGTAGGGGATGTTCGGGCTCGGATTGTCAGGGTCGGGGACCGTATCAAAGGCGATCACGGGGATGCCCAGTTTTTTGGCATCCTGCAGCGGGGCGGCAAATCCCTCTTCATTGTCGATGGTGATTCCGATGCCGTCCGGCTTGGCGGCGATGGCGGAATTGAGCTGCTTGATCAGCTCGTTCACATCACCTTGCTTCTGCGGATAGACGTACACGATCTTGACGTTCAATGCTTTCGCGGCGTCGTTGACGCCATTGATGAAGGGTTGCCAATACGCGTCACCCGGGCCGCCGTGAGAGACGAAGTAGAACGTATACGCGGGCTTTGAAGGCACAGCCCCTTTCTCTCCCTGTCCTGTTGCGAAAATAAAAGTTGCCGACGCGAAGGAGAGAACCAGCACTGTCAAACCGATCAGAAAAGATCTTCTCGTCATGACACTTGCCCTCCTTAGGCAGATTGGATATGTAACTTACTATAACATGCGATGTTTTGGTGTCAAC
>Ga0187850_10003081_pt1 | contig 14548 bp, 16 predicted proteins | sample June2016WEW_4_15_FD_132436 | JGI IMG/M metagenome (GOLD analysis project Ga0187850, IMG submission 132436) | Peatland microbial communities from SPRUCE experiment site at the Marcell Experimental Forest, Minnesota, USA - June2016WEW_4_150 | ecosystem: Environmental > Terrestrial > Soil >... | reverse complement strand
GCTCTGGCTTCGTGTCCTGCTGGACAAGGGCATGGTGCCGCTCGTCGCCGACGTGGACGCGGAGTCGGCCTCGATCGATCCCGCGCAGACCGCTGCCCTGGTGGAGAAGGGAGCGAAGGCGATCATGGTGCCGCACACGCTGGGAATCGTGGCGGACATCGAGGCCCTGAGGTCACACGGGCTTCCGATCCTTGAAGACGCATCGCAGGCCCTCGGGGGGAAAATGGGGGAGGCCGCCTGCGGAAGCGCGGCGGATGTCTGCCTGCTGTCGATGGACCCGGAGAATATCATCACCTGCGGGGGCGGCGCTCTCGTCCTCGGCCGCTCGCGCACGGCTGCCGCGGCCCTGAAGAGGATCCAGGAGGGTTCCCCGCTGTATTCACCCCTGGCCGACATGAACGCCGCACTCGGGATCGCCCAGATCGCATCCCTGGAAGGCTTCGTGGCTGTACGGCGCGAGGTCGCCGCGGCCTACGCGCAGGCCCTCTTGAAGTCCCGGCACCCCTCGCTCGTGCAGAAGATCGATGCGGACAATGTCCTCTCGTCGTTCCCCGTGGCGCTGTCCGACGGGATGAAGGATGTCCGCCACTACGCGCTGAAGAAGAACGTGGACACGGTCCCTGCATTTGCCGACACGATCGCGGCGCTTGAGGAGTCCCCTGCGGCGCACTGCGGCAATGCCCGTTCCCTGGCGCTGCGCTGCCTGCTCTTCCCGCTGTACCCCATGCTGGGAAAGCGCGATGTCGAGGCGGTCTGCCGGGTGCTCTCCACGCTCCCCTGAGAGAGAGGGCGATCGCGAGCGGCCTTGCCACCCGTGGGCGGCGCAACTATAGTAGTGCGCACATGCCCGGCAAGCAGGGTGACATTCGGAAAGTACTTCTCGTTATCAATTCCCGCAAGGACGATGTGCAGAACGTCGTGCGCTCCATCCTGGAGCTCACCGAGGGCCGCGGCATGGAGACCGTGTTGCTGGACTTTTCCACCCATGCCTCGGCGGAAAACCTGAGCGGCGTGGACCTCGCCATTTCCCTCGGAGGGGACGGCACGCTTCTCTCCTGTGCGCGGATGCTCGCCCCCAGGGAAGTGCCGATCCTCGCCGTCAACATGGGGGATTTCGGTTTCATCACGGAGGTGTCCAAGAGCGAGCTGACCGATACCTGGGAGAAGCTCCTCCAGGGCAGGCTCGGCGTGAGCGAGAGGCTTATGCTCTCCGTGGAGGTCCAGAGGGCAGGGACGCCGGCCGCTACGTTTCTCGGGCTCAACGAAGCGGTCATCGGCATCAAGGGAATCTCGCGCATGATCCGCCTGAAGATCTTCATGTCGAACACGTACATGGGCCGCTATCGGGCGGACGGGGTGATCGTGGCCACGCCCACGGGCTCCACCGCGTATTCCATGGCCGCCGGAGGGCCGATCCTCCATCCGGAGATGGAAGCCTTCATCCTCACGCCGATCTGTCCCTTCACCCTCTCCAACAGGCCCACGGTCGTTCCGGCCAACGAGATTCTTCGCGTCGAGGTGGAGGAGCCGCAGAAGGTGGAGGCCGTGCTCACGATCGACGGCCAGGAGTCGTTCCTCCTCCAGCCGCGAGACTGCATCCTCATCCGCCGCGCGCCGTTCAAGGCGCGCATCGTGCACACCGACAGGCGGTCATTCTACGAGGTCCTTCGGACAAAGCTCAACTGGGCGGGGGAGCCGAATGCTTGAAGAGCTCCACGTCCATAATTTTGCCATCATCGACAAGCTCTCGGTCAAGTTCGCCCAGGGCCTGAACATCCTCAGCGGAGAGACCGGGGCGGGCAAGTCCATTCTCGTCGGCGCCCTCGGGCTTCTCCTGGGAGACAAGACCGATACCTCGATCATCAGGTCCGGCGCCGAAGAAACCGCCGTTTCCTGCGTCGTGTCGATCGGGGACAACACGGAGGCAGCCGCCTGGCTTGCCGCGCACGGAATCACCCCCGACGAGGGAGGCGTGATACTGCGTCGGATGCTGAAGTCCAGCGGCCGCGGTTCCATCTTCATCCAATCCACGCCGGTGACCCGGGCGGACCTGCACGACTTCTGCACGCATCTCTTCGACCTGCATGGCCAGCACGAGCACCAGTCCCTGCTGGACCTGGAAAATCATCGCACGCTCGTGGACCGCTGGGCAGGCACCGAGCCGCTCGCGGAGCGCTTCCACGAGACGTATGCGGCCCTTGCCTCGCTGCGGGAGCGTCATTCCAAGCTCATTGGCGACGAGCGCGAACGCCTTCGTCGTGCGGACCTGCTCACCTACGCGGTGACCGAGATCAAGGGTCTCAGGCTCAAGCCCGGCGAGGAAGAGGAGCTGGAAAAGGAGCTGGCGATTCTCGTCCATCACGAGAAACTGTTCACGCTCCTGGAGGAGGTGCACGGCCAGGTCGCAGAGAGCGCCGGCGGTGCGCTCGCGGCGCTCCGGAAAACGCGTCACTCGATGGACGAGATCCTGGGCATCGATTCATCCCTCTCGCGGCCCGCCCACCAGCTGGAGGATGCCTTCTACGAGATCGAGGATTTCGCGGAAAGCATCCGGCAGTACAAGTCCAAGGCGGATTTCAGCCCCGGGAGGCTGGACGACGTGCAGTCCCGGCTCTCGGCGATCCGGACACTGGAAAAGAAGTATGGAGACACGATCGAGGAGGTTCTCGCCTATTGCGCCGCAGGAGAGCAGGAACTCGCCGGCATGGAGAACTGGGAAGAGGAGAAGAAGAACCTCGAATCCGAGATCGCGCGCACGGAAAAGCAGATCGCCGAGGCGGCTCGCGAGCTCTCGGAAAGGCGCAAGGCGGGAAGCCTGGTATTGCAGAAGAAAATCGAGGAGGAGCTGCGAGAGCTGGGAATGCCCAAGGTGAGCTTCCGCGTCCTCATCGCGGATGCCGCCCGTGCGGATGGCACGCCGGTCCTCACGCCCTGGGGGAGGGACGCCATCGAGTTCGTCATATCGCCCAACCTGGGTGAGCCGTTCAAACGCCTCCGATCGATCGCCTCCGGCGGGGAGCTCTCGCGCGTGATGCTCGCCATCAAGGGGGTTCTGGCCGAGTCCGACCACGTGAGCACTCTCATCTTCGACGAGGTGGACGTGGGCATCGGTGGGGAGATCGCGCTGTCCGTCGGGGAGCGGCTTGCTGCGCTCTCCCGAAACAAGCAAGTGCTGTGCATCACGCATCTCGCTACCATCGCGGTTCGCGCCGATAATCATCTCAGAATCGAGAAGGTGACCCAGGGGGGCCGCACGGTCACCAGGGTGGAGAAGGTCACGGGCGCCGCGCGGAAGGAGGAGATCGCACGGATGCTTGCCGGTGACCGAAAGGGAGAGCTCTCGCTGCAGCATGCGGGTGAGCTGCTCGCGAAGTACGGCACGGAAAGGGACGAGGGGTGATGAAGAAGCCCAGCGACGAGGCGCGGCGCCGCTACACGGAGTACATCCAGGATTACAAGAACGGCATCGAGGCGGCGCTGAACAAGGAAAAGACCGTCAAGGAAGTCATCGCCCGCAACCCGGCCGGCGCCAGTTACCAGAAGCTCGCCCTGGCCGAAGAGAATCTCAATCTCGTGGCGAACTACCTCCTCATGAGCTCCCTCTCCCTGTCGTTTCTCGGGGTGAAGAACGAGGCCTTCCTCAACGAGGGGCGCAAATGCATCTACAAGGCCATCATCTACCTGGAGGAGATCGTCTCGGCGTACGTCGACGCTCCCTTCTCGGACTACGAGCCGGGGCTGGACGCCATCACCGCCTTTTCCGACGAGAACCGCTACAACCTTGTGCGTAAAATGGGTTTCACAATCGATTCGCTGGAGGAGGGGTACGGGGACAACTCCAAGTGGAAGTGGTCCTTCGTCGAGCTGGAGGGAAGGTTCGCCGCGGTCGGAAAGAACATGCTCAACCTGAGGACGTTCATCGCGGGCATGGATCCCCGGTCCGAAGGGTACTCCGCGCGGATCGCGCATCTTGCCCTGTCCCGCGAGCTGCTCCAGCAGGCCGCGGACAGGTACCGGGAGAAGTATGAGCTCTCCACCCAGCGAATCGACGACATCAAGGCCGCGATCAACTTCCTGTCGGCCGTGCGACGCCTGCACATCGTGCTGGGGGAGAGCGACCAGGCCGACGTGGTGAAGAAGAAAGCGGACATCTGGCGTACGAAAATGGAAAACGACCTGAAAAAGGCCGAAGAAAGACCCCGGCGTTAGAGAGGCTTGCAGGCGCTCCCCAGGCTCCCGCCGTCTCGCTGCGCGAGCCGGCTGCCTCGGTCACGGTACCCCGTGACATTTGGTCGGTCACGGTACCCCGTGACATTTGGTCGGTCACGGTACCCCGTGACATTTAACTCCGGGGCCCCTTTCGCGCGGCTCCTTGGCCGGCAGCGCGGTCGCTCCTGGCGACATTCCGTCTGCCCCCGCACGGTACACCGTGCGGGGGCAGACGGCGAGAGGCTTCAGCCGCGCTGCTTCAAATCGTGAAGCGAATCATGCGGCAGGAGCCCGCCAATCGTTGTCTGCACGTGCGCATCGTCCTTTCCGGCGAAATACACGGGCATGTCAGGCGGGCAGAGCTCGCTGAGCGCCTGCCGGCAGGCTCCGCACGGTGACACGGGCACGTCTGACCGCGGGCAGGCGACAGCGATCGCCGAGAACTGCCTTTTCCCCTGTGACACGGCGGCGAACAGCGCGCTCCGCTCGGCGCAGTTGGCAAGCCCGAAGGATCTGTTTTCCACGTTCGTGCCCAGGATCACTGCCCCGTCCGCGCAGAGCAGGGCGGCGCCGACGGGAAAACCCGAGTACGGAGAGTAGCTGAACCGGGCCGCATCGCGGGCCCGCGCGATCAGCGCGCGCGCATCCGGATTCTCCATTGACAGACACCCCCTGCCGTGACTAGGATGAGGCCCGTCGAAGGAACGTCGAGAGTGGCTTCTTCCGTGAGAAAGAAACGACCAGCGCGCGTCCTCTTCGCCGCACTCCTGTTCATCGTATTCTATTTCCTTCTTTTTCCCTATCCCCTGGGCCGGGAGCTTATTGCGCGTCCACGGTGGGCCGTCGCCATTCCCGCGTCTGCTAGCTCTCCCCTCTCGGAGCCGGGGCGCCCCTCCTGGCAATTCCAGCTCGGCAGCCGCTTCGGCTATGTGCACGGTGACGGATCGGTCCAGTACGCCGGCACCGCGCTGTATCGTGTCGCGCTGTCGGCAACAGCCTTCGTGAACTACACCCGCCTGGGCACGGACTGGATCCTCCAGGACAGCTCGGGCCAGCGGTTGACGAGCTTCTCGGGCAGCGGGTACCCCCTGCTCGACCCCGAGGGGAGCCGGATCTTCAACGTGAAGACCGACCTTTCCGGCATCATCGAGCTCGACAAATCGGGCGGGACTCTCTGGGAACGGGATTTTCCAGGCCTGATGACGACGCTCTCGCTCCAGGGGGACTCTCTGGTAGTGGGATTGCTCAACGGCTCCCTGCTCCTCATCAACAGACTGGGCTCGCCCCTTCTCGAATACCCCGCGAGAGGGAGCAGGGTGCCGGTCATCCTCGGATCCGCCCTGGCCCCGGACGGTTCGCTCATCGCCCTGGTGAGCGGGATCGGGCCGCAGTATCTCACCGTGCTCCGCCGGCAGAGCTCCGGGTATGCGCCGCTCGCCACGCTTGGTCTTCCCTCCGACTACCGCCGCGAGGTCCGGATGGGGTTCTCCCCGGATTCGCGGTATCTCTTCATCGAGGGGAGGGCAGGCCCGGGCCTGTTCGACCCGGCCGCGCAGACCCTCCGCTGGGTCGGGCTCAGAGGAAGGCTGGCCGGCGCCGCCTTTCCCGGCCACGGCATGCTCGTGGCTCTGGCGTCGAGGGATGGCGGCCGGGTGCAGCTCGCGATCGAGCCGCCGTCGGGGGTTGCCGTGTACCGCGAGGAGTTCCCTGCGCACGAGTTATACCTGGGAAACATCGACGGGCAGCTCCTCCTGGGATGGGACGGCCAGCTCCTGCGGATCGACATCGAGGCGGTCTAGCGATGACATTGCAGCCGAGGCATCTGGTCCGGGCACTTGTTTCCTGCGCAGTGCTCATCTTTGCGCGGCCGCCGGCGTTCGCGCTCGACTGGCCCGTTGCCGTGAAGATCATCACCGGCACGTTCGGGGAAGACCGGGGCGACCACTTCCACAACGGGATCGACATTGGCGGGGGAAGCCAGGACGTGCATCCGGTTCTGCCGGGGGAGCTGGTGTTCCGCTACGACGAGGCCTCGGACTACTCCTCCCTCCCGCGCGGGACAGGCTCCTTCGTCGTTCTCCACCACGACCAGGACATCCTCTCCCTCTACTGCCACCTGCAGAACGGGAGCCTCGGCCCCGAACGCACGGCCTATGTTCCCGCGGAAAGGCTGGGGATGATCGGGGATACGGGTCATGCGAATGGTCCGCACCTGCATTTCACGGTCTTTGACGAGCAGGCCGGCTCCACGGTGAACCCGCTCGCGTTCCTGCCACCCCTGCCGGATCGCCCGCCGCCCGTGATCCGGCATGTCCTGCTCGCCTCGGGCGATCAGCGGCAACTCCTGGAGAGCAGGGCGACCCTGAAACAGGGGCGCGCCGAGATCCTGGTCGAGGTCTACGACCTGCGAGAGGACGTCGCCTTCAGCTGGCCGCTGGCCCCGGCCAGCGTGAGCGCCTCCGTCGACGGCGTGGAAGTCTCACGGATCTCGTTCGACTCTCTCCAGGTGGTGGAGGGGAAGGCCGTCCTCAGCGGGACCACCCTGTCGCGCGGCCAGGTCTATGACTCCGCCGGACTCCTCCGTTGCGGGACCGTGGAACTGCGCCCCGGCGAGTCGCAGCTTCGACTCGCGGCGCGCGGTTGTGCCGGCAACGAGGCGGTGAAGATCATTTCTTTCTCCGTCCACGAGTAGGAGGATTCGATGCCCAAGACGTATTCGTCCGTCCCCGGAGAGGAGCGGCAGGAAACCGTTGCTTGTCCGTGCTGCGGGAGCGCGCGGTCGCGTCCATACCTTGCCTGCGACGGCTTCGGTTTCGTCCGTTGCCGTGAGTGCGCCATCGTCTTCCAGAACCCGCGCCCCGTGTTCGAGGACCTGCGCAAGCGTTATGGAGCGGAGTACTTTACCTACGAGCTGACCAATGAGAGCAATTTTTTCGGCCTGATGCGGCTGGGCTTGAAAGACATCCATTTCCAGGAGCGCACCTCCGGACTTCGCGCGCCGCGCACGTTCCTGGACATAGGCTGCGCGACGGGCATGCTGATCGAGTCAATGAAGAAGGAAGGTTGGGACGTTCGGGGCGTCGATGTCTGCCGGGAGTCTGCCGAATACGGGAAGGCCCACCGTGGCGTCGACATCTTCCCGGGAACACTCGAGGAAGCGCATTTTCCCGACGAAACCTTCGGGGCCGTGCATTTTTCTCACCTCATTGAGCACGTGCCTGATCCGCGGGGCTTCGTAGCGGAGGTGAGGCGAATCCTTGCCCCGGGGGGGTACGCGCTCATCACGACGCCCAACATCGATGGCTTCCAGGCAAGGCTCTTCGGCAAGGCCTGGAGATCTGCAATTGCGGATCACCTCGTTCTGTTTTCGAGGAAGACCTTGCAGAGGCTCGTGCGGGAGTCGGGATTCGAGGTGCGGCAAAGCGTTACATGGGGAGGGCTGGCAGTTGGAACGGCGCCGGCGCTCATCAAGCGACCTGTGGACAAGATGGCAAAGTGGTGGGGTTTTGGTGATGTTGTTATGATACTGGCGGCAAAACGTTGAAATCAGCGTGATACCTGATCCAACAAACGGATGAAGATCCTATTTTTTGATAGATATCAAAGTATCGAATTTTATCATCTGGAATGTCTTGTACAGTGATTCGCTGCAACCCTTGATCTGGAGCGTTCTCTGCTGCTCAGCGAGCTTCTTCCTGAAAAGGAGGATTTTCCCCAGGGCTGAGGAGTTGATGGCGTCCGTGCGGGACAGGTCGAGGGAAATCGTGGCGTACGAAGCTCCCGCCAGCTCTTCCACCTGCCGGTGGAACTCGTTGGTCGTCTCCCCAGAGAGCGAGCCAACGACCGAAAGGAGGACCTCGTCCTTGGAGATGTCTTTTCTCTCGAACATCGATCATTCTCCTCTCAGAGTTGCGTTTTCCAGCTCGGGCCGGGTGACGAGCTCGAGGTGGTAGAAGACGTCCTCTTCATGACGCTCCGCCCGGGTTGTCACCTTCCAAACGCGGTAGACGATCATCCGGGCACTCGGCAGGGGGAGGGCAAGCGGGTTGCCGTTCAGATCCACGAGCTGGTTCACCCGCAGATCGTGCTCGATCTCCCTGCTGTCTCCTTCCGGGTAGACAATCGTGATCGTTCGCACCACGTGTCTTCAATTCTAATCGGAACAGGCCGCATATTCAATCTCTGCCTACTCCGATCTCTCGATGAGCTCGAACGGCATCACCCTTCCCTCCGCATTTTCGGGAAGCTCTTCGATGAGGAGCACCGTCTGGAACGGTATCATCAGGTGATCCGACCTGCCGAAGGTCTTGCGGGTCTCTTCTTCAGCGGGATTGATCACGAGCTTCGGCTCGGTCGAAAAAACGAGATTCTTGATCGAGACGAAATAGGGGTGAGTGAGGTCGAGGCTTTTTGCCATGAGCTCGACCTCTTTCTCTTTCCACTTGAAGTGAACCCGGTAGAGCGACACGCTGTTTTTCTCCTGTGACAGCATAGCCAAGTGCCTCGTCTCTGTCAAATTATGCCAATTACTATACAAAGGTTTCATAGTTCCGATAATTATCTTCAAATCCTGAACTTTTTAGTCATTGCCATGATTGACATCACGCCTTTTGGAGTTATTATGTGCCCAAGGAGGTGGGAAAAAGTGGGGGAGATTAGGAAAAAGTGGTGAAGTAGGCCATGATCACAGGCGAATTCCGCTGTTCACTCGACGAAAAGGGAAGATTGCTCATACCGGCCAGAATGAGGGCAGAAGTGACCGGCAACGTCGTAATCCTCACCCGGGGAGTCGAGAACTGCCTGTGGTTCTTTCCTCCAGAGGAATGGAAATCCTTCTCCGAAAAGCTCATTGGCTCGACATCGCTGTTCCAGGAGGAATCCCGTCTGATCCAGCGCCGCATGATCGCCCCCGCGCAGGAGACCGAGATCGACAAGGCCGGTCGAATCGTCGTACCCCCGACCCTCCGGGAGTATGCGGATCTGAAGAAGGAATGCATCATCCTGGGCCTGAAGAAATACATGGAGATCTGGTCGGAGGGCTCCTATCAGGCCTACCTGGACGCGAACGAGGCGAAGTTCAAGGAAGCAGCGGAAAAGCTCGGCGGGAGGATCACCCTGTGATCGTCCACCAGGCTGTACTATTGAAAGAAGTTCTCGCGTTTCTCGTGCCTCCAAGCAACGGCGGGGTTTTCGTCGACGCAACTCTCGGCGAGGGCGGGCACAGCCTCGCGTTCCTGGAGCGCTACCCGGGTCTGTCCGTGATCGGTGTGGACGCCGACCCGGCCATTCTCGTAACCGCCCGGGAGAGGCTTCGACCTTTCGCGGAACGGGTGCGCTTCGTCAATTCCTGGTACAGCAGGTTTTTCAGGGACTACCCGGCAGGTCCTGGTCCCGACCTCGTGCTGATGGATCTCGGCATCTCCCGTTTCCACTACGAGGCGGCGGGCCGCGGGTTCTCTTTCGACCGCGACGAGCTCCTGGACATGCGGCTGTCCCCGGATCTGCCCACGACGGCGGCGGACATCGTGAACACCTCGGATGCCGCCGAGCTCGCGGACATCCTTTCCACGTTCGGCGAGGAGCGCTACGCGCGCTCCATCGTCTCACGGCTGATCCGCGAGCGCTCCCGTGAGCCGTTCACGAGCGCCGCACGCCTGGCAGCGGTGGTCGCTGCGGCGGTCCCCGGTCAGTACCGCCATGGGCGGATCCATCCCGCGACGCGCACGTTTCAGGCGCTCAGGATCGCCGTGAACCGCGAGCTGGAGCAGCTCGAGGCCGGCCTTGCGGAAGCGGTGCGCGTGCTCGCCCCGGAGGGCCGCATTGGAGTCATCACCTTTCATTCTCTCGAAGACAGGATCGTGAAGAGGTTCTTCCGCGAAAAGAGCAGGGAGTGTACGTGCCCTCCGGAATGGCCGATCTGTCAATGTGGGGGGAAAGCGGATCTCCGCCTCGTCACGGGCAAGCCCGTGACCGCTTCCGACGAAGAGGTGTCCCTCAATCCGGCCAGCCGCAGCGCGAAGCTGCGGGTCGCGCAGAAGCCGCGCGGGGGGAAGGAATGATGAGGGGGATGTCGAAAAAAATCCTGACGGCAGCGCTCTGCCTCGCCGTTCCCGGGCTCTTTTTCCTGAACGCGTGGCAGGGCTATCGTTTCAACGCGCTCTCCGACGAGGTTGCGGCCCTGGAAAAGCAGCAGAAAGCGCTGCTGGAGGCGAACAGGGACACAATCGGGCAGATCGCATATGAAACGTCACCCGAACGGGTGGCGGAAAAAGCCGCCGCCCTCGGCCTCGTGCCGGCCGACCAGTCCGCCGCGATCCGGCTGCAGGTCGGGCAGGCGTCCGATGGAGGTCTCGCTCGGTGATGGCCACCCGCGAATCGAAGTCGATCGAATCTTTCACCGCGCTCGTGGCCGGCAGCGGAGGCGTCGCGGTCGCGCGGCCGCGAAGAGACGCGGGGATCGAGTCGGTGGCAAGCGATTCACGCACGGTGTCGAGGGGCTGCCTTTTCGTGGCGCTGCCGGGCGAGCGCACCGACGGCCACGAGTTCCTCGGCCACGCCGCCGCGTCGGGCGCGGCCGCGCTGCTCGTCTCGGATGCCCAGGCCGCGCAACGGCGCATCGAGCTCGATGCCCTCGCCGTCCGCTACGGGCTGGGCATCGTCTCGGTGGCGGACACCCTTGCCGGGCTCCAGAATCTCGCCCGCGTGAGGATGCGCAGCCTCGCGTCGGTGACGCGGGTCGGCGTGACCGGTTCCAATGGCAAGACGACGACGAAGGAAATCATCGGCAGCCTCCTCTCGCGCCACGCGCCGACCGCGGTGAACGAGGGAAACCTGAACTCCGAGATCGGGCTGCCGCTCGCCTGTTTCGGCGTGAATCCCGGGCATCGCTACTCGGTGTTCGAGATGGGCATGAATCGCCGGGGCGAGATGGACGTGCTGGCCGACATCGTGCGGCCCGATCTCGCGCTGATCACAAACGTGGGAACCGCGCATATCGGCCTTCTCGGCTCGTCTGACGCGATCGCGGCCGAGAAGAAAAGGATATTCGCCCACTTCGACGGGCGACAGACCGGGTTCCTTCCGGAGGGGGACCGCTACCAGGCCTTCCTCGCGGAAGGGGTCCGGGGAAAGATGATCGTTTTCGGGCCGGGGAGCACCCCGGGCTTTGGGGGGAGCGAGAGCATGGGACTGGGTGGAACGCTCATCCACTGGGAGGGGTTCCGGATCCGCTTCCCGCTCTTCGGCCCGCACAACCTCGCGAACGCCCTCGGGGCACTCTCGGTGGCACGCGAGCTGGGCGTCCCGAACGCGGAGATCCGTGACGGCCTCGAGGCCGTTGCTCCGCTGTTCGGGCGGTCCCAGGTCATCCGCGGCGAGGTGACGGTGATCGCGGACTGCTACAACGCCAATCCTGAATCCATGACGCGCGCGCTGGAGTTTTTCGAAACGCTCCACTGGGAGGGGAAGCGCATCGCCGTGCTGGGCGGCATGAGGGAGCTGGGCGAGCTGACCGGTCCCGCTCATGCGGCGCTGGGTGAACGCCTGCGCGGCACCGGTCTCGACGCAGTGCTGCTCTTCGGGGACGAGATGGAGCACGCATGGAACGCCGCGGCGGGCGGAGCCTCCTCGGGGCGCATCTGGTGGACGGTGGACATGGAGACTATGGGCCTGCGCCTCCAGTCGCTCGTCCGCGCGGGTGACATCGTGCTGTTGAAGGGCTCACGCGGGCTGGAGCTGGAGAGGCTCCTGCCTGGTCTCACCGCCCGGGGCGGCTCGGGAGGGGACAGGTGCTGAAGTTCCTGTTCTCGCTCCGCCCCTACGTCTCGTTCTTCAACATCTTCCAGTACATCACGTTCCGTGCCGCGTATGCGGCGATTACCGCGCTGCTGATTTCCTTCCTCTTCGGGCCCTGGGTCATCGCGAGGCTGAGGGCGCTGAAGACGGGATGGACGGCCCGCGAAGACACGCCGACCTCGCACCAGGCAAAGGCCGGCACCCCGACCATGGGCGGGGTGCTCATCATCCTCTCCGTGGGCGTCTCATTGGTTCTCTGGCAGGACCCGACAAGCATCCACACGTGGCTGCTCCTCTTCGCCACCCTGGGGTTCGGGGCGATCGGATTCGCCGACGACTTTCTGAAGATGTCGGGGCGGAAGAAAGGGATCAGCGCCGGGGTGAAGTTCGGCGGCCAGATCCTCGTGTCCACGGCGATCGTCACGGTGCTCTATGTCCAGCGCTCCGACACCACGACCTTGCTGTACCTGCCATTCCTCAAGCACGCGGTGGTGGACCTGTCCTGGCTGTACATCCCCTTCGCGGTGGTCCTGATGGTCGGCTACTCCAATGCGGTGAACCTCACCGACGGGCTGGACGGCCTCGCGATCGGCCTCGTCATCATGGTGGCCCTCGCCCTCACCGTCCTTGCCTACCTGAGCGGCCGCGTCGACTTCGCCGATTACCTCCAGATCCCCTTCATCAAGGGCGGCGGCGAGGTCGCCGTCTTCTGCCTCGCGGTTGTCGGCGCGGCGGTCGGCTTCCTCTGGTTCAACGCTCACCCGGCGGACGTGTGGATGGGGGACACCGGCAGCCTGTCGCTGGGCGGCATCCTGGGCGCGGTCGCCCTCATCCTCAAGAAGGAGATCCTGATCCTGATCCTCGGCGGCGTCTTCGTCCTGGAAACCCTCTCGGTGACCATCCAGGTGGTCTCCTTCAAGCTCACGGGAAAGAGGGTCTTCAGGATGGCGCCCCTCCACCATCATTTCGAGCTCAGCGGCTGGCAGGAGAGCAAGGTGGTGACGCGGCTGTGGATCCTCGGCGGCCTGTTTGCGATCCTGGGTCTCTCGACCCTGAAGATACAGTAGGCGGGGGAGAATGGAGCGGGTCGAAAAGCAGCGCGGCGACATGTTTCTCGTGATGCTCCTCATCGTGATCCTCGGGGTGGGGATGGCACTGCTGTTTTCCAGCTCCTGGTCGTTCTCGGCCCGCGCCTACAATGACCCGCTCTTCATCCTGAAGCGTCAGCTGATCTGGGCCGCGCTCGGCGGCGCGGCGGCGTTCATCGTTTCCCTGACCCCGCTCTCCGTATTCCGCCGGTGGATGCCTCTGATCCTCCTCGGCACACTTGTCGCGGCCCTTCTTCCCTTCCTGCCGGGGCTGGGGACCTCGGTCCTCGGTTCCCGCAGGTGGATATTTCTCTTCGGATTCTCATTCCAGCCCTCCGAGCTCGTGAAGCTGACCCTGATCCTCTACCTCGCCTCGTACTTCGCGCGGCGCGAGGAGGGAGAGAAGATCACGATGAACGCGCTCATTCCCCCGTTCATCGTCACCTGCGTGTTCGCCGGAATCATCCTGCTGCAGAACGACTATTCCACCGCGATCTTCGTGCTGGTCACCGGCCTCGCGATGATGTACATCGCGCAGGTGAGGCTGCTGCAATTCATCCTCGTGACCCTCTTCACGGTTCCGCTCGGTTTTCTCCTCCTTTTCACCCGGGAACACAGGGTCCAGCGCCTCCTCGCGTTCTTCGATCTCCCCTCCCACAGCTCGGGGACCGGCTACCAGATCGTCACGGCAAAAGCAGCGCTCGTCAGCGGCGGGCTCTTCGGCAAGGGGCTGGGCCGCAGCGCGGCGAAGCTGGGTCCTCTGCCGATGTCCTACTCTGACTTCATCTACACGATCGTGGGCGAGGAGACGGGTCTCCTCGGCGCGCTGTTCGTCCTCGCCCTTTTCGCCGTGCTTGCCTGGCGGGGGTATCGTATCGCGCTTCTCTCGAAGGACCGCTTTTCCGCCTTCGTCGCTTTCGGGCTCACCTCGGCGCTGTGCCTGCAGGCGCTCCTGAACATGGCGGTCGCATCAGGGCTCGTCCCGACCACGGGCGTCACGCTTCCCTTCTTCTCCGCGGGTGGCTCGTCCCTGTTCACCACGCTGATCATGTGCGGTCTGCTCGTGAATCTTTCCCGGAGGGTGACCGATGTCTAACGCAGAATCCGCCTACGGCGGCGCAGAATCCGCCTACGGCGGCGCAGAATCCGCCTACGGCGGCGCAGAATCCGCCTACGGCGGCGCAGAATCCGCCTACGGCGGCGCGGCGGTGTTGAACGGACGGACCGAGCCTCGCTCAGAGCGGCCCGCGGTGCAGAATCCGCCTACGGCGGCGCGCTGGGCCCGGCCGGTGCTGATTGCGATCACGGCGTTGTGCGGCCTGGTTCTTCTGGCAAGGTTCGTCGGCGATCCGCTCCTGACAATCCGGCACGTCACCGTTCACAGCGACGTGCCCCTCGCCGACGACCAGGTTCTCGTCCTCTCGGGCATCCAAAGCGGGGAGCACTGGTACACGGTG
>Ga0187850_10003072_pt1 | contig 14582 bp, 11 predicted proteins | sample June2016WEW_4_15_FD_132436 | JGI IMG/M metagenome (GOLD analysis project Ga0187850, IMG submission 132436) | Peatland microbial communities from SPRUCE experiment site at the Marcell Experimental Forest, Minnesota, USA - June2016WEW_4_150 | ecosystem: Environmental > Terrestrial > Soil >... | reverse complement strand
GATTCTTCAGTGCTAACCGCACCTTCCTTGCATTGTCCTCAACCTGACGACATGCCGCTTCAACCCGGCTGCGGTCATTGAGCGCCGCAGGGTGTGATGCCCATTTCGTCTCAACGACGATCAGCCCTCCAGGCCCGACGGCAATGTGATCGATGTCACCGAACGTAGGCATGATGTGGCTCAAGACCCGCCAGCCTCTGCGACGGAGACTCCGCAACTCCTGCGCGGTCCACTGCTCGGCGATCCCACCCATCATGATCGCCGTTGTGCCCGAGGATTGAAAAGTAACAAGCACCAAGGCCCATATGACACTCGCCAGCCATGCACCGGCGATGAAGTCCCGAGTCCATCGAGGAAGCAGGACGGTGAAAGAGCCAACTGCTACGCCAACCGCGAGAACGACTAAGAGACGCTTCCAACATGACTTCACAAATGCCCATAGGCGGCTCCAAGCCAACCGACGCGCGTAACGGCCAGCCCGATCTTCGACAAGGCCAAGATCGATGGCAAAGTCGTTGACGACGTCCCGCAGCTTCACCTCGCCAGCATGGCAGGAGACAAGGCGTTCGGCGCGGAACTAGCCCTCAAGGCGATCCTTCCAACCGAGCGATACTTCGGGTCGGCGGCGTTTCCTAAGAGTCTCCTCATCGCAGAGCCGTTCCTGCGACTCTGACCGCCATGGGCAAGATGCGCCCGTACTGCTGGTAGAGGGGAACAAGGTCGTAGGTGTTGCCGAGATGATCTGCCACGCGTCCCGTGACATGCAGACAGAGCACTGGCTTGTCGTCGCGCGTCAGGAACCAGAAGCCATAATGCGGGATATCGAAGGGCACGTCGCATGGTTCACACAACCATGATGATGTAATCGGGAACTCTGCGAAGTACCGGTCAATCGGGCCGGAACCAACGTCAGAATCGAGGCAGCCATTGCGGCACTCCCAACGAACACGGCCATAGGCAGCCGTGGACAGCAGCGCCGTGATGACTCGATAGGCCAGTACCTCCCCATTGCTTACAGGAGGCTTGCCATGGTGGGAGAGGCCGAGCTTCTGTTCTATCCGGTCAAGAAGCACCTTCGGATCTTCGATACTGGACATCTCCTTCCAGAAACCGCGCCACGAGGTCAGATCGTCCCGCTCGTCCTCGAACGTGTGGTGAATATGGAGGCTCCCGACACGGTTCAGGTCCATCAGCGTGACTGCCGGACGCTCGCGCTTGATCACCCTCAGACAGTCGTACTGCCCGTCGCAGGGATGGGTCTCGATGAGAGCGAGCTTCGTCGGATGTCGGCGGATGAGTTCGCTGGCGATACGCCAGGAGGCGATCTCACGTAGCTGCCGACTGACTTCCACGACCTGAAGCTATCCCCGAAGCATCTGTGACAGCGCCGTGGCAGCCTTGGGGTGTGCGGATCAGGATCTTGCGGGGGGCTCATGAAATCGGTGGGAGCTGTGTGGAGCTGGCTACCGCCAACAGCCGCCTAGTCCTCGACGTCGGCAAGCCCCTCTGGGCTGGCTGGGACGAGATGGTCCCCTTACCCCCAGTCCCCGGTCTCGCTGACGGTTCAGACTCCTCCCTCGCCGGAGTCGTGATCTCCCACCCGCACCTCGATCACTACGGGCTTCTGAACCAAGTGGACGCTCACGTGCCCATCTACATCGGCAAGGAAGCTGCCGCCGTCGTGAAGGCCGCTGCGCTCTTCTCAAGTGCCGGGATCGACCTGCATCCGACGGGATACCTATCCGACCGCGTCCCGTTCAACGTCGGTGAGTTCACCATCACGCCCTTCTTGATGGACCACAGTGCCTTCGATGCCTACGCCTTGCTCGTCGAGGCCGAAGGTCGTCGGCTCTTCTACAGCGGTGACATTCGCGGTCATGGACGCAAGGCGGCACTGTTCGAGAAGCTGCTCCACCACCCGCCCCGACCTATCGACGTGCTCCTGTGCGAGGGTACCCATGTCCGCCCTGCCGGTGCTCCAGACGAGCCACCTCGAAGCGAGCACGATGTCGAACTGTCACTCGCTAAACGGATGCGAGAGACGACCGGTGCCGTCTTCGTGATCTCCTCGGCTCAGAACATCGACCGTCTCGTCACGGTGTACCGGGCGTGCAAGCGAGCCGGACGAACCCTCGTAACCGACCTCTATACCGCCACCGTGGCGCACGCGACGGGCCGAGACAGGATTCCTCAACCTGGTTTCCCCAACTTCAAGGTCTACGTCCCTAACCGACAGCGAGTGCTCGTCAAGGAAGGGGGTCAGTTCGACCGCCTGGATCTCATTAAGGAGTGCCGCGTCTACCCTGAGTGGCTCGTAGCCAATGCCAGTGACATCACCCTCCTATTACCGTCCTCAGCTGTCGCCGAGCTGCTTAAGGCCAGCGTGCTCTCGTCGAGTGGGGTTGTCGTCTGGTCGCTGTGGCCGGGATATCTGAAGGAAGCCAATGCAAAGAAGTTGCAGCAGACACTAGATGCAGCCGGAGTACCCTTCGTCCTTGACCACGCATCGGGCCACGCGCCGGTTGCTGATCTCCAGCGCCTTGCTACCGCCTTACAACCGGCGCGGCTGGTCCCGATCCATACCGAGGCTGCTGACAGATACGAGGAGTTCTTCGATGCTGTCGAGATCCATGACGATGGCGAGTGGTGGGACGTCTAGCTGATCGCGGCGGTAGCACCGGAGACAGCGGCGTGTGGAATGCTCTGACGACTCGGACAAAGGGGTAGCACATGTCCATCTGTTATGACCGGCGAGCCGACGATGACCTAATCGAGGCGCTCGCCCCTGGTGGGTGGGCTCATTCTCTTGTGCAGTTCGGGCGTTCCGGGCACTTCGCTCTCGATCTTCAGCTCCGAGGCTTTGCCACGAAGCCCAAGAAGACGTGGGCAACCCTCTACGTCGGCCTCACCAAAGTCGTGGATCTGGTCCACTTGCATGGCAAGGGTTTCCGCCTCGATGCGCATCCGAGCTATAGGACCTCTGCACATGGCTGGCGGTCATCATGGGAGAGGTGGCACGCCGTTGATCAACTTCACGAAGAGTGGGACGCTGTCGATTTGTACCTTGAGCGCGTGATACCGACAATCGGTAAGCGTTTCCTCAAAGAGGGCTCAGTCCAGGCTGCTGTGAGCGGGTTTGCGAACGAGCACATGATTGTGATCGACCGAGAAGCCGCAGTCACCTACGCAAACCAGCCAGAGAAGACGCGCGTCACCTCACGGCTCGAAAGGCCATTACTGGACGCAGTTAAGAAGCTGGGGTCATCCGTGCCAAAACACCTCGGGGGTGAATGCGACGCGCTTGCCCTCGGGCAGGACGGCACCCTTTTGACGATCGAGATCAAACCCCGGTCGGCGACCTCGACGATTCGATGGTCTCCATTGCAGGTACGTCACTACGCCAACTTGTTCTCGACATGGTTTCATTGTGCAGCAGAACGCGATCCTGACCCCGTCGACGTCATCAATGGCATGGTGCAGCAACGCGCGCGACTCGGACTCATCAGGAAGGTGACGAGACCCATCATCTCCATGCCGCCTCGGGTTCAGCCGATGATCGCGATCGGACGTGGCTACTCGGATGCCGCTATCCGTGGCCTGCAAGACGTTCAAGAGCGGCTTGCTAGTGCGGGATTCAACGACCCTCCCCTGAGAGTCGCCTCAGCCACGCTGTGGGGTGAACTCAAAGACCTCGCTATCTAACGGTCACCCGTGGACCAGGCGGTCCTATGGCTTCTGTCGAATTCTCCCAAAGTTCCACGTACGCTGTTGCCTGTCTCATCCAGAGCGACCTGAGGGATGTGGCCTGCTGACGGTCCCGCAACCTGCCTCTGCAAGGTGCGAACGCCACGCGATGAGGAGGTTGGTATGACCACTAGCGACCCAAACCCTTCTCCCGACAGTTCCGTTGTCGTCGAGATAGGGCCCCCGGGAAGCAGCGGTAAGACTTGTAATCATCGTCCGCCCAGACGATTCAGGGTTGCCGCATAGCTCCGGAACCGTCGCACGTTGACTCAGATGCCGAAGCCATCGTCAAGACTACGGTCGAGATCCATGTCACGGTTCCTGGTTGCATGCAGCGCTGGAGCCGTTGGGACAGTCCGGTCGTCCTCTCGCAGCCGATCGGTGGCCTGGACACCCTCCCAGTGTGACACCAGCACTTCCCGTTCGGACTCGACTCCCGGCGATTCGCCGGGAGAGAGGAACCCGGCCATGCCGATAGCGGCAACGGTCTTCTTCCAGTGGGCGAGCTGCTCGGGGTCGGTCGGTTCGGGACCGATGCTCACCGTGCCGGTGATGTTCCAGCGGGTCCGGTATGCCTCGATGGCCCCGGCGGCTGCCTGCCACCGTTCGACCTCGGTGATGCGTTCTGGGAGAGAACCAAGCAGTGTCGTGACGTGTTCGGGTCGGCTGTAGCTGGCGGCCTGGCCGAAGCGGTACTCGTTGCGCCGTACTGCACGGTCGAGTTGGGACCAGGTCGTGATCTCGTCCTGATGACGGACAACCCATTCGTTGCGGCGGCGCTGGGCTGCGGCGAACACCGACAGGTCTTCGAGTGCGTCGTGGGCGTCTCGCCCGGTGGCCCGGGCGTCTTGTGCCCGGGCGGAGGCGGCGGCGAGCTGGTCGGTGACATCCGCCGGAGCATGATCGGTGAGCCATCGGCCGAGGGTGTCGTGCTGACGGTAGGTGGCATCGAGGTCATCGGGTAACAAGGACGCCCAACTCGGGAGGCGCTCGTAAGCCATGGTCTGTTCCCGGCTCTGAGAGAGTGCGTCGGCGAGGGACTGGAGTGCGTCTCGCTGTCTTATGTCGTCTGCATGGTGGCCGATCTCCCACCTCGGGTTTTCGGGAGCTGTGACGTAGAGGTTGTTGGACAGTCGGCCCCGCGACAGCTGGGTATAGGCGGCTTCCTGGAAGAGGCTGTCGCCTCCGAGGCCGAAAGTGTGATCGACGGTGATCCCCTGGGAGCGGAACACCGTAAGGGCATAGCCAAGGCTGGTCGAGGACTCGGCGTAGCTGCGGGGAAGCACCGCGCGCCGTCCGTCGGCGAGCTCGACGACCAACGCAGCGGCCCGAGCGCCCAACTCGTCGTTGCCAGCAACGTCACCCTGGTTTCGGGGAACGTCACCCTGAACGTCACCCTGGTTTCGGGGAACGTCACCCTGAACGTCACCCTCCCTGGTCACAAGGTTGCCGGCGGGGTCGATGACACCAACAACAGTTCCGAACGTGCCGTTTCGGACCTGGACCATGGAGGGCCGCCCAGCCCGGTTCGCCTTGCCGGCTTCTGCGACCCGTTGGTTCTTCTCGAAAACGACCCGGTCGCCGATGCTAAACGCCCTGCCATCGAGCCTGATCTCCTCGCCGAGCTCACCGATGGCCTGCCGCCGTGCCCGGACCATGTCGTTCAGGGCAACCACGTCCACCCGGCGGACAGCCAGGATGGCTGTCGTGCGGTCCCGGTGGACCCCCCACCAGTCCTCTATGAGCCGATGCCGTGCCTCATCGATGGTGCCGGTGATCGTGACCCTGCCGTGTTCCACATACGCATGGACTGCCGGCACGACGTTGCCGTCGCGCAGCGCGACGAGGGCGTCTCGTTCCCACTGCTGATCGGAGGCACCCTGTCGACGGTTGGTGGTGAGGGTGACGACGTGGGAACCCAGCTCGTTCGACATGGACCGCAAGGCGCCGCCGGCATCGATGGAGGACAGCTGACGGTTGTCACCGACGAGGACCAGCTTGGCTCCGGCCACGTCGACATAGGAGCGGAGCCGGTCGAGGGAGCGACTGCCAACCATGGACGCCTCGTCGACCACGATCACGTGCCGGGAGGTGAGCCCGCCGGATTCCCGAAGATCGGCGAGGAGCTGGGCGAGCGACGAGCTCGGGATGCCGGTCCCCGCTTCGAGCTCCGCGGCGGCCCTGGCCGCCACGGCGGTGCCGATGACTTTGAAACCTGCCTCTTCCCAGCCGACCCGGGCGGCATGGAGCATGGTGGACTTACCAGTTCCGGCCTGGCCGATCACCAGGTCGTAGCCGTTGCCCGAGGTGAGCAGTGCCCGGATACCGTCAGCCTGTTCAGTGTCGAGATGGGCATGAAGTCCGAGGACTTGGTCGACCGTGCAGGGGGCGACCTGACCGGTACCTTCTTCTATGCGGGCTACCGCCGAGCGGGTGATGCGCTGTTCGGCGGCCAACAGCTCGGTGGTGGTGTAGCGCCGGTCGCCGCTGGTTGCCGGAATGAGCTGTCCGCTTTTCGTCCGGACGTGCTCAGTGCCCGCATCGGGATCAGCGAGGACCCGGACGATGCTGTCCCGGTCGAGGAGCTTGGACGTGAGAGCCAGGGCCTGATCGGGGGTGACGTCGAACGCCCTGGCCACGGCACAGGTGGCCTCCCGACGGGTGAAAGTCGATCCGAGCAGGGTGACGGGAAGCACTCGGGTGTCGGGAGCCAGGTGCTCGTCGATCTCCCAGTCGTCAAGAGACACGCCGGTCTCGCCCGCGAGGACCAGGAGGATCGCCTCGGTGTCCTTGGGCCCGGGCGGGATAGACGGGTCGGTGCCGACGGCGGCGGTGACGTCGTCGACACTGGCTGGGCGGAGATCACCTTTGTCGTCGGGAAGTTCGATCTCGGCGAGCTGCTGTGACCAGCCTTCGCGCAGCAGATCGGCTGGCGCAGTCCCGGCAGGCTTGCGTTGCCGGGTGGCGAGGGCCGACTTCTCGGCTGCCTTGGACGATGTGAACCCCCGTTGTTGCATCGCTTCTTCAATATCGGTCCGTCGTTTCGAGAACGCCCGGAGGATCGTCTTCGGGACGTCTCGCAGCTCGCCCAGGCCGTTGCGTCGCACGTGCCAGGCGAGGCCGAGGGGTGCCAGCTCAGCCCGAAGTGCCGACTGGTACATCGTCCCGGCGGCCTTCTGCCACAGATAGAGGTGACGGCCGTCGGGGGCGGACCATTGGCCGTCTGTGCCATGCACCAGGTTGGGGACAACGACGTGGGTGTGTAGCTGGGGATCGCCAGCTCGGCTGGTGCGGTGACGAAACGCCGCTGCAGTGAATCCGTTGGCCTCGATGAGTTGCCGACCACCAGCTCCTCGCCTGGCGTAGCACGCCTCGGTGGACAGGTGGTCGAGCACGGCGCCGATCGCCCGGTCGTGAGCATCGGAGATCGCGTCGCGCACGTGTTCAGGTCCGAACGCCCAGAGGAGCGAGACGCCTTTGGGAGCGGAGAAAGTCAGGTCGTAGCCGGGCCGTCGTTCGCTGGACAACCTTGCTCCCAGGTCGCCCCCCGTGGCGGACTTGCCGGCAAGCAGGTTCCTGAGGGCCTCCGCATCGACCTGCCTGACGAGTCCGAGCCGCTCGGACGTCGCTCCGATCCACTGCCCCGGTGCTTCGCCCCTACCTAAGTAGTAGTCGTCGACGTTGTTGGCGACCTTGGCGAGGTAGTACTCCGCGCCGCCGGTGGTCCCAAGCCGTCCTATCGACAGCATCGAAGTGCCGGGCGGCGGGTGTTTAGAGACCGGTCCATGCGCCTATCGTCCGAATGAACGTCACCCTGAACGTCACCCTCGCCGAACATGACTGCCTACTAGGGAGAACGTTCCGCGGAATCGCTGGGGTTCCCGCCCGAGGGCGGCCGCACTCAACGAGTGCAGGTGTGTGGACTGAACGTCACCCTCTGGCGGAGCTGACGGATGGGCATAGAGAAGGCCCCTTCCGGAGGGGAGGGGCCTTCATGTGGGGGCTGGCGATGCGAGTGGGCTACGGCGCGTCGCTCACTGTGGACTGTTACGCCAGCACGGTGGCCCCAGGACGGTGACGCCCCGGGACCAACCGCGCCAGCCGGTCAGACGGGTGTCGCCTCGTCGGCGAGCTCCTCAGCGGCGCTGTGGCGCTCGACCTTCTGGATCTCGGCGGTGGCGAACCGGAGGCTGGCTCCGATGTCGTCGGCCACGATCTCGACCTTGGCCCTGCGCTCCCCGTCGTCGGTCTCCCAGGACCGCTGCTCCAAGCGACCGCTGACCACGACCCGTGCTCCCTTGGTGAGACTGAGGGCGACGTTCTCGGCCAGCTCCCGCCAGCAGACGATGTCGAAGAACGAGGTGGACTCCTCCCACTCCTTCGTGTCCCGGTTCTGCCACCGGCGATTGACCGCAAGCGACAGTGCTGAAGTGGCCTGGCCGTCTTTCGTGTACCGAATTTCCGGATCCCGGGTCAGGTTGCCGGCAACGGTGATGGTGGTGATGGTTGTCATGGTGTGTCTCTCCTTGTGATTGATGGCGGGTGGGGCGCTTGTCGCCCCGCCTGGTCCGTCATCAATCGCTGAAAGCCGATTGCCCACGCCGGAGCCGGCAGTCAAGGGAGCGAGCGCAGCGAGAGTGAGAAGCGAAGGCCGGATGGTGAGGCGAGGGATGAGCCGACCCGCAGGGTCACCTTCCGTGCCGGCGCCTCGCAACGTCGACCTTGACGGCCAAGGCGACGGTGTGAAATCAACCGGTGGAAGTGGTCCAGAAGCCCTGCCGTGGCACTGCTCCCCATTACACCGAGCGCCGAACGGCGGCGGTGCGACTACTCGAAGCGCGCGACGACAGGGCTGGGCTGTCAGGTACTCGCTACGGGAACGGTCGTTCGGTTGCGCACGGTGACAGCTGCAGGGCGAAACCGGTAGGCCCAGTCATACCGGGACCACCTCCTCGTTCGGCTGGTCGGCTTCGAGAATGGTCCGGGCACATCCGAGCACCTTGTCGGCGGTTGCGGTGACGGCGGCAACGTCGCCACCGCTCCATCCTGCGAGGTAGCCGGTGGAGTAGCTCGAGGTGTCGAGCCCCCAGGCGGCAGAGACGATGAAGGCGACGGACTCGGCCTCGACCTCGACCGTGCCGCGGTGCTCGTAGAGGCGGTGCTCGTGTAGCAGGACGTGTGCGAGCTCGTGGGCAAGCGTCTTGCACGCTCCGGCGGGATCAGCCGTGCTCTTCACGGTCACCGAACGCTCCGCGTAGTGCGTGCGGCCCCATGCGGTACCGAGCGCCTCGTCGCAGGCAGGGGCGCACTGGACGGTGAACCCCGTCTCTTCGACCCGACGCACCAGCGTGTCCCACATGCCATCCGGTGCGACACCTACCGGATGCTGGACGTGCAGAGCGTCGTCGGGGAGATCGTCGCCCTCGGTGTCATAGACATCGAAGACGTAGCCGACCCGGAACCCGGCAACCCGGGACTGGGTGAGCGTCTCGCCAGTGTCGGCATCTTCGACTCTGTCCCGTCGTAGACAAGGACAGAGGATGGCGATGCCCTTCGCACCCTTCTTCACACTGCGGCCGAGTGACTTCCACGTGTGGAAGCCGGCTACCCGGGTGGCGTCTGGCCGCAGCACCATGATGAGGAAGGTGTTGTTGGCGCTGTAGCGAGTGAACTTGGCCGCGACGGCCAGGTAGGCGAGCCACTGTTCTGAGGTCGTTAGGGCCTCGACGCCGGCGACCAGTTGATCGTGCGCCATCTCCGGCGTGAGCTTGGGTGAACGTCGAATAGTCGCAGTAGCCATGTCGGCCTCCTTCGGTTGAGCGGCGGTTGCCGCTGGGTACCGAACGGGAGGTCGCCGGGGACCCCGCCGGGGTCATGGTCGAGTGCAGTGAGAGTGAGAAGCGAAGGCCGGATGGTGAGGCGAGGCACGAGCCGACCCGGAGGGTCACCTTCCGTGCCGGCGCCTCGCAACGTGCCATTGACGCCGGGAGGGGTGGCGACATGATGAGAAAACCCAGCAGACCCCTGAATGCGTCAGGGCGGGGCTGTTCAGGCAGGCGAGTAGCGGTGACACAGTCAGGTTCAATCTGACGAGCGGCGGCGCTACCTCGACTGCCAAAGCCGCTTCCACCGCCACGGCCTGAACAACGTCATCCTCATCGCTCAGCAGCGACACAAAGCCACGTACGTTGCCGGGTTCAACGCCTGGAATAAGCACGGACGGTTCGCCCGCAAGGGAGAGAAGGCCATCTGGATTCTTGCCCCCAAGGCGAACGACGACTAGAAGTCCGAAGACAAGAGGCGAATGATCCGAGACTTCAAGCTGGTCCCGGTGTTCAGTATCGCCTCCACAGACGGAGAGGGATTTCCAAACGTGGTCCACAGGCTCACGGACGACGATCCTGCCGGACTCTTCGCCTGGCTCATCGAGGCTACGTATTCCATCGGCTTCGTGATTGAGAATGCAGAACTTCCCAGTGGCGTCAACGGCAACTGCTCTCACGAGCTGCACCGCAACATCCTTGCCGAAGCATTCCGGCGGTTCCCGTGAGTCTCCCCCTCGAACCTAGGAGAACGAGTCTTCGTAGTTGATTGCCTCACCCTCGACGACCCGTTGCATCAGACCACGAAGTGTCTCCAAACGGGCTGTGATCTCCTTCTCCGTCGGCTCTGTTCCTGATTGGGATCGTTTGAGCACATCCGCTGGCGGGAACAGCAACTCCCAGAGTGGCCACGCCTTCACCCATCCGTGGCGTGCGAAGTACACGCCGACCCGTCGTATCTCGTACTCGTCGTCGTAGTCCAGCAGGCTGTATCCAAGCAACTGAAGCAGTGCCTTGCTCACGGAAGTCGCATCGAGCGTCTTCGTCGTCTTCAACTCGAAGATCGTGGTTGCGATGATGAAATCAGCATCCGCTCCACCGATAGCGCTGCTTCCTACGAACACTGGGTTCGGATGGTACGGCAGACTTCCATTAGCAACGTACGGGATCAACGGGGACATGGCATCGCTCGCAGAACAAGAGAGGCTCACTACGTCTTCGACTGTGGCTTCCGGGGCGAGCTGCAACAAGGGCTCTGCATCGGGGCGAGCCTTCCCCGTCCCAGCCGGTGGCAGATGGGGGAACCATCCACCACGAGTCCGGTAGACCGATTCGATCTGGGCAAGGACGACGCAGTAGGTGCTCAGCAGCCGTTCCTCGTCCGCTTCGAGCTGCCGTCCTGCGGGCGCCAGTTTCGACGCAAGGGTGTCCAGATTCGAGAAGAACCGTGCCAGGGGCGGTTCCGTCGAGGGATCAAGTTTTCGCAGGAGTGCTGCGCCCTGCCACGCCACGAAGTCCTTGACCCGACACGGAGCCAAATGGAAGCGGAGCCGATAGTCGAATGCTGTCCCGACCATTCCGGCGTCAGCTCCGGGCACCAGTGGCACGGTCGTGCTCCCAGGGAGTGCATCCAAGCCCAGGAGCCGCTTGCACGGCTCGGCCCACGGTGTTCCTCGTCCAGTGTCGGCGACGAGTGCGCCAACGAACCTCAGGTACTGCGTGATTGGCGAAGACGGTTTCGCGAGCTCTGTTGTGAGTGACATAGAGGGCGTGACTCCCGTGGGTCGTTACGCAGCCATTATCCGTCTTCGGGAGCCCCTAGTACGCCGGACCCGTCCTTGAGTGTCTCAGGCACGGAGCCGCATCGCCGCAAGGCAGTCCGAGCCGCCGCTACTCCCTGACGGGTTTCGGTCCGGTACTCCCGGAGGACTGCGTCCTCTTCCCTTGCCCCGCTGCTTCCGGTCCGTGCTCTTTCGCACTCATGAACCGAGAAGGGAAAGGAATTGCAGGCATGGCCTACACAACCGCCGATGGTTTGGACTCTGGACCAACGTCGTAGACCTGGAGAACTTCATCGCCGTAGTGGTTGATGACCTTCACCGCGATCCGTCCAGTGCTCGGCTGCGCAAAGGGACGGGACTTCGTCGAGTAGAGCGATGCCCACGCACCTTCGTTGATGTCGGCGTTGAGGGACCTCTGGAGCTTCTCGTACGGCTTGTCCGCTCCAGTGAAGTAGGCGTGGCGCACGAAGAACTGTTCGCCGTCGTAGTCGGTGTCGATGAACCAGCAGGCGATGTCATCCGTGGACGAGGGCCGAACAACTCCGGTCGTGGGATCGTAGACATCCACTCCGTGTACCTCGATGACGATCCGGCTGCTAGTAGTGGTGATCGTGACATCAGGTTCACCGAACACCGTGAAGAGGTTTCCGGAGCCCGTCTTCTTGAGCAACTCGTTCGACATTGCCAAGTCAGGATTCATGCGGGTCAGCAGAACTCGTAAACGCCCCATCTTGCGCTCGTCCTCAGCAGCAACGAAGCCGTCGCCAGATGGAGCGAACTCCTTAGCTGTCTCCGAGGCGTATGCCTCGAAGGCGAAGCCGCAAACAACCAGGATGTCAAACCCTGCACCCTTGAGTGCCTCCCGAGCTGCATCCTTGACCATGTCCGGACTTACTGTCCCATGCTCCGGCCCGATCATGATGGCTACCGTGCGGACCTCTCCCGTAGCGTCGGTAATTCTTCCGTGAGCATGGAGCATGCCGTCGCATGCATACGGTTCGAGTACATCGAACGTAAGTCGTTCGCCACGAAAAGTGTTCTGCACGCCTGATGTCTGCAGATTCTCCAGGATGGTGGAGACGAATGAACCTTCCGCACTTGTGTCGGAACCAACGGACTCATCAAGATTTCGATGAGGAGAGAGTGACTCGACCGTGAAGCGACCGCTGACCCGAACTTTCTTCGGGTCTTCGTAGGGCCGATCAACCAAGAGTTCCTGTTCAGCGCCAATCGAGATGAGTTGATCGATCTCCCTTTGGCTCAGGCCGGGGACGATCTTCTCGTTGCGAGCTATGCCACCGAGCATGACGTGCGGAACACGCTCGTAGACAAACCCGTGTCTGACATCGCAGTTGTGCGGCACTGCGGGCTGCTCTTGGCCGCTCAGTTCCCGCTCCTTCGCTGCCCCTTCGTTTGAGTCGGCGAGCAGGTAGAAGGGGTATCGAGCTGACATTAGCCGGGTCTTGGCGAGCGCAAGTGCGACACGACTTGTGTCAATCGTGATCCAACGCCGCCCCCAGTGCTCTGCAACGAAAGCTGTGGTTCCAGACCCGCAAGTCGGATCGAGAACCAGGTCACCAGCGTCCGTCGCCATGAGCATGCAGCGCTCAACGACTTTGGTACCCGTCTGAACTACGTAAACTTTGTCTCGACCGGCACCCCCTCCAGTGTCGGTCCACACGTCAGTGATTGCCTGCACTGGCATGTCAGAAGGCAAGCTCTTGAACCGAATAACGGTTCGTTGTGGGACGACTCGCCCGGCCATGATGAGTCGATGCATTCCATCTTCTGTCACTTTCCAATGGTTGCCGGGTTGAGGTCGGAAAATTCGACCGTCCAGCTCCACTGGGTACGAACCGGACGAACGGATGCCTTGCGACTGGAGATCACCCAGGCTTGGGCGGTCACCCGAGTTGCGGCTCTTTTCTACGAATATTCTTCGGGACTTGAGCGACTGGATGCGTCGCGCATACCAAAGGACATAATTTCCAACTCTGTCAAGGTGCTCGTCTTGGCGTCCTGAAGTTGTTTGGAAGAATATCTGCGCTACGAAGTTCTCACTACCGAAGACCTCATCGAGTAATGACCGCACAACATGGACATTTTCATCGCCGATTTGAACAAAGAGCGAACCTGACTCTGTGAGCAGCTCTCGTGCGATAGTCAGCCGATCGAATAGGTACGCAAGATAGGAATGAATTCCGTCTTGCCAGGTGTCACGAAACGCCTTGACCTGCTCTGGCTGACGACTGGCGTCAGAGCCATCCTTCACGTCACGCTTGCGGGTAGAGACCTGCCAGTTCGACCCGAACTTGATGCCGTACGGAGGGTCCACGTAGATCATCTGGACCTGACCCCGGAGCTTCTCCTTCTCGGCCATGCTGTTCATGACCAGCAGTGCATCGCCAAGGATCATGCGGTTGGACCAGTTGGCAGCATGCTCGTAGAACTCGACCTGCTGGTACCCTTCGAGACCATCGAAGTCCTCGAAGAGCAGGAGCTGTTCCTGTGGTTTGCCAGCCATGCCAGCTCGACGCAGGTCTTCGACAAGTGCCCGAGGATCGATCTTCTCTTGAATGTACAGAGGGACAGCAGGAACGATCAGGGGAGCAGCGTCCTGTTCATCCTTCCCCCTCCAGACGAGCTGCGGATCAGCGTCGGGGTCTCGTGGGTAGAGCAGCGGACGCTCGTACGTGACGGGAATCGGGTTCCGCTCGTCGTCGGCGACGAAGTCCCGAAGCTCCTCGGTCGGGATGTTCGTTCGCTTGTCGGCATGGATCGTTGACTTGACCTCTTTCCGTGGAGTCGCTTTACGTGGTGGCATCAGGTAGCTCCTGCTGTTGTGGTCTCAGCAACGATGGAGCGGATGATCTCCGCACCCTCGTAGGGATCGGTCACTTCGACGAACCGCCAGCGTCCGAAGCGTTCGGCATTGTTGACAGCAGGAACCCACAACGTGCGAGCCGTGTCCACCTTGATTTGCTTCGCCCGGTCTCGTTCTCCGGACACTTCGATGATGAGGTGCAGCGGATCGTCGGAGCCCCGGCCATCGTCGAGGTCGACGAGGAAGTCCGGGTAGTACGCCTTCGGCTGTCCGTCGAGGCTGTAGGGGATGATGAAGCCGAGACCCTGGTTCTTCACGTAGCGGAGAACCTTTGGAATCTCTTCGAGAGTGAGGTCCAGGACGTGCTCCCACCGGCTATCGGCCACCGTGTAGTTGACATGGCACTTCTCG
>Ga0187850_10003070_pt1 | contig 14601 bp, 14 predicted proteins | sample June2016WEW_4_15_FD_132436 | JGI IMG/M metagenome (GOLD analysis project Ga0187850, IMG submission 132436) | Peatland microbial communities from SPRUCE experiment site at the Marcell Experimental Forest, Minnesota, USA - June2016WEW_4_150 | ecosystem: Environmental > Terrestrial > Soil >... | reverse complement strand
GCTCCGCGCCGGGTACGGCATCTACTACGCCCGCTTCCTGGGCGACGGAATGCAGGAATTGGTGTTCATCGGGCCGGGCAAGTATCAGACCAGCATCTCGGTGAATCCGAACCAGACCGGCGCACCCGTCTTCCCGAGCGTGGTGCCCAACGTGCAAAGCGTGCCGGCAGGCACATCCAAAATCGCGTTCGCGGACTCCAACTTCCGCGACCCGTACACCCAGCAGGGTACGCTGGCGATCGAACGCGAGCTGACTCACGACTTGGGCCTTACGGTGAGCTACCTGTGGTCCCGTGGGGTTCAGATCTGGACCCAGCGCGACTTGAACCTCGGCGTCCCCGGCGCGGTGCAGACCTATAGCATCCTGGACACCAGTGGCAACAAGGTCGGCGCGTGGTCAACGCCGGTCTATATCACGGCCACCAAGATGGACACCCGGTACAGCAACATCAACCAGGTGGAGAACGGCGGCCAATCGTGGTACAACGGACTCGCCCTCCAGCTTCGGAAGAGGATGGCGCACGGGCTGAGCGCCTCCGTGTCCTATACCTGGTCGCACGCCATTGACAACGCCAACCAATCTGGCGCCGGTTCGAGCGGCGTGCTCTACTTCCTGCAACCCAACCTGGTGGCCGGCAACTGGCCTGCGGACAAGGGGAGCTCCGGAACGGACCAGCGCCACCGGGCAGTGATCAGTTGGATGTGGGCGCCCACGTTCACGCACGGCTCTTCCGCTGCCGAGCGGTACCTGGTGAACGGCTGGCAGCTTTCCACCATCACCACGCTCGCCTCGGCGCAACCCACGGCGGCGACCGTGAGCGTCAGCGGCCAGCAGTTCACGGGCGTCACGATGATGTACACCAGCACTCTGAACGGCTCGGGCGGCTGGAGCCGCGTGCCCTTCTGGCCGGTGAACAGCCTGGACATCGACCGGATGTACCGCGTGGACGCCAGGCTGTCCCGGTCGCTGCCCATCGGCGAGCGCGTCAAGGCGGCCCTCATGTTCGAGGGGTTCAATGTGTTCAACACCCAGTACAACACCGCGGTGAACACGTCCGCCTTCTCCGCCAGCGCAGGGGTCCTGAAGCCGGTTTCCGGCCTCGGTGTGGGGAACGCTTCGCAGGGATTCCCGGATGGCACCAACGCGCGGCGATGCCAGGTCGGCCTGCGTTTCACGTTCTAGCCCTGGCTCTCTCGATCGCACCTTTCGCGGCCGTTTGGGGCTCCGCTCCAAACGGCCGTCCTTGTTTCCGGCCTTGGCGTTGGGGGAACTCCAGGGGCTGGTCGCTTGGCCGCGACCCAAGGCGCGATAAAAGCTTGACTTTAAGCCACCTATAGTTGAGAATTGTTTTGATCGATAATAGAGAGGGAGCCTCTGTCCGCTGAGGCTTCAAACAATAGATTGGCTTCATGTTTTTTGATGCTTCGAGGCTTCCGCACCGGGAGATGACTCTTCGACCCTGCTGTCTGGTTATGGCCCTCGCGCTTGTCGCCGGGGTGGCCTCGGGCGCTACGGCTCACCGGAAGACGACCAAGACAGCTTCCACAATCAAGGTCAAGAAAAGAACCGGCATCTCCCGCAAGGCCACGCCGGCGGCCCTGACCAGGCGTACCGCGCGCCGCTCCCGCATCCGGCGGCTGTTCGGCCCGTGGACCGCACCGACTTACGCCGACTCGACCAACGGGGACCGCGTGGACGGCGAGGACCCGATCATCCGCCGCGCCGCCGTGGAGGCGCTGGGCCCTTACAACGGCACGGTCGTGTCCGTGGATCCCGGCACCGGCCGGATCCTGTCCATGGTGAACCAGCGCGTCGCACTCAGGAGCGGGTTCCAGCCCTGCTCGACGGTCAAGATTCCGGTGGCTCTGGCGGCGCTGAGCGAGGGCATCATCGACCGCGCCACGCCCATCCGCCTATACGGGCGCACGCGCATGGACCTCACCCAGGCGCTGGCCCACTCCAACAACGTCTACTTCGCCAGCCTGGGCCTCAAGCTCGGCTACGACCGCTTCAGCTACTACGCGCGCCTGTTCGGCCTGGGGGAGAAGGCGGGGTTGAACATCGAGGGCGAGGAGCCCGGCTACTTCGCCGACGCTCCGCCCAAAGGCGGCGGCATGGGCATGATGACCAGCTTCGGCGAGGGCATCACGCTCACCCCGCTGGAGCTGGCGGCGCTGCTGTCGGCGGTCGCCAACGGCGGTACCCTGTACTACCTGCAATACCCGCGGAACTCTGAGGAGGCCGAGCAGTTTCTGCCGCGCGTGAAGCGTTACCTCGACATCGCGCAGTACGTCCCGCAGATCAAGCCGGGGCTGATGGGCGCGGTCGAGTTCGGCACGGCGCGCCGGGCGGTCTACGATCCCGAAGCCCCGGTCTGCGGCAAGACCGGCACCTGCACCGGCGGCACGACGCACCTGGGCTGGTTCGGCTCGTTCAGCGATTTCGGCCGGAACAAGCTGGTGGTGGTGGTGCTGCTGACCGGCGGCCCCGGCGTCAGCGGGCCGACCGCCGCGGGAATCTCGGGCAACATTTACCGGAAACTGCAACAGGACGGCTACTTCGTCCGCCGCCCGGTGATCTCCCCGGCGGTGCTAGTGTCCAGGTAGCCGCGCCAGCACGCGCTCCCCCATCCCGTATTTCAGTTGGTCGAGACCCTGGCCGGTCACGCTCGAGATGGCGTAAAACGCCAGGCCCTTCTCCGCAGCCATGCGCGCGAGCGATTCCACCCGGGATGGATCCTGCGCGGCGTCGAGCTTGGTGGCGACCACCAGCATCGGCTTGCCAGCCATTTCCACGCTGAAGCTGGCCAGCTCGCTCATGACCACCTCGAAATCGTGGACCGGGTCGCGCCCGCTGGCCGCGGAGACGTCCACCAGGTGCACCAGCAGCTTCGTGCGCTCGATGTGCCGCAGGAAGCGCGTGCCCAGGCCGTGGCCCGCGTGCGCGCCCTCGATCAGCCCGGGGATATCCGCCACCACGAAGGTACGCAGGTCCTCGAGCATCACCACGCCCAGGTGCGGCTCCAGGGTAGTGAAGGGGTAGTCGGCGATTTTCGGGTGGGCGGCCGAGATGCGCGAGATGAGCGTAGACTTGCCGGCGTTAGGGAAGCCGACCAGGCCCACGTCGGCAAGCAGTTTCAGCACCAGCCGCAAGCGCCGCTCCTGGCCCGGGTGCCCGGGCTCGTGTTCGGTCGGCGCCTGGTGCGTCGAGGTGGCAAACCGGGCGTTGCCGCGCCCGCCCTTGCCGCCGCGCGCCACCAGGAACCGGTCGCCGGCCTGGGTGAAGTCGTGCAGCAGCTCGCCGCTGTCGGCGTCGTAAACCACCGTCCCCACGGGGACCGGCGCGTCGATGGAAACTCCCTCGCGCCCGGTCCGGTTGCTGCCTTCCCCGTGACGGCCGCGCTCCGCCTTGTGCTCGGGATTGAAGCGGAAATGCAGGAGGGTGTTGTAATGCTCGCTGGAAACCAGGGTGACGTCGCCGCCGCGCCCGCCGTCGCCGCCGCTCGGACCGCCCCGCGGCACGAACTTCTCCCGCCGGAACGCCAGGCAGCCATTGCCTCCATCACCCGCCTTGACCTGGATGATGGCTTCGTCGATGAACATTGGTGGGCGGGCTTCAGCCTGCCTTGACCGAAACGAACTTGCCCAGCCGCCCGCGCTCACGGAACTCCACGACGCCCGGGACCTTCGCGAACAGCGTGTCGTCCTTGCCCCACCCGACGTTGTCGCCGGGCTTGAACTGGGTGCCGCGCTGCCGGACCAGGATCGATCCCCCGGAGACCACCTGGCCGCCGAAGACCTTCACTCCGAGCCGCTGTGAGTTCGAATCGCGCCCGTTGCGGGAACTGCCCAAACCTTTCTTGTGCGCCATGCCGTGCTCCTACGCCACGATCCCGGTGACCTTCAGCCGGGTGAAGTCCTGCCGGTGGCCGATGGTCCGCTTGTACTGCTTCTTGCGCTTGAACTTGAACACCCGGACCTTGTCGCCGCGGCCGTGCGCCACGATCGTGGCCAGGACCTTAGCGCTCGCCAGGTCGGACCCGGTCAACATCCGGTCGGGCTCCCGGAAAACAGCCAGGACGCTGTTCAATTCGAGCTCGACGCCCACGTCCCAGGGCAGTTTTTCGATTTCGATTTCTTCGCCGGGGGAAACACGGTACTGTTTCCCGCCTGTCTGTATCACAGCGTACATAGGAACCTTCCTGTCCGGTGTTGCTTGGGGGCCGCCTTAACTCGCGTGCGGGCGCAACGTAACACCGCGCGCCCCGAAGGTGACAATAGCCTATTCTACAACACCGGGGGGTTGGTTTGCCAAACCGGGTCCCCGCGCGAAGGACTACGCACCCTTCAATCGTTTCAGCTTCCCGTTCTCGAACGTGAAAACGTAGTCCATCCGCTCGATCTCGGCAGGCTTTCGGTGCGCGTAGCGGTCCAGCAGAACGTGTACGGAGCGGTCGTGGTAGGTGAGCTCGAAGAGAAACTGCGTGTCGTAGCCGTCGAATACGTCGTTGATCACGTAGATGGTGGCTCCCGGCCTGACGGACGGCTGGAGGGAGTGGATCTGCTGGATGACCGAGGCGGTGACTTGGTTTTGGCTGCGCACCCAAAGACCGATCCCGGCCGTATGGTGCGCCGTTAATCCCCATTGGGCCGCCACGGTGCACAGCACGAGCACACCCTGCGCCACCGGCACGCGCCGCAGGATGCGCCATCTGGCAATCGCTCCGCTCAGGGACACCAGCACGCTTCCCGCGAACACCGCCCAGCCGACCAGTGGAATGTAGAGAGAAGCGCCACCCCGGAAGGGCAGGAAGGCGATCGGGAGTGGAGCGATCAAGATGAAGAACCACATCAGGAAGAGGTGTCTTTGCCGGAGCCTCCAGGCGATCGCGAGCAGTAGCGCGGCCACCAGGATCACGGTTCGAGCGTTGAAGAACCCGTCCGGGATGGATTGGTAGAACAACGTGTTCAGGAAACGGGAGGTCGATTCGAAGTACCGGTCCACAGTGAACACCGGTGTGTAGCCCTCCATTCGCAGAAGGGAGTCCGCACCAAACCCCTTGCCGAGAGCGAACATGAGAGTCGGCACGCCCGCGATCAGCGGCGTAAGGGCCTCCGTTTTCACCCAGGTGGCCGCGCTCGAGACAGACCAGCGCTCCGGAGGGCGCCAGAGGGCCTCGTACAGGAGCATCAGCGCAGGCAAGGTGACAGCCATTTCCTTGGACTCGAGCGCGCCAATGTAGAGCAGGAGGAACGCGGCAGTCCGCCACTTGGTCATGCGGGCGCCGCGCGTGCGGACCGAAAGGTAGAAGTTGAACGCCAGGAAATAGAAGGTGAAGCACAGGATGTCGTAGATAAACGACGGCTGGAAGTACAGGTGGATCAGTCCCGCGTGAAAAGCGACAAGAAACGAGCAGAGCCCTCCGGCGAGCGTGGAGCCTGTGATCAGCGCGCCGAACCGGTACGCCAGGCAGGTATTCAATAGAAGCAGGCAGAGGATGGCGACGTGATACGGGAGGGGATTCAGGCCAAAGACATGGTAGAGCAGACTGTAGTAGACGCCGCCCATCGGGCGCATGTAGGTGGTGAAGAACAGGCCCAAATTCCTCAGGAGCTGACCCGCGCCGCTGCTCCAGTAGTAGTAGATGTTCATGGGGTCGTCCGCCGCTAAGCCGGCGGAGAGACCTACAGTGGCGTACCGGAAGAAATAGGCCAACACGATGAGCGTGCCGAGGAGATGGAGGAGCCGGGTACCGCCGGTCTCGGAGCCGGAACCGGAGTTTGGGGCATCGGGCTGCATCATTCCAGATCCTACCATCCGGGGCGCCCAAGACCTTCTTTCAGCTCAAATTGTCTTCCGCCCGGTCGAAGAGTTGATGAAGGCGAACACTCTTTGTGAACGTCCTATCGGTGGCTTTGGACAGCTTGGACCGGGCGGCGACGCAGACGCAAGGCGTCGCCGCCCGGATCGCCAGAATCTCGGATCCACTGGCTAGTGTGGACATCAGGCACGCACGGTACTACTGGCTGCTGTTGGCGGAGAGCCATCTGACGCGGCGGCTCTCTGGAAGCACCGTGCGGCGGATCGCATCACTGCCCTTGCCGACCGGAGAGGGGGCGGCGGCGGGCAGGCAAACAGGGCGAAGGAAGGCGGGGGACGGAGAGGTGCATGAGAAATCGCTTGAAATCAGGCACTTCCGGGCCTTTCCGTACTCGAAGGAGGCAGAGCTGGCCCTTTCCGGGGCCGCCGGGTTCGCTCGGGATGGAAGGGACAAGCGAAACGGCTCCGACGGAGGCGGTTGGATGTACAATCGATGGTGGCCAGGAGGCCAAGTCGGAAATCCTGGATAAGTGAGCTGTGCGAGAGTCCATGTTGGCAATCCTGGAGCGCACGGAGCGGAGGGAGATTTTGGAAATCCTCGAGAATCGGCGCCGAGGTGCGGGGATGCGTCGCTTGTGCTGCGGCATGGGCTGGCTTCTGACAGCCGGCGCGCTGTCGCTGCTGGCGCAGCCGGGCGCACTTGGAGGGCTTGAGACGCAGATCCGCAAGGCAGTGAAGGATCCGGCGGCGGTGCTGGTTGTCCTCGATGTAAGCGACAAGTACCACGTATTCGCGAGTAGTGACGTCGGGGAAGTTACGGGGACAAAGGTCACACTGAAAGCCCACTCCTTCGCCCTGGGCAACGTCGAGCTGCGCGGCCCGGAGAAGGGCAAGACCCCGCCGCACGACGCCGCTAAGCTGGCGCCGGAACTCCTCAAGATCTGGAAGGAGCGGCCAGGCGGCGGTAACCTCTTCATGAAGGCTTTCGACGGCCTAGCGATCACCGGTGAGATTGGCAACCTCAAGGAGGAGATGACGCTGGAGTTGAAGACCATCGTGCTCGTCTCCAAGCAGAAATAGGCTTTAGGGAAACAGCTCGCAACCTCCCGGCCCACCGCCACTTGAGACGCTTCGCCCCGCGACCGGGTCATCGACAGTCAAGCGGTTCCTGAGAGTCCCCAGGTTTTTCAGCGTGAAGAGGTTCTGGAGGCATTGATAGTGTTGGAGAGCGCCTATTTCCCCAAACCCGCAAACTGAAGAACCAGGGAGGGGAATATCCCCAGCACCAGCGTGGCCGCGGCGCAGGTCCAGAGGACGGTGCGGGTGCCGGGGGCCAGCGGGGGCAGGTCGGCCGTTGATTCGCCCGGGTCCTTCATGTACATGACCACGAGAATGCGCAGGTAATCGTAGGCCGCGACGGCGGTGTTCAGCAACCCCAAGCGCGCGGTGGCGCGGGGCACCTTGCCGTTTGCACCAACACAAAGGACGTTATGCTGTACTATCGGAGTTGAGGGAAACACGGCCCATGACCATCGAACTCAGGCCCGAACATCAGCACATGATCGACCTGGCGATCCAGTCCGGCGCATTTCGTGACCCCGAGGAGATGCTGGATCAGGCGTTCGAGATCATCCGCGAGCAGCTCCAGCACGAAGATTGGCTGGTGGAGCAGCGCGAAGCGGTGGCTGCCAGAATTGCCACAGGCTTTTCGCAGGCGGAGCGTGGCGAGCTGATGGACGGCGAAGAGGCAATCAAAATGATGCGGCAACGCCGCACCGAGCGGCTCAAGACGCAAGGATGAGTGCGCCGTTTCAACTCACCACGCAGGCGATTGAAGACCTTGATGGCATCTGGTGGTTCATTGCGAAGCAAAACAGGGAAGCCGCAGACCGGGTGGAGATGGAGATCATCTCCACATGCCGCAGGCTCGCCGGACATCCGCTGATCGGACATTACCGGCGGGATATCACACCTCTACCGGTGCGTTTCTGGACTCTCCCCAAGTACCCGAATTACGTCATCGTCTACCGTCCGGAAACCAAACCGCTGCAAGTGATAGCCCTCCTGCACGGGAAGCGGGACATGGAAGAGATTCTGAAAGATCGGCTGCCGAAGAAACCTTGACTCGCGCGCTGGTAGTGACTTCGCAAAATCTACTCGATACGAGACCCTGAACGGGTGACGAAAGGGCTGCTGGCCGGGCTTTTTCAGTGCCGGAGAGCGCCTATTTCCCCAAGCCCGCAAACTGGAGAACCACCGAGGGGAAGATCCCCAGCAGCAGCGTGGCCGCGGCGCAGGTCCAGAGGACGGTGCGGGTGCCGGGGGCCAGTGGTGGCAGGTCCGCCGTCGATTCGCCCGGCTCCTTCATGTACATGACCACGAGAATCCGCAGGTAATAGTAGGCCGCGACGGCGGTGTTCAGCAAGCCCAGGACCGTCAGCCACCCCAGGTGCGCCTCCAGCGCCGCCTTGAAAATGTAAAACTTGCCGAAGAATCCGCCCGTCGGCGGCACCCCGATCAGCGATAGCAGCAGCACCGCGAAGAGCGCTGCCGTCACCGGCTGGCGCACGCCCAGCCCCGCCAGATCGTCCACGTGCACGTAGCGCTCGCCTTTGCGCCCGAAGTAGGCGACCAGCGCGAACGCACCGATGTTCATGAAGACGTAGACCGCCAGGTAGAACATGGCCGCCTTGGTTCCGGCCGCGGAGTGCGCGGTGAAGGCCACCATCACGTATCCGGCGTGCGCGATCGAGCTGTAAGCCAGCAGCCGCTTGAGGTTGGTCTGGGCGAGGGCGGCGAAGTTCCCCACGATCATGGTCAGCAGCGCGGAGGTCCATACGATCCCCTCCCAGCGGTTGCTGATCGGCCCGAGCGCCGTCAGGAACACACGCAGGAAAATCGCGAACGCCGCCGCTTTCGGTCCCGCCGCCAGGAACGCCGTCACCGGCGCGGGCGCGCCCTGGTAAACGTCCGGGGCCCACACCTGGAACGGCGCGGCGGAGACCTTGAAGGCGAAGCCCACGAACATTAACGCCGCCGCCGTCCCCGCGAGCATTCCCAGCGGGGCCGTCTCGGGGTTCGCGAGCACCTGGCGGATTGCGTTCAGGTTCGTCGAGCCCGTCGCGCCGTAGATCAGCGCAATGCCGTAAAGCAGGAACGCGGTGGCGAACGACCCTAGGAGAAAATACTTCGCGGCGGCCTCGTTGGCCAGCTTCTCGCGCCGCAGGAACCCCGCCAGCACGTAACTGGAAATCGAGGAGATCTCGAGGCCGATGAACAGCACGATCAGCTCGGTGGCGGAGACCATGATCGACTGCCCGGCCACCGAGAACAGCAGCAGTGCGTAATATTCCCCGCTCTCGGCGTTTTCGCGTTGCAGGTAACTGGAGGAGCACAACACCACGAGCATGCCCGCCACGATCACCAGCACGCGGAAGAAAGTCGCGAACCCGTCCACCTGCAACATGCCGCTGAACGCCGGCCCCGGATTCGAGTGACCCGCGATGGCCGCGACTAGCGCGACGATGAGTCCGGCCAGGCAGAGGCGCCCGAGCGCGCGCTTCCGCCGCGCCGGCGTCAACGGCTCGAGCACCATGGTCAAGGTCGCCACCCCGGCCAGAATCATTTCCGGGAGGAGCCGGGCGTACTCCGCGCCGCTGGGAGGGACGAAGCTAGCGGGCACGGGAAACCTCCCGCGGCATCTGCCGCTGCACCTGAAACTCCACGTTCACCTTGGTTCTTTCGAGGATCGAAGCCCCAGCGGCCGTGATGGGCGGAAGGAAGGTCTGCGTGAACGTCCCCATCCACACCATGAGCACCAGCAGCGGCGCCATGGCCGCCCACTCCCTGGCACTCGAATCCGGCATCTGCGACCGCACGCTCTCCGGAGTGTCGCCATAGAACACCCGCTGATACAGCCACAGCATGTAACACGCCGAGAGAATGACGCCGATGGACGCGAACACCGCCCAGCGGAAATTCACCTGCGCCGTGCCTTGAAGCACCAGGTATTCGCCCACGAAATTGTTGAGCAGCGGCAGCCCCATGCTGGCGAGCGACGTGATCAGGAACATGGTCGCCAGCACCGGCGCCGGGGTGGCCACGCCACCGTAGTCTTTGATTTCGAGGGAATGCCGCCGCTCGTAGAGGCAGCCCACCAGGATGAACAGCGCGCCCGTCGAGATGCCGTGGTTCAGCATCTGGTAAACCGCCCCGCTCACCCCCAACTGGGTGAAGGAGAAGATCCCGAGCACGACGAATCCCAGGTGGCTCACCGAGGTGTAGGCCACCAGTTTCTTCATGTTCGGCTGTACCAGGGCCACCAGCGCACCGTAAATGATGCCTGCGATGGCCAGGATCGCAATCCAGGGCGCGTAGCCGCGCGCGGCCGCCGGGAACATCGGCAGGCAGAACCGCAGCAGCCCGTAGCAGCCCATTTTGAGCATCACCGAGGCCAGCATCACCGAGCCCGCCGTGGGCGCCTCGACGTGCGCGTCCGGCAGCCAGGTGTGCAGCGGGAACAGCGGCACCTTGATCGCGAAGGCCACGAAGAAGCCCAGGAACAGCACGGCCTGCTCCACCCGGTCCAGCGCCAGTTTCCCGCTCCACATCATCTGGAGGAGCACGGTGTAATCGAAGGTCCCGGCGCGGTTGTAGAGGTAGATGATGCCCGCCAGCATCAGCACCGAGCCCGCCATGGTGTACAGGAAGAACTTCACCGCCGCATAGACCCGCCGCTCGTGCCCCCAGATGCCGATGAGGAAGTACATCGGAACCAGCGAGACTTCCCAGAACACGTAGAACACGAACAGATCCAGCGCGACGAACACGCCGATCAGCCCGAATTCCAGCAGCAGGAAGAGCGCGAAGAACTCCTTCACCCGCTTGTCGATGTGCCGCCACGAAACCAGAACGCCGATGGGCGTGAGCAGCGTCGTCAGGAGCACCAGCCACAGACTGATCCCGTCGATGCCGATGTGATACCGGATGGCGGGCGAAGCGATCCACGGGAGGTTCGTGACGAACTGGAAGGCGGCGGTCCCCTGGACACCGGCCACCAGCCCCAGCGACAGCAGGAACACGGCGAGCGAAACCCCGAGCGCCATCCGGCGGATGGCTTCCACCTTCTCGCGCGGGAGCGCGAGCAAGAGCACGAATCCCGCCAGCGGAAGCCACAGCACGGCGTCGAGAAGGTTCATTTGCCCACTCCCGCGAGGCCCAGCGTCAACAGCACGCTCACCGCGCCGAGCAGCACCCACGCCGCGTAGCTGCGGATGTAACCCGACTGGATGCGGCGCAGTATGCTTCCCAACCCGCGGGCGCGCGCCCCGATGCCGTTCACGCCGGCGTCGATCACCTCGACGTCGATCCCCTCCCAGAGCACCGACCGCGAGCCAACCACCACCGGCTCCACCACCACCGCTCCGTAAATCTCATCCACGTAGTACTTGTTCAGGACCGTTCGATACACCCAGCCGAGACGCCGCGCCGCCGCGTCCGCCAACCCGGGCCGGGCCACGTAGAACAGCCAGGCCAGGAAGATGCCCGCCAGTCCCGCGGCCACCGAGATGACGACCAGCGTGTTGTCGTGATGCTCGGCCAGCGGGAACATCGGTTCCAGCCAGCGCGGCACCCGGAAGAGCCCGCCGCCGAGCGAAAGCGCGGCCAGCGCCACAAGCGGTAGTGTCATTACGGCCGGCGATTCGTGCGGATGCGCATCGCCCCGGTACTTTCCGAAAAACGCCAGGAAGATCGCGCGGAACACGTAGAACGCGGTCATGCCCGCGGTGACGACCGCCACCCAGTACATCCAGGGCGCATGGTGGTAAGCCGAAACCAGGATCTCGTCCTTGCTCCAGAACCCGGCGAAGGGCCAAATGCCGGCGATAGAGACCGCGGCGCAGACGAGCGTCACAAAGGTCATAGGGGTCTTCTTGCGCAGGCCGCCCATCTTGCGCAGGTCCTGCTCGCCGCTCAACGCGTGGATCACGCTGCCCGCGCCCAGGAACAGCAGCGCCTTGAAGAACGCGTGCGTCACCAGGTGGAAGATTCCCGCCCCGAACGCGCCCGTCCCCAGGCCCAAGAACATGTAGCCGAGCTGCGATACCGTGGAGTAGGCGAAGACTTTCTTGATGTCGTTCTGCGCCAGGCCGATGGTCGCGGAGAAGAATGCGGTGGCCAGGCCGATGATCGCCACCATCTCCAGGGCCATGGGCGCCTTCAGGTAGATTGCGGACGTCCGCGCGATCATGTACACGCCCGCCGTCACCATCGTCGCCGCGTGGATCAGCGCCGAGACTGGAGTCGGGCCTTCCATCGCGTCCGGCAGCCAAACATAGAGCGGAATCTGCGCCGATTTCCCCGCCGCGCCTAGGAGCAGCAGCAGGCCGATCAGCGTCAGCGTCCCCACGCTCCGCTCGGCCGGCCAACCGCCCAGCGCCCCGAGCACTCTCGCGAAGTCCAGCGAACCGAAGTGGATGCCCACCAGGAAAATCGCCAGCGAGAAGCCGAAATCGCCGATACGGTTCACGATGAACGCCTTGTTGCCCGCGTTGGTGGCGCTCTTCTTCCGGAACCAGAACCCGATCAGCAGGTAGCTCGACAGGCCCACGCCTTCCCAGCCCACGAACATCAGCAGGAAGTTGGCGGCCAGCACCAGGGTCAGCATGAAGAACATGAACAGGTTCAGGTAGGCGAAGAAGCGGGAGTAGCCGCCGTCGTGCGCCATGTACCCGATCGCATAAACGTGAATCAGCAGCCCGACTCCGGTCACCACCAGCAGCATCACAGTTGTCAGGCGGTCCACCACCAGGTCGCAGCCGACGACAAAGTCGCCGACCCGGATCCAGTCGAAATAGTGCTCGAGGGGCGCGCCGCCGTGCCAGACGACCCTCAGTACCCACAGGAACGACAACGTCACCGACCCGATCGCCACGGCGTTGATGGCCGCCTTGGACAAGCGTCGGCCGAGGAGCCCGTTCACCAGGAAGCCCAGCAGGGGAAGCGCGGGAATGATCCAGAGATGCTGCATCTAGTTCTTCATGGAGGCGATCTCATCCACGTGCAGAGTCGCGCGGTTCTTGAACACGGTGAGAATGATGGCCAGGCCGACCGCGGCCGCCGCCGCCGCCACCACCATCACGAAGAACGTGAAGATCTGCCCGTCCACTTGCTTCAGGTGGTAGGAGAACGCCACAAAAGTCAGGTTCACCGCGTTCAGCATGAGCTCGATCGACATGAACATGGTGATCAGGTTGCGCCGGAAGAGGAATCCGGCCACGCCCAGCGTGAACAGGATGGCGCTCAGGATCAGGTACCAGGCCAGCGGCACTCCCTGCGGCATTTAGTCCATCTCCTTGTAGCCCAGCACCACTGCCCCCACAATCGCGATCAGCACCAGGATCGAGGTGATCTCGAACGGCAGCAGGTAGGTCGTGAAGATCGCCCGGCCCACGTTCTCGACGGTGCCGCCGGTGAACCCGCCGAACCGTACCTCCTCGGACCTCGGCACCGCCCGCAAGATGACGAAGCTGAGGATGCCGAGCAGGGCGACGAGCAACGGAGCCCCCATCAACCGCGCCATCCACGCCCCGTGCGATTTCTGCTCCGCGCCCGCGTTCAGCAGCATGATCACGAAGACGAACAGCACCATGATGGCGCCCGCGTAGACGAACACCTGCGCCGCCGCGATGAACTGCGCCCCCAGCAGCAGGTAGAGGACGGATAGGGAAGCCATGGTCCCGATCAGCGCCAGCGCGCTCGAGACCGGGTGCGTCCGCACCACGACGTTGATCCCGCACACCACCGCGATCGCGGCGAAGAGGAGAAACACAATCGCATTCATACGTCAGCCCACCAAGGCCACCAGCAGCCCCGTGATCATCAAGTTCAGCATGGCCACCGGGAACATGAAGCTCCAGGCAAACCGCATCAACTGGTCGTACCGCAAGCGCGGCATGGTCCCGCGCACCCAGATGAACACGAACAGCAGCACGCCGGTCTTGGCCAGGAACCAGAATAGCGGCCCCACCACCGGCACTACATCCAGCCCCGGAAACGGCGGCAGCCAGCCTCCCAGAAACAGCACTGTCGCCATCGAGCACACCGTGATCATGTTGGAGTACTCAGCCATGAAGAAACCGGCGAACTTCATACTGCTGTACTCGGTGTGGAATCCCGCCACCAGCTCGGTCTCGGCCTCGGGCAGATCGAATGGCACGCGGTTGGTCTCCGCGAACGCGGCAACCATGAAGACCAGGAACCCGATCACCTGCGGGAACGGACCGCGAAACAGGTTCCAAGCCGGAAGGAATCCCCAGTAGTAGTGCGATTGGGAGACCACGATTTCGCGCAGGCTCAGCGTGTTCGACATCAGCAGCGGCGCCGCCACCGCCAGCCCCAGCGGCAGCTCGTAGCTGATCATCTGCGCCGTGGCGCGCAGCCCGCCCAGCAGCGGGTACTTGCTGTTCGACGCCCAGCCCGCCAGCACCACACCGTACACGTTCAGCGAGGAAATCGCCAGGATGAAAATCACCCCGATGTTGAGATCCGTGAGCTGCATCCACGTGGGCACGCCGATCACGTTCACAACGGGCCCGAACGGGATCACCGAAATCGAAATCAGGGACAACGAGATCGCCAGGAACGGCGCCAGCAGGTAGAGGAAGCGGTTCGGCCCCGGTGGCATCAGGTCTTCTTTCAGCAGCAGCTTGAGGGTGTCCGCGATGGGTTGCAGCAGCCCGTACGGCCCCACGCGATTCGGCCCCACCCGCACCTGGATG
>Ga0187850_10003065_pt1 | contig 14625 bp, 19 predicted proteins | sample June2016WEW_4_15_FD_132436 | JGI IMG/M metagenome (GOLD analysis project Ga0187850, IMG submission 132436) | Peatland microbial communities from SPRUCE experiment site at the Marcell Experimental Forest, Minnesota, USA - June2016WEW_4_150 | ecosystem: Environmental > Terrestrial > Soil >... | reverse complement strand
CTGGGGACTTGCCGCCTCAACTCGGCGTCCCCAGGTTCTGAAGAGGAGATAGCAGGCAGTATGTGAAGCGGAAAGTTGTTGCAGAACTCGTTTGTGGTACTCACCAATCTATGCCGTCATCAAGTACGTTAAAACTAGGCAAAACCCTGGTTCAATTGGAAATAATCCCTACCTGTGCGCTTTCCAGGAATGCCTGCGCCGCGGCGCGCGCTTGGGGACCATCTGTTCTCGCGCCAAATCGAGTGTTCTGTTGAATGCGATTACCGGATCCACAATCTCCCCACAGAGGACGCACACGAAAGCTCTCAAACAGCCAAATCCATTGCTGTCCCTCAATTCCATCCGGTACATCAGACCGTTACAGCGCTGACATTTCATATATTCCTCCCTATCGCCCGCTCCGTGGATCCTCCATGGCGGACAAACCCTCTCAATCAGGTTCGCCCCCATAGCAGGAGGACTGATGCAGCGGATCGTTTAGAGGTGGGACGCTTTGCAGGATTTCATAGCGAGGCGAGTGTAATCAGCTGCATTCCGTGAAAAAACTAGGCAAATCCCTTGTTTTGGGAGGAAATAACCCCTGGACCCTTTCCCAAAAAGCTTTTGGTCAAGAGAGCTACGGAATGCAGGTATAATGCATTCGCCATTTTGGGGTCCTGGGGGCTTGAGACGAGAGGATTGCACGATGGGTCGCCATTTTTGCTGCGCCGGGTTCCTGTTCCTGTTGCTGAGCCTGGCCTTTTCGGCCTGCGGACAATCTGCGCCCTACGTAAGATCCGATGGCAAATTGGCAGTGGTCGCAAGCATACTTCCACTTGCTGACTTTGCTCGTCAGGTTGGTGGCAATCGTATCGATGTAGTAGTGCTTGTGCCGGCCGGTGCCAGCCCCCATACTTACGAACCGACCCCGGCGCAGCTTCTGGCGGTGGCGCGTGCGCGCGTGCTTGTGCTCAATGGGGTCGGATTGGAATTCTGGGCGGAAAAGGTCATCTCATCAGCGGGCAATCCGGATTTAAAGGTGGTCACCGTCAGCGAGGGCGTGAAAATCATCGCAGGCGATCCGGATGAGCCGGGCGGCAATCCACACACCTGGCTCAGTCCCGTAAACGCCATGCGGGGAGTGGAGAAAATCCGTGACGGACTGGTGTTGGCAGATCCGGCCGGGGCAGCTGTTTACCGGGCAAATGCAGATGCTTACCTCCAGGAATTGCGTGTGCTTGATGCGGATATCCGGGCTGCGGTGGCCGGGTTTTCGTCACGGAAGTTCATTGCCTTTCATGCTGCCTGGCCCTATTTCGCGGCCGACTATGGTCTTGAAGAGGTAGACGTCATCGAGAGAAGGCCCGGACAGGAACCGTCCCCGGCAGAGGTCTCTGAAATTGTCGAAAAGGCGAGAGAGATCAAGGCCAGGGCGATTTTTGCTGAGCCGCAGTTTTCCATCAGAGCGGCAAATGCCATCGCCGAAGAATGCGGAGTCCGCGTCCTGCTCCTGAACCCGCTCGGTCAGCCGCCGGAGTATCACTATATCGATCTTATGCGCTACAACCTGGGTCAGATCACACTTGCGCTGCATTAGACCGACATGGAAGGAGGCATGCGAACGCGATGAGTCCGACCAAACCAATCATCGAGTTGGATCATGTAACCGTCACATATCAAGACCTCGTAGCGCTCGACGACGTGACATTGACGGTAGCTCCGGGCAGTTTCCTGGCCATTATTGGTCCTAATGGCGCGGGTAAGACCACTCTGCTGCAGGTCATTCTCGGTCTTGTCCGGCCGGTGGCAGGGCGGGTCAGTGTTTTTGGAAAGAGTCCGGCAGATCTGGACGGGGAGCGGCGCAGAATCGGGTACGTGCCGCAGATCATGTCTGTGGATCTGAACTTTCCGGTGAGCGTCGGTGAAATGGTGCTGATGGGGCGATACGGCCGCATGGGACTGTTCCACAGGCCGGCTGCGACAGACCGTGCCGCGGTGCTTGATGCGATGAAGCGCGTGGGGATTGCCGATCTTGCCGATCGGCCGATCCGCAGGCTCTCGGGGGGGCAGCGCCAGCGCGCATTCCTGGCGCGCGCCCTGGCAAACGAACCGGATCTTCTGCTGCTCGATGAACCAACCACGGGAGTGGATGCAACTACTACCGAAGGACTGTACGAGCTGCTTCGCTCCCTGCACGCCAGCGGCATCACTATGATGGTCGTTTCCCATGATGTCGGTGTCGTCGCATCCTATGTGGAAGGCGTGGTCTGCATCAATCGCCGGCTGGTGGCGCACGGGCGCCCGGCGGAGGTGCTGGGTTCCGAGGAGCTATCGAAAATGTACGGCTGCGACGCCGTATTCTTTCATCACGGTCGAGTACCGCATCTGGTGGTGGAAAGAGACCAATGACAGAACTTCTTAGCTACCATTTCATGCAGCGCGCGCTGATTGCCGGCACCCTCATCGGTGCGGTTTGCGCCATCATAGGCACCTATGTCGTGCTCAAGGGCCTCTCTTTCATCGGCGCGGGGATTGCTCATGCCAGCTTTGGCGGCGTGGCCCTCGGGTTTTTGCTCAAGTTGAATCCGATCCTGACTGCGGTGTTCTTCTGCCTGGGGACTGCCTGGGGGATAGGCTTGGTCTCCCGCAAAGGACATGTCAAAGAAGATACGGCTGTGGGCGTATTCTTCGCATCGACGATGGCTCTTGGCGTTCTCATCATCGGCTTTATCAAGGGCTACAACATGGACTTGTTCGGCTATCTCTTCGGCAGCATCCTGGCTGTCAGCGGGGATGACGTATGGATCACTGTAGGATTAAGCGCGGCTGTCCTGATCTTGGTCCTGCTTTTTTTCAAGGAGCTGCTATTCGTCGTTTTTGATGCAGAAATGGCCGCCGTCACCGGAGTGCCGGTGGCCAAAGTCTACTTCCTGCTGATGAGTCTGATGGCTCTGACGGTAGTGCTGTCGATCGAGGTGGTCGGGATCGTGCTGGTTTCCGCGCTGCTGGTGACACCCGCCGCGGCCGCGTACCAGCTCACAGAAAAGTTTCGCCGCATGATGCTGCTGTCGATTCTCATCGGCGTGGCGAGCGCAGTGGGAGGATTGCTGCTTTCCTACAAACTCAACACCGCCTCAGGCGCCACGATTGTGTTGCTTTCCACTCTGATATTTTTTGTCTCGGCGCTGCTGTCTCCGCGGAGGTGGCGGAGGCGCCCTTCGCTGCAGGAAAACGACGCTCCGCCCGAGGCATCATTTTAATCCTTTGTGGAGGAGGTCCAAGCATCATGCCTCGAGAAATAGCAGTCGAGAAGCTGCGGAGAATCTGTGATCCCGAAAAGCATGATTGCAACACCACCGCAGATCTGAAGGCCGCCAAAGCGATTATCGGCCAGGATCGAGCGGCGCATTCAATGCAGTTTGGTCTGGGCATCAAAGCATCGGGATTCAACGTTTACGTTGCAGGCCCGCCAGGCACAGGAAGGGCCACCATGGTCGAGCGCTTCATTGAAGAAGTCGCCAGAGGTAAACCCGTGCCCGCCGACTGGTGCTATGTCAACAACTTTCACGACCCATCTCGCCCTGAATCCCTCAGCCTGCCTGCCGGCCAGGCGAAGCAATTTCAGTCAGATATGAAGACTCTGGTCGAAGGGGCGCGGCGGGATCTGGGAAAGGCCTTCGAAAGCGAAGAATATGCAACTAAACAAAAGGAAACCGCGAACGCCTTTGAAAAACAAGCCGATCAAATCATCGCCGCCATTACCGCAAAGGCTCAGGAGCAGGGTTTTTTACTCCAGCAGACCCCTGTGGGCATATTGCCCATCCCTTTGAAGAAGGGACAACCGCTCACGCCGGAAGAGTTCAGGGCTCTCAGTTTGGCCGAAAGGCAGGCCATCTCGCAGAAGCAGCAGGCGCTTCAGGCAGAGATTGAAATGGCCTTTCGCCAAGCGAAAAACGTGGGAAAGAAGGCCGCCGGAGAGCTGGAGCGTCTGGACAAGCAGGTGGCGCTCTATGCTCTCAGCCATCTCCTTGACGACCTGAAAAGAAAATACCAGATCCGACCTGATCCAGGAAAGGCTCAAAGAAATGACGCGGCAAGGCACCCTGAAGATCGATGTCGAGGGCGAAAATAAAGGCCTGGTAAACGGCCTGTCCGTGATCGACATGGGAGACATCGCCTTTGGCCATCCGACTCGAATTACCGCAAGCGTCGGCGTGGGTCGAGAGGGACTGATTGATATCGAGAAGGAAGCAAAACTGGGCGGTCCAACGCACACCAAGGGGGTCCTGATCCTGGCGGGATATCTGATGGATAAGTATGCGCAAGACAAGCCGCTCAGCCTTTCCGCGCGCTTGGTTTTCGAGGAGAGCTACTCGGGCGTCGAGGGGGATAGCGCTTCGAGCACCGAGCTTTATGCAATCCTGTCTGCCCTGTCAGGCTTGCCCATCAAACAAAACATCAAGGAATTGAAATCCTGACGGGCGTCAGCGCCGGAACAAAGACCGACGGCGGAACTTTCGAGGAAGGAACCGTCAATGAGCGCGTGGACAAGCGTTTGAGAGAATTAGCTCAAATACTGATAAAGTTCGGCAAGGACGAGGAAGAAAAAGCAAAAGAAAAATGACACAGGGAGAGCACATTGGACCTCATTGAGCTATTGAATAAAAAGGGGAGCGAAATCGTCGACAAAGCAACTGATTCCATTGTTGGGTCACACCTGCGTCATTACGAGAACGCAAGTCCGGCGCAGACAAGGGAGCGGCTGAAGACACTCTTCGACCTTACTTTGGATTGCCTGGTGAGAAAAAGCCCGATGCCCATGATCAAGTATGCCGAGAAAATCGCCCAACAGCGCTTTTCATCAGGCTTCAGTCTCCGTGAGGTGCAGACCGCATTTAACCTGCTCGAAGAATCGATCTGGGATCAAATCCTGAATGAAATGAAGCCAGTTGAATATGCGAAGGCGGTTCTACTCGTTGACACCCCACTGAGAATCGGGAAAGAGTCCATTGCTCGGATGTACTTTTCGTTTGTCGACAAAGGAAAAGTACCGTCGTTGGAAATCCTGAACGATTTTATCCGAACTGAAATCGTATGATGTCAGGGCGCGACGGTCGAAGGCATGAGTACTCACGGAGGATGAAGAAGTGAGGCGTCGCATTCGAGAGGAACGGGCGTCCGGCAAGAAGATGCGGGGAATGACAACTTCGCCTTCCGGCAGGCTGTTTGTCATTCAATTGCATCGAGCGAGCCATCTTCACTACGATTTCAGGCTCGAGGCGGACGGGGTTTTGAAATCCTGGTCAATTCCCAAAGGCCCCTCCCTAAATCCATCCGTTAAGAGGCTTGCCATTCCTGTGGAAGATCACCCGCTCTCATATGCAGACTTCGAAGGTCTCATTCCCGAGGGCAATTATGGCGCGGGTATCGTTATGGTTTGGGACCGCGGAACCTACCTTCCCGTAGGGACAAATGATGTCGGTCTCGCTCTGCAGGAAGGAGAATTGAAGCTCACTCTGATCGGAATGAAATTGAAGGGTTCCTGGTCTCTTGTCAGAATCAACCGCCGGGCTTGGCTTTTGATCAAGCATAGGGATTCTCACGCTTCCAAGAAAGATATCACCAGGCTAGAACCGCGTTCCGCCGCCAGCGGCCGCCTTTTATCCCAGATTGCTGACGATGAAGTGTGCAGTGCCAAGAAGGAGTCATCCAAACAAGGGTCCAAATGAGACCGCCTATCCGGCCGATGCTGCCAACGTTGGTCGCCCAGCCATTCAATCGGCCCGGGTGAATCAACGAAGAGAAATATGACGGCATCCGTGTGCTTGCTTTCGGAAGCGGGAACAAAGTCCAGCTCTGGTCGCGCAACCTCAAAAACATCACGGCTGAGTTCCCGGAGATTGCGCAGTGTCTGACCCGGCTTCGTGGCTATGATTTTGTTCTGGATGGAGAGATCGTTGCCTTTGACAGAAATGGCATTTCTCGCTTTCAGCTGATCCAGCGGCGCGCAATGGACAGCAATATCCAACCCGTTTTAGCTGTGTTTGACTGCCTCGAAATCGATAGCCGGGAGATGATGAAGAAGCCTTTATGTGACCGCAGAAATGCCCTGGAGGCTATTGTGTCGGCCAGGCACCCACTGCTGCTGCGATCGCGCCGCCTTTGCGCAAACAGCGAGATTGCCTTCAAGACGGCCAAGGAAAAGGGTTGGGAGGGAATCATTGCCAAGGATGATAACTCTGTATATGAACCAGGTAAGCGCACACGGAGCTGGCTAAAAATAAAGTGCCGCAGAGAATCGGAGTTTGTCATCGGGGGCTACACGCCGCCGGCGGGTCATCGGACGGAGTTTGGTGCACTTCTTGTCGGGCTGTACGACGGGAAGCTGCTACGATTCACAGGCAAGGTAGGCACCGGCTTTTCGAAGAAAGGCCTTGTGGATCTCGCAGAGAAGATGAGGCCGCTGCGCACGCGGGAATCCTCTTTCGAGGCGCCGCCTGACGAATCCGGAGTCACCTGGATCCGTCCCATGCTAGTTGCCCAAATCGCCTTTGCTGAATGGACCAAAGGCGGCATGTTGCGCCAGCCGGCATTTCTCGGCCTGCGATATGACAAGGCGCCCTTGGAGTGCCTCTGGAGGGAACGTGACAAATAGGGGCGCAAATGGAGATCAAGACCCCGCCACAACGGCAAATGTTGCGGGCGTCTGCATCACTCACCCGGACAAGGTCTGGTGGCCGGAATCGGGCATTACGAAGCTCGACGTTGCCCGTTACTATGAGGAAGTTGCTCCTTACATGCTCCCCTGGCTGACAAACCGTCTCCTGACCGCAGAGCGCTGCCCCGATGGTGTGAACGGGGAATGTTTCTTCCAGAAAGACTTCCCTGAGCCTCCCGATGGCCTGACCACTCACGAGATTCGCACAGAGAGCGCCGGGAAAATCGTCCACTACCTGATCGGCAGGTCGAAAACGACGCTGCCGGCTCTAGTGAATCTAGGCTGCATCGATGTTCACGTGATGAACTGCAGGGTCGATTCGCTCGACCGCCCGGACTGGCTTGCATTCGACTTTGATCCGTCTTCGGGGGAGTTTTCGGATGCAGCAAAAGCTGCTGGCGTTCTCCGTAGGGTCCTGGAGGAATTCCACATCACCTCTTTTCCCAAGACATCCGGCGGGCGAGGGGTTCACGTTCTTGTCCCTTTGCGGCACAGGTCGGACCAGGAGCAAGTTCGTACTTTTGCCCATTGCATCAGCCGGGAGGTGGCGAGACGCGCGCCGAGATTGGTCACAGTCCAAATGTCCAAATCCAAGCGCCGCGGCAGGGTTTTTGCCGACTGGCTTCGCAACGCATTTGGCCAGACCATCGTGTCACCATATTCCGTGCGGTGCCGCGCCGGCTCCCCTGTTTCCACTCCGCTCGATTGGGATGAAGTGGATCCGCATCTCAATCCCTCCTCCTTCAACATTCGCACCATCCAACGTCGGATTGGAGGCAAAGACTGCTGGGCCGAATTCTGGAGCCGGCGCCAGACTCTTCCTGAACTTGATTTGCCAAATTGCAGATCAAACAAAGATGGCTTGGGTTTTTGATCTTGGCCTGGGGCTCCATTTTTCGCGCTCTCCTCAAAACCCAGTTCCTCAGCGAGTTGGCACAAGTTCGGGGCTACCACCTTACAATAAGTCAGGAGCAGCCCCCATTTGTGAATAGCTAGAGCTGGATTTGAAGCTGATTTACGACCCTGCCCACACCGGCTGCAGCCCAAGCAGTTCGCTCTGCTTCCTCCCGCTCTGCCAAGTTTCGGACTTTGCCTTTGAGAACTACTTTATCTTCAGTGGCGTCCACATCGATGTGCCGGGCATCCAACTCAGCACTGCGTTTGAACGCCGAAACGATGTCGGCTTTGATAGCCATTGGCGTCACCTTCGGCTTGACAGTGATCTGGTTGTCGACCGACTTTACTCCTGCCAGCAGGTGCACAGCATCTCTGGCGGCCGTTTTCTGATACTGCCAGTCGACTTCGCCTTCCAGCTTGACAAACCCTTCCGACACCGTCACCTTGACTTTTTCAGGGGGCACCAGCGTGTTCCATTCGAGGGCGTTCGCCGCTGCTCGGGCGATATCCGCATCTGTTCGCTGGTAGAAGGCGGGCAGATTGACCCGTATTTCCTCGGCTACGCCTCTCACCCCGAACACCCGCTTTGCTGCTCGTTCAGCAGCCACCTTCTCCCAGTAGTTGGGCACGAAACCCGTGAGCGTTACTATTCCATCCTTGGCGATCACTCCGATTTCCGCGGCGTGCACTGCCGGTTCGAATTTGAGTTCGCCCAAGACATTGCGTTGGAGTTCCACATCGGTCTTCATTTTTTCCTCCTGCAGGCATGCGAAAGATGATGGAAGATACTCGTTTCCATCGCATAGTCTGTAATCTGAACACACTGCCTCAAAATCAGACATCTGCCATCGCTGTTCCTTAGACCACAGGCTTTTCAAATGGCACGCTTGCCGCTCGGATGGAGTCTATTCTTTGGCTTCAGTTGGGTTCAGGTTCTGCCTCTCCCTCTCTCGTATGCGGAAGTACTTTCTCAACGCAACAATGCCATTTACGGCTTGCTCAGCAGAGGGGAAGGAAGCAATCCCGTGGTCACGCAGTTCAATAATGGCTTCATTACATTCATATCCTCCCTGCAGCTCCATCACAAACGGTTTACCGAGATACCTGTACTTCTCGTGAATCATAATGGCAACGCTCGTGATGGCCGGAACATCCGTGAGAGAAAAGCGTGCCCGGGAGAGAGCGCCGGCAATCGCGCACCCCTCTTGCACGTCTTCCAGGTAAATTCCGGACGAATCAGCCCCCTCCCGGCTGCCCTCTGAGAGAATTCCGGACGCTCTTTCCGCCAAATCATGCTATTCTCACCCAGCAGCTCAGAAGCAACTGCCTTTTGTTTATTCATAATAGGGTGAAGAGGATTCCTCATTATAAGGACATGATCAAATGAAGAGGATCAAGAGAATCCTCGTGCCAACAGATTTCTCGCTTTTGTCGGTGGCTGCAACCGAATACGCGAAGACCCTCGCCAAAGCGTTTCGCGCGAGACTCTGCCTGGTCCATGTCGTCGAACGTCCCGTGGTCATCGGGGAAGAGAACATCAACCTTGCCTACGTGAGATTATGGCCAGAGTTAGAAGAGGCTGCAAGGAAGGACTTGAAGAAGTTCGCGTTAAAAAACCTCCGGGGCGTGCCTCATCTGGAAGTTCAGCTGCTAACAGGAAACCCTTATTACGAGATTGTTCGCCTCGCGCGGGACGGGGGATTCGACCTCATCGTGTTGGCAACCCATGGCCGGACGGGCTTAGCACATGTCCTCATCGGAAGCGTCGCGGAGAGAGTCGCGCGACATTCACCGATCCCCGTCTTATTGGTGAAACCCCAGGAAATGCAAAAATGATTGAAGAAACGTTCAATAAAATCAAAAACAAGATTCAAACGACAACCTCCATCACAGCCGAGAAGAAGAGCGAGCTGCTGACTTTGCTCTCGGCGCTTGAATCGGAGATCACGGCTCTCTCCAAAGCCCAGTCAGAGCATGCAGAAAGCATTGCTGGCTTCGTTGAACGCTCAACCCATGAAGCGACGAGGCGAGATAAGGATTCTGAGTTGCTTAAACTTTCCCTCGCGGGTTTGGCTGCTTCGGTAAAGAGCTTTGAGGTGTCACATCCACGACTGGTGACCGACATCAACTACATCAGCACCGTGCTGGCAAATATGGGAATATGAGGATCAAAACCCCATGAATGTGGAATCGTCGGGGCAACCGGATGTGGGTCAAGACTACGGTGGCGGATAGAGTCTCTAGCGGTAGATCCTCTTTCCGATCACTCAAGCTGGGAACCTTGATTTCCACCATCGAGAGGCGGTAGTAGAGATCCTCTCGAAACTGCTTATCGATGATTTGCTGGCAGAGGTCCCTGTTCGTGGCTGCAATCACCCGCACGTCAACCTTCCGGACACTGGGGGAACCCACCCGCTGGACTTCCTGATTCTGCAATACTCGCAGGAGCTTGCTCTGCGTAGCCAGCGGCATGTCTCCTATTTCATCCAAAAAAAGACTTCCGCCGCCCGCATACTCGAAAAGCCCTACTCGATCCTGAGTTGCGCCCGTAAATGCGCCTTTGACATGGCCGAACAACTCGCTCTCGAACAGTGTTTCCACCAGCGCGGAACAGTTGCAGACCGCAAATCGCCCCGTGCTGACGGGGCTGAGATTGTGTAGAGAGCGCGCGACCAGTTCCTTTCCGGTTCCAGTCGCGCCCGTCACAAGAGCGTTCCTGAAGTGAGGCGCCACACGGCGGACGCGCGCGAACACCTCGAGCATCTGGGGGCTTCGCCCAACCAACTGATCAAAGCGCGAAGACTCGAGGAGTTCGCCTTCGAGCGGCAGGGTGAATGTGAACCGGCTGCCTTTTCCCACCTCACTGGTAACCCGGATTTGCCCGCCGTGTTTTTCGACCAAACGCCGGCATATCGCGAGAGCGAGGCCCGTACCTTCTTTGATGCCTCTCGTGGTTGCATTCGCCTGATGGAATTCATCAAAAATCGCGCTGTGCTCTTCAAGAGGAATGCCTATCCCGGTATCGCTCACCGAAATCTCGACCGATTCATCCTCTTGGGCGCCAGAGATAGACACCATTCCTGATTCCGGCGTGAACTTCACTGCGTTGCTCAATAGATTGTAGAGAACTTGCTTGAAGCGCAGACGGTCGGCCCAAACCACGAGATTCGGCTCGATTTTTTTGTCGATCACGATCTTTTTGGCTACAGCCATAGGGTCGATGATGGTCAATACTTCACCGATGGCTCCATCCGCCACGAAGCTTTCCGGATGCAAATCGATGTGGCCGGCCTCGATTTTGGAAAGATCCAGAATGTCATTGATGAGCGAGAGAAGATGTCGCGCACCTTTGAGAATATGATCAAGCTGACGTTTCTGTTTCTTGTTGAGCTCTCCGGCGTTCTCATCAGCCAGCAACTCAGAAAAACCGATGATCGAGTGCAGTGGGGTTCGCAACTCGTGGCTCATGTTGGCCAGGAATTCGCTTTTCAACCGGTTGGCCCGCTCAACTTCGCGATTGCGCAATTCCAGCATACCCCGTTTTTCTTCCAATTGTGTTGCCAGTTCCTCTATCTTTTTGCGTGCCACGACTTGATCTGAAATGTTCGTCAAGAGGACCATCAGGTCAGGATGAGATTCCTCTTCCGTGCTGAGCGGAAGCAGGGACCAGCGCACATAGATTGTGCGGCCGGCAAAGGCCGAAAATTCATACTCGGGATTTAAATATGCCTGGCGGCTCTCGGCTACCTTCCGGAAGATCTCGAGGACGCCGCTTTCCTCGGCTCGAGGAAGAAAATCCTGCAGGCGCAATCCAATGATGTCCATGCCGCCAGATCCTTCACGATGCAGTTCTCGATAGGTTGGATTGGCCCACCTCACCCGGAGATTGCTGCCGTCAAAAATGGCAATACCTGCGGGAGCATGGTCTATCACCGCCTGAAAAAGCTGACGCTGCGAGTCGATGGCTTTCAACAGCCTTTCCCGTTCCTGCTGCGCCCGCTTTCTCTCAGTTGCGTCACGCGCAATCTTGGCAAAACCACGGATGCTTCCATGTTGGTCGTAGAGAGCGGTAGTCACAACATCTGCCCAAAACCTCGAGCCGTCCTTGCGTACGCGCCAGCCTTCGTCTTCGAACCGGCCATCCTGGAAGGCTATCCGAAGTTCCTCATTGGGTTTTTCGCGGCGGTCTTCTTCCGGGAAAAAACATGAGAAATGCCGTTCTATGATTTCCTCCGCCCTGTAGCCTTTGATCCGCTCTGCGCCCGAGTTCCAACTGGTAACGGTTCCTTCCGGATCCAGCATCAGAATCGCATAGTCTTCGACCCCTTCCACCAGAAGCCGGAACCGTTCTTCACTTGCGCGAAGCTCTTTCTCGATTCTGATGCGCTCCAAGGTTTCCGCCGGACCGTCTCCCATGCCATTCGTTTCGTGGTTCTTTGTCATTTCCGGCTGGTCCTTTCGTCTCCCTATTAGACCCCACCCCTCAGATGCCGTCACGGCGGTTGAACCCCTGAGACCCCTGGCTCTGTTCCCCTCGTGGAACTGTGTGAAAGCTGGCATCTGCGTTTCGCGCCCGTTTGTCGATAGTCCACGCCATACCCTCTCTTGCGCTGCATCCGGAGACGTATTATCTCGAATCCGATATGGGCAGGGTGCTGGCCCATGATGTCAGAGAAAAATCGTCAAGATGCTCTCTGCCGCCGGGATTCTGGATGCAACGATTTACATCCAGGGCGGCTCTGCTGCCAAAGTCGTGCGAGCCGTTGCGCAAGATCATCGGGCGGACCTCGTCGTGATTGGACGAGCCTCCGGGGCAGGAAACATGGGCCGCCTGCGCACCGATTCATATGCAATTGTTCGCGAGTCGCCTTGTCCGGTAGTAAGCGTGTAGAAAAATCCGTTTATGTACGAAGAAACTCGCCCGCCTTCTTTCTAAGATCACGGGTTTTGAGCGACATATAGCTAATCTTCTCCAACTCATCTGCGTTCAGCCACCGAAGCCGATCACGTTCCCGTTTTCTGGGCATTGCCAAAAGAGAGGGTCCGTGGATTGAGTCGTTTGCGAGCAAAACGTAGCAGCCAATCTCGTATGCCGCCGTGAACGCCAGGTGGGCATAAGCATTGACGGCTTTGTTTCGTTCCACAGTGATCAACAGATCGAGATTTCCCTTCAGCTTCTCGATGATTTCCGGATTCGCGAGATCGGAGCATACCAGCACCCCAAAGTCGCCGATGCGTGTATTCCTGAAAATGTTTATGGTGTCTCCCACACATATGTCTGGCAGATCGAAGGGCGACCTGACGATCTTCGGCTGTTCGATCACGTTTCCTGCAATGGCCACCAACGCACAGTTCTGGCGCTGTGAAAGGGATTGCCGTGCAAGAAGTTCTTCAGCCCCCCTTTTTCTGTCGAAAATCGCAAGGGCCCCAAGGACGCGGCAGTTGTGTGATCGGAGGTGCTTTGCGACGTTAATCACTGCCGCGCCTGTTGTCAGGACGTCCTGGAAAATTAGAGCAGTACCGCCACGAAGGTGGAGGTTCCCTACCGTGCGATAATTTCGGGCATCTTTCTTGGCGAGGGCAAAAACGTCGATGTTGTTTGCCAGCGCCAGGTGAAAGCAGGCCGGATAGGCTCCAACGAGGCCCATCGGGCTTGATTCAACCAGACACGCAAGTACAGTCGGCTTTAGCAGCGAGACAATCGCGGCAAATGTGTCGATGGCAATCCGGCGCGCTCTCGAACTGCTTACCAGGAAGTAGTCGCAATTGAAATCGTAGTGACTCGGTTCGGGAGCATGAAGCAGGTCGATGTCCGGCACGCGACTCAGTGAAATGGCTGATTGCAAAGTCCGTTGGTGCAGCTCATCCGCAGATTTGGGCGAGAGGAAGTCGCAGAGATCGGCGGGGCTGGTTGGGTCCTATCGCAATGTTCCCAAGCAGGCCCAAATTGAAGAAACCGCCTTTGCGCGCCAGGAACCCCTCTTGTACAAGCTGCGAGGCCATCCCGTGCGCCACTGAACCACTCGACCGTTGTAAGCACTGATTGGGTTCATAGGCCGGAGACAACAAACCTGCGGCTTTCGCTCTTTCTCTGGCTCGTGATCGGAGCAGTGTGAATAGCATCTTAGCTCATACAGGACAACTGGAATTATAAGGCAAAAAATGCAAAGTCAACGACGTTCTGCCAACGGAACCAGATCATAGTCACAGACCCTTAATGCGCCGGAGCCAATCCAAACGCCTCTATCCTCCAATTTGGGCCCGCCGAGCACCAGTATTACGCAGCCAATTTCGCTTCCAATGATCCGCCAGATCCCGACCCATGCAAAATCCCTTTTCTCAGGAAAGGAAACGAAATAAGCTGTACGAACGATTTCGAATTCTGGTCTCAAGGTCCAGATGGCGGTCAAAAAGGGCACGGTCATTGCTTTTGAAGTTCTATTTAAGGGGGACTGCCCAGTGCAGGATTTGTCATTGACGCAAACAAGGAGGAACCAAATGAAAAGGCCCAAACACATTCTGATCGGATTGAAAACACTGGATCACGCCGTTGAGTTGACGAATATTGCCTGCCGCTTGGGTAGCCGCAATGCATCCCTCCGCCTGATCCATATAATCGAGTTGCCTGATCCGACGCCTCTTGACGCCGACGTTCCTGATCTGGATGCCACGGCTGAAGCCATACTTCGCGCGGCCAAACGCGTCGCATCTCGAGCCGGGATGAAAGTAAGCACTCTCGTGCTCAGGGCTCGCAGTGCCAGTTCGGCCTTGCTTGATGAAATGAAGGGAAAGGACCTGGCGGTGATCGGCCATCACCACCATAAGGCGCTCGTCGAGGTCTTGCTCGGAAGCACAGCCAGACACCTTGCAATTCATGCGCCCTGTCACCTTCTGATCGACATTCCACCTCGCGCGCTCTAACTAAAAGCCTTGGAAGGAGCCGTAATCCTGTGTCCTATCCGGCTGCAGGGACGGCATCAGGGCAGCAGTTTTCGTTCCTTTGCGGCTTTTTCAAGATCGTCCCGGAACTG
>Ga0187850_10003061_pt1 | contig 14638 bp, 13 predicted proteins | sample June2016WEW_4_15_FD_132436 | JGI IMG/M metagenome (GOLD analysis project Ga0187850, IMG submission 132436) | Peatland microbial communities from SPRUCE experiment site at the Marcell Experimental Forest, Minnesota, USA - June2016WEW_4_150 | ecosystem: Environmental > Terrestrial > Soil >... | reverse complement strand
CGAGCGCGCCGCGCAACCCTTCGCTGGCGTAGACCAGCGGGTTGACCAGGACGGCGATTTGGAGCGCCGGGAAGGCCTTGAGGTAGCTCCACGGATAGTAGGCGCAGCCGAACATCATCATGGGCGCCAGCACCAGGCTGAACATGAGGCCGATCTGGGTCTGGCCCACGCTGCACCCGAGCGTGAGGCCGCCGGCCGCCGAGAAGAAGGCGACCAGCAAGCACACCGCCGCGAAGACGAACGGCTGGTGGAAACTGAGGTTTACCCCGGAGCCCATCAGCAGCCACCCGGCCGGAATGACCACCAGGCCGGCGACGAGCGCCTGGATCATGCCCGCGATCACCTTTTCCACGGCTAGCCAGCCAATCTCCATGGGCGCCAGCAGGCGGTCTTCGATCTCGCGGGTGAACTGGAACTCGGTGATCAGCGGCATGGCCACCGCCTGGATGCCCGAGAGCACCATGCAAATGGCCATGATGCCCGGCAGGAGCAAAGTCTTGTACTCCGGCCGCATCATGCCGCCGGTGGTCATGATGCGGCCGAAGACAAAGACGAACAGGAGCGGCTGCAAAAGGTTTTGCAGCAGCATGGGAAACAGGTTGCGGCGGGCCACATGCCCGTCGCGCGAGAGCATGGCGAAGAAGGTTTTCCAGTTCAATCGCGCAAACTCCTTCCGGTGTGATGCAGGAACAGGGTTTCGAGACTGGGCTCGGCGATGTGCACGTCGTGGAGTTCGACGCCCGCAGCCTGAGCCGCGTTGACGATGGCGGGGATGAGCGGCCCTCCGCGGTCGGCGTAAACATCGACGCCGGTGTCATCCGTCGAGCCCTTGGCAAGGCCGCACTGCGCCTCTGGCGCCGCAGCCCCGCTCCATTGGAGAGAGGAACGGTGAGAACTTGTTGCCGGAGATCGCACTTCGGTCACGCCGGGCAGTTTCTGCAATTCGGCCACCAACTCGTCGGGCACACGGCTGAATCGCAGGCGCAGCAGGTATCCGCCAGGGATGGACGATTTGAGCTCCTTGGGCGTTCCCTGCGCGATGATACGGCCGTGGTCGATGATGGCGAGCCGGTCGCACAAAGAGTCGGCCTCTTCCATGTAGTGGGTGGTGATCACGATGGTTTTCCCGAGGCGGTTGTAATCGCGGACGATCTCCCACAGCAGCAGGCGCGTCTGCGGATCGAGACCGGCGCTGGGCTCGTCGAGGAAGAGCACTTCGGGATCGTGCATCATGGCGCGGGCGATGGAGAGGCGCTGCATCATGCCGCCGGAAAAGGTCCGCACCATGTGATCGGCGCGGTCGGTCAGCTTGAACTTGTCGAGCAGCTCGCCGGCGCGCCGCTCGCGCTCGCGCGCGCTCAGCCCGAAGTAGGCGCCGTGGAACAGCAGGATCTCGCGGGCGGTGAGGGCGAAATCCAGGTTGGGGCGCTGCGGCACCACGCCGATCAGCCGCTTGGCCTTCACCTGCGCCTTCCAGACGTCGTGCTCGCCAACGAAGACGCGCCCGCTGGTAGGCTTGGCGCGGGTGGTGAGGACGGCGATGGTGGTGGTTTTGCCCGCGCCGTTCGGCCCGAGGATTCCGAACACCTCGCCAGGACGAATCTCCAGCGAAATGCCATCGAGCGCCTTGACCTCGTACTTCTTCTTCTTGTCCTTGGGACCGGTCCGGGCACCGCCCCAGGAGAAGGCGGCCGCCCGCGCCGCCATCGGCGGCGGTGTGTCGTACACTTTGTGAAGCTCTTCAATGCGAATGCCGATTGCCATGCGTCCCTCCGCCGCGTGACCCTGTCAGAGCTGTTCCAGCTCGTGGCGCGCGCGGTCCAAGATGTCGCGGACGCGCTCCGCGCCTGCTCGGGGGACCGCCCGCAGGCTGGCCTTCATGACCGAGGCCAGCGGTCCCCACATCATCATCGCTTCGGGCCCCATGAACTGGCCCCAATCTTCCCAGCGGCCCGCCCGTTCCCAGATGCGGCGGACGCCGTCGGGGTCCTTTTCGAGCTCCCGGCGGCCGGCTTCGGTGAGCTTGTAGACCCGCTTGCCGTTCTGCTGATCGGCCTCGATGAACTCTTCGTCTTCGAGCTGCTGAAGGGTGGGATAGACGCTCCCTGCGCTGGCGCGGTAGAGGCCGCCCGAGCGCTCGGCCATTTCCTTCATCAACTGGTAGCCGTGCTTGGGACCTTCGCCGAGCAGCGACAGGATCGCCAGGCGGATTTCACCGGACTCGAAAAAACGCCCCCGGCGGCCAAAGGCAAAGGCCGCCCATGGCCAGGAGTGGCTTTCGGAGTGCGACCAGGATTCCTTGCTCATGATATATCTTACGATACATCAAAAGGAATATCGGCGCAAGGGGGCGGCTTGCGGCTCGGTAGCCAGCGATACCGCCCGCGGCGCCGTCGCTGGCACAACTGGCCGAGACCCTCAGCGGCCGGCGTCCCCCACGAACTTCACCACCAGCGAGATCCGGCGGTTGCGGGGGTCGTTCGGGTCGGCGGGGTTCAGCAGCTTCTGATGGGCGAAGCCGCGCACCTCAACCGCTTGTTCCGGGCGCACCCCGTAGGCATGTAGCAGGCGGCGCGCGGCGTTGGCGCGGTCCGCGGAGAGCTCCCAGTTGCCATAGCCGCTGGAAGGGTCAACATTGCGAAACGGCCGCGCGTCGGTATGGCCTTCAATCACCACGGCGTTGGGCATCTTGCCGATCTCTCCGGCGAGCACCTCCAGCAGGCGTTCGCCGGCACTGGTGGGGATGGGGCTGCCGGTGACAAAGAACAGGCCCTGCTCGGTCTCCACCAGGTCAATGCGCAGGCCCTCGTTCGAGACGCTGAACTTGATGTTGTCGCGGATCTTGCGGAACTCCGGCATCTGTTCGAGGGCCTGTTCGATGCGCTTCTGGATGTCCTCGACGTTCTCGCGGTGCACCACCACTTCTTCGGCGGAGTTGGCGGAGTTGGCGTTGAGTTTGCTCATGTATCCGCGGGGATCTTTAAAATATCCGCTGACGGAAGCCTTCACCTTCTCGCTGCTGTTCATCAGCCATAGCACGATGAACAGCGCCATCAGCGCGGTGACGAAATCGGCATAGGCCACTTTCCAGGCGCCGCCGCCGTGCTTCCGCTGGTACATGTGGCGAATGCGCACTTCCACCGGCGGCGCCGGCGCGTCAGGCGGGCTGGACTTCCACATGGGCGGTCTCCGGAACGGACGGTTTCGGCGCGGCGGGAATCGGGACGGCCTCCGGGATGCCCGGCTTCGGCACGGCTGGAATCCTGGCGTCGCGCTTGATGGTGATCTCCATTTCGAGGAACGACGGGCGCAGTTCCGCGGGAATCGACCGGCGCGCGTATTCCACCGCCAGGATGGGCGACGATCCGCGGGCGAAAGCCACGATGGCAATGCGCAGCACCTGAAGGAATTGCGTCTCGGTCCCGCTCATGTTTTCCATGCGCGCGGCCACCGGCCCCACCACCCCGTAACACCCAAAGATGCCCAGGAAGGTCCCCACCAGCGCGGCCGCGATCTTCTCGCCGACGGTCTCGGGCGCCCCGCCGATGGCCTCCATGGTGATCACCACGCCCAGCACCGCGGCCACGATGCCCAGCCCGGGCAGGGCATCGGCAACCGTGCTCAAGCCGTTCACCGGCTCGTGCCGGCCCTGCCGCTGAACCTCGATATCGAGGTCCATCAACTGGTCCAGTTCGTGCGGCGTGGTGACGCCGATCACCAGCATGCGCAGGGAATCGCAAACGAAATCGCGCGTGGGCTGGTCCGCGAGGAATTCGGGATAGTTGCGGAAGATCCGGCTAGTGGCCGGATTTTCCACGTCGTTCTCCAGATCGACGATGCCCGCGCGCTGCACGAAGCCGAATACTTCGTACAGCATGCGGAGGTAGCGAAGGAAGGAATGACAGGTATGGACCGGCGGCCGGAAGGCGGCGAAGGCGCCGCGCGCCATCTTGCGCATGACATCCGGTGGGTTGGCCACTACCACGATGCCAATGGCGGCTCCCCCCACGATGAGCAGCTCCGCCGGCTGCATCAGGACATAGGGGTTCCCCCGTTCCAGAAGGAAGCCGCCAAAGACGGCCAAGAGAACCACGGCGATACCGAGAAGGGCGAGCATAAGTGTGGGACCGGCATGGATTAGCTAGATTTCCAGTTTCCTTATCGGCCAGAACCGGAAGAGTCTGAGGCCGCCTACCGCCAGCGGAACAGCTTCAGCGCCAGGGTGAAGCAGACCACCAACCACGCCCCCAGCACGCCCAACTGCGGAGCCACTTGCGCCAAGTTCGCGCCCTGCAACATGTTGGCGCGCAAGGCGTCGATCACCGCGGTCAGCGGAAGCGCCCGGATCATGGGTTGCAGCACGCCCGGAAAGCGCTGTGCCGAGAAGAACACGCCGGAGACGATCCACATCGGCATCATCGCCGTATTCATCAGGCCGGAGGCGGCTTCGATGGTCTTGGCGCGCGAAGCAATCAGCAATCCCAGGGCGCTGAAGGCCAGCGATCCCAAGACACACAGCACCGCCAGATCGGGAATGGAACCGCGCACCGGCACCTGGAATACCCAGGCGCCGAACCCCAGCAGCACCCCCACTTCCACCACCAGCAGCAACAGCCGCGCCAGCACGAACGAAAGCAGGTAGTAATGCCGCGGCATGGGGGTCGCCACCAGGCGCTTCATGAGCTTCTTTCGCCGCGCGTCCACAATCGCGAACCCCATCCCCCAGATGGCGCTGCCCATCAGGTTCATTCCCAGCAGGCCGGGGAGCAGGAAATCGATATAGCGCGAGCCCGGCTCGCGCATCAGCCGGTCGCTGGAAGCCACCGGGTCCGCGCGGCCCGCCGCCCGCTCGATGGCGCGATCGGCCAGCATGCGCGCGGTCCGTCCCTCGGGGTTGGTGTCGTCGTAGCGGTACACCACCGCCCCGCCGGGTCCCGGCGCGGCCAGCAGCGCCACCTTGCCCGTGCGAAGCGCTTCTTCGGCGGCCGGGGCGGATAGCCGCTCGACATCGAGAAGTTTTTCCTGCCGGAGCGACCGGGCCAGTTCCGGCGTCACGGCGGCAACCTTGAGCACGTCCGGGGGACGGTTGCGGAAGGCTAGCCCCAGGCCGGCGGCCAGAAGGACCGGGAAGACAAACACCCAGAAGATGGCCTCGGGCTCGCGCCAGAATTCGCGGAACCGCACCAGGGTCAACTGCACCAGCGGACCGTCCGCCCACGTGGTGTTACTCATCGCGCAGATGCCGTCCCGTCAAAGTGACGAAGACGTCCTCCAGGCTGGCGGAATGGGTGCGCAGCTCGGTGAGCGGGACGCCCTGGCGGCTGAGTTCGTCCAGCAGGGCGGGCACGGCTTGGTGCAGCTCGGTCACCTGCATTCGCACGCTGCCGTTCTCCGCGCGGACCTCGCGTACGCCCTCGATCCGGCGCAGCGCGGAAACATCGAGCGCCTGCACCGCGCCGCCGGCCGAGAACTCCACCAGGTGCTCGGCCCCTATGGACGCGATCAATTCGCGCGGCGTGCCAAGAGCGATCACTTTGCCGTGATCCATGATGGCTACCCGGTCGCACAGCCGTTCCGCTTCGTCCATGTAGTGGGTGGTCATCAGAATGGTGCGGCCTGCCAGCTTGAACTGTTCGATCAAATCCCAAAGCTGGCGCCGGGCCTGGGGATCCAGGCCCGTGGTGGGCTCGTCGAGGAACAGAAAATCGGGATCGCCCACCAGCGCGCAAGCCAGCGCCAGCCGCTGCTTCTGCCCCCCGGAGAGGCCGCCCACCCGGGACTTCCGTTTCTCGTCGAGCTGCACCAGCGCGATCACTTCCGCCACCTCCGGCCCGTGCCGGAAGAAACTGCGGAACAAGCGAACCGTCTCCATCACGGTGAGCTTCTCGGAAAGCTGCGTCTCCTGGAGTTGAATCCCCAGCCGTTGCCGAAGTTCCTTGGCGTGCGCGTTCCAGCGCATGCCGAGCACCTCGACTTCGCCCGAATCGGCGGCAGTGAGACCCTCGCAGATTTCGATGGTGGTGGTCTTGCCGGCGCCATTGGGTCCCAGCAGGCCGAAGCACTCGCCCAGCCGCATCTCGAGATCGACGCCGTCGACGGCGACGACGTCTTTGTAAGCCTTCCGCAGATTGCGAACGCGAAGGGCGGCCCTGAGCGCGATTTCGGACATATGCTTAGTATCGCGTGGATCCGGTGGAGGCGCTGCGGGCCGGGTAATGCTCGTCCGCGGCTGGCGCGCGAAATGATAATATGGCTCTACCGACACGGAAACCTGCTCGGATGGCGCGATCCCACTGACCTGATCGGTAGCCGCAGACTGCTTGCCGGAGAAAGGTAGCACCAGCGGTCCGACGCGACGTTGGAAACGGTAAATACCTGCGGATCCTGCTATATAACCCCGACAATGGCGTGACGCAGAACTTCATGCCTCACCTCTGGATGTTTCTGCTGCAGGCTCTTACGCCGCGCGGCCACGAGGTGGTTCTGATCGACGGCAACTCGCGACCGATGAGCGACGCCGAGCTGGTTCAGTTCGTACTCGACCGGCAGATCGGGCTGGTCGGAATCGGCGCTATGACCCGTATGATCGCCAAAGCGTACCGGGTGGCGGATGCAATCCGCGCGGCCGGCATTCCGGTGGTCATGGGCGGACCGCATGTCACGGAAGTTCCAGAAGAGGCTCTCGGGCGGAGCGGCGGACCGCGTCACGCAGATGCGCTGGCTCTGGGTGAAGCGGATCAGACCTGGCCGCGCATCGTGGAGGATGCGGCGCGGGGCGAACTCAAGGAGGTTTACGCTGCGGTGGACGCGTTCGGGCAGGAGTGCAAGCCGAGCTTGCAGGATTACCCGATCATTCCCTGGGACTCGATCGACTTGCGGCAGTTCAACCGGATTCCGGGCTTTTTTCGTCCTGTGATGCGACGCTTCGGGATCGAGTGGGAGACATTTCATATCATTCCCATTGAATCCGGACGCGGCTGTCCTTATGGATGCGAATTCTGTACGGTCACGGGTTTCTTTGGCGACTCGATTCGGTTCCGGTCCAACCGGAGCATCGTCGAGGAGATGCTCAAGATCAAAGAGCGCGCCCGCACCACTCGCGGCCAGGCCGCCGTATTCTTTGTCGATGATAATTTCGCGATCAACGTCAAGCGGACCAAGGCGCTTTTGCGCGATGTCATTGCGGCCGGAGCCGAACTGTCGTGGGTGGGGCAAATCAGCGCCAACCTGTTGCGGGATGAAGAACTGCTCGATCTGATCGCCGCTTCGGGTGGGAGATGGCTCTTCATCGGGATGGAGTCTCTCGATCCCGCCAATCTGGCCAGCCTCAGCAAGAGCTTCAACAAGCCGGCGGATTACGCCCGCGTGCTCGAGGCTCTGGCCCGGCGCCACGTCTATGCGATCACTTCGTTTATCTTTGGGCTGGATCACGATACTCCCGGAGTGGGCGAGCGCACCCTCGCGGAGATTCGCAAGTGGCCGCCGGGCCTGCCCGTGTTTGGACAGATCACTCCCTTTCCGGCTACTCCTTTGTATACCCGGCTGGAAAAGGAAGGACGGCTGATACGGCCGAAACACTGGCTCGAGTTCGCCCCGTTCCGGATGGCGCACACGCCTTTGAAGATCACGATTCCGGAGGTGCAGGATGAGGTTCGGTACGCCTGGACGAACTCTTATAGCCCTGCTGCGATCGAGAGAGCCCTGGAGTCGATCGCGGACGAGCCGGCTGCGTACAAGATCAGCCACCTGATATCCCGCCTGTTCTTCCGCGGAATCTATTTCCCGCAAAAGGGGGCGTGGGAATGGCTAAAGCTGGCCGTCCGGAACCGGGGCGCGATCTATCGCGTGGTCAAGGACTCATTCACCAAGTGGCACGGCGCCCAGGGGCCTGCGAGCGGTCGAGACTTCAACGGTTCGCGGGAGCCTTCTTTCATCGAGCCTGCGGAGTCAGATAGCGGGGCGGACTGAGAGGGATCGCCCCTCACACCCCCCAGAGGTAGTCTTCACCCGCCGGCGCCAGTGTCTCGCCTTGCTCGCTTGGCTCCGTGGCGACGGACTCGTATACCGGCATCAGCCAATGGCGCCAGGCTTTCAGCCGGCCGCGCGCCGCCTGGGTGTAAAGATGGCGCAGCTCGGCGGTCACCGGCCCGATCTCTCCAGTGCCCACCGGGCGGTGATCCACGCGAACCACGGGACCCACTTCCACCATGGTCCCCGTGAAAAAGACCTCATCGCAGATGTAGAGCTCGCTGCGGTCTACGGGGCGCTCGATCACCTCCAGGTGGAGTTCCTTCCGAGCCAGCTCCGTTACTGCGTCGCGGGTGATCCCTTCCAAAATGTTCTCGCTGGCCGGCGGCGTGATCAGCTTGCCGCGGCGCACCAGGAAGATGTTGCAACTGGCGCCCTCCGCCACGTGGCCGGACTCGGTCAGGAAAATCGCCTCGTCGAAACCGTTGCGCCGCGCCTCGTCGCTGGCCAGCGCGCTGTTCACGTACGATCCGCAGATCTTGCCGCGGCCGGGAATGGCGTTGTCCTCGATGCGCCGCCACGAGACAACGCCCGCATGCAGGCCCTTCGAGCTGTCCAGGTAGGCGCTGGCGGGCACCGCCACGATGGCGAAGGCGTTCTGGTCGTCCATGTGGATGCCGACGCGCTCCGCCGACTTGTAGGCCAGCGGCCTGACGTAAACGTTGCAGCGATACCGGTTGCGCCGCACCAGGTCGGCGGTGATCTCGCTGAGCTCGGCAGCGGAGGGCGGCACCTCGATCCGCAGGATGCCGCAGTTCTGTTTCCAGCGCTGATAATGCTCCCGCGGACGCACCAGGAACAGCTCATTGGCCTCATCGTTCCAATACCCGCGGATACCCTCGAAGACGCCCGTCCCATAGTGCAGCGCGTGCGTCAGGATGCTCACCCGCGCCTCGCACAGCGCCGTCAGGCGGTTCCCGAAGAACACGATGGTCTCGGGGTTCAACTCACCGGTCATGGAGAGACTCCCTTCCGGACCTCTTCCCGGCCTTTCGCCAGCGCAGCCAGGTCCAGCTCGAACCATCGCTGGCTTTTCACTTTTCTCCGCAGCGCGCCGGTCACGCGCTCCTCGTCCAACAGGGCCGTGGTTTCCAGCAGCGCCCCCAGCATCACGATGTTGGCGACTTTGGAATCTCCAAGCTGGTCGGCCAGTTGCGTGAACGGCATCGCCACCATGCGAATGTCCGGCCGCGCGCAGTCCTCCGGCAGTTGGGCCGAGTTGTACAGGACCGTCCCGCCCGGTTCCATGGCGGGCAGAAACTTGCGCAGCGACGGCTCGTTCAGCGCCAGCAGCACGTTGGGCCGCGAAACCAGCGGCGAATCGATGGCCTCGCTCGACAGCCGCACGTGGCAGTTGGAGGTGCCCGAGCGCATCTCCGGCCCGTAGGAAGGCAGCCACGAGACCTCGTAGCCGGCTTCCAGCCCGGCCTCCGCCAGCACCTCTCCCAGCATCAGGACGCCCTGGCCGCCGAAGCCCGCGACCTTGATCCGCAGATCGAGCGCCCGCGCGGGGCGGGCCGGCGCGTGCCCCGAGGGCGCCGCCGCGCCATCGCCATTCACCAGTCCCAGAATCCGCGGAATGTCTTCCAGGGCCGGCGGCGGCGCGGGCGCGGGCCGGGTGGGCGCCTCCTTGGTGCGGTCGCGGAAGTTGGCCACGCGGAACGTCTTGGCCATCTCCTGTTCCACGAAGCGCTGCGCCTCCACCGGCTGGAGCTTCCAGATAGTGGGGCAGGGAGAAAGCACTTCCACCAGCGAGAATCCCAGGCCCTTCACCTGGTTCTCGACCGCCCGGCGCAGCACGCGCGCCGCCTGCATGATCTGCTTGTTGTTGCCCAGCGCCACACGCTCGAGGAAGACCGGCGCCTCCAGCGACGCCAGCATTTCGCAAATGTGAATGGGGAAGCCTTCGGTCCATTGGTTGCGGCCGAACGGCGAGGTGGTGGTCTTCTTGCCGAGCGGCGTAGTGGGGGCCATCTGCCCGCCGGTCATGCCGTAGATGCCGTTGTTGACGAAGATCACGGTAATGGGTTCGCCGCGGTTGGCGGAGTGGACGATCTCGGCCGTCCCGATGGCCGCCAGGTCGCCATCTCCCTGGTAGGCGATGACAATGCTCTCCGGCCGGCTGCGCTTGACCGCCGTGGCCACCGCCGGCGCGCGCCCGTGGGCCACCTGGATGTTGCCGGTGTCGAAATAGTAGTAGACAAACACGGAACAGCCCACCGGGCTGATCAGCACGGTGCGGTCCTGCACGCCCAGCTCGTCGATGGCCTGCGCCAGCAGCTTATGGATGATGCCATGCCCGCAACCGGGGCAATAGTGCGTCTGGTGCTGGAGGTCCCCCTTGCGCTCGTAGAGATCGTAGAAGCTCTTGGCCTTCTCGTGGATGGCGGTGTAGTTAGCCATGGATCAGCACCTCCTCCATGGGGGCGCAGGCCGCAAACTTGGCCTGAACAAACGCCAGCACTTCCTCGGCCGTGGGAACATTGCCGCCCACGCGGCTGTAGAATTCCACCGGCGAACGGCCCTCCAGCGCCAGGCGCACGTCGTCCACCAGTTTCCCGGTGCTGAGCTCCACCACCACGAACGCCTTGGCCCGGCGGCTCAGTTCCCGCACCTGGACCACGGGGAAAGGATACAAAGTGATGGGACGCAGCAGCCCCACGGCCATGCCGCGGGCGCGGGCCATTTCCACCACCGCCTTCAGAACCCGGCCCATGATGCCGTAGCCCACCAGGACGATCTCGGCGTCATCCGTGCGCCAGCATTCGACGCGCACCACCTCGCGCTCGGCGCGCTTGTACTTGGCCTCCAGCTTGCGGACGTGGCGTTCCATCAGATCCGGCTCCAGGTAAATGGAGCAGATCAGGTTGCGCCGCGTTTCCGCGGTGCCCAGCACGGCCCATTCCGGCGCCGGGCGCACGAAGGCGCGCGAGGCGAACTCCACCGGCTCCATCATCTGCCCGATGTATCCGTCCGCCAGCACCACCACCGGGTTCCGGTACTCGTCGGCGAGATCGAAGGCCAAGGTGGTCAGGTCGGCCATCTCCTGCGCGGAATCCGGCGCCAGCACCAGGGTGCGGTAGTTGCCGTGCCCGCCGCCCTTGACGACCTGGTTGTAGTCGCCCTGCTCGGGCGCGATGTTTCCCAGCCCCGGACCGGCGCGCATGATGTCCGCCACCACGCAGGGCAACTCCGATCCGGCGATGTAGCTGAGGCCCTCCTGCATCAGGCTGATGCCCGGCCCGCTGGACGCGGTCATGGACCGCACACCGGCCGATGCCGCGCCGTAGAGCATGTTGATGGCCGCCACTTCGCTCTCGGCCTGCACGAAAACTCCGCCGGCCTGTGGCAGATAGAGCGCCGCCGCCTCGGCAATTTCGCTCGCCGGCGTGATGGGATACCCGTAGTAGGCCCGGCAACCCGCCAGCACCGCGGCCTTCACAATGGCCTCATTGCCCTTGGTCAGTTGTTTCCGCATGGCTTCTCTCCTTGCGGCCTCAGGCAGCCGCCGGCTGGAGGGCCAGCCTCAGGACCATGATTCCGCCCGGCTCGGGGCAGACAAAGAAACAGATGCCGCAGCCCGTGCAGCCTGCCCCCAAGTATTCGGCCGGATGGTAACCGTAACGGTTCAGCCGGTCCGCCAGAAAAAGGACCTTCGGCGGGCAAGCCTCCACGCAAAGGCCGCACCCCTTGCACTCTTCCGAATTCATCTCGACCGTTCCCCGGTCGGGCTTTCCGTCGGTCGTCATGTCCTCTGCCTCCTGCGCCGGGCGAGGGGGCACCCTTTGGGTCCCTCGCCCCTACGCCACCAGCGCGCTGCGCGCCTCCAGATAATGCGATCGCACCGCGAACTCGTGGAGCTCGTCGCGAAACTTGGGGTCGGCGATGGCGATCAGCGCTTCCGCGCGCTGGCGCACCGTCTTGCCCCGCAAATACGCAACGCCGTGCTCGGTGGCCACGTAATGCACGTCGGAGCGGGTGGTCACCACGCCCGCCCCGGGATCGAGCACCGGCGCGATGCGGGAGACCGTGCCGCCCTTCGCCGTCGAGGGCAGGGCGATCACGGCTTTGCCCCCGCGCGAGCGCCCCGCGCCCCGCATGAAATCCAGTTGCCCGCCAAACCCGCTGTAAGGCTCGGTGCCGATGGTGTCGGAGCAAACCTGTCCGGTGAGATCCACCTGAATCGCGGAATTGATGGCGATCATGTTGTCGTTCTGCGCAATCACGAAGGGATCGTTGGTGTAAGCGGTGGTGTGAAACTCGAACAGGGGATTCTCATGGATGAAGTTGCACAGCTTGCGGGACCCGAGCACGAAGCCCACTACAATCTTGCCCCGATGGATCGTCTTTTTCGCTCCCGTAAGCACGCCGGCCTCGATCAACGGTAGAATGCCATCGGAACACATTTCGCTGTGGATGCCAAGGTCGCGCCGATCACCCAGGCAGGCCAGGACCGCGTCGGGGATCCCCCCGATGCCCACTTGTAACGTCACGCCGTCCGGAATCAGCGTGGTCACGTTCCGCGCGATGCGCTGCTGTGTGGGAGTAAAAGGAGCCGGCTGGAGTTCCAGCAGGGGCCGGGAAGTGGGGACGATGGCGGAGACTTTGCTTACGTGGAGCAACGTGTCGCCCCGCGAGCGCGGCATCTGGTCGTTCACCTCCGCGACGACGTATTTCGCGCAGGACGCTGCCGTCAGCGTGCATTCGATGGTGGTGCCCAGGCTCAGGAAGCCATCTGCATCCGGCGGCGAGGTCTGAATGAACGCCACATCCAGGGGCAGTTCCCCCGAGCAAAAGAGGTACTCGATGTCGCTCAGCGAGATAGGCGTGTAGTCGGCGCGTCCCGCGGCCACGGCTTCGCGCACGTTCTCCCCCAGGAATAGCCCGTTGTGCCGGAAATGACCGGCATACTCCGGCCGTGTGTACGCAGCGTCGCCCAGGGTCTTCATGTGGATAATTTCCACATTTCGGAGCATTGCAGAGCGCTTCAGCAACGCCTCGATCAGAGGCTCCGGGGTGCCGCACCCGGACTGGATCCAAACGCGGCCGCCCGACTGGACCCGCTCCACGGCGCGTTCCGCAGTGGCGACCTTTTGCTGGTACTCCGAAATCCGAGAGTAACTTAGGGACGGACCAGGCATAGCCCCACCTCAAGATGGTGCTCTTTCCTCCCCTAGCTATTATAGATCCAGACCAGTGGCTCTTCAACGGTTTTTGTGAAAGTAATCGTCGACTTGGCCGAAAAGAAAAATATGAACTCAAGAAACGTATTGCAGATCATCACCGGTCTGTTTCTGGGGATGTCGTTGCTCCCCAGCGCACAAGCCATAACCGGCTGCGGCAACAACTACTTGTCCGGCTCTTACGGGATGCAGTTTTCCGGAACCATCACACCGAGTCTGAGCGGTGGTGTGGGCGGCACCATGGCGCCCGTGGTCTCGCTGGGCAGTGTGGCGGCGGAGAACCCTGGGAGTGCACCGCCCGTCGCGGGCTTCGCCCGGTTCGTTCTGGACGGGGCTGGGAACCTGTTCGGGAACTCGGCCGCAACCCTGAACGGCACATGGGCCGAAGGTCCCATCACCGGCGTTTACACCGTCAACGGGGATTGCAGCACTTCGTTTACGCTTACCGATGCGGGCGGCGGGATTCAGAACTTTAGCGGCGTGCTTGTGAACCAGGGCGACTCCGCGGTTCTGCTTCAGACCGACCCTGGCACGGGTATTTCGGCGACGTTGCGGAGATCCCGGAACTCGTGCCAGACCTCGGATCTCATCGGCAGCCTCGGCTTCCAAAGCGCGGGCACGCTGCTGGGAACGGCCCCCGCCGCGTACAGTTCAGTTGGTATGTTCAATCTGGATGGGCAGGGGGACGTGACCGCCATCGAGACCCGATTCATCAATGGATCGGACGCGCAGGTAACATCCAGCGGGACCATCACGGTCAACCTGGATTGCACTGTTACGATGATGCTTTCTCCACTCAGCGGGTCCGCCGATCAGGTGAATCTCCGCGGAGTGATTGTGAACAACGAACGGGAAATGCTCCTCGTCCGGACCGATGCGGGCACCGTTGTTTCAGCCAGCGCCATAGTTCAGTAGTCCGGAACTGGCACGCCTCCTCGAGCGGGCACGGACCGTCGTGCCCGCTCAGTCTTGTACCTGGCCCCCGCATTTCTCACACCGCAGTCCCCAGGTTTTCGCGACCCGCTGACTCTTCAGTTGCCTGCCGTCTCCAGCACCAGCACGGAAGCGATCTGGCCCGGCGCTTTCTCCGGCAGCGACACCGTCACGCGGCCGGCCTGCTGGCTCAGTTTCAGCGCCGTGTGCGCGGCGTCGGCCAGCAAGTACGCCTTCGTGACTTTGCCCTTCACCTTCGACAGTTCAAATGAGCCGTTCGGCCACTTGAACAGGTGGATGTAGAGCCTGCCCGGCTTGGTGGTGCAGCGCCAGTCGGTGGCCACGGTGAAAGCCGGCCGGCCGGACTTGTCCTGCCTGGTCGGATCGGGGGCGCCAAGCTCCTCGCCGAAAGGCGTCGGGCCGGCGCCGTAGATGGCTTCGCCGTTCACCTTCAGCCAGCGGCCCACCGCGCGCAGGTTGTCCTGGCTGGCCTG
>Ga0187850_10003050_pt1 | contig 14681 bp, 14 predicted proteins | sample June2016WEW_4_15_FD_132436 | JGI IMG/M metagenome (GOLD analysis project Ga0187850, IMG submission 132436) | Peatland microbial communities from SPRUCE experiment site at the Marcell Experimental Forest, Minnesota, USA - June2016WEW_4_150 | ecosystem: Environmental > Terrestrial > Soil >... | reverse complement strand
TCGGTGGGGGTCGTCTTGTTTGCCATTTTTGCGGTGCGCCTGTGGTGGACTACCATCAGCAAGGTTTGGCGCCGAGGACCGGGAACCGTGGGGTTTGCCGGCGCCCTGGCGGCCTTCTTTGTGAATAGCCTCAGCTCAAACGTGATGGCAGATCGCTGGATCACCTCCAGTGTTGTCTTTGTCTGGCTGCTGGGCCTCTTCCTCCTGCACACTAGGGACCATGGAAGCACAACCGGCGTCTCGGGAAGAATTTTGCATTCAAAGAAATTACTCTTTAGGGCAACAAGATTGTTAAGATCATGCCATTGCCGCTGTTTGCTTAGTGGCAGCGGGCCGCAAATACCGCAAATTAAACGGTGAGAAGCTTCGGAGGCGGCCCGAGTGAAGATAAACCGAGCGGAGCCATGAGCTTCATTCGGGAAGAGAGGTATACATATATGGGAGGCCATCGAAAAACTTGCAAGGCGGTTTAAGACTCCGGGATGCGAAAGTCGCGTGGGTATTGCCGGCCCTGGGATATGGAGGGGGTCTGCTCTATCTCCAATCACTGTTGGAATCTCTGGCGGCGCGCTGCGGGTCATTTCGAGTGTTTACGGCAGAATTCGCGGGCGCAGAAAAAGGTCTCGGGTTCGAGATTGAGCTCCGAGGGAAAATCAAACGAATCTATTATAGTAAAAGACAAGGCGACCACTGTAATGATAATTATGCACGCGAGGTGAGAGTCATAACACCGGCAGTAATTCCCGCTCTTTTGAAGTACTGCCCCGATATTATGGTCGTTACCGAATTCAGCCTCTGGTCTTTTTATGCAATGCTGGCCCGTTATCTGATGCCGGGGATACGGGTGTTGCTGTTGGTGGAAACCAAACCAAGGTTTGACCAAAGCAATTTGATCTGGCTTCTACGTAACGCCATTCGCATCTTCATAGTCAAGAGAGCCGACATGTTTCTCACCAACAACCGAGATGGCGGAAATTATCTGATATCTGATTTGCATGCTTCGGTGAACAAGGTCATCGTAAGACCTTTCCTCGTCTCGGATATGGCCTCCATATCCGGGGAATCTAGAGAAAATCTCTATGCCTATAGAGGGTCGCGAGGCACTGAACTTCCGGTCCGCTTTCTTTACGTGGGGCGCCTGTTCAAGTTAAAAGGCCTGCAGTATGCTCTTGAGGCCCTGGCATCACTTATCCCTAGTCATCTTGGGAGTTTTGTCTTTGATATTGTGGGAGATGGGCCTTTTCGGGAAAGCCTGGAACTGCAATCTCAAGAGCTTGGTTTGTCAGGGCATGTCATTTTCCAGGGGCGGCAGCCGTATGCGACCCTTTGGGAGTGGTACAAGCGGGCTGACGTCTTCCTTTTTCCAACCCTCGCCGACTACCGGGCCCTGGCGCCGTTCGAAGCTCTATCCATGGGGCTGCCCTTAGTATCCTCGATTCACGACGGCGGCGTCAACGAAACCGTCGATGCAGGACGCAACGGGTTCTCCTGCGATCCGAGGGATACCGCGAACTTGGCCAAGATTCTGGCTCGCTTCCTCGATTCGCCCGCACTTATCGCTGAGTTCGGCAAAAGGTCGCTGGAGATGGCCTCGGCGTACACTTTAGAGCGCGGTGCGGAATCTTTAGCTTATGCATGCCAGAGGACCCTGGATTTTAAGTCCGAACGCAATTTATAGTTGTTAAACCTTTATTTAAGTTATTCCTATCATAGCTGGAATGTTGATTATTTTTTGTCTAGGTTCATAAAAATGGAAAATAAATCTATTACGGAACCCAATTATCGCAAAAGAGTCCTGATATCCGCCTATTCCTGCCAACCCGGCAGGGCTTCGGAACCCGGCACAGGCTGGAACTGGGCGAAGCAAGCCGCTCGATTCAATGAAGTCTGGGTCTTGACCCGAGCTGACAAGACCTTGACCCGAGCTGACCAGGTCTTGACCCGAGATAAGAATCGAGAGGTGATCGAAGCCGAGATGCTGCGCCATCCGGACGGGGCGCTGCATTTCAGTTATGTTGATTTGCCTTGGGCTGCATCTTGGCAAAGAAGCGGAAAAGGTGTTTATTTTTACTATTATCTTTGGCAGATTGCGGCTTATAAACGCGCCAAAGAGCTCCACAAAGAAATTGGATTTGATGTAATCCACCACCTAACCTTCGGAAATGTTTGGCTGCCCACTTTTCTTTGGAAGCTACCGGTTCCTTTTATTTGGGGTCCTCTTGGGGGTTACGAGAGTCCTCCGCGATCGTTTTGGAAACTGTTCGCCTTCAAATGGAAACTTTTTGAAACATTGAGATATCTGATCAAAATATGGTCCCGTTATCTAGACCCTATAACCAGACTGGCCGGCAAGAAAGCCTCTTATATAATCGGGCGCACCTCATTGACTTCATCCTTGATGTCCCATGATTTTCCCAATAAAGTCATAACTATGATGGAAACCGGTATTGATATAAGCGAGTTAGAGAATAGTATTGGAAAGCAAGAAATTTCGAAAAAGCATAATGACATTATTATTCTCATGGTAGGGAGGCTGATTCATGTGAAAGGATTTTCTTTAGGTATTGAAGCATTTCAGAAAATGGCTGCAATTAATCGAAGGGCAAAACTGCATATTATCGGTTCAGGTCCTGAGGCAAAAAGTTTGCAATGTCTTGCTTCTTCTACAGGGGCTGCTGAAAAAGTAATCTTTCATGGTCTATTACCACATCGAGAGGTTTTAACCCATTTTAAGCGAGCGGATATTTTTCTTTATCCGAGTCTAAAGGACGCAGGCGCTTGGGTCATCTTTGAAGCCATGATAGCCGGATTGCCGGTTGTTTGTTTTGATTATGCCGGCCCTGGAGAGATCATTACAGAATCGTCCGGAATTAAAATACCTGCAAAGAATCCGACGCAAGCAATCAAAGAGTTTGCCGCGGCACTTATCCGTTTAGCGGAGGATAAAGAATTAAGACAATCTCTGGGTCAGGGGGCGAGAGAAAGATTGGGGGATTTTACCTGGGAAAAAAAAGGAGATTTTATCAATGAGCTCTATACAAAGGCAATCAGTTCCTGAGCCTACTTGAATTAATGTTGCGTAATTGGGGGTAAAAATACGGACCCGATCGCGGCCATTAAGAAAGGGGGTAAGAGGCTGCGGTATAGATAGTCTAATACCCTCATCAGGGCATGGGAATCGTCAGCTATAGGCGAATTAATGAAGGTGCTCTTGATTCACAATAAATACGGTATCATCAGCGGGGAGGAGCTGATGATAAAGCGTACTGTTGCCCTTTTGCGCCAGCGCGGCCATCGGGTGGACTGTCTGCTGGAAGATACCGTGCCTTCCAACGCCGGCTTACTGGCCAAGGAAAGAGCCTTTGTCAGCGGAATATACAGCCTGAAGGGCGTTCGGAAGGTCAATCATTGGGTCCGGACTTTCCGGCCAGACATCGTTCAAGTGCAAAACCTTTACCCGTCGCTATCGCCATGGGTCCTGCCGGCGATTAGGCAGGAAGGAATCCCTGTGGTTATGTGCTGCGCCAATTCCCGCCTCGTTTGCCCCAACGGCTTATTGCTGAGCCACGGGCAGGTTTGCGAGCGCTGCATAGGGGGGCGGGAATACTGGTGCATACTCCGAAACTGTGAGGATAGCCTGTCTAAGAGTGTCGGCTATGCGCTCCGCAACTTCGCGGCCCGCAAGCGGAGACTCTATCATGACAATGTCACTCTGTATTACGCCCTGACAGTGTTTCAAAAAAGAAAACTGGTGGAGGGGGGATTTCCGGCAGAGCGCCTTGAGGTGATCCCTAACATGGTTGAGACTTCAAAATCTCTGGGGAAAGTGCCGCTGGGTAACTACGTAGCCTTTGCCGGGCGGGGGAGTCCCGAAAAAGGAGTTACGACACTTTTGCAGGCCGCGAGGGATTGCCCGCAGATACCCTTCCAGCTTGCAGGTGACTTCTGGCGCATGCCTGGAGTGGAAAAGGGAAAGCCTGCCAACGTCGAGCTTCTGGGGCATTTGCAGGGACCTCGTCTTGACGATTTTTTTAAAAATTGCCGTTTCTTAGTATTCCCCAGCATCTGTTATGAAAGTTTTGGCCTGGTTGTTATCGAGGCGATGCTCCATGGCAAGCCGGTGGTATGCTCCAGGCTCGGCGGCTTGCCGGAAATTGTGGATGACGGAGTTAATGGGTTGCTCTTTGAGCCTGGCGATGCGGTGGACCTTGCTGCCAGGATCAAGTGGCTCTGGAGTCGGCCGGACCTCTGCGTTGAGATGGGAAAGGCAGGCCGAGAGAAGGTGCTTCGGGAGTACTCGCCGCCCCGTTATTACGAACGGCTTATGCAGGTTTACCGCCGAGCCTTGGAATTGCATGGAACCCACAGCGCCCGCACTTGATACCGAGTACATTATGGGCATCCCGGTTTCGCACCTGGCAAGAGATGCCTGCCTCGAAAAAATCATGAGATGGATTCATGATGGAAGGTCAGGGCACACTCTCGTTTGTGCCAATCCGCATTCCCTTGAGGTGGCCCGCCGGGACCGGCTGTTCCGGGAAGCCCTGATGACCGCCGACCTCGTTATACCAGATGGAGTTGGCGTCGTCCTGGCCTCCCGAGTTCTCGGTGGGCGCATTCGGGAAAGAGTGGCGGGCACCGAAATCCTTCTGGGCCTGAATCAAGCGCTGAACCGGGAAGGAGGGCGAAGCGTGTTCTTCCTCGGCTCTACGGAAGAAACTCTGGCCAAAATCCAGCAAAGGTTTATCGTGGATTTCCCTAAGGTTCGGGTAACGGGAACCTATTCGCCTTCCTTCCGTACAGAGTTCAGGGAGGAGGATAACAAGGGAATGCTCGAAGCGGTGAATGAGGCCAGGCCTGATGTCTTGTGGGTGGGTATGACGGCGCCAAAGCAGGAAAAATGGATATATCAAAACCGGGACACGCTCAGAGTGCCATTTATTGGTGCAATCGGAGCCGCATTTGACTTTTATGCCGGAACGAAGAAGAGATCATCGGTATTCTGGCAGAGGTTAGGGCTCGAATGGCTGCCAAGATTTTTAAGGGAACCCAAAAGGCTCTGGGAGAGGAATCTGAAATCTTCTCCCCTATTCCTGTATTGGATTATTCGGGAGAGGATGAGAAAATAAGCTGCGCCCATCTAGTTGATATTTTGATCCGCCTTTAGCCAAGGGGCTTATCACTCCATCAATTTAGTAATATTCAATGGCCCCCATACTTGGCGTCGACCGAAACTTGTTGCCAAAATAATCCGTAGATAATCCAACATTAGTTCCGGCCTTGATACAAGGCGAACCAGTATTGAGTCGAAAATCTCCATTAGCAGCATCAAGAAATTGAGGATTAGAAGTAATTGAATGAGAATCAATTTTTGTTAGGGTTTTCCACTGGAACCATGTTTTATCATGATATTCATAATTAAATAGACTACCGGTTGCAGGATAATAGCAATTAAGATCAAATATATTGTGCAGAACACCAGCATTAGCGGTTGTATGAGCAAGCACAGGGTTCATAGATATATTATTTTTTAAGATAAAATAATCACCAAGGGTAATGCAGTAATTGACATTACAATGATATACAGTATTATTATAAACAGTAGTTGGGTTTAAACTGGTTTGTACCCTATTTAATGTAATCCCGCCAGACTGACCGCCTGGATTAGCATAAACTTTTTTAGCAACATACGCTTTACGATTTGAGTCAGGAGTTCCACTTGTAGCTCTGACATATAATATTTCCCCATCCCAATACCAACTGCCTGCATTAGCATTAACCATAATAATAGAAGATCTTTCTATCAACGACGTTCCATCTTCCGTTACATCCAGAATTTTGGTTGAAACCGAGGTTTTTCTTGTATTTCTATCACCTGTAGCACTCCAAGAAGGCAATGCTTGCATAGTTAATCCAGCGTTAACAACTATATTACCATAAATTTGCGTATTACAATGACCAACATCGCAACCTCCCCATATTATGCCACCACCTGTAACATCATGGACGTAATTGTATCTGATAATATTTCCTGTTCCACGATAGGCAGAATCAAACCAAATTGTAATTCCCCCACCTAAATGACAAAGGCCGCTTACCTCATTATATTCTATCGTACTGTCCTTGATATTTTGAATCGATATACCATCACGATCTCCGCCGCCGGCCCAATCCCAACTGACAGTTCCTCTCATTTTATTACTGTTAAGGAAACTATTACGTCGAATCGTTACATTCTCACAGGCCCCACGATTTTGAGCCACCAAATAAATGTTATTTAGACAATAATTAAAAGTGCAACCGGTAATGGTAATATATTCTAACTTTCTATATGCTTGACTCACTAAATATAATGCATCAGCACAAATATCCTTAAAATCACATCGTTGGATTGTTAAATGATGCACTCTGGCATTATCAATATTGGCAGTTGCATTAATGTTGGAGCCTATTAACGTTAAATCTTGTATGGTTATATAAGAAGCCCCTTTATATAAGCCAATATTAACACTATCTCCACCAGCGGCAAAAACATAACGCAAATCATGATCGCCAGGAACTCCAGACGTTGGCTTATAATATATAGTCGATCCATTAAAATACCAGTTCCCGTCAGTCAAATTTGCGTCTGTTGCATGGTCAATTGCCTTTAGATCTTCCAAAAGAAGAGTGCAAGATACAGATGCCTGAGTGTATACCCCGCTGGCAGTATTAGTCCAGGCACTGTTTGCTACTGTTGCACAGCACAATTTGGGCTTAGCTCCGCGTCCCCAAGCGCCGATGGTAATTACATTTACAGCCGAGCCATTCCAGTAATTAACAAATCGAGTTGTATATAAATTTTTGGTGCCGCGTTTATATAGCAACTGGTCTCCTGCCGCTAATGAGGCTGGGAACATACCAGTTTTCCACGGCCCCCTTGACCCTCCTTCGAAAGTCGGCGCCTTCCCATCCCAGCTATTGTTACCGTTATCCGCATCTGCATAATAATTGGTGGAAAACGCTACTTTTGCAAAGCAGATAACAAGGAAGATCGATAAAATAAAACCCTTGCCGAATTTAATTCTCATCATGCCACCTCCACCAGCACCAATTGAGGCTCAAAATCAACCTGAGTAGCGTTTTTGGCAAGGCACACAATCTGCAGTTCCCACTACAGGATGAGGCAATCTGGGTCAAGGCTCCCCCAGTGGCGGCGGCATAAACAAATCCGACATGTGCGCCCCTTGATCAGGCGATGTTCATTTCCTGTTCTCGGCGAATAAAGGTTCTTTGTTGGCCGGCGTTTAACCGGCTCCTGCTAAGACCATACCTGGCATAGTGGCAGAAGCATACGCATCCAGTCCTCTTATGCTTGCCATAGCGTGAACAAAAAAGCAAGGGGGAACCACTACTGGCCATTCAAAAGCGACTGTCTTGGATGTCAAAAAGAAAAACCACCAAAGACGACGGGGGGCGACGCCGGGAACCCTTTTAAGGATCTCCACCTTTTCGTGCCCTATAAGGTCTGCTCCCCCATAACTGACCTGTAAAAATCCACAATTTTTTGGACACCTCTGAATCTTGAATCAAGCGGCCAAGCTTAAAATTGTTCATAACGCACCAGAGTCGGGATTTTGAAGCTATGAAATCTATAATCCAGAACTTGGGATGGGAAGGCTTCAGAAAAAATTGCGGCAATGTTAGCGAAATGAATTTTAATTATTTGCTTTCGCACAAAACTTAATTTAAAGTGACTTAAATATCATGAAGATCCAAAGAGGTAGATTGCAGGTACCGTCTATTCCAAGGCAGGACAATGATTAATCTTTTTGGATTTAAAATTTCCAAATGGTCGCTGCTGCTGTTGTTGGGTGATATTGCTGCCTTTTGCCTGGCTATGCCCCTGGGCATAATCGTTATGACCGTGGAGCGTGTGAACCCCTGGTTCTCTTTGGACCAATACAGGATTCCGCTGATAATGGTGGGATTGACCTACATTCTGGTCCTATACATCGCCAATCTTTATGATCACAACCTTGACTTCCGCCGCCGAGAAAATATTATTAGGATTATTTTGGCCTGCCTGATTGGGACCCTGGTGGCGTTGCTCCTGTTTTGTATTTTTCCATGGCGGATCATCCCTCGGTTCTTTGTCAAGTGGCAGGCAGTGGCCTTTGTTTTCCTGACCGTTTTATGGCGATATGCTTTCTCAGCCTTTGCTTTGCCTCTAAGGCTTCAAAGGCAGACCTTGATTGTAGGCGCAGGACGTGCAGGACGTTGGATTGCGGAGGCCATCAAAAGGCGGCCTAATTGTGGTTTGGCGATAAAAGGATTCGTGGATGACGATGTGCAAAAAATTGGCACCACCATCGATGGTTTAAAAGTCCTGGGTCAATCGCATATGCTCGAAGAATTGGTGAGACAGGAGAAAATAGGTTTGGTAGTGGTGGCCATTACCCATTCAAAATCCTCTAAACTTCTGATAATCCTAAATCGAATTTTATTAAATGACTGCCAGGTCCTGGATATCCCCACCCTATATGAATTTCTGGCGGGGGAAATTCCTATCGACCACATTGAGGATACGTGGACTTTTTTAAAACTACTTGATCATCGGAATTTCTATTACCTAAGGGTAAAGAGGTTCTCGGAATTGATATTGGTATGCCTGGGTTTAATTATAACCTGGCCCATTTTCCTCTTAATTGCCTTGGCTATCAAACTTGACAGCCATGGACCGATTATTTTCAAGCAAATGCGATTGGGTCTTAACAATAAGCCTTTTCAAATTTTAAAGTTTAGAACTATGATTGTGGATATAGATGAAGACTTTCCCAAATGGACTTCCAGCAATGACGTCCGCATAACTAAAGTTGGCCGTCTTTTAAGGAAGATGCATTTAGATGAACTGCCCCAGCTAATCAACATCTTAAAAGGAGAAATGAGCCTGATCGGGCCCCGAGCGGAATGGGAAGTTTTTGCCCAAAAATCCCGAGAGGAGGTGGCGGAATGGCGGCCAGGACGCCGAGCCATCGACCCCCCAGACTTGAAGGTATTTATCGGACCACGGGAGCGAATACGATATTATAGTTACCGTTTCTTAGTTAAGCCCGGAGTAACGGGGTGGGCGCAGGTGATGTTTCCCCATGCCGGGTCCTCCATGGCAGAAATGAAAGAGAAACTTCAATTTGACCTCTATTACATAAAAAATATGGGCTTGCTTTTGGATCTGGCCATCTTGATGAAAACCATCCGCATCGTGCTCTTCGGCCACGGAAAATAAACTTAACCTGGATTATCTTTATCTCAGACTTTTTTGGGCCCACATCGCTAACTATTGATTAACTCGTGGAGTCGCAGTAGCTTATCAAGACATAGCGGGGTAAATGGCGATAATGATACTCGCATCACCCGGATGAGTAAGCTCCTCAGAATGATCCGGCTGGATGAATTGCCACAATTAATTAACATTATCCGGGTTAATGGGGTGTTCGGTTTCCGGCAAAAAAATTTTAATGAATGAGGATGCAGATAATGGGGCTGGTGAAGAAGGCCCTGATTACCGGGATCACCGGGCAGGACGGCAGTTACCTGGCCGAGTTGCTGCTGGCCAAAGGTTATGAAGTGCACGGACTGGTCCGCCGATCAAGCAGCTTCAATACCCGGCGCATCGATCATCTCTATGTGGATCCCCATGAGCCCGGGGCCCGGTTTTTTTTGCACTATGGGGACTTGAGCGACTCGGGGCAACTGAGCCATTTGATTTACAATATTCAGCCCGAAGAGGTTTACCACCTGGCCGCCCAAAGCCATGTGCGGGTGAGCTTCGATATGCCCGAGTTTACCGGAGATGTAAACGGTCTGGGGGTGACCCGGTTGCTGGAAACCATCCGCCGCAGCGGCATTGTCACCAGGTTCTATCAGGCTTCGTCCAGCGAACTCTACGGTTCTACCCCGCCGCCGCAGAATGAGGAGAGCCCTATGTATCCTCGGAGCCCTTATGCGGTGGCCAAGCTCTATGGTTACTGGACGGTGCGGAATTATCGGGAGGCCTACGGTCTGTTCGCCGTGAACGGGATCCTCTTCAATCATGAATCCCCCCGCCGGGGAGAGACTTTTGTGACCCGGAAAATTACCCGGGCGGTGGCCCGCATCAAACTTGGACTGCAAAAGAAGCTTTATCTGGGGAATCTGGAGGCCAGGCGGGACTGGGGCTATGCTCCCGATTACGTGGAAGCCATGTGGCTCATGTTGCAACAGGAGACTCCGCAGGACCTGGTGATCGCCACTGGGGAAGCCCATTCCGTCCGGGAATTTCTGGAGGAAGCCTTTGCTTATGTGGGCCTGGATTGGCAGGACTATGTGGATATTGACCCCCGCTATTTCCGTCCCACGGAGGTGGATTTCCTGCTGGGCGATGCCAGCAAGGCCCGGAAGGCCTTGGGATGGCAACCCCGGGTCAGCTTTGGGGAACTGGTGCGCCTGATGGTGGATGCCGACCTGCAGGCCCTCTATGATCTGCGCCAGTGCCAGGACGTGATCCAGAAATTGTCTAAAGACTGCAAATAGGCCCTACAGCAACGCCGCTGTGATCCCCTTCTTCGCCCAGAGGCAGGAGGGAGTATCCAAGGCATCACGACCTCCGGTAGGGAAGTTCTCTGAGTAGAACTTCCCTTTGCCCGGATAGGTTCAATTTCAGATAACATCGTGCCGAGCTTCGCCTCCGCATCTAAAAGAATGTCCGCCCACGAGGAAGAGAAAAAGGTTAAAGTTTTTATGAGAGTTTAGCCCGACAATTACAAGGCCGGAACAGTTTTTAACTTTACCCTGGACTTTTCCTTTGCTCAGGGAAATAATGCGATAGGGAGGTATGGTTTATCTGGAAAATATAAATCTTCCTCAGGTGGGCGCCCCGGGAGTTGATAATCGATATTCGGCCGGTTCGAACCTGCTCATCAATGCCGGGATCTGGCAAGGGTTTTTAATCGCGCTGGAGCTCCCGGTTATCCAGATCCCACCGCAAACCTGGCAGGCGGCCCACGGCCTCTTCCGGTGGCAGTCGCTGCTGCGAAAAGATCCCAGCGCCGATACTCCGTTGACCCTGGCGCGCCGCCTCTGGCCGGATGCGCCCCTGGAGTTTCAGGCCGATGAATGGAACAGGCGGTAGCCCTCCTGCTGGCCGCCCTGGCCCGCTCAGACGCTTCCATGGGCATAGATCGCGCTGGCCTCCAGGAGGTGGCTCTCTACAAGAGGCGGGTAGCGAAACGACAGGCCCGGGAACTCGCCAAGAAGCTGGGGGTCAGCCGACTTCCAGGTATCCTTTACGAAGGAGATGCAGAGCATGGATACTTTTGACTTCGAGGTCGGCCTGGAGCCGCAACCCGCCACCAAGCCCCGCAAAGGCAAGAAGCAGCAGAACACTGCCCCACAGAACCCCATGAATATTGATATAAGTACTAATACTAATTTGATGGGTGTAGAGCAGAATACTAATCAAGAGCTACTCTCCGCACGGGCTTTTAAGGACGAATTGACCGCCAAAGAACTCGCCTTCATCGAAGCTTTCCTGGTCGGCGGGGTAACAAGAGATCAGGCAATGATTACAGCAGGGTACGGAAACTTCTCGCAAAACTACCGACATCAAATAGCCAGAAATATCATACAAAAGTATGAATGGCGGGCAGACGACAGGCGAAATCTTTTTCGGGCAGCCGGTGCAGGGGAGCTTCGGATCTGCATGGGGCTGCTGGAGATCGCCCAGGGGTCTTATCCGGCAGGGGTGCGCCGTGCCGCCTGGGCCGATCTGGCAAGCTGCATGGGCCTGAAGGCCGAACAGATCGAGCCCTTCCAGGGTGTTTCCCTGGTGATGTACGGCCAGGAGGATGCGAAGCGGCTGGGCATCCAGGTGGAAGGCTCTACCTCTACGCCGCCTGAGAAGCTGCCTGTCCTCCAGATCACCAAGTGATCATGCACCTCTCCGGGCTACCAGCAGAAGACTACCAGATATGGGGTTCAGGCCCGCCAGCCCATGCAGATAAATTATCAGTATCGCACTTCTCTCAATGATCTCGGTAGCTTGAGGTTATAAGGCTATGTCTGATATCATTCATTATGTAAACCTCCGCTTGTGAATCTGCGATACAAGCCCCGGCCTGGCGGCCCCGGGCCCCGGCCCCCAGCCCCCGGGTGCAGGGCCGGCGCCTGGCCCCGGTGGCGCCTCTCCCCCTACAGAAATTCGCCCTCAGAAGTGAAACCCCTAGACGAAGGGTGGTCCCCCCCTGGGTGGCAATGGTCCATCCGCCAAATTTTCCCAAAATCCAACCCGGCACTTTATTGCTCCCCCAAAAAATCACAGCCAAAAATCCTATCCGGCAATATATTGCTTGACAAGGAATAGGGGGATGGGGTTGAGGTGCTCCCCAAAAATGAGAGTGTTATAATGAGAGGCCTCGAAAGCAGGAGAGACCTTCATGCGGCAGTCTCGGTTTACGGTGGAAGAGATTGTCCGGATCTTTGCGGAGTCAGAGTTGCCTACCTTCAGCATTGCCGGTACGGCTCGCAAGTACGGCATTAAAGAGGCGACCCTGTACCGCTGGCGGGCCAAAGTACAAGGGTTTGGGCAAATCAGAGGCCCGGCGCCTCAAGGTCCTGGAAGATGAGAACCGGCAGCTAAAAAAGCTGGTGGCGGACAAGGAACTCATCATCCAGACCTTGAACGAGATCCTTAAAAAAAAACTTTTGACTCCCGCCCAGAAGCGGCAGGTGATCCGGGAGCTGCGGCAACAAGGCCTCTCTCTGCGGCTGGCGCTGGACCAGCTGCAGATGGCCTGGGCCACCTTTTATCGCCAAGGCCGTGGACATCCGGAGGATGATGGGCTGAGAGAGCGGATTCGGGAACTGGCCCATGCCCAGGTTTCTTTTGGCTATCGACGCATCACTGCAGTGCTTCGGCGGCAAGGCTGGAGGGTCTGACCTTCTACCAGGAGGCTAGACCCCGCTTTTGGCCCAATCAAAATTACCCTTGCAATATTCGTTTACTCCTGGATAATTCCGCATGAATTGATGGAAAATTACCTAACCATATGATATAAGGAGATATATTTGGGAAATTGGGGGTCTCCAAGATGCACAGTAGGCCAAAAAGAGATGATTCGGCCGGATTTTAACCGGGCCATCATGATAGATTTCCAGGGTGCCCAGATCTCATCCGACACCGGCTTTATCCTATTGAGAGAGATAGATGATCGCTTCAGCATCATTGACCCCATGAGAGACTGCCTGGAAGACTTGAGATCACCTGCTCATACGAAACATGCCTTGGTCCAGATGGTTCGTCAAAGAGTTTACCAGATAGCTGCCGGTTATGAAGATTGCAACGACGCAGATTTTCTCCGCATCGATCCAGCTCTCAGGCTGGCGATTGGCAAAGACCATAAGGCAGGGGCTGGCCAGTCCATGCTTTCCAGGCTGGAGAACTACGTTCTTGGCAATACGGTAGGGTTAAAGGCCCTGGATGCGGCCCTGACCCGGTCAACTGATGCTTTGTTACGCAGGAAAAATAAGCGACGGCTGATTGTTGATGTGGATTCTACCGAGGACCCGGTTCACGGCAAGCAAGAGCGTGTCGCCTACAATGGCCATTTTGCCAAGAATTGTTTCTATCCGCTTTTTTGCTTCACCAGTGATGGCGACTGTCTGGGGGCCAAGCTGAGACCGGGAAACGTCCATTCCGCCGCCGGTGCTCTGGAATTTGTTAAGCCTTTGGTGCAGCGTTATCATTCCTGGTTCAAACTTTTCTGGTTGCGTGCTGACGCTGCCTTTGCCAACCCGGAAACCTACGAATATTGCGAGGAAGGGCGGATCGCTTATTTCATCAGGTTGCCAAGCAATGCCAACCTGATGCGCCTCTTGGAACCTCACCTGAACCGCCCAGTAGGCCGACCACCCAAGAGTGGTATCCAGTTCAAGATTGTTGACCTCCACTACCAGGCCAAGAATTGGAGCCGGCCTCGGCGGGTGGTGGCTAAGATCGAGTGGCACCGGGGCGAGCTTTTCCCCCGGATCGGCTTCGTGGTCACCAACTCCAGATTGCCAGCCGCCAAGGTGATCAAGGTCTACAATGGGCGAGGCGATGTGGAAAACCGAATCAAGGAAGGCAAAAACACTTTGCGTTGGGACAAGACCAGCTGCCAACGGTTCGAGGCCAACCAGGCCAGGCTACAGATGGGGGTTCTGGCCTACAACCTTCTGCATATGATCCGGCAGTTCTATGTTTGGGGTGAAGAAGTGAAACGGTCCATGGAATGGCTGATCAAGCGATTAATCAAAGTGGGGGGCCAGAGTTTCTTACCACGCTCGGAGGTGGTATGTCCATGTAGCCTCAGCCTTTCCATTGGCTCACCACTATGGGGCGGTGCTGGCCTGGAGTCCTTAAGCTCCATCGCAGTGAGGTATCCAGGGTTTGAGGGGCAGGTATGCTCAACTCATTGTAAAAATTAATATGCCCGGCTTTTGGGTTGACAAATTCATTGAAATTTGTGCTATCATCGCTGCCGATAGACAATTCTGCTCCAAAAGATGTGTATGGAAATACAAAAGGGGACCAATTAGCGAGGAAATGGCAGTAGAAAAGGGGACCACCGTAGCCGCCCGTTTGGTTACAAGATGTGGGAGCGACATCTTGGGCCAGAGGGGTAGAG
>Ga0187850_10003039_pt1 | contig 14721 bp, 10 predicted proteins | sample June2016WEW_4_15_FD_132436 | JGI IMG/M metagenome (GOLD analysis project Ga0187850, IMG submission 132436) | Peatland microbial communities from SPRUCE experiment site at the Marcell Experimental Forest, Minnesota, USA - June2016WEW_4_150 | ecosystem: Environmental > Terrestrial > Soil >... | reverse complement strand
ATGAATAGAGGGGGTGGAGGAAACGTTCGGCATGGCCTGGCGGTTGTTTGCCACGATGCTCGAAAGAGCAGAAACAACGGAAGCCGTCGGCCTAAACTGGGCGCGCCTCCACTCCACTCGACCATCTACTCTGGGGCTGAGCCGCCGGTCATTAAGCCATGTTTGGCGAGGCGCTGGCGCGCGCGGCGGGCGGCGAGCGTTTGGCCATATTCGGTCTCGAGCCGTTCGAGCAATGCCAGGGCCTTGTCGGGATGATTGAGCCCGCCATAGAGCTTGGCCAGGTGCAAGGCAGCCCAACCCCATTGTTCGGGCGGCAGCTTGTGTCTGAGTAACTGCTCGTACTCGAGCGCCGCCGCCAATTCGTTGTTCAGGTCGTAGCGGTAAATCTCCGCGATCCGTCCCATCACCTGTAGTTCGTCCGGATGTCTCTCCAGGTACTCGCGCAACTCCCGGATGGCCTCGAGCGGAGCGCCTTTGACCCGGAGACGCTCAGCCGCCTCGAGGTCCGGCGGGGGCAGCCGCGGCCGCCCGCCCCGCAGAAACCACCGCTCAACGCGACGGCCCAGGAAACGCGAAATCGCGCGCCCGCACACCAAGCCGAGCGCGAGGGCCGCGCCCAGAAAACCTCCCAAATACGACAGCATCCGGGACCGCGACGCCCCCGCCGCCTGGCCCACCACCCGACTGTGTTCGACCCAGAAACCATAAGCCAGCAGGGCCAGGCACAAAATCAGCCCGGCATACAGAAGCGTTTTCGCAAAGGCTCTCACTTTCCGGTCAGCGCAATGACTCATACTAACGCGCCCGCGCGCCAACCGCAACCCCATCCAGGCAGACCGGCAGCGCAGTGAGCATCTCATTTTTTGAGCAGCTTTTCAGCGGGCGCACTTTGTGTTGACCATTCGTCATTCATTGGATCGTACCCTTTCGCATACGCTCTAGTTGAATCTCTCTGCTGTCTCCGAAGCCGTTCCGGCCTGCGGCCCCACCCGCTCTCGTGAAAGTCGTCCAGGAGCCTTCAGGCGCTCGGCTCGAGTGGACTTGGAAGACCGGACCGGGCCGGAGACTGGGAGATCCATCGAACTGCATTGGTCAAGTCCGGCACCCCGGTGCAAATCGAGTACGGCGCCGAGGCCAAAGCCAATGGGCGTTTGGCCGCCAAGTGCCGTCTCACCGTAAGCGGCCAGAGTCAACTCTACCACATCCACCAATAAGCGAGCATCGTGATGACCGCCAGCACCGCCAAGTGCAGACGCCAATCCGAAAGGCCGCCGAATGGCTCCATCTTCCCGCCCCAGTCGATGGTGGTTTGCTCGAGCTTCGCCGGCTCGGTCTTCCGGGTGCAGGCCGAGACCAGGAACAGGATAAGGGTGATGAGCACCGTGCCCCAGAGCCCGCGGTAGGTGTAGTTTTCGGTCAGGGCATGGTGGAGCAGCGGGAAGAGCCGCAGCGCCGCCGCTTTGTCCGGCATCAGCGCATCGGTGACAAACAGCGCCGAGATGCCGAGGCCGGAGAAGAATGAAACAGCGGCGCCCGCAAAAGTCACCCGCCTGCTCAGAATGCCGAACACGATGGCCGGCGTCAAAGGCATGACCAGGTAGATCGAGATCGTCTGCAGGTACTTATAGACCCCTTCGGGCTGCCAGGCGATGATGGCGGCCGCACCCACGCCCAGGAGCATGCCGACCACTATGGCCACCCGTCCGATGAGCACCTGCCCAGTCTCGGTGATTTGGGGCCGGAAGCGCAGGATGAAGTCGCGCACCGCCATCGTTGAGACCGAGTTCATCACGGCAATCAGCGCGGAGAGCACGGCGCCCAACAGCGCCGAAAGGACATACCCTCGCACACCGTTGGGCAGTAGGTTGTCGAGGATCCAGATGAAGGTCGCCCGGCTGTCATGGACGTTGATATGGGGATAAAGCGCCAAGGCAATGACTCCCGGCAAGGCGAAGATGAAGACCGGCGTCAACTTCAGCAGCACGGCCAACATCGCCCCCCAGCGGGCCTGCTTGAGGTCCCGCGCCCCCAGCATCCGCTGCACGTTGACCTGGTCCATGCCCCAGTAAAAAATCCCGCCATAGACTGCCCCCAGGATGACGCCCCAAAACGGATAGGTCGGGTCGGTCCAGGCCTTGTGCATGTGCATCGCGTCCGGCACCGGCGAATGCTGCACCGCCTCGCAGAGCGCACTCCAGCCGCCCACCTTGTGCAGCCCGATAAAGAGCACCAGGCCCGACCCGGCGATCATAATGGGCGAATGAATCGCGTCGGTATAGGCCACTACGCCAAAGCCGCCGACCATGGTGATGATGGCCGTCGTCACTCCCATAATGAGCACACTCTGCATGATGCCCCAGCCGGTGGCCGCCTGCAGGACCAGCGCCCCCGCATACATGCAGAAGGCCATCTTGGTCACAATGCAGATGCTCAGCATCAGGCCCGAAAAACACAGGCGCGCCTCGGACCGGTAGCGGATTTCGAGAAACTCGGGAATCGTGAAGACCTTGTTCTTCAGGTAGTAGGGCAGCAGCACCGCCGCCGCAAAGCCCAGGCAGATGGCGGTGGTCAGTTCGACCGTGCCGGCGCAGATGCCGTAACGGTAGGAGTCCCCCGACAGTCCCACCATGTGCTCGGCGCCGATATTGGTTGCGAAAAGCGATGCCCCAACGATGGGCCAGGTGAGCGCCCGTCCGGCCAGGAAGAAGCCGTTGCTGTCGCTCTCTTGGCGGGACCGCAGGGCGAAATAGAGCCCGAGGAGCACGTTGAAAACCAAGGCGCCGATACAGATTACCCAGTCGGCAAGAGTCAATGTGAGGCGCATCTTGTTAAGTCGAATGAATCCGAGCCGTATAGGTCAAATCAATTGTTGGCGAGGACTGGTTCACTCTGCGCGCCGAATCCTTCCCGCCGTACACAATCCATCAATTCATGAATGTTCTCTTCCTTGGTGTGGGCCGGCAAGGCGCAGCCAGGGCCCGCAATGAACCCGCCCCCGGGGGCCATAACGCGCAGGGTCTGCCGGACGTGTTCGCGAACTTCATCCCGCGACCCAACCAGTCTAAATGGGGTTACGCCGTTGCAACGACGTGCCGGGAGGCGGCTTTGCCACGCCGGATTCATCGGTAGTTCTCTTCTCCATAGAGCGAACTTAGAGTCGGTATCGCTGACGGAGCGCTTCGGCCAATTCCGGCATCCCGTTGGATCTTGCGTAGGATTCGAGCGCCTGCGGGTTCAACCGGTCGGGTGAAGTGTAAACGCGCCGCTTAAAGAGCTGCAGCGCCTGTTCCATCGCCAACGCCCCGATTCTGGGGTCATATTTCCCCGCCTTGTTCTTTATGCCATTGATGGCCGAACCGGCCAGGAACAGGTAGTTGCCTGCGGAACCATTCCGCGAAACGTCCAGGAGGTTTTGAATAATGTTGCCCTGATCCAGCCCGCCCGCCCGGGCTATCATCACCACGGGATGACCCCCGGCGGGACGCGCGAGGGCCTCCTCGCATTTGCGCCACTCCAGTCCCGCCGGCCGCAGCAGACTCTCGCCGGTGCAACTGAGCGGCGCCGTCTGACGGAAATCGACGCCGTCAAGCCTGGCAAAGTAGTCCAGGACCTCTCGATACACATGCCGTGTTCGGCAGGAGATCCCGCCATTGTGACCGTAAATGACCGGAGGACACCTCAGGCGGCGCAGTTGCTCCCGAGCCATCCGGACCGCGCCGCCCGTGTAGTACTCGCTGAACATGATTCCGTTCATGCCCGCCTCCGCCGCCATGTCAACCAGGGCCGGAAGCTGCTGGGGCGGGGCTCCGATGTGCGGGGCAAAAATCAAGCCTTTGCCTCCACGCTGCTCTTTTGCCCGCTCGATAGCCTGTTTGGCGTGACGCAGGCGCTCGCGCAATGGAGCGAAGGGCACCCCAGGAAGAAAATTCTCGTCCTCTTTAACGAAGATGAACATGGGATTGGCCGCGGCTTGCGAGATGATGGCGGCTTCTTCTTCGGGCGTGATGCCCGTACACGGTTTGAGGATGGTTCCAAAGGCGATCTCTTCGTCGGCCAAACCGGTCAGCTTGCGGACTCCGGGAGCGCCGTGAGCGGGTCCGGGAAAGCGGTTCAGCGATTCGTCGGACATATCTACCCACACCAGCTTGATGTCTGCGTGCTCGGTCAGGCCGAACGTGCCTTCGCCGGCCGTGATGTGCAGAATGTCAGTAGTGTACAAGCTGCCATCCTCGTGCAGAAGCATCTTCAGCGGAAACGCGACCCGGACGATGCCGGTGCGCCCGTTCGGCTCAAAGTGAACGTAGTCCACCACCTTCCCGCTGCACTGGTCTAGCAACGAGCCGGGGCTGGCCGATCGCACACCGCTGGTCATGTGGTAGGAAATCTCGCCTCCCGCCGCCTGCACTGTCATGCTTCGGGCGGCTACGAAGAAGGTGGCCACAATTGTGTCCCTCAGGTCTGCCGGAGGAAGCGATTCCAGGGCTTCATAGACATAGCGGCGAATTGCCTCTTCCCGCTGATCAAGGTCCAGCTTCATCAGAGTCAGAGTCTTTGGGTCAACGTGTATCATGGTTCTGGAGAGTGGTTAGAGGCGCCAGGCCGCCCAGGTATTCTCGATTTCTGCGATCAACGGATCCTCCGGCGTCAACTGGCTCACCTTGCACAGCAAGCCCTTAATGCCATCCTCGTTGATCGTGCGTTGCATCTCCAGCGATTGAGGATCGCCGGGATGATGATACTTGAGGGCGGCCACAATACCCCGGACGATCTGGTCCCGCGGGAGCCCGTATTGAAAAGCAAGGCGGGCCGGAGCCACAAGACGCTCCTGTCCGCCCAGCTTGCGCAAGGGCTGTCGCACGACCCGCAGTATCTGGTCTCGCATTTCGGGAATGGCCCCGCGGCGATACAAATCGTTCTTGTATTCCTCGATGCTTTCCGCCGAGAACCCGTGCTTGCGCCGGACCACTTCGCCGAGCTGATCGCAAGCTCCGACCACACACTGGGCAACTCTGGGATCGGCCACGGCTTCGTGGATGTGGCAATGCCCATAATGGAAACCGAAATAACCGCAGATCGCGTGACCGCCGTTATGCATGAAGAGCTTGCGTTCGAGGCGCGCGTCCTGGTTGTCCACAAGCTGCAAGGCCGTCAGCCACGCCGGGGGTTCGCCTTTGAAATCTTCACGGCGGGCGGTCCACTCGTTGTAATCCTCGGCGGTAATTACCAGCGGATCAGGCTCAGGCTGCGGCACCACCCGACTGATCATGCAATCTGGAAACCCGAAGTAACGGCGGCCGTAATCCAGCTCTTCCCCGCTCAGCTCCTCGCGCACATGCCGGCCCAGTGTGGAAGAACTGTTTTGCATGTTCTCGCACGCAATAAAGTTCAGCGGCCTGGTGCGCCCGGCTTCACGGCAACGCTTGGCGGCGAGTGCCACAGTGATCGCAACGTCCGGGAGGTTCTGATCGAAGACCGAAGTCAGTACCAGGTCCGCCTCCACAATTTGCCTGGAAACGGCCTCGCGTTGAGAAGCGCTCAGGTAATCCGCTCCCTTCACGACAATTTGCCGGCAACTCCTGTCATCGTGAATATCCACGCGATACGAACCGGCCTGCTGGAGGGCGCGGACAAGCCTTTCATTGGTATCGGCAAAAACCAGGTGCGCGCCGGCCTGCCAGGCGAGCAGCCCCACGTGGCCGCGACCGGTGGCACCCGCCCCGAACACGACCACCATTCGCTTCTGGTTCGAGGTCTTCACTTCCGGTGGTAATCGTCCTCAACTCGGACAACATCATCCAGGTGCGGAGTGCTGACCTCGATAAACCGCACATCTTCAATCGCCGTCGTGCGATGCTTTCGGCCCGGTTTGTTCTCGACCACGTCGCCGGACCTCAGCAGAAGCTTTTCCATTTGCCCTTTGTCATTCTCCCATTCCATTTCCGCCACGCCGCTGTCCACGTAAATATGCTCGTGCTTCACTTTGTGGTATTGGAGGCTGGAACGGCTTCCCTTTTTGACCTCGATTATCTTAAGGGCGTAGTCTTCGGTGACGGCCACCCAGATTTCGCGTCCCCAGGGTTTTTCAACGATTTTCATGCTTCCTTTCAACGTCCAGGAGCAGCCGGCTGCTGGCTGCAATCCACGGCCGGCGCCCCCTCAACTCGTTCCACAGCTTGCTTGGCGTGAGCCAGGTTGTTTCCGGCCAAAACAATATCTTTGCTGCTCGCACCCTCCACACGAACAAAAGTGCCAATCTCATCGAGCGGCCTGGAGTCGTGAATGAACGCGCCTTGAACCGCCCGCAGCCGGATGAGGGATTCAACCGAGGCCTCCGCCTGCGCCTTGAAACTGGACATTTCCAGGTCCTGGACGTCGTCACAAACAATGGCGGGCCGAAAATCCTTCTTGGCCAATTCAAAGCGGACGTTGTCCAAAGTGATGTTTCTGGCATGACGCGCATACAGGCCGTACGCCGGCAACACGCCCCACATGAAATACTCGGGATACTCGTCCGCGAATTCCGGCATGTCTCTTTTTGCCGCATCCTCAGGCGTGCCGCCCCCAGGGAACGTAACTTGGATGTCGCTGAGAGTAATCCCCTCGACCGGCTGACCGGGAATGCCGCAGATCGAAATGCACTGACGTTGCTCGCCGGGATAATGGTCGGGAACCTCCTTTTTCAATTCGGCTTCGTCGAGAACGCTGGCGCGGATGTTGCTGAACACAAGATTCCGCATCTTGCCGAACGGGTAGGCTTCATCTCTTGTTTCGTTGTTGTAGTGATGATTGCCGAAGCGCAGCGAAATTGGGCTCGTGACCCTGGTCATAACCAGGTTGTTGAACGTCATATCTTCGAGAGAACCGTTGCCGGAAATCTGCAGCTTTATCCCGCAGCCGTAGGTGTCCATTATGACGCAATTCGAAACTGTCACGCGCCGAATACCTCCACGATGAGCCCCGCCGGAGCGGATCGCCGCCCACCGGGTGCTCAGGATGCAGTTGTCGATAACAATGTTTTCCGTGGGGCGTTCGTCCGACATATTTTGGAAACAGATCGCGTCATCCTGGCAGAGCAGCGTGCAATCCGATATTCGGACATTCCTCGTGCTCATCAGGTCGATGCCATCCCCATTCCCGTTCGCGCGGTTATGGATGGTAATGCCATGAATGCGCACCTCGTCGCACTCCCGGTAATGCGAGCACCACGCGCCCGCGCTCCGCAGTGTCACCGCTTCCACCACCACGTTTGTGCACTGGAAAAAGCGGATCAGCATGGGCCGCTCTCCCGGTTTGCCATCCGGGAGGCGCGCGGGAAAGGCGCCGCCCTGGCCGTCTATCGTTCCCCTCCCGGTGACAGAAATGTTTTCGGCGTGCTCCGCATACACCAGGCATTTATCGATGGCCGTCTCATTCACAAACCCGCAGCGCGCGATGTTCGTGGCGTAGTGTGACAGATCCTTGCTGCCCCGAATCACCGCCGAAGATGCCAGATGGAGTTGCACGTGGCTTTTGAGGAAAATCGTGCCAACCACATATTGGCCACGTGGCACCAGGACCATGCCTTCTCCCCTTTTATGGCCTGCGTCTATTGCCGCCTGCAACGCAGCGGTATCAAGGGCTGCTCCATCCCCAACCGCTCCGTAGTCGCGAACATTGAAAACGGGCGGATGACTCACGGCGCCGGATTCCGCGTCGGCGCGCTTGGAGGAGAGGTCGGCTCCGTCGCAGCAATTCGCGCAGACAATGCTGAGGAATCCCACCACAATCCTCAGGATTTTGTTATTCATATCTTTGCTCTTGATCGGCCATAGTTTCAACGGCGCGCTTACAGGTCGAAACAAATGTCTCCGTTATCAACCCAGCCAACCTTCGCTCCAAGCTCGCCTCCGGTTTCTAATTGACCAGGTCGAGGTAGGGACGCCAGTGTGCTTCTTTTCCAGGCCTCATCCGAGTTCAAACGTTCGGAACTTCCACGGGTCGATCTGGAACGTCAGCCGGTGGTCGTGGAAGGCAGCAGCCTTGGTCTTGCGGCCCAGCAGGTCGGTTTCGACTGCCGTCGCCATGGGCAGACCGATCTCGACCGCGCTCTCCGCCGCCTTGCCTTCATTCTCTAGCACGCGCAACTCGTATTTTCGCCCTGGCTTCTTGCGCAGGGTTGAGAGCAATAGGGTTTCGGGTGTCACCCGGACAAAGCTCCGGGATGGCTGGAGTTTCCCGCCATGTACCGGCTCGACGTAGCACAGCAATGGCCGAGCCAGACCTGCCGCCGCTCGCAGGCGGGCGGCGTTGCTCAGCTCCTCCGGCCCGTGGGGCCACAGGGCGTGGCGGTATTCCGAGTAAAGCGGCCAGCCGTATTCGTTGGTGAAGAGGGACTCCCACTCGCGCATGATCAGGTTCCCGACGCTCCCCTTTGGATCGCGGCAAAACCATTGCGTACCCGGATGGAGCACCAGCAGTCCCGCGTCCTGGCCAATGAGATCGGCGAAAGTCAGGGCATGGAACGCGCTCTTTTCGGTCGCCTCGACGGCCAGCGGATAATCCCGAACCACTTTGCGCACCTCGAAGGCCGGGGCGAACGACAACCAATACCCGGAATTCAGGTCCAAGGGTCCAGTGCCTGTGAAAAGTGGTGGGACTTGCGCGAACACGCGGCTGACGACCTCCACATAAGGCTGCCCGGCGGCCAAGGTCACGCGCGTCTCGAAGTTCAGATACTTCCAGCGGTGATGGGCGCGAACCGTTGCCAGCAGCGGCCCTTTGGCGACCCAGTCCAGCCGCCCTTTTGACCTGGCGCTGTCGTAGTTCGCGGGCGGGTCCGGGCGGCGCGAAAGGTTCGGATTTGGCTTGCCCGTAAAGCGCGGAAACGCGACGCGCTTGCCGTCCACGGTCTCGCGCCCCGACGGTTTATGGACGAGGCTCGCGACCGCGCCCGTCACCGGATCGAGCTCGACCCTCAGATACTCATTCTCGAGCCGGAACCTGGCTTCGTCGAGGACCAGGTCCGTCTTGCGGCCGGGTTGCGGGCTGGTCACCGGCTCGAGGTAATAAGTGTCGTAGCCGGCGCTCGGGACTTGGGCAGCCGGGAACGCCAACTCGGCCATCACCAGGTTGCCCTCGCGGTCCTGCTCCGCTTTGATGAGCTGGGAGGGCAGGGTGTGGCCGGCGCGGTTCTTGATGACGAGGTCGCGGGTCTGCTCGGGCAAGGGATAGATCCTTCCAGTCAGAGCCAGGTCCTTGCGTTGGTGGCCCAACGCATTGAACACCGTGACCGCCAGTGGCCCTTGTTGATCCTTCCGCGAGTTGACCTTGCCGGCGAGTACTCTCAGGCTGGAGTCGAGCACGGCCCGGCCTTGGTTTTGGGCGGAGTCGAGCAGGTTATAGCCCAGGGCGCCCCAGGCGAAATTATGTGTGTCTTCGATCCGATCCAGCGGCGCCATGCGGTCCCCTTGCCACCGCGAGTACTCGCACAAACCGACATCGTGGCTCTGGGAAGCCAAAAGGTCTTTCCAGGCCCGTTCGAGCGCCTCGCCTTGCGAGTCGCCCCCGAGGCCGGCTACCACCGCGTCCAACAACTCCGCCGCCAACAGCAATCCCTCCACCTTCCGATCCAGGATGCGCACCTGGTCGCCACCCAAACCCCACGTCAGCCACTTGTTAAAGGCTTCCATCGGCAGGGCGATCGTCTGCTTGGGGTCCGCGCCGTATTTCTCGAGGTACTCCCTGAGCGTTACGAATTCGACCTGGTATTGGGCAGCCAGGGCTTGGAATCGCTTGAGCGTGCCCCACTCGACGGCGTAGAGGTCCGGCAGCGGGTTCTGCCTTTCGGAGCCGGCCAGGTAGGCCGGGTGTTCCGGGTCTTCCCAGCCGAATTCCTCCCATCCGAACAGCAGTGGCGTCCCCAGGGCGGCCAGCTTCTTGAAGGCCGGAGCATCGGCGAGTTGTTTCGTCTCCACCCCAGGCAAGGAAAGCGAATGCTTGGGCACGCTGGGTATCGTCGTCCCGTCCACACCCTGCCAACGAATGACATTCTGCTCGAGGATCGGAATGCCGGTCCGGCCCCAGGTGTCCAATTGCGCCAGGCTCGCATAACGGTACCCCGCGCCCGCGGCAAGCTGTGGCACTTGCGGGTGCGTGAACTCTTCCTCTTCCAGGAACGTCGCCATTTCATAGCCCAGCGCCTGGCGGATTGCCTCGCGGCCAACCACAAGCTGGCGAATGTTCGACTCACTGCCAATCGTCGTTCCCATTGGCTGGCCGTACGTTCCCCCGATCAACTCGAGCTTCCCCGCCGCCAGGTAGCTCTTGAGCCGCGCCGCCACCTCGGGGAATTTCTCCGCCATCCGCTCGTAGGCCCGGGCATCCAGGTTGAGGCAGGTCTTCACGTGCGGCGGCCGATCGACCACTCCCATTGCGTCCAGCACCGACAGCACATTCGACTCGAGGCCCAACTGCCAGCCGATGCCGGTGTAGCTCCAATGGTTGCAAAGCACCACGCAGAACCGCGTCGGCGACTCGCCGGCAGGCCCGCCCTTCGCCAGGAATGGCCAGCCAGCGACCGCGCCAAGGCTCCCCAAAAGGCTGGTCCTAAGAAACTCCCTCCGCGTCGTTTGGTTCATAGTTCAAGAGACAATATCCACGTGCGATTGTCTGTCAATAAGCCTTGAAGCGCGACCAACGGATTTTGCCAAGGTGATCGGGCCGCGATGAGGTTTTCGCCACCCACAAGCCTGCAACGCCGGCCTCCGGCACGCTGTTTCTCTCGCCGAGTTGCGCCAACCGTCTCCACCGCCGCTGTCACCTTCCAGCCACCGCAGATGAAATGCCCCTGCCCTGACCTGAAAATGGAAACAATCTTGCTTGCGCCCCCACCGCAAGAACGCTTATACAAGTTTGCAATGAACCGGCAAGAAACAACTAGTCACGAACACCAACCATGAACTGTACTGAAATGAAGCGCCGTGAGTTTCTGCAAGCCACGGCGACGATTGGCTTGGCGGCGGCGAGCGGGGCACTGTGCCCGGCGGCCTTTGCCGCTCAAACGCCCGACATGCGCCTTGGGGCGAGCGACCTCCGGGTTCAACCTGTGCTGACCTACGGCCTCACCCAGCGCCAGAAGGGGCGGAGTTGGCGACCCTGGGGAGACCTCCAGACCGAGCAAGCCGTGACAGACGAAGTGGCGCGCATTGAAGGTGAACTCAAGCATCTGACCGGCCTGGCTGACTTCGGGCTGCACGCGTTGCCGCCTGCCAAGCTCAGCGCCAGGCAACAGGTGGACGCACTGAAGGATTCGAAGGCCGACGCACTCGTGGTCTACGCCTCTGGCGGCGGCACGGAGATGCTGGAGGCCCTGGCTGGCTTGGGCAAACCCATGGTGATCTTCGTTCGCGAGAAGTCGGGCCCCTATTACTTGTGGCACGAAATCGTGGACTCCCGCTTCTTGCGCAGCCACACCGACGAGGTGAAGCAAGCCAACGCCGGACTGGAGGACGTGGTGGTGGACGACCTGGCGGAGATTCTTTGGCGGCTCCGCGCCTTGTACGGTCTGAAAAACACGGTCGGCCGCCGCATCGTCTGCGTGGGCGGCCCGGGCGGCTGGGCCTGTCCCCAGGCGCCAGAGCGGGCCCGCCAGCGTTTTCAACTCGACATGGTGACGGTGCCGATCCCCGAGGTCAACGCCCTGATCGAGTCGGCCCGGAAGGACGCAGCCAAGGTCGCCCAGCACAAGCAGGAAGCCCGCAGTTACCTCGGGGCCCGCGGTGTCGCCTCCCGGATCGGGGAAGACGCCGTGGCGGAGGCCTTCCTCCTCAAGGAGGTGTTTCGCGGTCTGATGACGCAGCACGGTGCCTGCGCGGTCACCACCAACGCCTGCATGAACAGCTATGCCGGCATCATGCCCTGTCTCACCCTCACCCTGACCAACGACGCCGGCTGCATGGCCTACTGCGAGTCGGACTTCGTCAACATTCCCGCCGGCATCCTCATGCACTACATCGCCGGCCGGCCCACCTACTTTTGCAATCCCACCTTTCCCCACGCGGGGCGGATGCTCTTCGCCCACTGCACCGCCCCGCGGCGGATGGACGGCAAAAGGCTCGAACCGGTCACGCTGGTCACCCATTACGAGTCGGATCACGGCGCCGCTACCCATGTCCATTTCCACAAAGGCCAGGCGGTCACCGTCATCAAGCCGGACTTCGAGGCCAGGCACTGGCTGGCCCTGACCGGCAAGATCGTGGACACCCCCTTCCTGGCCACCTGCCGCGCCCAGATCGAGATCGCCCTGGACGCCGACACTCAGGATGTCATCCGCAACCTGCGCGGCTTCCACTGCCAAATCGCCTACGGCGACTGGGCGCGGGAAGTGGGCTATGCGGCGAAGAAAGTGGGGATTGAGGTGCAGCGCCTCCCCAAAGCGGTCTGAGGTCGAAACCAAAAGCGGCGCGGGGCAAACGCCAAGAGTTACACCAAGACGGAGGCGGAGGCGGACAAGGCTTTCAATGGGCCTATCGCCCCGCCCACCAGCGGGAAAGACGGACCCTACTTCTGGATCCGCCAAAAGATGCCCGCAGAGAAGACCTTCCCGCAGGGTTTCGAATATGTGCTGATGCCGGTCCTGACCACGCCAGGTGAAGTAAGACTGGAAACCGTGGAAGGAAAGACCGGCCTGGGGACTCCGCCGCCCAATCAGCCCTTGAATGGGGAATGGAAGGGGGCGATAAGGCCGGCCATTGCCGCCGCTCCAGGCGCGGCCGCGACGGCGGCGTTCACGCCGGCAGCCACTGGAAAGCTGGAGGCCTTGGTCACCATCGTGACCACGATGGACGGCGCTGATTTGCTCGGATTAGCCGAGCAGCGTCTCGCTAAGGCTGCAGCGGGCGGGTTTGATGCCATTGTCCAACAAAATACCCAATGGTGGAATGCGTCTTACGACCAACGGGAAAATGGGCGGGTCTGCGTCGTGCTCGGATTAGACTCTGGTCCGTGTTGGCGTAAACTGTAGCAAGGCCAAGCGCTATGGCGACACAACCGGCAGTCGAATTCAACAGGAGGCCTGAGGCCCGGGCCTCCGCCCCCGGGGTGACCGAGTTGGTGGTCACGGGCATGACGTGCAGCCATTGCGCGCAACGCGTAACCGGGGCCATTCAGAGCGTCGCCGGGGTGCACAGCGCGAGCGTCAGCCTCGAGGCCAAGCAGGCGCAGGTGCGCTGGCAGCCGCAGGCCGGCCCGGACGTGGCGGCGGTCATCAGGGCCATTGCAGCGGCCGGCTATCAGGCCAGGGTCGCCGAGGCCCGGGCGCAGGAGCAGGGCGAGCGGAAACTGGCCGGCTGGCAGCTCAATTTGTGGATTGGGGTCCTGGGCACCTTGCCGCTCATGCTCGGCGAATGGGCCCTGGGGCTGGGCCGGACGGGGTGGTTTGGCTGGTTTTCTTTCGCGTTGGCCGGCCTGGTGCAGGTCTTTGCCGGCGGGCGGTTTTACCGGGGCGCCTGGGGCCAGCTCAAGGCCGGCACTTCGAACATGGATACGCTGGTGGCGCTCGGCTCGACGACCGCCTTTGCTTACAGCGCCTGGGCCCTGTTCAGCGGCCGGGGCGGCCACCTCTATTTCATGGAGGCCGCCGCCATTATCGCGCTCATCAGTGTCGGGCATTGGCTGGAATCGAGGGTGAGCGTGCGGGCCTCCAGCGCCTTGCGCCAGTTGCTGAACCTGGCTCCGGCACTGGCGCGCCAGTTGGCGGACGACGGCCGCGAGAGCCAGGTCCCCGCGGCCGCGCTCAGGGCCGGCGACCTCGTCGTCTTGCGTCCGGGCGACCGCGTGGCGACCGATGGCGAGGTGGTGGAGGGCGATTCGGCGGTGGACGAATCGATGCTCACGGGTGAATCGGCGCCGCTCGACAAGGCGGCGGGCAGCCCGCTCTACGCCGGGACGCTAAATGTCAACGGGCGTCTGGTGATGCGCGTGAGCGCGACGGGCGAGGAAACGGCGCTGGCGCACATCATTGCGGCCGTGCGGCGCGCCCAGACCAGCCGCGCGCACATTCAGCGCCTGGGCGACCGCGTCAGCAGCGTGTTTGTGCCGCTAGTGGTCGCGGTAGCCTTGGCCGCCGGGCTTTGGTGGGGACTGGCCTTCGCATCGGCAAAGCTGGTTCACAACTGGCTGGCGCACTTTATCTGGCTTGCGGAGCCGCCCGCCAGCCCGCTCGCCGCCGCCTTTATCATCGCCGCGGCGGTCCTGATCATCGCTTGCCCCTGCGCCATGGGCTTGGCGACGCCGGCGGCCATCATGGCCGGCTCCAATGCCGCCGCCCAGCGAGGCATTCTCATCCGCGACGGCCTCGCGCTGGAAAAGGCCGGCCAAGTCACCGCCGTGCTCTTCGACAAGACTGGCACCCTGACCGCGGGCAAACCCCAGGTGGCGGAAACGCTGGAAGTCCAGCCTCCAGTCCCCAGCCTCCAGCCTCCAGTCCCCAGCCTGCCCGCCGTGCCGTTGGCGGCTGCGTTGGCGAGGCACTCCACGCACCCCATCAGCCAGGCGGTCGCGAAGCTCTCGCGCGACAGCTTCGAGCTCCAGGAATGGGAAGAGGTCCGCGGAGCGGGCGTCAAGGGGACTCTGAGCCTTCCACAGACCACTGAGCACGGACCCCAGAGCACAGAGCACGGGCCGGCAGCAGAGGCCTCAAGGCCAGCCTCCAGCCTCCAGCCTCCAGCCTCCAGCCTCCAGCCT
>Ga0187850_10003038_pt1 | contig 14723 bp, 10 predicted proteins | sample June2016WEW_4_15_FD_132436 | JGI IMG/M metagenome (GOLD analysis project Ga0187850, IMG submission 132436) | Peatland microbial communities from SPRUCE experiment site at the Marcell Experimental Forest, Minnesota, USA - June2016WEW_4_150 | ecosystem: Environmental > Terrestrial > Soil >... | reverse complement strand
GCCAATGTGTCTCTTTCACCGAGACTCAAATGACGATATGATGTCTGTTTCATGCACCTAGGATACTAAATCATCGGACACCATCCCAGGTGTTGCACTTCCTTGTAGAACTCGTGAATTCGATTGTCGATTGGCGTTACACAATCGGCAATCGACAACTCACAATACTCCTACATACTCAACCAATAGCTCACTTTCAACAGAACCACATTGTCCGCCGGGAGAGTAAAAGTGTTATTGAAGCTATCGCCGAACGTGCTTTCGTATGTCCCCCGTCCACCTGCACGCGCCTGCGACCAGACAAGGTAGATGGTGCTGCCAGGTAAGTACTCCCAACGCAGGACAACATTTGAATTGAACGAAAGCTCATTGAAATCCGGTCGCGAATACAGGGGATATGAAACAAACCGATCGGGGGCAAGCAAGATTTGGTAATCCTCATACTTGCCTTTCGCGAAGAAGAGCTGGAAATACACCTGCAATGTGAGGTCTGTCGTGAACACGTATGATCCCCGCGTCGTGAAGCTCCAGTTATCCGTTGTGCGATTCGCGAAGACAGAAGAAGTGGATGCCATAGACGATGACCAGGCGGGGACAATGTTGTCCGCCCAGGCAAACTCATTCTCGCGAAGCGCTCGCTGCAAATCAAACTGCACCGTGACGTTCGAGGCCGGTTTGAGTTCCAGATCACCCTGCAGCGACAGGAACCGCCCCATTCGTTGGTCGGTCCCCCAGGTCATGATCACTTCTCCGACGGCGAGCTCGCGTTTGTCGGATTTCACATCGAGAGCAACATTTTGCGTGCCGGGCCTTCTGTACAAACCGTTCCCACGTGTCTCGCGGTCATCGTACTTCCCGCGGTCGAGCGTTGCGGTGCAATCGATAAACCACCAGTTCGGCAGCGTGATCTGGGCGTCGAGATTGATGGAATTGATAATCTCCGCTCCATCAAAATTACGCCGAAGATGATACATCGAGCTGAGACTCCAGAGGCGTTCGAGCGAAGTGACCTCATCGTCCCGGTAGAGGATCTGTCCAATCCAGCCATAATCATTGGGGCGCCGGAAGAATCCTATGTCATCGTCGTTAAATTTCTTCCCTGTGAAATCAAAGGAAAGTGAGCCGCGCCAATGGGGACCGCCGTCCTTGCTGAAGTTAAACTTGCCCGCGGTGCCATCGATACGTGCATTGGTTGAATCTGTCGTCCGTGATCCCGCCAGAAAACCATCCACACGGTACACACTCTCCAGAAACTTGAGGCTCCAATCCGTGCCAGCTGTCATCGCCGGCCAGCGGCCATCACGGTTCACCGACGTCACAATCATGCCTACATTCGAATTCGCCATGAAGTCCTGGCGAAGCCGGATGAGGCTGTAATTTGTCAGGGGTTCAACGAGCTCCGTTGTCCGTTTGCCGAGCGAATCCACCACCGTTGCGGTCTCTTTTCTTGTGACGGCTTCGATCGCTCCAATCGAGAGTCCGCTGGCAGTTTTCTCGGAGATCTTTGCCGCACCAAGGATGGTGGCAAATCTGGGCTGGCTCTCGATATATCCACCTGGGGGAGGATCAACATTCAGTGCCCGGCCAATGCGGCGGGAATAGAACAAGCCCGGACCCGCGGTTCCGCCAAATGTGGTATACTTAATGATCTGGGTCCCCTCAATGAAGAACGGCCGATTCTCAGGGTAGAATGTTTCATAGGTCGTGAGGTTCAAAACCGCAGGGTCCGCTTCCACCTGCCCGAAGTCCGGGTTGATCGTCGCATCGACGGTGAGCCCACTTCCGGGTCGGTATTTGAGGTCGAAGCCGGCGTTCGATGAGAACTCATGGCCATTCGGGTATCCAGGAGATATCGGCTCAAAACGCCCGCTGGCGACGACGTACGGTATGACCTGAAGATTCGCCGTGGGGGGAAGATTTTCGATGCCGACGAGATGACCGAACTTGGAGATGAACCCGCTCTCACTCTTCTTGATCATCGCCCAGAGTTGCCGCTCGTTGTTCCGTGCGATGAGCCGGATGACCTGGAGACCGAACTCAAGAGCTTCTTTTTGGGGAAAGCGGAGCGCGTGGAAAGAAATCTTGATCTCCGCAACCCACCCGCGATCGGTGATCGATGTCCGGGCATCCCAGACTGCGTCCCACGAGTGGTCAAGATCGACACCATCATTGTATTGCAGAATATCGGCTTTGAGCCCGGCGGCATTCACGATAAACTCTAAACATGTCTGGTGATCGTGGTACGTATCCAGACAAATCGAGAGGACATCCGATACAGGTTGATCGTCCCGTCGTGCAAGTCGGCCGACAATTTTCGTTGCTTCGGTATCATACATCGTGCATCCGAAGTAGATGGCATCGTTATCATAAAGGATTCGAATCTCGGTCCGTTGACTCGCAGGGGCTCCCTCATCCGGATCCTGCTGGGTGAAATCCGTGATTGGCTTTGCCAATTTCCACTCGGGCTCATTGAGCGTGCCATCAATTTTTGGAGCTACCGGTGTTCGGACGGCAGTTGCGAATTTCGGATTGTTCCCTGCCAAGGCGCAATCGAAAAACAAGGCGATGAAAAGGAACCCCAAGAGAGATCTTCTGTGCATGGTCTTTCGGTGATTCATGACTTGAAACTGGCAATAAAAAACCTCCGCTGTATGATCAGGGAGGTTTTGAACTCACGACGTACATCCCACTTGAACGATACCCGGTCTCCCGATGCTTTTCAACGCGATCAGGTATCAGACTTCCATTGCGGCCTTGAGGAGCGAATCAACTCTGTAAACCGAGTCAGCTTCTGCATAGAACCTGATCAACGGTTCAGTGCCCGACGCCCGCACCAACACCCAGCCGCCGTCGAAGAACAGTTTGTAGCCATCCCCCGTCTCCACTTTTCGCACCACCATCCCCGCGAGGCTCTTGACCCCTTTCTTGTAAGCGGCCAGCGTCTTCTGTTTTTGCTTTTCGGTCAAGTGCGCATCGATGCGGTTATAGTAATGCCAGCCGAATTCGAGCATAAGCTCCTCAACGAGCTCGCTCAGTTTGAGCTTTCGGGTCGCCATGACTTCTGCAAGCAGAAGACCAACATAGATTCCATCGCGCTCCGGCAGGTGTGCCTTCAATCCCAATCCACCGCTTTCCTCCGCGGCGATAAGGATGTTCCTCTCGGTCATGAGCCTGCAAAGATATTTAAATCCGACAGGAGTTTCATGTAGTTTCAGGCCGTATTTCAAACACATTTTGTTGATCATCTGGCTTACAGAGATCGACTTTGCGACCTCGCCAGTCTGATGTTTTTCTGTGACCAGGTATTTCAAGAGGATGGCGAAGATGCGGTGTGAATCGACAAACGTCCCGCGCTCATCAAGCGCCCCGATACGATCGGCGTCTCCGTCGGTCGCAATCCCAATATCACAACCTTTCATTACGACAGCCGAGGCAAGGTCTTTGAGGTTCTGGGCAATTGGCTCGGGATGGCCGCCGCCAAATGACGGGTTGTATGAGCTTCGCAGCTCCGCACGCAGAGGCACAAGCTGCGACATCACGCCCATTCCAGCTCCGTACATCGCGTCGTGGGCGATCTTGATGCCCGATGACTCGATCAACGGCAAGTCGAGTTTCGTTCTCAAATCCTCGACGTAGAAGGCGGTGAAATCCATCTTCTTGATCGTCCCCTTCACGACCAACTCATCAAACGACTTTTTACTTACTATTTTTGACTTGAGTACTTTCTTAAGCTCCTTCTCAACCTTTTCGATCATCTCGGGGTGAGCCGGGCCTCCGAAGTCTCCTTTGATTTTGAATCCGTTGTAGCGCGCCGGGTTGTGGCTCGCGGTGATGACAATACCTCCCGCGGCCCTCAACTTCACCGTCAGCAGAGAAACCATCGGGGTCGAAGAAATCTTGTCGGAGATGATGACCTTGATACCCCGGTTCGCGAGGACTTCCGCGGTGGTCTCCGCGAATTCCTTGCTCAGGAACCTCGAATCGTACCCAATCACAATCCCGTTCTTGATCTTCTTGTGCCGCTTAAAGTAGTTTGCCGTCGCCAGGGCAACCTTTGCGACGTTGTCAAACGTGAAGTCGCCGGCAATGAGACCACGCCACCCATCTGTCCCGAATTTGATTTGAGTCATACGCTATCCATCCCGAGTCTTTGAGTATGAATATATTACGCCAGCTTTTGATTCAGCGCACCGAAGCTTGCGTAGTAGCCGTTCGTATCGAGTTCTTCCTCGATCCGCATTAACTGATTGTATTTCGCGATACGATCGGTGCGGCTCGCAGATCCGGTTTTGATCATACCGGCGTTCGTGGCAACCACGATGTCCGCAATCGTCGTATCTTCTGTTTCACCGGAACGATGACTCACGACCGCGGTGTAGCGTGCGCGCTTCGCCATCTCGATGCAATCGAGCGTTTCAGTGAGCGTACCGATTTGATTGACCTTGACCAGAATCGAGTTCGCAACTCCAAGATCGATTCCCTTCGAGAGGTACTCGACATTCGTCACAAAAATGTCATCACCAACAAGTTGTATCTTCTTGCCAACCGCATCTGTCAAGATTTTCCAACCTTCCCAATCATTCTCAGCCATGCCGTCTTCGAGCGACGCAATAGGATACTGCTTTGTCCATCCTTCCCAGTACTTCGCCATCTGTTCGGGTGATTTTTCGGACTTGTCAGACTTTGAGAATATGTATTTCTTCTTGTCCTTATCGAAAAATTCGCTCGCCGCAGGATCGAGAGCGATGTAGATTTGTTCCCCTGGCTTGTAGTTCGCTTTTTGGATCGCGTCGAGGATGACTTCCAGGGCTTCCTCGTTTGATTTCAGGTTTGGGGCGAATCCGCCCTCATCTCCCACTGCCGTGTTGTATCCCTTTTTCTTCAGAACCGACTTCAGGGAGTGGAACACTTCTGCTCCCATCCGCAATGCTTCGGCGAACGAAGGAGCGTCGATGGGCATAATCATGAATTCCTGAAAATCGACATTGTTGTCGGCGTGGCTGCCGCCGTTCAGAATGTTCATCATCGGGACGGGCAGAATCTTCGCGTTCGTGCCTCCGATATAACGATACAGGGGAACGTGGAGAGACTGTGCTGCCGCCTTCGCGACCGCAAGCGAAACACCCAGGATAGCATTCGCACCAAGCTTTCCCTTGTTGGGTGTCCCGTCGAGGGCGATCATCATCTTGTCGATCCCGACCTGGTCGGTCGTTTCAAAGCCCACAACCTCTTCAGCGAGCACACCGTTCACGTTTTCCACAGCCTTCAATACGCCCTTGCCGCCGTAACGGGCCTTGTCGCCGTCGCGCAGTTCAACCGCCTCGTTTTCACCGGTGGAGGCGCCGCTGGGCACAGCCGCCCTGCTGATGGTGCCATCTTCCAGTGATACTTCTACTTCAAGCGTTGGGTTACCGCGCGAATCAAGGATTTCACGCGCCCAGACATCCGTAATTGTCGTTTTCATTTTATTCTCCAGGAGTTTTCGTCAGAATAGCGAGTTCGGTATGAAGGGTACAACATTGGACGGCAATTAAGCCAAAAATTGTGGGAAAATCAATTGAATCTGGTCCTAAAAGATTCCACCCAGTCACAGAGGCGGATCTTCTCTTCGATCTCAACGCTATGAACATCGCGATAGAGGTGATTGAGTGACTGCCAGTAGTAAATCTTCGCTTTCTCATATTTGCCGATTGCGAACGATAGCTGTCCAAGCCGGCGCTGTCTGGCAAGTTCAAGAACGGGTGTCCTCCAAGGCGGGATACCATCAAGCAACTGCACTGCGTCCTCGTACTGTTCCTTGAGGATCTTCTCTCGTGCGAGAAGGTACTTGACGATAGGCTCTTTGGGATGTTGAACTGCCAGTTTCTCGAGTGCTTGAACTCTGACTGAATCCTCTGAAGAATCCAGGAAGTACGATTTCAATTCCCTCGCGAGATCGGGATTGAGAAGGATCTCAAGGCGAAGAGCCAGTGTCTCATCCCAACCCGATGAGAGATGAGAACGAAGAAGTTCGGAATACACCTTCATCGCGCTCTCGAGGGAATCCACACCCCACAGCGCGTCTCCCAGCGAGAGCTTCAATGTGAGGAACGAAGGACCGGCGATGCTGTCTCGCAGCTGTCCCTCAGTAAAAGCGATTGCTTCCGGAAACATTCCGAGTCGAAGCAGTGCCGCAGATTTCTGGTAGACGGCGTCGGCGCTTACCGTGTGTCCGAGTGATTTGTCCGCCGACGCCAGGGCTTCGACAAATTTCCGTTGCGCCAGCAAGCCGCGCGTTTCCTTGTTCAGGTTTGCGATCACACGCGCACATTCCTTGCCGAAGATTGACCGGCGCTTGAACAGGTACTCCGCCTTCGCGAGATCGGCGTCCCCGAACCGGAAAGCGGTCATGGTTCTTCGCCACTCTTGCAGGAGCACCTGGAGGGACCTGCCATACAGCGTCTCGAATTCCCCCGTGCTATAGAGCACTTTGAACCGCCGCATGCCGTAGCGGTCGATCAGGAACCGACAGAACGAACCGGCGAGTGTATAGCTGACGCCTGCCGGCGCCTTCATAAAGCCCGAGAGTGAGAACAGGCTGCTGACATCAGGCGCATTGCCAGCGGCGAAGGCCATACCCGCGAGCCGGTTGATGGGCTCTTCGTATTCCATTCGTTCCACTGCTACCGCGAGCCCTTCGATGAGTCCCGAATTCACGCCAACCCTTAACAGCGGGAATCCAAACTCTGCTGCCAGGACATGGACGAGCTCGTGCTTCAGTGATCCATCGAGATCGCCGAGATTCATATGCAGCTGCGAAAGCCACGGCTTCGCGAAGTTTGTCCCCGCGGCGCCAATGAGTCTTCCCTTTTGATCGGAAGATGCATAGAGAAACGTATGGATTTTTTTGGCCGGTCGAACACGGAGTGTCCGGACAAGCTGGTCGTAATAGAATTCGTGGAGCAGGGCAACCTGCTGAAGACGTAGACCTTTCAATGAGGAATCAGGATAGGAGATTACAAAATGCTCGGTCTCGGTTTTTCCCCCGAGCGATCTCTCAATAGAGGACTCCGAGGAAGAAAGGCCGAGGCGGTCGCTGAACACATAGAGCAACCCCGTAGCAACAAGAAGTGCGAGTGAGATATATTGCGTCGAGTTCGATTTGCCAGTCGGCGCATCCACCACATCACCCATCCTCCGCTTCCGGATGGCGATTGCCTCCAGGATGAGGAACGCGCTGAACGCAAGAGTGCCGATCCTGTACAAAATCAAGTGATCGACGACTTCGAGGGTCTCATCATACGTCAGGCCGGCAAAAAAGCCGAGGACCGGGTTGAATGCAAATATCTGAGGACGAGTGAGGGTGACGTACGCAATCTGCGAGAGGATCAGTAACCAGCTCAGCACAAAGATCGTTTTTTTCCATCGCTTGAGAGACATGACGATGAGGAAGGAGAAAGCGTTGGCAAAGAGAACAGCGGGAATGACAATGAGAAGGAACAGAATTGCTCCCTGGATGAACGAGCAGTTCTTGACGACGAACGCATTCAACGTCATCACAATAAACGGTACAAACAGGGGCACGAGTGCAAGAGCAATCGATTGAACAAGGAATGGCCTTGCCTCTGGTTGTGCCGGACCAGAGCTTTTGTTCCAGAGCGAAATGGTAAGCAGTCCTGCTGCCAGGCTCCAAACAAGCGCGATCAATACCGAGAACTCGTATCCGAGATAATTGAAGAGGGGAACCTGTGTAAGGCCCAGAGAAATTAAGAGCAGCAGAATGACCGCTGCCTTGTGCGACCAGTAGGAAAACACCGCTCTGACCATCGCCACGTTAGGAAAGGAGAATTCGAAAGAAGAAATTAGAATGCAGTGGAAAGATTCTCACGCAAAGTTGATAATAGAAGTGACACTTCTTCATTTCCTTTAGTACGACTTAGCGTCTTTGCGTGAGATAAGAGTTTTCGGCCGCGCCTCTAGAACTCTTCTCCGCTGGCACGTTCGATATCAGCGCCAAGCTGAGAGAGTTTTTTTTCTATCTGCTCGTAGCCGCGATCGAGGTGGTACACTCGCAACACTTCAGTGGTCCCCTCGGCAGCAAGTCCTGCGAGGATTAATGACGCACTCGCTCTCAAGTCCGTCGACATGACCTTTGCGCCGGTCAGGCGCTCGACGCCGACAACCGTAGCAATATTTTCTTTGACAGTGACATCGGCACCGAGTCGAATCAGCTCCGGCACATGCATAAAGCGATCGGAATAGATGGTCTCAGTAACAATGCTGGTTCCCTTCGCGAGGCTCATCAATGCAATCCATTGGGCTTGCATATCGGTAGGGAATCCGGAATAGATCGAGGTCGTGACGTTGACCGGCCGGATGGTCTCGGGAGGAACGATTTCCACAAAGTCTTTTCCAAGTGTGAGCTGAGCGCCGACATCTTCCAGCTTCGTCGTCACTGCACTCAGATGCGAAGGATTACATTTCTCCACGCGGACCGAGCTTCCCTTATCCCCAGCCAGAGCTGCAGCAATCAGAAGCGTGCCTGTCTCGATTCTATCCGGGATTGTGACACAATCAGCCGGATGAAGCGTGTCCACCCCTTCGATCTCAAGGTGGTTCGTGCCAACACCATCGATCTTTGCCCCCATGCAAACCAGGAAATCGCCAAGCGCCGCAATTTCCGGTTCCATTGCGGCATTATCGATGACGGTCGTTCCCTGCGCGAGAACGGCGGCCATCATCACATTCCCCGTCGCCCCTACGCTTGAGACATCGAAAACGATTCTCGCCCCGCGTAATCTCTTCGCTTTCGCTTTGATATAGCCCCCTTCAAGCTCGATGTGGGCACCGAGCTTCCGCAATCCTTCAATATGAAGGTTGACCGGTCGTGGTCCCCATGCACAGCCGCCAGGGAGCGAGACATCCGCCTGTCCAAACCGCCCTACCAACGGTCCCAGCACATAGATGGAGGCACGCATTTTTTTCACGTGTTCGTACGGCGCCTCGAAACTCGTCACTTCTGAAGCATCGATACGCAGGGTGTGGTCGGTGCGGCTGATCTTCAACCCCATAGTCTCCAGCAATCGGGACATGGTTGTCACATCCCGTAGCATGGGAGTGCGGTGAAGGTTGTAGACTCCTGAAGCGAGGAGAGTTGCCGGCATCAACACGAGCGAAGCATTTTTTGCGCCGCTTACTTCGACAGTGCCTCGTAGTTTTTTTCCGCCACGAATAATGAATTTATCCACGCTGGGCCTTAAGGGTTTGGGAACCTGGGCGGTCGTTTCGGTTTGCAGTGAAAATATAACCGATAAACGAGTGAAAGGCAAAGAGAGGTCTTGCCTGATGTCGCCTTGTATTTCGTTCATTTTCTTCCTACACTTTTGGGGAGAGTAGCGGTCAGCAGTCAGCGTTCAGCAATCAGCTGTTTGCTGACCGCTCGTGACCTTTCGTCCATCGCTGAACCCTTCCCGAAGCAAGAGATCCTTCACGCATTTGATAATTGCCGCAAGGACTGCGTATGCCTGTTCAAATCATCGTTGGTGCTCAGTGGGGTGACGAGGGAAAAGGAAAAATTGTCGACCACCTGAGTGAGCATGTCGATATTGTCGCCCGTTATCAGGGGGGCGCCAACGCCGGGCATACCGTGGTCATTCCCATCAAAGGGCCCGGTGGAATCACCACAAAGGAATACGTTCTTCATCTCATTCCATCCGGCATTTTCCACAAACACGTCACCTGTGTTATTGGTAACGGTGTCGTGCTCGATCCGGCCGCGTTGATGACGGAGATTGGACAACTCCGCGAGCTTGGCATCCCGATGAAAGGCCGGCTGTTGATCAGCCACAACGCTCACCTCATCATGCCGTATCACAAGCTGCTCGATTCAATCCGGGAACAGGGAGATCAAAAGATTGGGACGACGGGACGCGGCATCGGTCCAGCCTACATTGACAAATACATGCGGACAGGGATTCGCGTTGTCGATTTGCTCGACCGGGATACCCTTTGCGCGAAATTGAAGCGCAACATCGAAGAAAATAACCAGCTCTTCAGCAAGGTTTACAACTCCAACGTGCTCGACGTTGACGAAATCATTCACGAGTACCAGGAATTTGACAAGAAGATTGATGAGTATGTCACCGACACGTCCGTCTACCTGAATGCTGCTCTCAAGAAGAAGAAAAGAATCCTCGCGGAGGGCGCACAGGGGGCATTGCTCGACGTCGATCACGGCACCTACCCGTTCGTAACTTCATCCAGCCCGACCAGCGGCGGGGCGTGCACCGGACTCGGGATCCCTCCGACGGCCATCACCTCGGTCATTGGGGTGGTCAAAGCCTATTCCACGCGTGTGGGAAACGGCCCGTTCCCAACGGAACTGAACGATGAAACCGGCGAGCGCCTGCGAAAAACCGGAGGGGAATACGGTGCAACGACCGGCCGGCCGAGACGTTGTGGATGGCTCGACCTCGTCAGCCTCAGGTACTCCCTGAGAATCAATGGCATTCAAAAGATCGCTATCACTAAGCTCGATGTACTCGATGAATTCGAGGAAATCAAAATCTGCACCGGGTACCGCGTCAATGGCAAGAAGATAGAGAACTTTCCCACGGACCTCCGGACACTCGAGAGCGTTGAGCCTGTGTACCGCATCTTCAAGGGATGGAAAACGTCCACATCGGGGGTGCGCTCGTACGGCAAACTCCCTGAGAAGGCGCGTGCCTACATCGAGGCATTTGCGTCACTTCTGGGGACGAAAGTCTGGATGGTCTCGGTCGGTGCACGACGAGACCAAACCCTCATCGCCCGTTAACCTATCATATCACACCGGCCTTCGATCCGGCAATGAAAACGAACAACCGAAATCTCCTTCCCCAGTCCAGCGAACTCAAAGTCATTCTTTTGGTGCTTGCATTCATGATCATTGCAGGCACCCTTTGGTTTACCCACGCGATCGTAAGGGATCTTGAAGCGAACCAGCAGCACATCGCAAACCTGTATGCGAAGTCCTTTGAATACATGGGAAGCAGTCATACTCAAAGCGGGGACTACAGCTTCGTACTCGAAGAGATCATCCAGAACATCGATTTCCCGATGATTCTCTCCGATTCCCTGAATGAACCCTTGGCGCCGTACGCGATGTACGTGAAAAACGTCATACTGGACTCAACGAACTCAGAAAAGATACAGCGAGCGTACCTCAAGAGCCTGATTCTCGACATGGATGAACACAACCCGCGAATCAAGGTTGAAGCCAGAGAAAATGTTGTAGTGAATTACGTCCACTATGGCGACTCGAGATTTATCACACGCCTTCGTCTTCTTCCTTATGTCGAGTTCGCTGCTGTGGCGGTCTTTATTCTTATCGGCTATATCAGCTTCAGCTACATTAAACGGAGCGAACAGAGCAACATCTGGGTCGGGATGGCGCGTGAGACAGCTCATCAGCTGGGCACACCCATCTCCAGCATGATGGGATGGGTGGAACTCCTCCGGCATCAAACAGGAAGCTCAGATCCAAAAATCGTCGAGACGCTGCATGATATGGACAACGACTTGCAGCGCCTTCAAAAGATCGCGAGCCGTTTTTCCCGTATCGGATCTAAACCCGATCTGAAGGAAGAGAACCTGGTCGAGGTCATCGAAAAGGTGATTCAGTACTTCCAACGCCGGATACCTCAAACCGGAAAGAAGGTGCAGCTCTCCCTCGAATATAAAGCCCCGGTCATGGCAAGCATCAACGGAGAGTTGTTTGAGTGGGTGATAGAGAATCTGATCAAGAATGCGCTTGATGCGATCGAGACCGGTACAGGCAAGATCACGATTATTCTGTCGGAGCGCCCCGGACACGTCAACATCGATGTGACCGATACCGGCAAAGGGATCGATATGACGTATCGGAAGGAAGTGTTCAGGCCGGGATTTTCCACAAAGAAACGCGGTTGGGGACTTGGGTTGAGCCTCTCACAACGCATTATCGAATCATACCATCGCGGCAAACTCATTCTTCGGGATAGCAAACCCGGAACCGGAACTACATTCCGGATAAGGCTCCGCAGACACTAAATCCTTCCGATTCATTTCATTCACAAAAGGCGGGAGTTTTATGAAGATCGCAAGCGTTCCACGCGTGCTGTTTCTTCTTTCCATTCTTGCGGGTTCGCTTCAGGCAAGACAATCGATGGATGCCATCATCGAACGCGAACTGCCGAAGCTGCTGGAGACATACAAGTATCTTCATCTCAACCCCGAGATCTCCTACCAGGAACAGAAGACTTCGGAGTTCGTCGCCAAAGAACTCCGCATGCTTGGATTTGAAGTCACCGAAAAGGTCGGGAAGTACGACGATCCCCATCGCGTCAGCTACGGTCTTGTCGGCGTGATGAAGCACGGCAACGGTCCGACTGTGCTGTTCCGTACCGATCTCGACGGGCTCCCCATCGACGAGAATACTGGCTTACCCTATGCAAGCACCGTCAAGATGAAGGACGACGCCGGCCAGGAGGTATCCGTCATGCACGCGTGCGGCCACGATATTCATATGACTTCATTCCTTGGTACCGCCACCGTCCTTAGCCGTCTGAAGGATCGCTGGAAGGGAACAGTCGTGATGCTTGGTCAACCATGCGAGGAACGCGGCGCCGGTGCGCATGCGATGCTGAATAGCGGACTCTATACGAAGTTTCCGCGACCCGACTATATTCTGGCACTGCACGACAACGCGACAATGGAAGCGGGAAAAGTGGGACTTTGCGAGGGATATGCGTTGGCGAGTGTTACTTCCGTTGATGTCATCGTCCGCGGTGTAGGCGGACATGGCGCCTATCCACAGTTGACAAAAGACCCTGTCGTCATGGCCTCTGAGATCGTCCTCGCTCTTCAGACGATCGTGAGCAGGGAAAACTCACCGCTTGATCCGGCTGTTGTGACGGTTGGTTCGATCCACGGCGGAACGAAGCATAACATCATTCCGGATGAGGTTCGTCTTCAGATTACCGTCCGTGCGTACAAAGAAGATGTTCGAAAAAAGATTCTCGCTTCGATCGAGAGAATTGCACGCGGCATTGCTTCAGCGGCAGGCGTTCCAGCAAACAGGATGCCCGTCGTCAAAGTCGATGAGAGTGAATACACGGCCTCGACCTACAACAATCCGGAGTTCACGAGACGGCTAGCGCGTTCGCTTGAATCTGCTTTGGGAAAAGAAAACGTGCTTAAGGTGGAACCAGTGATGGGCGGGGAGGATTTCGGCGCGTATAGCCTTGATGACAAGATACCGCTCTGTATGTTCTGGCTGGGAGCAATCGACCCGGCAAAGGTGGAAAAGAGCAGGAAGGATGGAACGCCTCTCCCCTCGCTGCATTCAAGTCAGTTTGCCCCGCTTCCCGAACCAACGATCCGCACGGGCGTTAAGGCAACAACTACTGCGATGTTGGATTTGCTTGGTAGATGAAACGTTACGGGGCGATTGTGGAATAAAAGAATGCAGCATGAAACGACAGGGGGCGATTCAAGAATCGCCCCCTTCGAGTTTATTTTGCCGACGATGTATGATCGTAGACGATCCGCCAGCCCTCCGGTTTCTTCTCGATGATCAGCGTAAACCTTCCACCGAGCTTGTCGTAGGCACGCGTGAGCTGCCAGGCGCCGGTCGCGATCGCGAGGCCAGAGGAGACCTTCCGTATCGCCAGTTCTGAGAACTCCAGCTTTCCCATTTTCTCTCGTGTGTCGTACGCCTTTTTGTATCGCGAAAGAACGTTCCCATACCCACGCGTCACGTTCCCCCCGCTTACAAACATCGTGCTGTCTGAGTTCCAGTACCCCTTCATGTAGCCTTCGACACTCCCGTTGTTCCATTCCTTCACCTGATCAGCGAGGACAGTACGAATATCTGCTGTACCATCCTGAGAGAATGCGGCGGTAAGCCCCGACAACCAGAGAAGGATCAACAAATACTGCACACGACGTATTGTCATATTAAGCCTGAGTGGTTTGCGGCGGTGTCTTGGGCCGGAATATGGCATAGCCAAGCAACGCACCGAGAATTGCGAAAATGGGATACACAATCAACGTGATGAACAAGCCGCCAAAGATATTCGACGCCCGTCCCGCATCTTTGATCGATTGTTCGATTTGTTCCTTCAGTGTCTCTACCATATCTGACGGCATGCTTCCCTGCTCGGACAGACGATCGAGCACCTTTCCGATCATCGATTTGACGAGTTCGGCTTCGACCGGACCGAACGCCACAAGAATCAGAACGTTGATGCACGTTGCGACGAACGCACCGATGACACCCGCCATTAAGCCGAGCATTAAAGCATCTGACGACTCCAACGGCGGCATCCCCTCCGTAAACTGTTGCTTATACAGGTACATCGCCAACACTCCACCCAACCACACTCCAGCACAACAGCAGCAATTGATGAGGCTGAGGCCCGGGATTGCGGCAACAACACCGATCACTGCGCCGCTGATGAGAGCGATCCGGAACTTATTGGGTTTTTCGAGCATAGAAGAAGCCTCCTCGTGCTATGTGTTGATCTCGAAGTTGTGCAATGCCCTCCAGCAGCGGAGGAATAAGATAGAAAGGCAGAATGATTCCGAACAACAAACCTGTGATCGCCCTGGTAAGAAGTGTGCTCTCGTGGATTCCCGTGAAGTTCATGAAAACATCGATGAGCATCGGAAGAACGGCAAGAGCAATCCAGTGTCTCTGCGGGAATGCAGGTGCCTGCAACTTC
>Ga0187850_10003024_pt1 | contig 14768 bp, 8 predicted proteins | sample June2016WEW_4_15_FD_132436 | JGI IMG/M metagenome (GOLD analysis project Ga0187850, IMG submission 132436) | Peatland microbial communities from SPRUCE experiment site at the Marcell Experimental Forest, Minnesota, USA - June2016WEW_4_150 | ecosystem: Environmental > Terrestrial > Soil >... | reverse complement strand
GTCATCAGATCCGGATCGGTCGCCATGCAGATGTAATCCGTTGCCGTCTCCGCCCGCGGCCACGTGAGCTTCATCTCCTTTCGGACCGTGAGTTGAATCCGGCCGTGCAGCGACGTCTCGATGGCTGTCTGGTCCACCTCCCCATCGCCTTGCGCGGCGTGGCCGTCGCCAATCTCGAACAAGGCTCCCGGAACGAACACCGGTATGTACAGCGTCGAACCGGCGACGAGCTCCTTGTTGTCGATATTGCCGGCATGCTTCCCTGGCGGGTTGCTGCTGACCCGACCGAGCTCAGGCGCCGGTGCCACGCCAATGCTGCCGTAAAAAGGCCGCAGCGGCACGACGATTCCGGGGAACAGCTCCGCCGTCATCGTTTTCCTGTCGAGCTGTATGATTTTCGAGCCTGCCGTTCGATCGCAGTTCTCTGGCACAATCCCGCTGCATCCGTTGTATCCGTAGTCAATCGGAAGATCGATGGAGAGGATCTTCACCTCGAGCGCATCCCCTGGCGCCGCTCCTTCAACGTAAACTGGCCCAGTCAGAATATGCCCGCCAGGTCCGCGTTTATCTCCAGTCACCTCGGCAACGACCGCTTTCAGTGAATCCTGAATCTTGTTGTCCGGGACGCCCGCCCTTGCGAGCCCTGTCGGAGTGTTCGTCAGCAGCGTGTCGACGTCGATGATGTCGCCCGATGCGATCCGCAGCACGGGTTTCGCCTCCGACCAATAATAACCGTAGGCGACCGTCGCCGGAGTCGCTTCCAACCGATGCGTCTTCGGCGCCGGCGTCTGCCCCACGGCAGCCAATACGCAAACCCCTGATACCGCAAGTCCCAGAATGAAATTACGACGCATAGACTCACCTCACGGAAATACGAATCAGAATATCAGGGAATGGTGCTGTATTCATGAGTTTTTGTATTTGGGTCAACAGCCAAAAATGTGACTGTTTAGCCCCTTTTTGAAAACCAGACCGCATGGCCGGACGCCGATGCGATGGTCACCATCCAAGTTTTACTTTCAGTGACGCGGCATGGCGGCGGCTGATACTGACTCCCATGCCGGAGCGTAGTCTGGCCATGGCCCCGCCACCAGCCAAGGGTTCAATCTCCGTAATGTGGGCGAGGCTGATGATGGCCTGCCTGTGCGCCCTGACGAATTGATCGGGATCGAGCTGGGACTCAAGTTCCTTGAGTGTGCGACTCACCAGGACCCGGCCCTGCGCCAATATCGCAAAGACCAGATCATCCTCGGCAAGAAATGCCTGGATGTCGGAAACTGGTAGAATGCAGATCCGATGCGCACGACGGCCGACCACACGCTGCAAATGGCCTGTTTGCACGGCGGCAAGCGCCTCGGCAATTCGCGCATATTGTTCGGCGACGCCGGTCAGAGCCGCCGAGCTTGATTGGAGGATCTTTTCTGCCTTTGCCACTGCCTGCCGCAGCCGCTCCTCTGATACCGGTTTGAGCAGATAATCGACCGCACTTACTTCGAATGCCCGCAGGGCATACTGATCATAGGCCGTGACAAACACAATCAAGGGGACGCTGTTCCCTCTGAGTTCGTTCACAACCTCGAAGCCGTCAAGACCCGGCATCTGCACATCCAGAAGAACCAGGTCGGGTTTCTCGCGTTCGATGGTCTCCAGCGCTTCTGCCCCATCACTCGCCAGCCCGCATAGGTCAATCCCCTTGATGGGGCGTAGCAGCCTGGCCAACCGGTTACGGGCGCGGGGTTCGTCATCAACAATGAGCACCTTCATCTCGGGTCCTCTCCTTTCCGAGCCGGAATCTCAAGGGACACTTTCGTTCCCCTTCCGGGCGTTGAGTCGACCATCAGGCTTCCTCGCCCGCCGACATGTTCCAACCGGGAGCGCACATTTTCCAGGCCGAAGCCTTTGCGGCCGGGACCATTGACAGAATTCGGATCGAAGCCGATGCCATCGTCCTCAATTTCGATGCGCAGCCTCTGTTCCACCAAAACGGCGCGTATCGTAACCGTGCCTCCATCCACTTTGCAGGAGATCCCATGTTTCACCGCGTTTTCCACAATGGGCTGGATCAGCATGGGTGGCAGGCGGCACATGCGTACTTCCGCCGCCGCGATGATTTCATAACGCAACCGGTCCGCGAAGCGCAAACGCTCCACCGCGAGATAGGACTCAACAAAGCTCAATTCCTCTTCCAGGAGCACGCTTTCACGCTGACTGGCATCCAATGCATAACGGAAGATTTGGGAAAGATGGAGTATCACGGCCTCAGCCGCTTTCGGATCTTCCTGGGTCAGATCCGCGAGACTGTTCAAAGCATTGAACAAGAAGTGCGGGTTGATCTGTGCGCGCAAGGCTCGAAGTTCAGACTGTCCCGCAAGCACACGCAGGTGCTGTTCCCTCTGTTGTTGCGCCGCTCTTTCGGACTGCAGTTCGAAGTTATGGAGCATTTCAGCCAGACGCCTCGCTACGCCTGCCATAAAAGCCAGGTCCTCGCTCTGATATCGGAATCTGCCTGTCCGTTTCCCGAATCTTAAGATGCCGTAGACTTTTTCGGCCGCGAACACGGGGATCTCCGCGGTGGCCAGCTGGCGCTGGATCGCGCCGGCAGAGGATATGAGTACCTGGGGCGCGTTCCCGGTTTGCGAAGGTTTCAGCGGCATGAACTCGACACTTTCGGCATCCACTGCAGAACGTAACCGGCTCGTGACAGCACCCAGGAGTTGCTCAGGCTCGATGCACTGCTTCATCGCGATGTCGATCTCGGAAATGACCGTGGCGTAGTCGGATCTCTGGAAGAGACGGCGGTCTAGAACCAGTTGCAATCGGCCGTAAAGAGCCAGCCAGGCACTGATGAATACTATTGTGCCTGCGAAGATCGTCAGCGAACCGGCCGCCGCACTCTTGCCAGCAAAGCTGTCATAAGCCGGGACCAGAATGAGGCCGCAGTAGAGCGCGCTGGAAACCAGCAATAGAATCGCAATCAGGCCGCGCTTGATCAAGACATCAAAAAACACAAACCGCATGCGGTAATAAATGAGCGGCGCCACAAAAACCGATGGGAGAAGGAACCACAGCACTCCCGACCACCGACTCAAATTGGGTGGCCCCCCGTGGGTCTGGATTGCGAATCCCAGAATAAGGGGAATCCAAAAAGACAAGAGCAGGGTAGTAATCCATTCATCTCTACTTATGGGCATGGCCTTCGGGTCGCGTCCGGTCTTCCGGCCATCGCTGAGGCTAAGAATAGAGCCATGCTGCGGATATATTTTAAACAGCCCGGGGATCCAATCGATGACCGTGGTTTTGTACGGGGAGCCTCTCCTCTGGTGCATAATAGCCACGACTCGGAGTGTGAACAAGAACCACATTGCAAAAAAGCCCCCCGAGGACCACAGTGAGTCCAGCGAGGGCACGGGTGGAAGCTCCAACTTTCCCGATGGATGCATCTGCCATGACCTGAAGGCCTGATAAGCGTACCTTGCGACGCCTTCAATCGGCGGCGCATAAATGACACAGATCCAAAACCAGTATAGATACGGATTGTTGTAGTAATCCTTATAGTCTCTGAGTCTTGAAAAGGGATCCGTGATCAACCCGCTCTCATCGAGGGATCGAGTAAAGGTCAGAAATGTAAGCTGAAACACAGTGGCAAAGGCCAGAAGTTGAAGGACGCTCGCCGCTGCCGAAAGAAGTTCATGTGTCTGGTCCGGCATGATACTGAGAATGCCGAAAAACAGAGCATCGAGAGACAGGAGTAACGACTGGAGGGAGAAACATAGAAGCATCAGGAGCAGGACTTTCATTTCGGCGCTGCGTTTCGCTCTTCGATAAACGGCAATGCCCAGGCCCACAAATCCCGCAGTGGTTGCCGAAAACGCTACAGCCGAGAAATAGTGGATTCCCATGATCACCTCAATGGCCGGCACCGGCCAGTTGTGATTCAGGCGTGAATCGCGACACAGGAGCATTATGCGTAGATCGGCGATGGTCCGCGAGGAGAATCCGGCCAACGGTCGTTTCCGAACGGCGAGCGGATGGATCGAATGGGAATCAGGTATGGGAAATCCCAACGTTTGGCAAGGCTTTTGTCGACATTACTAACAGGATAACCCACATTCCATTTTGTAGAGGAGCAGGAGCGATAGCCATGGCTGTGATGAGCATCAGAATCAAGGATCACGAGCGGAAACTCTTGAAGGCCCTTGCCTCGCTGGAAGGGCGTACCATGACCGAGGTTGTATCCGAGCTGCTGGGCGAATACCTTCGAAAGCGTCAGGCGCAACTGAACCGATCAGGCCAGTCCGCCGAGGTTCGGGCCTTGATGGGCTGTCGGAATCGTCTTTCGCCGAGTGGGACAACAAAGAGGACGACGTGTATGACAGTCTTTAGGAAGCGGGATATCATGCTCGTCGTGAAGAGAATCGGCCGCCTCTTCGAGGAGGAACGCAGCAGCGTCAGAGATACACTGAAGGAGTTCTTCCTTTAGTATCGAAGCCAAGTGGAATTCAAAATTGGAAGCTGGTTGGAGAGCCGGCACCATCCATCAGCCACCCGCTTGATTCCTCAACTGTCTTGCCCACAGGGTCAGCCAAAGAACCACCATTGCCAAGAGCCCGACGCATAGCTTAAATATGGCTATGCCCCAGAACCACACGGTCTGGAAAAAAGACCAGGTGATGTTTGGCCCCCACAAGGACAACACCCACGTGGGATGAGCGGACATGACCAGCAGGTATATAATCCACTGAATAAGAAGAAATCCAACAGCGATCAGTAGGGTCCACCATCCCGCCACTGCAGCAGCTCTCACTCGCTTCTCGAAAACGTCGTTCATGGAGGCTCCTCTTCTGCTGACGAAGATTTCATCCGTCACCTCTCCGCGTTTCGCGAAGAGGCTGGGTGCTGTTGTTAGGCCGCGCCCGGCCCGGCACAGCTATGGCGTTTTGGCGATGACGTTTGGGATGTTCTTTTTGCGCAGAGCGTCGTTGAAACCGGCCAGATCCTTGCTGATGAGGCTATCGAGTTCGCTCGCCGTACCGTGCAGCTGGTCCTCAAGGACCTTCTGTACCTCAATCTGCTGGCTGGTCGGCTTGAAATCGCCGCTTGCCAGGCCGTTGGCCAGGTAGTTGATCTTCGAGATCAGCTTGGATCCGTAGCGCGCACCGTCCTGGCTTCCAGTGAGGCGCAGGTCGATGAGCTTCATCTCCACATCCATCAGCTTCTGGTTCAGGTCCTCGCCTGACTTCTTGATCGCCGCATCGTCAATGAGCCCGGCGAGCCCCTCCAACTGACTGCGCACGACCTCAATCCGGTTGACTGCGTCGGCTGCGCTGTTGAGGTCCTTCCACAGGTCGAAGAGCAGGCCCATCTGCGCCTCGATTTCCGCCTCGCTGCCGCCCGAATTCGGATCCTTGCGCACCGTGAGTGGCTGCGTCAGCTCACGCCCGCCGGCCGAGATCTTCACGGTGTAAGCGCCTGGAGGAGCGAGGATGCTGAGCGCGCCTGCGCCCGGCGCCGGCCGCCACCCGTCAGGGCCGACATGCACCTGCGGCGCGTACATTGGGCTTGTCCGCAGACGGATTTCCCTGGTGGGCTCGTAACGGAGATCCCAGTAAACTCGGTTGAGCCCTGCCGTGTTCGTGCTGGTCAGCTTGCGCACCACCTCGCCCTTCTGATCCAAGATCGTGACCGTGACGCCGCCCGACGCCGGACCTTTCAGGTAGTAGTTGATTGACGCGCCGTAGCGCGGGTTCTCGCCGATCGTGGGATCGTCGTAAGGTGTCGACGGCGCCGCTATCGGCCTGAAGCGGTACGCCTCCCGCGGCGCAAACAGATAAGAGTCGGAGGCAAGCACTTGCGCGGTGAGCTGCTGCAGGCAGGTGATATCGTCGAGAATCCAGAAACCGCGTCCGTAGGTCGCGATCACCAGATCGTTGAAATGCTCCTGAACCGTGATGCCGTACACGGGGGCATGCGGCAAATTGTTTTGCAGCGGCTGCCAGTTCTCGCCATCGTCGAACGACACGTAGATCGCGTTCTCCGTCCCCAGATAGAGCAGCCCGCGCCGCACGGGATCCTCGCAGATCCAGTGCGCGTAGCTGAGCATGCTGTTTGGAATCCCGTTTGTAATTACTTTGAATGTCTGGCCATAGTCGGTTGTCTTGTAGACGAACGGATCGCGGTTGTTCATCTGATGGAAGTCGACGGTGAGATACGCCGTCGCCGCGTCGTACCGGGAGGGTGCGATGCAGTGGACCGAGCCCCACGGCGGCAGGTTCGGCAGGTTCTTGGTGACGTTCGTCCACGTCTTTCCCGCGTCGCGCGTCAGCTGCACGAGGCCATCGTTGGTGCCAACCCAGATGAGTCCGCGTTCTTTCGCCGACTCGGCGATCGCATAGACAACGCCGGCGTACTCGACCCCGATGTTGTCGGGCGTCAGGCCACCCGAGCTTCCCATTCGGCTCCGGTCGTTGAGCGTGAGATCAGGACTGATGACCTGCCAGGTCTGGCCGCCGTCAGTCGTCCGGTGGACGTATTGGCTGCCGACATAGAGCGTGTTGTGGTCGTGGGGCGAGATGAGGAAAGGTGAGTCCCACACAAAGCGATACTTAACGCCCTCTGCGGGCCCGTTGGACTGGTCGGGCCACACCTCGACGTTGCGAAACTGCCGCCGGTTCTCCTCGAAACGCACGACGATGCCGCCCACCATGCCTGAGCCGGACGCGGTGGACCAGATGATGTTGGAGTCGGTTGGATCCGGCGTGGCCCAACCACTCTCGCCGCCCCCAACCGAGTGCCACATCGCGCGCGGAATGCCTGCATCGCCGCCGCCGGCACCAACCCGGCTATTGCTCGGGCCGCGATACGACGGTTCGTCCTGCTTGTTGCCCAGGACGTTGTAGGGAATCTCGTTATCGGTCGTGACGTGATACATCTGCGCGTTGGTCAACCGCTGGCGGAACCAGGTTCGTCCCCGATTGACGGTGATGGACAAGCCCTGATCGTGCCCGACGATCATACGGTTCGCGTTCGTGGGATCGATCCATATGTCATGGTGATCGCCGCCCGGCGCCTCGCTGCGGGCCAACACAGTAAGCGTCTGGCCGCCATCGATCGACTTGGCGTAAGACGCTGTCAGGTAGTACGTCTCATTCTCGTTGTCGGGGGCGACGGCCATGCGCGAATAGTAGTGGGCGCGGCCCATGGCGTTGTGGTCGTAGCTCACTACTTTCCAGTTCACGCCGCCATCGTCGCTGCGAAATATCTGGCCGCTGTCGGTCGGCTGCCCCTTCAAGGGCACGCCATCACCGGTCTCGATGAGGGCATAGACGCGGTCCGGATTTGAGGGGGCGATGGCGACGGCGACCTTGCCCACCGGCCTGGCCGGCAGCCCGTGGCCGGTGAGTTTTTTCCACGTCACCCCGCCGTCGCGGGACACGAACAGGCCGCTGCCTGGCCCGCCGCTCTCGCGGCCCCACGTGTGAATTTCGAGCTGCCACATGCCCGCAAAGAGCACGCGCGGGTTCTTCGGATCCATGGCGATATCGGAGCACCCGGTGTTCTGGTCGACAAAGAGCACCTTCGCCCAGGTCCGACCTCCATCGGTGGTGCGGAACACGCCGCGATCCGGTTGTGGCCCATAACTGTGGCCCTGCGCGCATGCCATGACCACGTTTGCGTTCTGGGGATCAATGACGATGCGCGGAATTCTCCCGGTCTGTTCGAGCCCCATCAAAGCCCAAGTCCTGCCGGCATCCATAGATTTGTAGATGCCCTGGCCGATTGAAATGTGGCTGCGGATGAAGGCTTCGCCGGTGCCGGCCCATACAATGTTAGGATCGGACTGCGCCACCGCGAGGGCGCCGATCGATGAGACCGGCTGGTCGTCGAAAACCGGTTGCCAATGGACGCCGCCATCCGTGGTTCTGTAAATGCCGCCTGAGGCTGCGCCGGCATAGTAGACATTGGGATCGCCCGGCACACCGGCGACCGCGCTGAAGCGGTTCCCTTCCGGTCCTATGAATCGCCAGTGGAGCTGGCCATATATGTCTGAGCTCGGACGCACAGCCTGTTGTGCGCGGCTCGCCGGCAGCAACACCGTCACCGCAACTGCGATCACACACAGCGCAAATCTCGTTATTCTCGACATGATGACCTCCAGGTGGGATGACGCCGCGCTACTGTTTCGGGAAAATCAGCGCGAGCACCTGATCCGTCGTGTAGATGCAGCGGTCGTTGTGGCCGCACTCCGGGACGATTTGGATCGCATGCTTGGCGCCAAGCTGTTCGTTGACGAATTTCACGAAGGCTTCGCCGCGGGCGCGCCGGGTCGCGCCCTGCGCCATGGCTGAGCACGACGAATCGAAACCGCCGAGCGGCAACGTATCCACCTGCCCGAGCAGGTAGGTCGTCGGTCTCGACACGAGCTGCTTCTTGAGTTGCTCGTCCGTCATCTTGGCCGTGTACCCGCCGGTGCGGCTCTCAAGGCCAAAGGGCCAGTGGTTGTAATTCTGGCACTTGCTCGCATCGAAAGGGCCGTATGAGAACTTGGTATGCGGAGCTTCCGAATTCCACGCGGCCTGCGCGTTAGCGGGCGCGGCATCGTCGGTCGGCGTGGCGCGAGTCGCATCCGGCCACGCGTAGCTCGAGGGATTGGCGACGACATACGACACGGGCACGCCCAGCGTCTCGTGCACGTGATTCGACATCTCATAGCGCGTGACGAACTGTCCGCCCGCGGAGTGCCCCGTCACGACGATTCCTTTGAGGTTAGGGAACATGCTCTTGTTCGCGAGCTTGTGCAGGATTTCATCCACGAAATCAAATGACGACAGCTCCGGGTTGCTCGTCGAAGAGCCGCCCGATCGCCAACTGTCGCCTCCGCAGCTATAACTTACTTCGTTCGTCTCAAGCTTGTCGGTGCATCCACGATCGCTCGACACGATGTGCGGCGCGATCACAACTGTGTCCTCCAGCGCACCTGCGAGGAACGCCGCAGCAGTCGCGGTGGTGAAATAATGGTCTGCGTTGCGGTTTGTGCCGTGCACCATGATAAGGGCGCGGGTGATCTTGTCGTTGCGCACGTCGAGCGAGTACGTGCGGTAAATCATCGACCGCGCGGGGCCGCCGTGGAGCGTGACCCATTCGGTGCAGGCAGCCGTCGCCGCCGTGCAGGCCGTGGCTACGGCCGGCGCGCGCTGGGCAAACGTCGCCGTTGCCATCATCCCAGCGAAAAGCAACGTGGTTCCCAGCACGGATGCACCGCGTTTTTGCCATTGTCGTTCCCGCGAAATTCCTTTTGTACAAAACTGCGGCGCCGTCTTTTGAATCGACGTACAGCATGCAAACACGAAAGGGAGAAAACGGATTTTCATGGTGAGACTCCAGGGGTCAAGTTTGAACGATCATGATCCGGATGCAACCTCTCTTATACCATGTCTCCAAGACCGGGAAAGTTTTATCTCTAGCGATGACGCCATCAATTAAGAATCCATGGCAGAACACGTGCGTTCAGGAGGCGTCCCAAAGGAATGTGTCAGGCCTATGAGGGCCCCGGGAGGGGCCAAGAGACAATAGCTCCGGGCAAGCGCAGCGCAGCCCGGAGTCAAGGGATGCAACCAGCAAAAGCCTTGAAGGGGCGGAAGATAAAGCATGCGGATGAAGGTCTTTCGCCCCTACCAGGGCTCTTGCGGAACTCTTCCTAACCGGGGGCGGCGCGCTTCGCGCTTGCCCCCGGCTACTCTCTTTCCGCCCCTCCGGGGCTCGGTCAGCTAATCTCGCTGCTGAGTTTCGCGACAGAAACTAGCTGTGACCCTGCAGCCTTGGCTTTCCCACCCAAAACATTTTCCTGGTGCTCCATTGCCGGCTGGCGCAGCTTGACGAGATGGCTGCCAATCCGGTTGGTCGTTGGATCATAGACAATCACCTTGAGAATCTGCTTCGGAACGATGAGCGAGATCTTCGTGGAAAAGAAGATTCCCGTCTTGAGGATTTCCCGATATTGCGTCTCATCCAGGCGCAGGTCCATGACCTTCCAATCACAACCCAGATAGATCCCATCGGGATCTGCGTAAAACACGGCGACGTGCACTCGAGCGGTGTGCCGGCCATCGACCGTCGGAAATCCAACTCTGCTTGCATCGATTTCCAGGTCAACCTTGATCTGCGGGGTGATCCCTGGATCCGAAGCCGGCGCTGTCTGCACCTTGAATGGGACTCCCTTGAACTCAGCTGGATCGGCGGCAGCCGCCCTGAGGCGCTTGTTTGCAAAGGGTTCCACAAGACCGGCACCCGATCCCGAAGCGTGATCAGGGCCCGAGAAACTGAAAGCCGAACGCACTCCCGCGTAATATCCTCTGCGAGCCTGTACCTTACAATCACTGCAAAGATCCTCAGTCTTGAGGTTTACAAAGAGAGGATGAAAGGTCCCCTCGATCCCGCGGTCGGAAGGAGTAAAACCGATCGTGTACTGCAGCCTGAGATTCGACATGGTCTGATCCAGAGCCTTCGCAAGGGCTGCCGAGCCGCCTGCCTCCAGAACCTGTCCGCCGGTTTGGCGGGCAATGGTGTGGACCTGGTCCGGGGACTCGCCGAACTGTCCCCTTTGATCCCCCGGGGTTTCGACGCTGTACAAGGTGGCGCCGGCCTCCAGTGCCTCCTGAAGCGCGCCGCTCCAGGTGTGCGCGCTGATGACGGTCTGGTAGTTGTCAGAAACCAGGATGATTGCGCGACGCCGGTTGACTGCTTGCTCACGAAGATAATATGCGGCGTCGTAGATGGAATCGCTGATGTTCGTGGCTTGTCCGATGTCAATCCTGCCTATCTTCTCGGCGATCACAGAAAAATCCTGTGTGAGATCGCTCAACCTGGCAGGATCCCGGTCAAAGGCGAACAAGACGGCCTGATCTCCAGTTTTCAGGGACTTGAGCGCGGACAGGGCTGCGCTCTGAAGCTGTCTCAAATAGGGAGCGATGCTGGGGCTGCGATCGACCACCAGCGCGACGGAAAGGGGAAGCTGGTCGCGGGAAAGGAAAATTGCCTGTTGGGCAACCCCGTTGTCATAGATCAGAAAATCTTCTTTCCGTAACTCTCGGACAGGTGATCCGTAGACACTGACATCCACGGTAACGAGGTCGACATTTACTTTGAGTCTGAAATCCTGATGAGAGGAGTCTTGCGCCCGGGTTTCCCCGGCGGCCGTGCGTGCCGGCCCCAGGGCGGGGGCAACAGGCCGCAGAACCTCTCGGGGCAAGGCGTCGAAGCATAACGACAGTAGCAGTGATGTAAGGCAGACCGCGCGGAAAAGCGTCGCCATCGTCTCCCGCCGAGTTGGTGGCATCATCTTCGCAGAAACAGCGCAACCCTCTTACCAGCCAAACCCATAGGATAGGGCCATTTCCACGAAATCCGCTCGCATTATACACCACCAGATTGGCGTCACTGTTAAGGCACATTCAAAAGCAGCCACAGATTTCACAGATTCCACAGAAAAATCAGTGGAATCTGTGAAATCTGTGGCTTTTTTGAGACGGCGCAAGGTCGTCCCTCTTTCGCTCGTGCGCTGAAGAGAGCTAAACAGTTACGGATTGGAGGCATCCCTGCAATATAATCGCTTTCGGCCTTCGTTTCGCTCACCCGAGGAGTCTCATGAACAGACATCGACATATCACGCAAGCAATGTTATTGACGGCAATTGTTCTCATGACAGGTTCGGATCTGCTCTCTTTTTCCGCTCCTGCTTCCACGGCACTGGCCACAAAAGTGACCATTCGCAGGGATCGGTTCGGCATCCCGCACATTCTTGCCGACACTGAAGAGGCGGCCGCATTCGGCTTCGGGTATGCACAGGCGGAAGATCATTGCGTGCCGATTGCAAAATCGCTGATCAGCGCCCGGGGCTTGGAAGCAAAGTACTTCGGCACCGGGATCGAATCCGATTTCCTGATCCACCTCTACGGCAACATGGAAGCGGCCGCGCAGGACCTGCGCCAGGTGAGTCCCCTGTACCGCAAAATTGTGAACGCCTACGCAGAGGGCGTGAACCATTACGTGCAGCAACATCGCAGCGAGCTTCCGGCCTGGATCCCCGCATTCACGGGCACCGATGTCATGGCCTCGCGCAGGGCCGGCGCCATCCGTTCCATGTTCTCCCAGGCAACTATCAGGGCGCTTCAACGTAAGTATCCGGGATCTCCGGCCGGTGGCCAGGACGGCGAAAGGCCATGGTCGGCGATTACGGTCGATGACGCAGCGGAATCTGCGGTCGCGGCCGAGCCTCCAGGGTCGAATGCATTCGTCCTGGCCGGATCGCGCACTACTTCCGGCGTCCCCATCCTTCTCGGCAATCCACATCTCAACTGGTCCTCTCTCTACTGGGAGGCACAGGTAACGGTCCCCGGCAAGATCAACTTCTTCGGATCGACCTTGGCCGGAATCCCGGTACTGCGCGCCGGATTCAATGAAGATCTCGGTTGGGTCACCACCAACAACTCGCCCGATGTGAGTGACGTTTTTGCCTTGACGATGGATCCCAAGCTTCCCGATCACTATTTGTTCGACGGGAAATCAAAACCTCTGGTCAAAAAGGAGATTACGGTTGAGATCCAGGCGATGGACGGCACGGTCCGCTCGGAAAAGAGGACCTATTGGGACTCGCGCCTCGGCAAGATCCTCTATCGCACCGCGGACAAAGCCTTCGCCATCGCTTCGACTCAGCTTGACGCGATTCATTACTACGAGGGCTTTTACCTGCTCAGCAAGACCCGCAACCTCAAACAGTTCCTCGCTGTCATGGACCGTAACATGGTGCCGACCTCCAACTTCACGTATGCCGACGCGGCGGGAAATATCATGTACATGTGGAACGCGCGCATTCCGGAACGCCGGGACGATGGCACCGATTACGGGCTCGATGTCCCTGCCGGCACGAGCAAGTATGTCTGGAAAAGATTGATCAAGCCGTCCGCTTTCCCAAAGCTGGTAAACCCGAGCGGCGGATATACGCAAAACTGCAACAATCCCCCGTGGTACGCCTCGCTGCGCGACCGGTTGGATCCACGGAAATATCCCAGCTATCTGGAGGAGGCGCGAGGCCTCGCTCTCCGTCCTCAGATGGCATTGGCAATGCTCGAGAGTCAGGAAAAGTTCTCGCTCGAAGACGTGATCCGGCTCAAATTCAACACCAGGATGCTGCTTGCCGACCGCGTCAAGCCTGCTCTCCTGCAGGCACTCCAGAACGCTGCGCAACCGTCGGCGGACCTTCAATCAGGCATGAAGGTCCTGGAGGCATGGGATAACCGAGTTTCGGCGACGAGCAAAGGTGCAGTGTTGTTCCAGCGTTTTTGGGACACCTATAGCCAGGCACGCCCCCAGCCTTTCGCGGTTCCCTGGGATGCTGCAAACCCCGCGGCCACTCCGTCCGGACTGTCGGATCCCGCACAGGCAGTGAGAAACTTCGAAGATGCGGTGCGCTGGACTCGACAGCATTATGGCGGCGAGGACGTGGCCTGGGGAGATGTCCACCGCTTCCGGTTTGGAGCCCTCGACCTCCCCGCCGATGGCGACAGCGGCAGCTACGGATTATTCCGAGTGGTCCAATTCAACGAAATGCAGGATGGGAAAAGCGTCGCGGGCCAAATACAGCCGAACGAGCCGCCTGTGGGCTTCGGCGACGGCTGGATCATCACGGTGCAGTTCTCCAGACCGGTCAAGGCCTACTCTCTGGTGGCCTATGGCGAGACCACGCGTTCCGATTCCGTGCACAGTTCGGATCAGATCCGTTTATTTGCCGACCACGCGTTGCGGCCAGTCTGGTTCGCCGAAGCCGACATAAAAGCCAATCTTGAACGGCAATACCATCCTTAGTCCAACAATGATTCCGTGCATTCGGATGAATGACGAAACGAACCGCCAAGACTCGAAGACTCAAAGATCCTCTAATAATGCAAATGAGCCGGAATGCGTTGGCGCGGAGCGCCGGCCCTTCCGGGCCGCAGAAGCCTACACTACTTAGAGACTCTTCGAGTCTTTGAGTCTTCGAGGTTTGTGCTGCCATGCGACTGTCTGAACCACAGATCCATAGTCCGTGCGCCTTGCTATTCTGCGCCCGCATTGTATATAAAAGGTTCTTACACTGCCGCGGACCCTGCCGTTTCGGCGTCGTCCACAGCTCAGGGGGAGAGTATGCGAAAGACAGGCTTGACCGTTTTGATGTTGTTTTCTCTGGTATCGCTGTTTGCGCTCGCCGCGCAAAACCCAATACAGACCCCGACACAGAATCCAGCGCAAGGCCGCGGACAAGGGGCCGCCGCGCCTCAGGGCGGGCGCGGTGGAGCGCAGAACCCCTGGCCGGCCACACCCATGCGTCGCCCAGCCCTGGGCGCCGAGTGGATCAAGGAGCATTACGGCAAGCAGGAGGTGATGATCCCCTTGCGCGATGGCGTAAAACTGTTTACCGCCATTTATTCGCCCAGGGACACTTCCCACAGTTATCCCATGCTTATGACCCGCACGCCTTACAGCGTGTCCCCCTATGGCCAAGATCAGTATCCCGGCTCGCTCGGTCCCGCGCCCGAGTTCGCCGAAGAAGGATTTATCTTTGTATATCAGGACGTGCGCGGCTGCTTCATGTCCGAAGGCAACTACATCAATATGCGCCCTGTGAAGGAGACCTACCGCAGCCCCACGGACATCGATGAAACCACCGACACCTACGACACCGTGGACTGGCTCGTCAAGAATGTGGCCAACAACAACGGCAAGGTCGGCCAGTACGG
>Ga0187850_10003021_pt1 | contig 14774 bp, 19 predicted proteins | sample June2016WEW_4_15_FD_132436 | JGI IMG/M metagenome (GOLD analysis project Ga0187850, IMG submission 132436) | Peatland microbial communities from SPRUCE experiment site at the Marcell Experimental Forest, Minnesota, USA - June2016WEW_4_150 | ecosystem: Environmental > Terrestrial > Soil >... | reverse complement strand
AACCTAAACTTTTCCCTACTTCAAACAAGAAGCGATTCTTTGGAATAAGCACTCCTTCAACGTCGAAAACTACAAGCCTATTTTTCTCTATAGCAACCATTCCTCTCTAAGCTCACAAATGCGCCGTGCTGCCTAAAGAGAAAATGGTAGCTTGCTAAAGATAAATTTTGTTTATCCGCCGAGCAGTATAATAGACGAAATCCATTGAAATCGAATAGTTTTATAGCGCAAGGTGGTGATAGTTCTTGAGCCGTATGACAGATGATACGTTTCCTTGGATGCTAACTTTCACAAGCGCAAAAAACTGGCTTGATACATTGCGGTCTGAAAGAACAAAGGAAATCTATGTTTTGCGTTTAAAACAGTATTGTGACGCAGTAGGCAAGAATCCAGATGAGTTGATTGAGCTTAAGGTTGATGGCTTGCGTAATATAGCCACTGCCAAAGAGTTCCAAGCAGAAGCCCTCTTGAATAATTATCTGTACCACAATAACTTATCGAGTAACGTTCAGATGGCTGTGCTTGCAGCTGTTAAGAGCTTCTATAAGGCTAACTGGCGAGAACTCAACTCGAATGTAGGCTCGAATATTGAGTCGCCTGAACCAAAGAAGCGAACTCCGAAAATGCAGGATATTCTTGAGCTTGATGAGGCTATGACTTACAATAGGGACAAGGCTATTCTTTGGTTCTTGGAAAGTGCGCCATTTAGACGAGCGACTTTAACTAAGTTGCTTTGGAAAGACTTGAAATCTACAGAGGCTATGCTCAAAGGCTTGCGTGAAGAAGCTAAAGGGCAAGTCAACAGAACTCCAGAAGAGGACGCAGAAATAGCTGAGAAAGTTCCATATTACTTAGTGATTGAAAGCGCGCGTCTAAAGGGAGGTGGGAAAGGCAGATACAAAGGAGTCAAGCAAGTTGGATTCATACATGCCTTCGCAGTTAAGAAGCTCGAAATGTATAAGCAAGAACTTAAAGAACGCAAAATCACAGTGAATGAGGACTCTTACATCTTCGTTACTTACTCTCATAATTGGTGCGTTGGAAAAGGTAACAAGATGGAGATTGTGAACTTCGATGACGCTTCACTTGTCGCTTGGCAAGACTTAGATAAGAAGAGGTTTAGTCCTCAAGATATGCGTGACGTGCTTCAGAGTGCGCTTGAGAACGCCAGAGTCAGTCCAAACATTGCAGCGCCTTTGCTGGGTCACAAAGTGAAAGGCGTAGACAAGCACTATTCAAATCATGACATGGATGAGTTCTTGCAGGCTTATCTTGATGCACTGCCTTGGCTAGTACCGCAGACGGTTGAGCAAGTTAAGGCTGAGACACAGAATAAACTTGAAGAGGACAAGAAGAAGCTTGTCGGTCTTGAATATGATAACACAGAATTGAAAGGAAAGGTGAACAACCTAAACACTCGGCAAGAGACTACCGAAGGGGAATTGGCTTTCCTCAAAAAGTATGTTTTCGCTGTCAATGGCGTGGTACAGACAAAAGAGGATGTAGAGGAGCTGCAAGGATTTTTGGAGAAGATGCGAAAGGCGAAAGAAGCAAAGAACGAAATTAAACCTTGGGAAGAAGAGTAGTAGAAGCCTTTTGACTTCTACAACCCTTTAGTTTTGTAAGTGAGGAACACAACTCTTAAGGCACCCCCTCACAAGCAAGGACTCTGTTTTTGCAACAAGAGGAACATGTCGCGAGATACATTGAAGGTGATAGGCATAACAAGAATTATCTCCTGATAATTTGAAATGGATTGGGAATGCAAAAATATTTAACCCAATTAGGGTTTATTCAAGTAAGCGCTATAGCTGCAGGATAAAATTATGGCTGAAGGAAACCAAGAAATCGGTCGAGAATTTGTTAAGAAGACAATCGAGTTCATCGATGGTGTTTTTGGTTTTCGAGTTTTTATGGATTCTTATACTGGTGAAGTATCGATTCCTATTGGCAACAACGAGACAATTAATTTTGATATTCTAATGTATCAAACCTTTTTGAATACTGAAAACAATCCAGCTACAATGGAAAAACGATACTATTACTGTGAGTGCAAGAAACGTGAAGACGCTATAGCTTTGAGACCACAATTGAAGTCTTTCTTTATTAATGTTCTAAAAGCAACTCCTCACTTACCAAGAGGTTATACTAATTGTGGTTTTATCTTTGTTCATAACAAACCTTTTTCGATTACACAAGCTAATATTCATGATGCTGAATTTATGAGGACTTTTTTGGAAAACGCCTACCAACCAAATGAGATAGTAGCGTTATGTGGAAGGATAGGTATGATATGCTTAGATGATTGGTTTTTGAAATTAACGGCAAGCGGGAGGCAGCAATAAAATTGGAAGATAACAACACAGTTTATGACAAGTTAAGAGATTTATATTCAAAGAAATCATCACTTGATAGCCTTACTAAAGGAGTAGCCATAGAGGATATAGTGCGGAAACTGTTGCGAGATATCGTCGACCCGTTTCCTGAAAACGAAGATGCAGCTTTCTTTAATCGTCGATTTGATGGTTTAATTTCTTTGGGGCGAGGAATAGATATTATTTTTGAAATAAAATTAGGAACCTTACCAGATTTTGAACTGCAAAGATTAATGAACTATTTTTTTGATATCAAACTTGGAAGAAAGCTAGTACTATTTATTGCATATGGATTAAGCAGCAATGGTAAAAGCATATTCAACAAATTTAAGGAAAAAGGGTTACCAATCTCATTTATTGACTTTGAAAACTTAATTGAATTACATAAGTTTGTTAGGTATAACATTAGAGCAGACAATTCCCGTATATTAAAAGTCAAAAAGAAGTATTTCTTAGAAGAGCTATTAAAAGAAAGTAATATATTAAATGAGTCATTCTTCAACGCAGCCAATATAAATGCAGTACATCGTTTTGAGGAGTCATCAGCAATTAAATTAGCCCCCACGTCTGCTTTAAAGACTAAGTTAGCCACCTCTTATACTGACTCTTTTGCATTTGAAACTGCCTTAAAAGAGGAATATGATAAGCGTTTGGAAAAATTAGAGCATCTTGCAAGGAATTTGATGGAAGAAATTCAAGCCTTAAGAGAGCTTTCAGAAAAGGAAAAATTGCGACAAGGTTCAAGAAACTTAAAATAATGATATTTTACGAACTTGAAGCTCTAAAAGCTTATAACTAGAAATCAACAATAAGTATGCAGGATAAATGAGTGAAGAAACCAATAAAAAATTACTTTGCCCTAAGGCTGGGACGGCGACATCATCCCAGTTACATACGAATATTGTTAACTCAACGTTATTTATTCAAACGAAACTCTTTTGAAAAGCCCACCATTAAGCAAAAACGCCTCACTTATAAGATGGCGCTGGGTTCAAGCTGTTGTTTCTAACCGAGTTGGTTCGTGATTGCTGAGCAGAAGTACGTTATCGTTACTTTTGATATGGTGCTTGTTTCGGATATAGTCCTGCAGGTAAGGAGTCCGTTTATATATTGGCATCAGCAACTTCAACATATTAACATCTTTTTTAGAAAAAAAATCACTTGTTCCGTGACTTGGAGTCATAATAAATTGTTTAGACTCCATTGTGACGGAAACACACGACCCACGGAATCCTAAAAAGTAAATGGAGGCACTGAAATGGAGTGCTGGTATGGCAAGAAGTAACAATCTATGCTTATGCAATGGCTTATTCTATATTTGCATGTGCAGCGAAGCTTCCGTCATGGCTACGGAGTAGCCTGTAGCCACGCGCCAGCAGCTACATGTAGGCACAAACACAGAGGCAAGGTGTTGTTCTGTTGCTTCACGGAAAAAAGGTAAATGAAACAGCAAGTAGGCGCTTTGACGGAAAGGTCACGGAGTCATATAAGTAAATGGCTGTGTATACGGCCCGGTAAACAGCCAAGCTTTCACGGAGCATAAGTAAACGCATGTGTAAACAAGAAGGCAAAAGCAGTTCTTTTTTTTAAATTCAAAGCCCGCTAGTACTAGTACTAGTATAGTAGTAGCAGCTGCTATGCATAACTGAAGAAAGAAATGGTGGCAAAGAAAACTTTGCTGTTTGGCAGTGCCTTATCTGTTAAGATAGAGCATAGGATCTTTGCGTATTTGCTTTCTGTTTTCAAGAAGTTCTGTGACTGTGATTTTTATAAGCTGCAAGGCATTGTCTGAAAGAAGCAAATACTCACCTTCCATTATGTGTAAGATTTTGTTTTCGCGTGCGTCTGGGAATGCATCACTTGTTTTGTCTTTGTCATCTGTATGCATTGATGCCGCCAGCCATTCACAATATAAGTCTTCATCGCTTAATGCTGGCAAGCGCTTTTCTTTCTGTAGCAACTTATCGCGCTCCTTTGAGTAGGTCAGTGTCCATTTTATCTGCCAGCGCGTGACTTCCGATCTGTGTGTACAAGCTGGCAATCTTTCTGTCTGTCCAGCCAAAATAAGCCATAAGGTCTTCAACAGAAAAACTGTAGTTCTCAACGAGCTGGCTGGCTCTTTGAGAGCGGAACCAGTGGCACCACAAGTGAAGAGTCTTTATTATCTTTTTTCCATTTACAATTTCTATAACTTCCTCTCCATCAATAAGAAAAGGCTTATTGATTCCAAGTGCCTCTTTAAGCTCTGGTGAGATCGCCTTGTTAAGCTTGCGAATGTATTTATACGCCCACTTTCTCGTCAGGTGTCCGAACTTGCTAAACTTGCAAGGAGTCTTAAACAAATAGCCTCCCTCACAGTTTTCAATCCACTCCAATAAGATTGGAGCAAGAGGCTCATCTAATTTGATTGGAAAAGTCCTACGTGTGGCATGAACCTTTTTAGTTCCTGCAAAATGTTTCTTGCCATCTGCTCCGATAGACTTAGCGCCTAATTTTGTATAATGCTTTTCCAGCATCATGCCAGTAACTAAAATCTCAGGTCTGCCTTGTGAGTCCACGTTTAGCTTAAAGTTTTCTTTCTTTAGGTTCAAAACCTCTTGGATTCTGCCTCCAGACAAAAACAATACGCACAGAAAAGCCTTGTTTCGCGGTAGATGGTTAAAAGGATGGTTGATCAATTCTTGCATTGCTTGCCAGCCACAAAACTCCTCGATGCACTCTTTCACTGACATTTTATAAAGTGGTTTATTGCTCCAGTAGGCTTTCGGATTGCTGTTTATAACTTGCTGTCTATTGTATGTCATGCAAAGATCACCTTAACAAGATAATCGGAGCATCTCGGAATATTGCTACAGCCAAACAAGGCACTCGTATGATTTACTCCAAGCAAGGAATAACCGATCTTGCTTGTGTACTTACTGCCGGCTGGACATGCCTCACACAGCTTATAACAATTTTTACAGTCTGGAATGATTCGCAGTTTGGCAGAATAAGACGTTTGTTTGCTTTCGTGTCGAAATATGGCTGGATACAAATAAGGTTCTGACGCGCCGATTGGCTCACTACTAGTTGGGACAAGAACTGGCTCTGGCTCTGGGATATTTGCCTCCACATGGCTTAAGGCATGGCTTTCACTTGTCCACTGCTTTTGTTTTGGAAAAGCAATATTGCTTAATTTGTAGTTCTTCAAAAACTTTAGCTTCGTTTTGATCCCTCCGCAATCACTTGTGGATAAAGTATAGCGTGCGCGTCAAACTTTTCCGTAAAACCATACTTATGACGATGACGTGTGCGTGCAAGCACTAGTTTCTTGTGCTGTTTTGTCCAGCCTAAAAGGTACAAAATACCGATGTCCTTTTCTGGGTAGCCAGTATATTCAAAAAAGAGAAGATGCTTGCACGGAGTCCCATCGCACTTTTTCAAGCAGTTATGCCTCAGAATAAATTCAATTGTTATTATTGGATAGTGCAAGATCGCGCAATAAGGATCCATAAGCTCGTTCGGAAGCAAGTTTGCTTTCTGAAGCAAAATTATTGAGTGCCGTTGCTGCTTAACTGCGCTTTTGTAAACTACAAAGTTTTCTGGGACTGGACACGCCATTTTATTCACCTATTGACAGAAGGCTCTATAATCATATGCAACCAATTTTTCTGAATCTACTAGGTGTGCGGTGCCAATTGACTTGCAAAAAGCCCTTTTTTAACTGAGGATTCGATTTGTCTGTGCATTTTTCTGGGAAGTCTAACCGAGAGATGTTCCATTCGTCTGCCTCTGGACACTGGTAACACGCCCGAACCACACTGAGGCTAACTTGTTTAAGAGCTTGTTGAGACTGCTTTCGCTAAATAGGCACATTTTAAAGCGCTTTGGCTTGGATGAGCATGAGTTAGCTTTAAACACTGGCTTTTAGGTTTGCCAGCTTAAAAGAAAGGAAAACTTACGCTTGCCAATTTGCTTAGAAGGCTTCTTTAAGCGTGTCCTTGTAGCCTTGCGCTGTCAGTGACAGTTTATAGACTTCTTTATGAGCTTCTTTATAGGCATCAATCCCTTTGGGTGTTAAGGCATATTCCTCTGTGTCACTTGTTTTGTAAAGAAGCTTCTGCTTGCATAACTTATCAATAGTAAAATAGATGACTCTTTCATCAATCTCTAAAAGCAAGGCTTTTCGAATGTCTTTTTCTTGTGCTTTTTCATTTTGATAGAGATGCCGCAAAATCAGGTAAGCAGACCCATCCGTTGATATGGACTCAAGAAACCGTTTTTCTCCTTCTTCAGTTATCTCCCAAAACTTAATGAAATGTTTATTATACATCGTTTCGGTAAATTTTACTAACTTGTCCTCCCACAAGCGCTCCAGACACGGCGTAATAGTGCCGCTCCCCATAATGCGGGCATCATCAATCTCAGTCCATACCGCCGCGCTATCCATCTTAAACAAGAATCCAAGCATGATCAAGTCTATTTCTTCCTTGGTTCTCAGCTTTTTCTTGATTTGCATTAGTTTATAATATTCTCACTCCGACCTTTAAAAGGAACGGTCTTTTCAACATTAACACATGGTCTTTTCAACATTACACTCGGAAAATAACGTTTAGATACACAACCATAGCCACATAAGCAGCAAGGATTTGACAAGTGGAGGTGAATCATATGAGTTTATCAACTAAAGCAGAAAAAGTAATCAGAGCCATAGCAGAGCAAATTGCCATAGAATTTGAAGAATTACGCGACAGCGATTTCATAAAGGGCTATAAAGCTGAAGAACGCGAAGAAAATGCAATCGGCGTTATGCGAGCGCGCTACGTGAATGTTGACTGGGTTGAAATCAACCAACAGCGACTTCAAGCCATATAGCAGAGCAATTAAACGCCTTGATTTAAGCTCACTTAGTTATTTCCGTCTTTTTTTGTCCTCTTTAAGCTCAACGGATTCACGGATGAGCTTACCTTCATAAAGAGCCTTCATATAAGCTGTTACAGTAGCAAACGAATGAAGTTGACCATAATGAAAAATCCAAACAACAAATACGTAAAACTCCTGAATTGGGTAGACCATCTGCCAGATGGAGAAGAGTTTACTTTTGTCGAGGCTGAGGAAGCAACGGGTATCCCAAATTCGAGTCTCCAAGGCATACTTTCACCGCTGTGCAAAAATGGCATAATGTGCCGTCGGGAAGCCAATTGTCAGATCCTTTTTTACAGTAAAGGGCCAGCTTGGAGCTTAGAAAAGGCGCTGGAAGCAAATTATGCGCGCCTGCAGGCAAAATGGCAGAGGTACAAACCAAAGAAATAACAGAAAAAGGAAGGGATAACTCAAATGAATAAGAAACCGACTAAAAAAGATAAGCTCGTCAAGAAACGCAAGCGTAGAATGGAAATGGAACCGCAAGAAAATTATTTTGATATTGAAGAACTAAGGTCAGAAGGCCCGATAGTGAGTGACTAACCCATGAGCACCGATAAAGAAGTAGACATTTTCAAGCCACCAACAGAGGTTTCTAAGCCTAAAGGTGAGGACTATTCCAAGCCAATAGTGCCAGACGGTCTTATAAAATACCTAACAAACGACATGATTGACAGTCTAAAGTCAATACCAGAAAATGCTGCTCTGATGGCTGCTGAGGTTTTAGTTTCATCATCTTGCTTCAATATTTGGTTTTGGTCTGAAGTTGGTAAGCTACAGCCGAACATCTGGAATCAGATAATATTAACGAGCGGTGAAGGAAAATCAGTGCCTATAGATTACTGGATAAATCCGATATTGAGAGCATTAGAAATTCTACATGACAAAAAATATCCTCTAATTATGTCAAGCGCCACGCCAGAGTCTATTCCAATGTTCATGAACTGGCATAAGGAAACAGATAATTCAGAACCCGAGGAAGACAAAGAAGAAGGCGAAGAAGAAGATGACAAGAAAAAGAAGAAAAAGAAGAAGACTATTGCTGTTAAAAGAAACCTTGGAATATGGGAACTTGATGAAGGTTCTGCAATCATGCGTGGAATAGCTCACAAAGACTATATGATAGGTTTAACAGAAATAGGCAGTGAAATTTATGGTGGACATATTCAACCTCACCAGACGATAAGCAGAGCAGTTGAAGAAGTGCCATATTGTTATAAGGCTTACATTTGCTGCACGACTCAGATATTCTACAATTTGCTTAAGAATGATACAATCTTTCAAGGTGGTGAAAATAGAAAGGACACATTAGTGGAAGGCGGAGACTATGATACAACCGCTCCAAATTTGAACCGTCAAGAAACTGATCTGGGTGCTGAAAGAGAAAAAAGAATACAGTGGTATGCTAATAAACTGTTGAATATAACAAAGCTGGGTTCTAAAAAGATTGTATTTGACCCAGATGCAGAAGATGTCTGGAAGAAGTTCTGGGAAGAAACCAAGAAACAATCAAAATGTTTGCCTGAGAACAATCTTGTCAAAGGCTACTTGAATAGACAGGCAGAAAAAGCCTTGAAGAGATCGGTTCTATACTGCCTAAGTAAAATGGCTGACACTGATAACATAGATTTACTTCTAAGCTCAAAACTTGAAATATGCGTCATGAAGAAGGAAATGGAAATTGCAATTCACAATCAAAGATTCTACTTGGAAAACTTTAAAGAAATGCTCAAGCGACGCGCTTTATGGAATAAAGGCAATCCAGATGAAGCCCTTACCGATGCAAACGAAAAAGAACTGCTCTGGAAATGGCTAACCTCTGAACCATCAGGGTTCACATCAAGAAAGTTCCTAAAGAAGATGTGTAACTGGAATGACAACAACAAATACTTGACTGGCGGAATAGAGTCTTGGCAGTTAGATGAGGACATAACTGTTCATTATGGAGAAATGGATGTCAGAGAAATCATTGCAAGGCTGGGCCCAGAATGGAGTATAAGACAATTCATAAATCCGAAGTTTAGGACTCCGCCATACATCTATGAAGTAGTTGATAAGAAGGCGTGCAAACAATGAGCACCATAGCTTATGTACTTCACAACTTTTATGAAAAAACACTTAATTAAGCCCCTTTTCCTTTTTTAGACCCAAATTGAAGTAATTAAGTACTTAAGTAATTAATTGTAATACTATAATACTAACTAATAAAAATAAGTAATTATTATTTAATTACTAATTACTGAATTACTAATTGCTTAATTTTAGGTACATAATCAAGAGTGCAGAGCGCAATAGCCGAGTGTGGAAGGCAATGGCTTGCCAAAAAATAAAATTATGTGCTTTGGATTTTAATTATTGACCGTCACTCGAAAGCTCAACGTAGCATTCTGGAAAGAGTAACCGTAGTGCGATGGCATGATGTTTATGATGGGGTTAGCTATTCCGACAGCAATAGCGTGTACGTTGAATGTTAAGATACAGCTATCACCAGATGTGATTGCTGAAACTATTGTGGACGATGCAGGGGAATAGTAAGGTGTAGCGAATGATACAATTCCATTTTCACCAGAAGTTGAGGCATCAAAACCAAACATCTGAGGAACCGAGCTTGGGTTTGCTGTTTCATAATCTGTGACTTTTACAGTTAAAGTACAATTTGTACCCAAAACCATCGAAACATCTGGGATGCTCTCTGATTGTCCGCCAGTTCCCATAGCATAAGTTGCATTATTGAAAGTTACTGATGTAATTACCGTATTAACTGTTGGAAAAGGCGTAGGAGTTGGAAAAGACGTAGGTGTAGCAGTTGGAGTCAGAGTTGGAGTGGGAGTTGGAGAAGGTGTAACGGAATTATTGCCAATACCCATGTAGTAGCCCGCTACTACCGCAAGTAGCAATATCACTATTATTCCAACGGCAATGCCAATATTTCTGTTCAAATGTTGAGGCTTTTGAGTTGCCATTTATCCAACTTTTCCCTGATATCCTTTTGTCGGTTTACAGATATAAGATTTGGTAGTGATATATGATTGAGCTAATGTATAGTCAAGGCAAGCTGCCCATAGAGTGCCCGATGTGCGGCGGAAAACTTATAATTCCTTAAACTATTTGGGTAAGTTTTCAATGATGATAAATCTTAAATTGTAAACAATCTCTAATTTAGTATCTATGGAAATCTCAGAAAGAGCCCTATTCTGGGGAGCATTGCTATTCGTAATTTTTGTAGTGAATTTCATAATTTTTAACTTAAATTTGCTTGGTAGTGAAAAATGGAATTCTGTTCCAAGTGTTGCTAATGGAATAGTTTCTGCTTCGAGTATTCTTATGGCTGTAGCGTTGTTTTCACTTAATTATTTTCAAGGGACTATGATAAATGAGACAACTAAAAGACACTATCTTAGTTCTGTTGCAATGCGACACGTTTTAATGCTTTTTGCTTTGTTAATAGGAGAGGTATTCTTAGGGTATCTTGCTGTAAGTGTTAATTTTTTTGCTTTGGCTCTTTGTTTCTTTATGACATGTTTTTTTCTTCAGTGCGGTGTAATTTTTGATATATGGGTGGAAAGTCGACAGTATTGTTTTTCATAGATTGACTTACCCCTCTCTTTTGATACTGCACGATAAGTCTTAAATCTGCATGGCTTAGAATTGTAGAACTGAGGGAGTTTAATAGACTCAGAAAGGGAATCCAAATCAGGTGTTTGTTATGAATGTAATATTAAAGAAGAGGATTCTTCCAAAAAACAAGTTTATCATTGCAATTTATGTGATAAATGGTTTTGTGAATTGCACTTAAAGCCAAAGTTTCCTTACTTTGTAGATTGGGACACTGTTTTTGATGTTCAAGGTAATCCAGAGGTAAAAGCATTGTTTTACTCTGAATATAGAAGAGAAGAAGGGCATCCAGATTTTGTATATTTGAGAAAGACAATTGAATCACTCCAACTTGAAGAAAGATTTCGTAATAAGCTAATCCAGCAAGCAATAGATAGAATGATAGAAGCTAACCAAAAAAGAAATGCAATATCGATGGAAAAGCTCAAAATAGCAATGAAAGGCGATACCAAAACTTACGAAAATAAATTTGGTCATGACTTTACAGTTCCGCTGGAAGTGTATGAAGATGACAAATATAGACTTAGGTTGAATAACGCTAATTTACTGTGTGAAGTTGAAAGTATAATAGCAGACTATTATCGACACCATAGCACAAGGGAAGAAAAGCCTAAGAAGAAACATTGGTGGCAATAAATCTTAAATCTGCACAGCGTAGAAGAGATGAACTACTAGTGGGAAAATAAAATGGTTGACAAAGCCCTAAGTAAAAATGTGTTTATAGTTCATGGAACAGACCATGCTTCATTAAAGGAACTAAAAACTTTGCTTGAGGGTGTTGGTCTTAATCCGATTATTCTTCATGATCAACCGTCCAAAGGAAAGACGTTAATTGAGAAATTGGAGGAATACTCCAAAAATGTGGGATTTGCTTTCATAATTCTTACACCTGATGATGTGGGGATAGGCAGTCCTGAAGCAGAACAAATGTTTTTTGAGATAACGGGTAAGAAGAATATGACACAAGAAGAAATTATGAAATTTTTTACAACCAATCGTCAAGGAGTTGTTACTCTTATCACAAAAACTTTCGGTTTGTTCAAGCAACGAGCACGCCAAAATGTAGTTTTGGAATTTGGATATTTTATTGGAAAGTTAGGTCGTGTCAGAGTTTGTTGTTTGCATAAAGGCACTATTGAATTACCGTCAGATATGGGTGGAATATGCTTCGTTCGTTTTGAAAACTCAGTAAGTGAAGCGAAGGAGTTAATTCTCAATGAACTTAGAGCCGTAGGATATGAGTTAAAACCTGAAGAATTAGATTCAAATTCCATACTTAAATTTTTTACAAATTAAACTGAAGGAAGAATATAACTAAGTTTTCATTGATGATAAGTCTTAAATCTGGTATAGCATAGAAATAGCCTAACATGGCAAAGAGTACCTATCGGTAGTACTCATCTATTTTGCTTGATTCAGGTTTTTTATCTTTATACCAAAAGATGATGCAAAGACTAACCACGCAACCTATGATAAAAGCAGGGAGACGAATCCAGTCATCAGGATATTGCAGTATTACGGCTATAATAACGAAAAGACCAAAAAGCATTAACACAGAAAGGTTCTCTTTCAGTCCTTTTATAGTTAGTTTCCATCTACTCTGCTTTTTCGGCTTTTTCCGAGCTTTTAAAAATTCTTTCAAAGCACCAAAGATTAAGATTATTAGAATCAAACCTATCACATAAGGCAATCGAGTGGGATAAGCAAAATAACCATAAAATGCGCCTAAGAAAGCTAAAAGTACAAAATTCATTAAAAGACAGGCTCTTGCAATTCCTCTAAACATTTGTGAAATAGTTTTTCCGACTACATCTTCCGATAAACCAAAAACCATGAAAAAGGCATAGAGTGACCATAAAATAATTATGAAGTTTATGAGTGGCATAATATCTAAATTTTTTAGTTGACCGAGAGTTACATCCAATTTGCCACTGGGCGATTGAAGTTTGATGGCTATAAGTACAGCTAATAGACCTAATACGAAAATTCCACGTATTTCCTCATTTCTGTTTTCTCTTGGTTCTCTGCTCAAACTTTCACTTGTTTCATTACTGTGTTTAATTGATTAATTAGTTTTTGGAAAATCTAACGAGTGCAATAAGTCTTAAATCTGTATAACACAGAAATAGCCTAAACATGGCAAAAGTGGAAACAGATAAGAAAAAACCCAAAGAAGAATTGTTGAAAGAAGTTTTTGAAATAACAAAGAATGTAAAAGTGGACATGAAAATACTCGAAAAACAAGCAAAGGAACATCCAGACAGAATGCTCTTTCAGAATGTAAAAAACCCTGACGAACATCAAGAAAGGTATTTCGCATTATACTATTCAATGCAAGGAGACTATGCAGAATCAATAGAACATGCTAATAAGGGATTGAAGATTAACCCAAAAAGTGCATTTTTGCTTTATTTAAGAGGACGTTCTAAAGGAGATATACGTCAGCTTGCAGAAGGAATCAATGATTTAACAGAAGCAATCAAAATTGAGCCAAATTATGCAGAGGCTTTTGTTGAAAGAGGCTATATTGAACAGAAAATGGGTGATTTTTCAGCAGCAAGAGCTGATTATGAGAAAGGGATACGCTTAGACCTACGCTTAGACCCATCTCTTCAACAGCAAGTAAATACGTATTTGGACAAAAACAATCTAAAGGAAGATATGGTTATTCCATCAGGTGTAACTTTTAAGTTCATTGTAACACCATCAATCAGTAATTATCACCAAGAGGGCATAAAATACTTCATAATCAATAAAAGCGAATTGAGTCAATATTTCAAGAATATTTACGTGACCTTTTACGACGGTTGTTATGTTGACAATCAAGGAACGAGTTTTTCTGATGACAAGTTGAAAGGAAAGCAGATGTTAGCTAAGGTGTTCTGTCCAGAATCTAATGTGGCAATTGCGAAAAGCAAGGAAGAATATTTTTACCAACAAGTGAAAGAGAAGTATTCTGAATGGATTATAGACATGATTCAGAGCAATGCCGAAACAAAGTATTCAGCGAAACTTGAGGCTTTTCACTACACTAATCCGATGCTATGAACTATGTCTAAGGTGGTAAGTCTTAAATCTGCATAGCGTAGAAATAGCCTAAACATGAGTGAAACTCCAACACCGTTCAATCCTCAAGTCTTTGAGAATCATATTTTATGGACAGTAATATGGATATTAGTTGCTGCTGTTTTAACGGCAGTAATTGTAGGTCTTATTTATTATATTTGGTGGAAAAGCAGATAAAATCCAAATCTTAAATCTGCTATTTGAGTTCACTTATCTTTTTCATAGTTATCTTTAGCTTTTGTTGAAAGCGTATGGCAGCATACATTAAAAATAAGCTAAAGGTAAGAAGGAATGCGAATATATAGAAATTTAATGGTCTTAGACTAGTTTCTACTAATAATTGATAGCTTGCTACAAAAGAAGCTAGCGACACAGCCAATAAGCCAAGAGTTTGTGCGAGTTGTATCTGAAGATCAGAGTTAAGTTTGGCTAGTAAGATAGTTAATTTTCTTTCTTCTTCATCCATAAATAACCGCCCATAGCAGTTAGTAATTAGACTATTTTGCTTTTTTAAGTCTCTCTATAACCACAATGATTACAGATTCCCATTTCGTTTAATTCCCACTCTCTGCATTTAGGGCATTGTCGGTCTTGTCTGGTTTCTTGAATAATTTTTCTTGCCAAATGATTCCACCTCTAAGGCTATTGTTTATGGGTAAAAAATTTTAAGCGTTTTCATTTTAGGAATTCTTCATTATTGATGAAGTTTTCATAAAGATAAGTCTTAAATCTGCATAGGGTACAAATTAAAACAAAAGTGAGGGTAAATTCAATGGTAACTTGGGGAAGGGCTTGGAGTGCTGCTTTTGCTTGGTT
>Ga0187850_10003020_pt1 | contig 14775 bp, 10 predicted proteins | sample June2016WEW_4_15_FD_132436 | JGI IMG/M metagenome (GOLD analysis project Ga0187850, IMG submission 132436) | Peatland microbial communities from SPRUCE experiment site at the Marcell Experimental Forest, Minnesota, USA - June2016WEW_4_150 | ecosystem: Environmental > Terrestrial > Soil >... | reverse complement strand
TTGTTGCTCGCGAATGCCGTGTGGGTGTACTTCAACATATTTGAAAAGGTGGCAAGATCCTGAAAGATGCTACTTGATGAACCAGTACAGGGCGGTGGCAGAGACTTGGGCGGGTCAGGAGCTCCCACAAATCGTTCTTTCGTCTGCCAAAGATTGGCTATTCAAGCCACGCTACGCGGGATGATAGGGTCTACGTCGGGCTTCGTGAAGATCGCAGGCAACCTGAAGGTTCATCCAGAACTCAGATGTTGTTTTCAGGACACGGGAAAGCAGAACAGCGGTTTCGGCAGTCATATCCCGTTTGCCGTTGATGAGTGTGTTCACACGCTGGATCGGAACCCCCATTTTGCCGGCGAGCTCGACCTGGCTCATCCCGAGCGGCTTAAGGAAGTCCTCCAGCAGAATTCTCCCCGGATGTGTTGGCTTTCGATTCTTCGTTGCCATGTCTTGTATCCTCTGCAAACTGAACTCCCTTAGAATAGGAATAAAATTCCAGATTCTGGAACACAGCTTTCCTGAAGCCGATCGAGATCCAAAAGACCCATCGACGCCAATGTAACAACAAGGCACACCTCACTCAACATATGTAACAGAATTTGAATCTTCATTACATATCATAATGACGAGACCAGAGTGACCTAAGCTTTCAATCTTTGCCCTCTCTGCGGTGCCTCGGCGTCCGGGCGGGCGCTCAGGGTGACGATGGTATTCTTATATCGCGCAGCAATAAAATGCGTGCGTCAGTCTGAGCGCAGCGAGCGTTTTTGGCGAGCGAAGTCGAAGACTGTACCAGGCCTGCCCCTCTTTGTCGGCCCTCTATACATAGCCGTGACTGGAGCTTATCGTTGTGCAGACCTTGCACACCTTCTCGCAAGCAAAAAGTCCCGCTGTACGGGATCCCGCCTTTCGTATTTTGAAAGCGGGAAAAATGGGCTAAAGGGCGTCGAAAAGGGGAGGATGTTTACTTGAGAGGGGACAAAAGCTATGCGCGAGATCGTGAACCGCGGCTGGTTTTCTGAGGGCGATTAGATCCTTACTCGGTTGAAGTTCACTGATTATACATCCACTGCCACAATTCTTCTGCCTCCTCGAAAATCTGCTCGACTCGTAACATCAAGTCTTCGCTTGGCGCTAAATCGCCAATTTCCTCTCCCTCGAGGGCAGCACCGTCATTGACTTGTTGCGCCTTCATGCTTTTGGGGTCAACTGAATTCGTCATTTTCTCTTTCCGTTACTGATTCGAGCGTTCGGGACTCTCGGCGCTCACGCCCATGGTTAGATCGGGGTAGTAAATAGGCATTTGTAAGTCTCAAAGCAAATTAAAACTCCTACTTTTTCTACTTGGCGAATCAATTGGGGGAAAGCCTGCAGTGGCACGTATTCATCGTTTGTGCTGACTGCCGAGAACAGGTCCTCGATACATTTTGATCAATGCGGAGGTCGATGTGTGGCTGCGGAGATACCGAGGCAAGGGGAGGCAGCTTGGATTGAGGAGAGCTCGACTCGGGAAGGATCCGAGGCCATAGTCGGCAGGTCAGAGATGTTTCTGCAACCCTACCTAGTCGGTCGACAGCTCTCAGGGCTGCGGGAGTGTGGCATGATGACTCGCATTTTGGCCAATCTGCCGGGCTTGCTAACAGTTCTGCTATATTGCTCGGACGAGAAACTAATTTCTTAGATGTGACCAGGTCGCGTTGATGTCCGCAGAGAGTTCCCCAGCCATCCCTTGTTCGACCTGATTGCTATCGAATGTGCTAGTTAGATTGTATCTGCTGAATTGGCCATGGGGACACTGCAACCAGCCCTTGACTCTTCAGCCTCACTGCGTTGTAGACAAGAAATAGATTCCTCAGCGATTTTCGTCCTTCCTTCGCCCCTGCTCGCTGGGCTGCTACCGGAGCAGACACTTGAGGGCCAAATCGGTGAGCACCTCCTCCTTGTCAGAAGTGTGAAGCCTGTTAAGGTGGGCTCTCGATAGATCTACTCCTTCAGGAAGGGTTAACTGATCCTGCCATCTTGTGCTTTCCGTACGTTGATTTTGTGCGAATACTGTGTTACTATCGCACCTGGCACCGCGGCCTCCTCTGAGATTTTACCTGTGCGAGAGATCCTACAGTTTTGTACGAATCTGCAATGCTGAATCACCAATTACATCTCCGGACATGGTAAACATATTTCTGGTCTCTTGCTCGAATAGAAAACTGGAACATGCAGCTCCTGCGAGAGATCTCTACACGTCTCCAACTTTTCAAGCCTCACGGCAACTGGCGGAACTAAGAGGGTCTACGTGGTTTATCATATCAGCTAAGCATGGCCTATTGAGTCCCGAGACAGTGATTGCCCCCTATGATGTTTCGCTGTCTAGCTTTTCTTCTGAAGAGAGGGTGCAATGGGCTAACTGTGTTACGGAAGGCATCCGTGAATTTGTACCAACACGAAGCGAAATCACCTTCTTGACAGACGATTTGTACGCAGAGCATTTGACATCGCGTCTTCGCGGGCTTGGCTACCGTATCAGATTGCCTTTTCTGGGACGGCCAAAAGCAACACATCGTCTGTGGCTGAATGAAGTCCTGAATGGATCTGTCAGGTCTTCCCACCTCGAAACCTTTTACCAACTCCTTGGCGTGCTAAGCAAAGGACTCGGAGGTCCCCGAGTATTCGATCAGTGTAGCGCTGTCATGAATTGGCCAAAGCGAGGTGTCTATTTCCTGTTCGAAGACAGTGAACAAAGATACCTGCATGAATCTGTGGGACGAGTTACAAGAGTGGGGACCCATGCTGTCAGCAAAGGTTCTAGATCAACATTGTGGCAAAGACTTCGAACCCACCGAGGTACGAATGAGGGTGGAGGAAACCATCGGAGTTCGATACTAAGATTGCATGTCGGTACTGCACTATTGTCAAGTTCGTCTGATCGTGCGGCAGTTCAAACCTGGGCACAAGGCCAATCAGCTAACAAGCACACACGCGTAGCCGAAAAGGAATTAGAAAAGGAAGTAAGTCGGTATATTCGCAAGATGAAACTCCTATGGCTCTCTATCGGGGACTCCGCTTCAGCACAAAGCGACAGATCGTACATAGAACGCAACGCAATCGCTTTGTTATCAGGTATAACTGGTACACTTGACGTAGCATCAGCAGATTGGCTGGGCACACATTGCGCCAATCCTGCCGTGAGACGAAGTTCGCTTTGGAATGTTGACTTCGTTGATGACCTTTATGACGACCAGTTCTTGGACGTGTTATCAACGTACGTTGATATTACCTTGGGCCGGCGGCCAATGCCGGCTAATTCCATTGCCCCTAAAGGATGGCACGACGCTTCCAGATTATCTGCTAGTACGTCTCAAACTCATCTATTTGACGGAGATTTGCGAAATGGGATCAGTTAATGATAGTACCCGCGACCTTGTGTTGGACAAGTACGGGCGCGCAATTATCCATATGCGACAGCAAATGCAAGACACCAGATTTGGTCTCATTTTCGGTGCTGGTGTCAGTTCTGATCTAGGTTTCCCCAAATGGAGCGAGCTAATTAAACGCATTGCTGAACATCCAGACATCGCTGCTGCCGATCTGCTCGGTGTGTCCTCCAAAACCCAAACTTCGAATTCACAATTGCTTTTTCAGCGATACAAATCAAAACGGTATGAAAACGCCATAGAAGAAGACCTCCGCTTTAACAGGATCGAGATGAAGGTTAGAGCGGGTTGGCAAGAGATCGTACATAATGCGCTATATCAAGATGTTCCAGAGGATTTTGATGAGCTAACCAAAAGAGACAAATACTTGTGGGCATATTTGGAAGTAATGAAGCAGACCCAAATGACCATCAACTATAATTTCGACGACTCTCTTCAAAGCATGCTAGCTGCCTCAAGGACTGATGATGAAAAGCAAAAGAGTCGGGGTTACACTACTATGTGGAGTTCCAACATTCGGCTACTCCCGCGATCTAGAGTAATTTACCATCCTAATGGTTTTCTCCCTAGACGGCTTCAAGAGAATGCAAGTGAACAACTTGTATTCTTGGAAGATTCCTTTGCTGACCAATTGATCGATAGCATGACTGGGCACTATGCCTCCTTATCCAACCACCTTGCCCACACAACCTGCCTGCTAATAGGCTTGTCTCTTGATGACCCCACGCTTAGACACTTGCTTCGACAGAATGCCCTTCGATACCCAGGACATTATCACTACTACGTTGCTTTCGTCGAGGATACCGCAGCGAGGAATTATGCGTATGAGTGCTCGGTGCGCGATTCGAATTTTGAAGTCTACAACCTGATCACTTTGTTCCTCACGAGAGAAGAACTTGCCGCGCTTGGGGTACTACTGAGTATGATAGAAAATGATTTTGTGCACCTGGCTGAGGAAGCAGGACAGAATAATATCTACCGGTTCTTTCTGACCGGGCCCGTCAGTGTCGGAAAAACCACCGCTGTATCACAGTTTCGTAACTTAGCATCGCATGGCGAGTGGCTTGAACCATTGCCTCCTCATATGGAAAAAGACCCAAACAAAGTGCCATCTGAAGAATCGATACAAGAAATCGATAACTGGGTTGCAACTCAGGTCGGACTAAAAAATGTAGCCTTGATGGATAACAAAACAGGACTCCACATCATTGACAGGTGTCCCCCCGATGCATTTGCCTTCACACCGAAGGACAAGTGGCGTGATAAAGCAACGCTCCTGAAAGCGGGAATCAGTCCGGGTAAGGCAAAGCGTGAACTAGTACCGGGCCATATTATTCTAATGATTGGTGATCCAGATGTGATGGCGGCGCGCGCCATTGTAGGCCATCGAGATACTGACGCGGAACACCTGAAAAAGCAGCAGGACATGTTGGAAATCGTTTATCAAAAACGTGGCAAAGGAGTAACGACCGTCGACACCAGAGACAAGAGCATTCGACAAGTTGCAAAAGAAATAGCAAAGATAGTTCACCTTGCGCCTTATGAGGAAGCGCCAATGCAGAAGTGGCTAGACCAAATTGAGGAGGGCTCAATAAAAGCTGACTAGCAGCAATCCAAGAAATATGTTCCAATTTCGTCTTCTCTTTTTGAAAATGTGTGTACGACGCAAGAATTCACAAGCTGTAATCCGAATAGGACGCATAAAATGAAGAGTTTCTATCTAGCTCATCGATTCATTCGTGCTATTGCCATCTTCATTGGCGTCTTTGTCATGAGCATAAAGGCAGAGGCTCAATCACCGAACATCATTGCCGGAGTCATAGACCAGCTTGTTGGGAGTGGGAAATCACTGGAGACGGATTATGCAGCAAACCAGAAATGGCTCATGTACATTGCTGCAAAGCCCTTGAATAGTGGGATTTTTATGGGCGGGGTCAAAGTGCTCATTGATCTTGATGACTATGCAGGAGTAACCAAAGAGGGACAGGATGGATGGGTTACGGTCTGGGTTGATGTAGTTGTAAGTTCCGAGGGAATGCCAATGGGGTTAGGCGTACAGAAAAGGTCCTTTGATCCGAACGCGCCTGATTCTCCTACCGCACTCTTAGATCTGGCATTGAACAGTAGCATCCCTTGTGTACCGGTCAATCTGCTCAAGATAAGCAGCGCTGGCGAGTTAACCGTTCTTGAGCCTAAGCTCGGATTCACATCTCCCCTCTCCGCGATTGGCGCCGAGTTCTCGGTTCATGGACTCAGTTTCGAGATAAGGAAGACAAATCTGGATCAAGCTCTTTTGATTGCTGCAGTGCCGGGCCTGGCAATTAACGTCTATGCTACTCAAGCCCTTCTTTCCATCGTATATCCCGGGGCTAGTTTTTTGCGAGCGAATATTTTTGGTGGCATCCGAATGGCGACGTTCGAAGACGATCCAGATTTCTACTTGATACGCAGCGTGACGGCAGATCGATTGGTCCAAGGCCAACAGGGGAACATCAAGGTAGATGTTGTAGTCAAGACACCCGATACTTATCACGTTCGTGTCTGGGACGACAAGACGAGTATTCTCTATCCGGCGGGTCCGAATTGGAATTGGGTGGACACCCGGTCATATGACAATAATCTAATTGCCGATCAGCCATTCTCTTTTCAATTTCAGGTGACTCCGACTTCACCTTATGAAGGGTTTGCCTTTTGGCTTTACCAGCAAGACGCTATCCCATTGACGTTCAAGATCATCGAGAAAGTCGTCAGCTTTCTTGATGCCGCGCCCCCAGGCACTGATGTCACTCCGCCCAGCCTGCAGATAGTGAGCCCTTCTGGAGGAAACACGCTCCAATCATCTGCAGACATTCAGGTCGACGTGTCAGATCAGGGGAGTGGCATCGACAAGGTGGACTTCTTTTTGGGAAACCGAGCCATTGGTACACTGACAAGCAGTCCCTGGGTTCTTCACGCTTCATTTGTAGGATTTTCTCCCGGGAGCTACGTGCTGAGGGTTGTAGCTCATGATGTTGCTGGGAATGGAGAAGAAACGACGGAGAACGTTTTGCTTGTGGATTCACCTAGGCTGAATGCGGGATCCCTAACTCCTGCGACTGGATCGCCGAAGGACCAGTTCGAATTCTCTGTTACATATCAGTCAGACTTCAATACACCTCCGGATTATGTGCGAGTCAACGTCGATGGGAAACTCTATCCGATGTCGCCCAGCGGTACCGATTGGGTGAAAGGTGTCCCCTATACATGCAATAACTCTTTCGGAGAAGGTCAGCACAACTATCACTTTGAAGCAGGTGCAAAAGGGAAGGCACTGCCTTCATATCCAGCGAGTGGGGACTATTCATTTGAAGTCAAACAGAACTACATAGCCTTGTCCTTCGCGTCTAATCCTGCATCGCTTAATCAAGTGCTACAAATCACTGCAGCTATTACACCGCCGCAGAGCAACTATCCTATCAACTTCTATTCTTCCAAAGAAGATGTCGCTCAGCCATCGCAGGGCAATCCAGTATATACCGATTCAAAAGGAATTGCATCGACATTTTTCTCATGCAAATCCATCGGCATTGCAGATATCGTTGCACAAGATGCTAACAACAGCGCTAATAGGGACATCAAGAGGTTGACCGTCGAGAACGCCAAAGGGCTCTCGATATTCGTTACGTATACGCGCGATGGAGTGGTCAATGGTCAGGTTCAGTACCGGCTGCAATATCGAGTTACCGAGAATACCGAACCGTACGACAATTTTGATGCGGTTCTCACGACGGATTTTGGAAAGTGGGACAACGGGCAGCAAACGAAGGGGGTAAACTCGAAGGGGTCCTACATTCAAAGTGAGATTCTTACTTGCGACAGAGATGGTTCTGCAACGGTCACCTTCGCAATAGGAGCGAACTCAAAAACCTGTACGATTGCAGTTCAACTAGCCTTACCTCCGCTTTCAGCATGGCGCGTGGTAAGCGCACCCTCCGTCGAGGCAATCTCTTGGTCACCGGTAGATGACAAAATCGCCTTTTCGATGAACGACTACTATCTGAAAGTATATGATGTCTCCGAAAATTCCATCGTGAAGGAGTATCCAGAATATCCGATTCCTGAGGGGGGGACCGCTTCTATGCCCATTCGATTGGTACGCTTTAGCCCCGACGGAAAGAAGATCTTTATTTCGGGCAATATGGGCACGCGCATCATTGATGCAAATTCGCAAGCAACTCTCGCTGAGAGTCGGAGCATTGCTTTTGGCTCTTTTATGAATGGCGATGCTCAATGGGTCGATAACTCCTCTTTACTTATCGGGCACCGCGGGAAAGATGGCGCAACAATTACAAATGGACTCTATAGCAGTAGCAATCTGGCCTTGGTGAAGTCGGTGTATTCCTCGACTTATTATGATGCTACGATCGATATCGCGGGCGACTATGCTCTGCTGGCTTTCAGTTCATATCCAAAAAATGCGTCGGGATATTCTGAGGGGCATACAATATTGCTCAATCGCAGTACCTGGGGGTCAGTATGGCCGAAGGAATTCAATCCCCCCGGCAATGGTGCCCATAAAGCTGCGGCACTATCGCCGGATGGGATGAAAGCGGCCATAGCAGACGACTATGCAAGTAACGGGATCTTCATTCTGAATAGTCTCGACTCAAGAGAGCTCGGCAAGCTGGGCGAACAATGGGTCACGTACTTGGATTGGAACCCTTACTACTCTAGTTATCTTGCTGTTCTATGCTCGGATCACGTAGCGGTGTGGGATATCAACAGCGCAACCACCTTTAAGTCGGCGACCGATATCGCTGGGGGTGAAGGAGAATTGTTCTGGGCTTCGAACGGAGAAATGTTCGCAATTTCGGATGCGAAAAATCAAATCAAAATCTACGCGCCGTTCGACAACAGCGATCCATCGATTGCCATCATTGCCCCCTCGAATAATGCCGTAGCTGCACAGAGCGATGTTGTTCTGAGCGGATTTGTAAGCGATGACAGGGGCGTTGCATCCGCCCGGTATCGCGTGAACGCGGGTTCATGGATTGATCTCGTTTTGTCGAATCCAGACAAGTCATTCTCCAAGAGCGTTCCAGTCATCCTCGGGCCAAACAATATCGAGGTACAGGCGTTTGATCTGATCGGTCGTCAGGCAACACAGGTAATCACTGTCACGAGAGTGGAGGTGCAACGCCCCGTTGTGCCTCAGCCTGTTTCACCTTTGACTGGTTCGATGAATCTGCGTTGCCCTGTCGTCTTGCAGTGGTCCAAGTCTTTGACGGCAACGTCTTATCGAGTCCAAATTGCAAAGGATATCGCTTTCAGCAGTATCGTTCTAGATGATTCCACACTCACGGCAACTGATTTCACGAGGACTCTGAGTTCCCTTGATTATTCTACGACATACTACTGGAGAGTTTGTGCCAGCAATATTGGGGGATCCAGTGGTTTTTCGAATCCTTGGAGCTTTCAGACTGCGGTGGCTCTGCCACTGATCCCGAATCTCGCAACCGCCACAGATGGATCGATTGTTCCTGCAGGACCTTTGGTACTTTGTTGGCGGCCTTCGTTGAGGGCTGAAAAGTACTGGCTACAGGTTGCTGTCGATCCGTCATTCGTTCCCGCAATCATCCTAATAAATGATTCGACTCTTCTGGATACACTCAAGCAATTGTCTCAACTTTCGCAGTTGACGGAATATTATTGGCGGGTGAATGCGACAAATGCTGCAGGCGCGAGCGGTTGGTCGCTGGTATGGAGCTTCACGACAATGATTGCAGCCCCCCAACCGCCGGCGCTTGCCGCTCCTGCAGATAGCATGAAGAACGCGTCGTTAAGCCCAACGCTCTCCTGGAACGCGTCACAAGGGGCGATAACGTATCATCTTCAGTTGTCATCACAGGCAACCTTCACGTCTTTTGTCGTGGATGATTCGAGCGTCACGACAACATCCCGGGCAGTAGGCCAGTTGTCAGTGGCAAAGACGTATTATTGGCGAGTGAGAGGCAGGAACGATGGAGGTTGGAGTGCATTCTCTCCAGGAAGACAATTCAGCACGATCCAGACAACATCGGTGGAGAAACTTGGCGGTGAGATTCCCAAAAAATACGCTCTGAGCCAGAACTATCCCAATCCGTTCAATCCTACGACTATCATTCAATTTGCGTTGCCAAATCGATGCCAAGTTTCAGTGAAAGTGTTCGATGTGTTGGGCAAGGAAGTGGCGGCGTTGGTCTCACAGGAGCTAGGACAGGGGTATTACTCGGTTCGATGGCAGGCCGGTGTTCCGAGTGGGACGTACATCTATCGTCTACAGGCTGGGGAGTTTGTGGAGACGAAGAAGATGATTGTGCTCCATTGAGCCACTGGGAAGATCAACCTGGTAGGATATCTGTTCAGGTGCACAAAAAATCCCCTCCAACAAAGGGGATTTTCTTTTGTCATTTTCTCTCCTGAATTTAGTGCGTGTACGCTCGCGCCACTGCAACAAAGGGTATCCTCTCTAAAACAGGAATAGCGAGACCAAGGGAAGAGATGATCGGAACAACCCTGAGCCATTGCGGCAGTGCTGATAGCTGAAGACCCCGGCGGAAGGAGCTCCGCCAATCGCCACGATCCTAAGGTAGACGATTGATACGCTCATGCCCATTCGGGAAAAATCCGAGGCCACCCTTGAGCAAATGGAGTGGCCTTCAGTAAAGACCTCAACGGACGCCGGCGAGGGGTTGCCGACGCTTTCCCATCGACCATTTGTTTCGCCCCCCTGAAACATTCCCACTATTGGCAAATCATCGAGTCTCGCGATGAAGGCTTCGGCCTGGCCCAACAGTCTGCCAGCTGCTGATTCCCTTTTCTTTGTTCAATTCCAAATATACCGAGTTTACGGTATTGACATTAATCGCAAAAAACCTACTTTCTAGCCTACCGAAAGCTCTCGCCGTTTACGATCCGTCTCAGTTCTGAACAGAGTGGATAACAAGCGGTGTGAGGGATAACGTGCGGACAAGAGTTTGCTACTGCCGGACCCTGCAGCAATTCCCATGAAGTACCTAGCCGTTCGATATGCCAGAGACGCGGCAAAGCTCGCCAGAGAATCCGTTGATTGCTGCATTGAGCGGTTGGACGAAATGGTTCGCATTTGAGATAGTCATGGGCAACTTGCGTCGTGTAGTAACCATCGGCCATGAAATCTAAGCCCACATCACTTCAGCAAGTTAATCTCCTCTGGAAGCACAGATATGCTATCACTGTATCCGCTTGGATAGGTTGTGTCTATGCAGAGCGTCTTGTTGTGGACAACAGGCTATGGAATAAGGACCTCGGCTTCTGGAACTCGATGACAGATGCTGCGGTGTTTCTTACTTTTCTTCTTACAACTTTGGTCACGCTCCTCGCCCTGCTCTTGCGGAAGTCCCAAATCACCACGTGGCAGGCATCCGTACGAAGGCTGATAATAAAGGTGATCAAAGAAATCCGCCATTCACTTGTTCTACGGGCCTCGCTACTCGTCTTGTTTGTTGTTGGCCTGATTGAAGGAGTCGCCTCTGGCTCATCCATCGTCAAGGTTGTGACTGACTGGATGTACAATTCTATCGTCGAGATCTGGGTCACGCTGAAAGTCCCTCTCTTTTTGGTCGCAAGCCTCGGTTTCGCGTATGTCGTACTGCGCATCATCTTCAATGCTATGGGCAAGCAGACGCCGAAAGAGCTGCTCGTTTCCATTCAGGAATGGTCCGTGGGTACTTTTCTGCTCACAATAGTGTGGGCAGGATATATTCTTCTCTATTATTACAAAATCTGGCCGAAAGTACCTGACACAGCCCAGATCTACTTCGCCGGAGGGCTCCTGAAGGACAGCTTTGTCTACACGGTTTTTGCAATTTGCATGATCAACGGGATGTATCGTTTTGGACACCTCGCGTCCATGATACCGCCACGCAAGCGTTGGAATGCCTACGCCATCTTTGCATCTTTCGCAACGGTAATCGCGATCCTCTGTCTCGTCCTGGATTTGCTGTTTCTTGATAAGATCGAAGAGGCGACCACACTGCAATATCCTTTCATATATCAGCGAGACATACTTGTGCAGCATGTCTACATCCGAGATTTCGTTCTTCTCGTCCCGCTTGCTGTGCTTGTATTCGTTTGGCTTCTCCAGATGGTTCCAAAGCAGCGAAGAACCGAGAGGCATAGCTCTTAACTCGGCAAGCTGAACATAATAAAACGGCAAGCCGGCGCTCGCACACTGGATAGGCGATCGAAGTTGAAGATTGGCTAAATGTAAAGTGCCCGCCCGAACGACCGTTCTAAGCTCCATAATCGTTCGGTCGGGCGGGCTCGCTCCATTGCTCTCCGCCAAAAGATGAAGCATGGCGGACAGGGCCGCCACAAAATGGAGTCAGTCGTAGGGGTAGCTCGCAACGGCGTGTTGCCTAAACGTCAGGCGGCATTGGCGGCGCCACTACGAAACCAAAACTACTTCAAGGTGATATGATGGAAAATTTTCAAAAAGACAAATTCGATTCCCTTACGGTTTTGTGGCAAGGAGCTTGGAATCAGTTCAACGAGAGGCGCCGCTATGAGTGGAAAGGATCCATGGCGGTATGGACTTTCTATGCAGCATACATGACGGCCATCCTGTCCGGGAAATTTCCCACACTCGGTCAACAGTGGCCTGTCCTGGTAAGCGTTCTACTGGCTATTCTCGCGATATTGCACTTCAGATGGCTCCACGGAATTGCATCGAGAAACCAGATTGACCAGAAAATCGCCCTAAGCTACGAACCAGCAATGAAGGATATGGTTGGCGTGACATTTGATGACGCGTTGACTAAGATGATCAAAGACGCTCAAGGACATCTTGGTGACATGTTGGGCCATTGGAGCCATTCCTCGCAACTCGGAATCACAGTTGCGCTTTGTGTGGCATCTATCTTCGTGACTCTTAATGTAGGGGAGGGGCCAACGTCGCCAACCACACCTGGAAAGCATGGTTGTTGTTGCCTTGACTCTGGGTGCTGCCTTCGAGCAAAGCCTGAAAGAAGCGACAGTTGCAAGAAGCACCAGACGCATTCTGTCGACCCCCGTCATCATTGCCGGGGTCAGCGGTAGTGTCCATTGAGGCGCCGCCAACGACAGCCTAAAAAACGGCAAACTGGCGCTCTCTCACTTCATAGGCAAAGAGAGTTCAACGTTTGGCTAGACGTAGAGAGCTCGCTCCATTCAGTTTGCCTCAAGAATGGATAAGCTGATAGCGGCAAACGGAACGGCGTTTTGCCTGTACGTTAGCCGTCATTCCCCCACAGACAAGGGATCCTAATATGTCAAACGCCAATTCTTCCTTAGAAATAAGGGACCTGCTTACTCTCTACACCGAGCAGTGGAATCAGATTCGTCATCTCGATGATCTTGATTTCAGAATGATGGCTCTCCTTCCGATAATCGTTGGAGTCTTAACAGTTGGTGTCAAAATAGTCGAGTCGTCCGATACGCGAATCCCACAGTATGTTCTCTTCGTTATCGCAGTATTGGTAATCGGGATTTCTTCGGCAGGCTGCTATACGACATTTCGAAATTGGCTGTGCTACATGAGAAGACTGGCTATTCTGAACTCACTTGAGCGAGAGATGGGCCTGCTTGAATTGAAGATCATTGAACAATCACGCCAGTTCAATGTACCAACTGACTACATTTCTTTCACAAAGAGACTTGTTCTCAGCATCAGATTCCCTTTGACCCTGTTCTATTCGCTCATCGGGGGTTGTGGTCTCATACTGTACTACCAGATCGTGGACACCAGAGGCGTATTGGCAGCTCTAGCCCTTTCGGCTTGCATTTTTTTGTACGCGAACACAGTGACCTACTTTTCTTTCAAGAAGGAGTTCGGTTTGATAATTCAAAAAGCGGGGAACGGCAGCTAACAACCGACAAGCGCGCGCCCGCACGCTGGATAGGCGAGGCGGAAGCTCTCTTTGGCTTGTTATAAAGTGCTCGCTCCATTGCCCGCCGCCACTAAGTTGATCCAGTCGTAGTGACGGCTCGCAACGGTCATACCCATCGAAGTCCGCTTCTGAGGACGCAGATGGGCGGTTTGCCTAAACCTTAGGCGCAACGCCGCTGGCAGATAATCAGTAAGCGGCCCAACTCAATCACACACGGAGGCATCTATGGCAGCTTGGCTATATCAGATGACGTCCAACGACGAAGAACCTTGGAGCCCAAACGAATATCGGATGGAAGTCTGGGAAGGTACACCGATCACGTGGCCGGTCGGCAAGATCATCTATCGGGATCAGGAAAAGATAGCGCGCGGCGACAAAGTCGTGTTCTTTTTTACTAAGACAGGCAACGACGAGCCGGGCTTCTATGGTTGGGGCATAATTCTCGAAGTCGTGGAAAGCAAGACTCGCAATCGGCTGAAGTTCCAAGTGTGTCCACCAAGCGATTATCGCAAGATCGCCGTCGCCTGGGATTCGCAACTCTCCAAGCTGGTCGACAAGGTTCGAGGTGGAATGACCCAAGCTACCATGTGGTCGCTGAAGGACGATGAGTTCGCTCTCATAAAGAGTAAATTCGCACTCAGGTAATAGTTGGGCCGGCTCTCGGAGACCGGAGGCGACGCTGTGCCCAACAAACGGCAAACCCCCCGGAGCGGGGAGGGCCGGCGCTCATACGCCGTATCGGCGCTATCCAAACAAGGTTTGGCTAAATGTAAAGTGCCCACCTGCGCAAGAGAGACTTCGGCGGGTGGGCTCGCTCCATTTCTCGCCGCCACAATACACCACAGTTCGATATTGGCGGCCGTCAATGGTGTGTCGCCTAAATGTAATGCGCAATTTGCGAACCAAGGAGCTTCATCCGGAGGATTACATGGAGACAAAAAAAGATCATTGGCCTTTGCTTAGTTTCAAGGAATACGAGAAAGCTATCGACCCCGCACCTGTGTACCAGCGCTCCGAGGTGTGGAAGCCGGACCAGAAACAGATGCTGATAGATAGCATCCTTAGAGAGATCGATATACCAAAGATTTATTTGCGCAGACTTGTCAATGCGCGATACAAGTTCGAGATCATTGATGGTCAGCAAAGAATGCGTGCTATCTGGGACTTCTTGAACAATCGATTTCCTCTCGGCGAGGACACCGATCAATTGCTCGTCGATGGTGAACTCTACATTCTCGCGGAAAAGTTATATGATGAACTTGATACTACGGTCAAAATCGAGAGGATGCATAGGTACAACCTTGACGTTGTTATCGTCCAACAAGCCACGGACGATGAAATTGCTGACTTGTTTCAGCGTCTGAACAATGGTACTCCACTGAGCACGGCAGAAGTCAGGAATGCTATGCCAGGAGCGATGAAGG
>Ga0187850_10003016_pt1 | contig 14790 bp, 11 predicted proteins | sample June2016WEW_4_15_FD_132436 | JGI IMG/M metagenome (GOLD analysis project Ga0187850, IMG submission 132436) | Peatland microbial communities from SPRUCE experiment site at the Marcell Experimental Forest, Minnesota, USA - June2016WEW_4_150 | ecosystem: Environmental > Terrestrial > Soil >... | reverse complement strand
GCTGAGGCCCGAACGCAGGCCGCTCTGGTGGAAGCCATCGGTTCAGCCTTGAGGAGTGTCACGCGCCAGGACGCCATGAACTGGTTTGCGCATTGCGGCTATAGTTTTATTTAAAATGCTCTAGCCCGGATATTTCATACGAAGTTCGAAGGGCTGTCACGCCGCAAGGTAGGGCGCGCAGTCCTCTGGGCGCCCTACGCACGGTGTGAAATATCCGGGCTAGGAGGACAGTTCTAGGCCGAGTACCCCGGGCGGACGGTGAGGACGGGACAATGGGCCTGGCGAATGACGCGCTCGGCCGTGCTGCCGAGCAGGACAGGTCTAATTCCGATTCGCCCCGAAGGAGCAGGTCAGCCGGCCAGCAGTGTTGCGCCTGAGCCCGCGCAGAACGCGGGCCTGCGGCTCGCGGACCGGCCGATGGCATTGCCAGGCCCGGCGGCCTCAGAGCTTCAGCGCGCGTTGACGGTAGGCCTCGTCCGGGCGGCCGGCGATGCGCTGCACGTTGTCCTCGGTGAAGAAGACCGGGCCGCCAATCGCGGCCGCGCCCACGAAGATGCTGGCGGCCTTCTCCGCCATCAGCAAAGCCGACATCACGGACTGCCAGGTGGCGCCCAGGGCGATGAGGCCGTGGTTTTGCATGAGGATGACCCGCGGCTGCCGCTGGTGTTGCTGCACGTAGGCCTCCGTCTGCCGCCGGATCACCTGCGAGAGTTTCCAGCCGGGATCCGTGTACGGCACAAACACGGAGGCGACCCCGCAACAAACGATCTCGTCGGGGAACATCCGGTGCCCGGCGAAATCGCGGGCGCGCGACGAGCAGAGGATTTGGTTGACCCTGGTGGCGTGGCAGTGGCCGACAAATCTGATGCCGGGCAAGGACAGGAGATAAGCGTGGAACACCGCCTCGACGGAGGGCTTTTTCGCCTCTGGGTCCACGCGCGCGGCCAGCAGCGCCGCATCCACCGCCTGGTCCGTCAGGCCCTCGCGCTCCAGCAAGGGCAGCAGGGCCGAGAAGCGGCACTCGACCAGGTCCTGTGCTTGCAACGTGCCAAGGCAGGTGCCGCTGGCCTTGACCAGAAACGTGTCATCGCCCAGGCGGGCCGAGGTGTTGCCTTCGCCCAGGATGGCCAGCCCGCGGTCTTCGCGGCCGATTTCGTGAGACAGGGTCAAAAGCTCCGTGAGAGTGGGGGGCATAGGATGAGAAAGAGTTAAAAAAGTCAGGGGCGAAAGTGCGGGCGAGTCAATTCATTTCCTGGCCGCCGGTGACGCTCAGGGAGATGCCGGTGATGTAGGCGGACTGCTCGGAGGCGAGGAAGACGACGGCGTTGCAGACGTCCTGGTAGGTGCAGCCGCGTTTCATGGGCACCTGCTGGATGTAGGCCCGGCGGATGTCTTCGATAGCTTTGGCGCCGGGGACTTTGCCCGCCCGCAAGTATTGGACGAACAGGCCCTGCTCCGGATGGGTCCAGAGGGGGGAATCCAGCAGGTTGCCGGGGCAGATGGCGTTACAGCGGACGTTAAAGGGCGCCATCTCCAGGGCCACACTCTGCGTGTGGCCGATCCCGCCGAACTTGGCGGCGGCGTAAGCGGAATTGGCCGCGCTGCCTTTCTTGCCGGACTTGGAATTGATCTGGATGATCGAGCCGCTCCGCTGCTGCTGCATGACCCGGCAGGCGTGCTTGGTCGTGAGGAAGTAGCCGAAGAGGTTGACGTTCAGCACCGCGCGCCACTTTTCCGCGTCGGCCTCGGCAATCGGCTCGGCAATCAGGATGGCCGCGTTGGCCACGACGACGTCCACGCGCCCAAACTCCCGCACGGCCCGCTCAAACAGCGCCTGCACGTCGGCCTCCTGGGTCACGTCCACTTTGACGCCCAGGACTCGCCGGCCGGTTTCCTGGGCGATGGCGGCGGCGGCGGCGCGGACCCCGCTTTCGTTCACGTCGGCAATGATCACGTGGCAGCCTTCGCGCGCCAGCCGCTGGGCGATGGCCTGGCCGAGCCCTTGCGCGCCGCCGGTAACGATGGCGATCTGGTCCTGGAGTTGGGCGCTCATGCTTTGGGGGATGGTTTCACCAACGCAGCTTCCGCCTCCTTGTTCCACAAACCCTCCGCCAGGGGGAGCCGGCCGCTCAGTTCCGGCAGCGGCGTCAATTTCAGGCCGTGGCAAGAGGGATAGACGAGGATCTTGCCCGGCACCAGGTTCTTTTCGACGGCCCGGATGCCGTCAATGGCGCCCTCCAACCCCGCGACGGCGGCCACCGAGAGATTAGTGTCGAGCTGGCGGGCAACGACTTTGGCCAGCACCAGCTTCATATCGTCGAGCGTCGAACCGCTGGTGCCGATGAAGTAAAGCTCCTTGGCAATGCAGGCATCCAGGTCGAGCTCGGCGGTGACGCCGGCGGGGATGCCGGCGAAGATGTTGATGATGGCGCGCGGGGCGGCGGCAGCCACGGACTGGACCACCAGCGCCGGCACCGGGGCCATCAGGACGATGTAGTCGAACTGCTCCGCCAGGCTTTCTTTGGCGGGATTGTAGGCACGCAGGGCGAGCTTGTTCTTTTGGGCCAGCGGCCCGGCCAGCTTTTGGAGCATCGCCAGCCGTTCGTCGCTCACATCGCCGGCAAACACGGCCACGTTGGGCACGCCCTGGCAAAGGTCGCGCAGGACGTGCATGGTGCCCATCGGGCCGGCGGCGCCGATGATGTTGATCTTGTCGTTGGGGCGGATTTCAGCGGTGGCGGGAATAGAAGCCATCGAGGCGGCCGGGTCGGAGCCGGTGGTGCCGATGAGGCGGAGGCCCCCGTAATGCACGCGGCCAACCGGCGAGACCACCGCCCGGCCGAATTTGCCGCCGCACTGGACCAGATTAAGCAGGCCGCGCACGCCGACCTTGGGGAACAGCCGGGCGACGGTCTCCGCGCAGGCGCCCAAATACACCACGTCGTCATAGCCAGCGTCCGGGAGTTGGGCGAGCTCGGCGGCGGCGGCCCAGGTGATGTCGGCGGGTCTGCCATAATGCGCAAAGAGGTTGGCGAGCCGGGCGGGCTCCACCCGGCTCTCGCCCACGACCAGCATCCGGCCGCCGGTCTTGAGTTGCTGGCGCTGTCTTTCGACATAAGCGTCCTCGACGCAGGCCCAAGGCTCGCACAGGGCCAGGGCCGCCGCCGACAAGTCCTCCGGCACAGCGATGAGCATCGACTCGCCGTCGGGCGCGGTGATCACCCGTTCGTCCAGCAGGACGAATTCCTGGAGCGCGCCCTCGAAGTTGTAGCCGAAGGCGGAGTTGGAACCGGCCGTGGGCAGCCAGCGGTAATCGGTTTGCACCAGGTAACGGTCACCGACTTTGTAGCGGGTGACCCCAGGGCCGACCTCGACGATGCGGAGCACGGTTTCGTGTCCGGGCACCGTCGGCTGGTCGCCCGGCACGTAATGGGGCATCTCTGCCAGAAACTGCGGGTCAATGCCGCCGGCCACGGGCGATTTGCGGGCATGGCCCGAAAACTGTTTGAGCAGCTTGAGGTCCGAAAAGCACAGCCCCACCACCTCCACCCGCCCCAGGACCTGGTGGGGACCGGGCCGGAAGACCGGCTTGCAACGGTTAAGCTGCAATTGGTCCGGTCCGACCAACTGCACCGCCTGCTGCGTTTGTGGAATCCGGCCTTTTGTCATCGGCTTCGATTGTCAAATTCTCGCCAGGACCTCGGCCGGGGTCGCCGCGGCGCTCACGCCGCTCAAACGGTCTTCGCTTTCTGGTTCCAGTTCCTGGCCGAGCTGCTCGAAGAAGTTATTTTTCGCCGCCACGGTGTCAAACGTCTTTCTCGCCCACAGGCTCAGATAGCCCAGCCCGCCCTGGCGCTGCAAGACCGAGTGCGCATAGACGATGTGCGCGCCCCGCCGGCAGGTTGGCAAGAGCGGCGCCAACTCCGCCGTCTGGAACGAATCCACGAACTTGTTGCCCGGCGCATTCATCTCCGTGCCGACCACGATGGGGAAATCGTGCTGCTGCGCCAACTCCAGGACCGCGTAAAGGTTCTTCACCTTCTGGTCTTTCACCCCGGGTGTGTAGTTGCGGTCGGGAATCAGATTCAAGGCGGCCGCGCCGCTGGCCCTGGCGACCGCGAAGAGCTCTTCGATGCATCTCTCCCCGTCGCTGGTGCCATCGAGCCAGGTGAGCGTGGGGATGGCCCCGGCTTCCAGCACGAACCGGTTCATGTCGGCCATCAGCGGGAACGAGCCCTGGCCCGGCTGGACGTAGCCGACCCCGCCTCTTTTCATCGTCTTGGCCCGGATCAGGTTCTGGAGCTGCGTGCCGGCGGGAGGGGCGTCGCCGAGCTTTTCTTTCCAAAAGGCCGCCCGCCGCCCGGGCTCGGGGAACATTTGCGCGGCCTTGCGCTCGAAGGCCTCGCACAGGTGCCGCTCGGTGGCGTTGCCTTTGGGCGTCAGCGGCAGCACCTCGGCTGCGTAGTCCAGCTCCACCGGCCGCAGGTAAGTGTTGACCCGCGCCAGCAGCTCGCGCGTCCGCTGCTCGGCGGCCGCCCGCATCTGCCCCAGGAACGGGTGCGGCCCCGCGCGAGTGAAACCGACGCCCATGTGGTAGGCAATCCCCGGCTCGCCCGGCGAGTTGATGACGCGCGTGGCAAATTCCGGCACATACACCCGCGACTCCAGGCTCACGCAGGTCTTCAGTCCCACCAACCGCCCCGCCTCGAGAAACTCTTCCACCGCGTCCAGCACGTCGAAATCCACCACGCCGCCCGCCGCCAGCCCTGCCTTGCGCGCCAACCAGGCGAACTTCGAGGGCGAATAGCCGTAAGCGTTGTAAGAGAAGAACGTATGCGCGTGCAGGTTCACCGCGCCGCCTCGGGCGGGCAGCCGGAGGCTGCCCGCCTGGACCTGCCGGCACAAAGCCAGCAGGGCCTCCCGGCGCTGGCTGGCCTCAAAACTGTCGAGCTGTTTCTCCAATAATTCGCTCATCTCAGCACCTGATACAAACTGGTGAAGTCGTCCGTCCAGAGCGGGAGCTTCTTTGAGCTTTGGTGAGGCGGCCTGGAGGCCTGGCGAATGGCCGGGGTGTCCAGGATTTCCCGGTTGTGCGTGAGCAGGACCCAGGTGGCGCTCATGTTCCACCACTTGTCGGGGCCGGCCGGTCGGGTTTCGACCACGGCCAGCCCGTAATTGAGTGCGCGGGCGGCATTGAGCAGCACGGGCTCCAGGTCCAGGTATTTGTTCGAGATGTGCGCGGCGATGATGCCGTTGGTCTTGAGGTGCCGCGCATAGAGCTCGAAGGCCTCCCGGGTCAGCAGGTGTAGCGGGATGGCATCGCTGCTGAACGCGTCCAGGACCAGCAGGTCGTACTGCTGCGGCGGCTCGTGCTCGAGCGAAAGCCGCGCGTCGCCGAGCTTGAAGGCGACCTGCCCCTGGCAGTGCTCCAGGTAGCGGAAGCGGGAGACCGCCAGGCGCTGCACCTCCGGGTTGATTTCATAGAAACAGAAGTAATCATTGGTCCGGGCGTAGGCTGCCAGCGTGCCGATGCCCAGGCCAATCAGGCCGATGCGCCGGCCGGCCTTGGGCAGGGCCCGCAGGGCCAGCCCCACCCCGCTGCTGTCGGTGTAGTAGAGCGTCGGCCAGGTGGCGCCCATGGGATGAAAGAATTGGAGGCCGTGCAGGGTTTGCCCGTGCATGAGCGCCAAGTGGTGGTAGTCCGGGTTTTCTTTGGCATCTTCCAGGATGCTCAGCACACCATAGAAGTCGCGCGACCTGTGGACCACCAAATCGGCAAACCGGTGGGCCTGCCCCCAGAGCCCCACTGCAAAAACGACCAGGCCGATGGCCAGCCAGGAGCAGGCCAGCCGGGGCCAATGCTGGTAGTCTTTGAAGCGCTGGCGCGCCGCCCAAGGCACAAACAGCAGGACCAGGACAGACCACCCCGAGGCTCGCTCCCGGGTGGCGCCCTGGGAGCGGGCGGCGTACGTGGCGCGGGCGTCTTGGCCTGCGGCTCGGCCAGCCGTCTCGCCGGGCGTTCGTTCCGGGGGCGCCAGGCCGCCGGAACCCGTAGCCGGGACGGCGGCGCCGCGCGGTTCAGAGGTTGGGGCGATGCGGGCGCCGGGTCTAGCCAGCGCGCGGCCCTCCAGGCCAAGGTAAGCCAGGAAAACCAAAAAGATGCCGCCGCCAATGCGCGCGCCCAGCAGGCAGCCATCGAACAGGTCGCTCGGCTGCCCGACCAACCCGGACACCAACCGGTCCAGCCCCACCAGGACCGCCAGAGGCAACGCCCAGGCCAGCCAGCGGGTCTGCTTGAGGCCCTCCGGCTGGCGGTCGCGGGCGCAGGCGACCAGGAGCAACCCACCGCAGAGCACCAGGCCCCAGTGCAGTTCGTAGTATTCACTGAAGACCTGCGGCGCCACCAGCGCCACCAGCACCCCGCCCAGCGCCCCGCCGGCGGCAATCATCAGGTAAAACGAAGTCAGCTCCTCCGGCTCGGGTTTGAGCCGGTAGAGCTCGCCATGGCAGACCATGCAGCAGATGAACAGCGCCCCGGAATACACCCCCAAAAGCACCAATAAAGAAATCTGGTTGCCCTTGGCCAGGGCCCACCACACGGCGCCCAGCGCCGCAATGAGCGCCGGCCGAAACGGCAGCCCCTCATACCAGCGCGGGCTGTCAAAGCAAAGGATGAAGCTCAGCAGGTATATGGACAGTGGCAGCACCCACAAAAAAGGCATCACCGCCACGTCCTGGCACAGCTTGTTGGTGGTCGCCAGCAACAGCACCGAGGCGCAGGCGGGCAGCAGCAGCCACAGCAGATAGTTGACGGCTGAGGGGCGGGGAGTGTGAGTCCAGTGCCCAGGGTCGAGCGTCAGGGAGGCCAACGCCGAGGGTTGGCGCTCCGCCTTGGGATTTTCCTCGGACCTCCGACTTCGGATTTCGGACTTCCACAGTGCCAGCGCGCAGCCCGCGCAAAAAAGCCCAAAGACCACCAATCCAGAGTCCCAAAGCCAGGCCTGCGTCTTGCGGGTAAAGTGGGTCTCGAAGAAGAACGGGTAGCTGACCAGCGCCAGCAGCGAGCCGAGGTTGGAAAGCGCGTAAAGGCGGTAGGGCGAGCGGCCCGGCCTCGAGAGGCTGAACCATTGCTGCATCAGCGGACCGGTGGACGAGAGCACGAAATAGGGCAGGCCCAGGCTGGCGGCCAGGAGCGCCAGGATTTGCAGGGTCGGGTGGTCGCTGCTGGTGGGTTTCCAGAAATCGGAGGGGGTAATGGGCAGCAGGGCCAGGGCGGCGGCCAGCAGGACCAGGTGGACGCTGGCCTGGACGCGGGGCTTGAGCCAGCGGGAGGTAAAGTGCGCGTAAGCATAGCCGCCCAGCAGCAGGACCTGGAAAAACAACATGCAAGTGGTCCAGACGCCGGGGCCGCCGCCAAACCACGGCAGGATGTACTTGGCGATCAGGGGCTGCACCTGGAACAACAGGAATGCCCCGGTAAAGATCGTCACCGCAAAAACGAACATGGCCCAATACTGTCCGACTCGCCGCTCCGGCGCCAGCCCGAACTTCTTCGGTTTCCGCGTGTCATCCGTGTCATCCCGGGTTAACCTGCTCCCGTGCCTGCGATTCCAAACACCATGCGCGCCGTCGTTTATCGCGGCCCCAATGACCTCCGGGTCGAGCGGGTGCCGGTGCCGCGCATCGGCCCGGAGGAATTGCTCGTCGCGGTGGCCGTGTGCGGCGTCTGCCCGACCGACATCAAAAAGATCCAATACGGCACCCTCCCGCCCCCGCGCATTTTCGGCCACGAAACCGCCGGCACCATCGTCCGCCTCGGCGCGCGCGTCCGGCAATTCAAGGTGGGCGACCGCGTGGCGCTGCACCATCATGTGCCCTGCCTCGCCTGCCATGCCTGCCGTCACCGCGCCTTCGCCCAGTGCCGCCAATACCAGCGCACCGGCATTACCGCCGGCTTCGAGCCTGCCGGCGGCGGCTACGCCGAGTATGTGCGCGTGATGCCGTTCGTCCTGCCCGGCGTGGTGAAAATCCCGCCGCGCAACTCCTTTCTCGAAGGCGCCATGCTCGAGCCGGTCAATACCGTCCTCAAGGCCGTCAAACGCCTGGCGCTCCTGCGCGGCGACACCGTGCTCGTGGCTGGCCAGGGGCCGATTGGGCTGATGTTTACCCGGTTGTTGGCGCTCCGGGGCCTCAGCGTCGTGGCGACGGACCTGCTGGAATCGCGGCTCGAGCTGGCCCGGCAATTCGGGGCGCGTCATACCTTCAAAATCCACGATCCCCTGTCCGCCGCCGAGCGTCCGCCGCCCGGGCTCACGCATCCCGCGTGGCGTGCCCATCCGCTGGCCGAGCTGATCGAGCGGGTTACCGCCGGGCGCGGGCTGGACGCCGCCGCCATTGCCGTGCCTTCGGACGCGGTAGTGCGGCAGGCGCAGGCACTGGTGCGCGGCGGCGGGCAGGTGCTGCTCTTTTCCCATACCCGGCGCGGCGAACCGACGGCCCTGGACCTCGCCACGATCTGTGTGGAGGAGAAGGACCTGCTCGGCAGTTACTCCTCGGATTTCCTGCTCCAGGCCGAGGTGGCGCGCCTGATTTTTTCCCGCCGGCTCGATGCCCGCCGCCTGGTCACGCACCAATTCCCCCTCGCACAAACCGCGGCCGCCCTCGCCCTCGCCTCGCACCCCACTGCGGATTCTTTGAAGATTGCTGTCAACCACCGGTTGCCCAGCGCGCCGTAGCCGCAACCGCTGGGCGCGGCCTTTAGGCTTTTCCGTTTCGGTTTGCGCCGCGCCTCTTTTTTTTGTACAAGCCTGCGCGCTATGTATTGTTATCCGTCAGAATCTTCTCCTTGGGCGAAGATTCTTTGTGCCGGCGCCCAAGGTGTTTCCTCACCGATCCTCTGCGCTGCGGAGCGCCGCTCTTCAGCGCCTGCCGCCCGGCCAGGCCGGCGGCGGGGGAAGGCTTCCGTTGCTCCCCTGACGAGGGAATTCCCCCCGGACTTTGGTTCCGGCTGCGCCGAGCTAAGCCTCAGAACTGTCGTGCTCGGTTTATTGGCGGCCCTGGTGGTCGGTCCTGGCTGCGGCGGCCGCACGCCGTCGGCGCCGGCCAAGCAGACCTCCCCCCCGCCGCCGCCCGCAGCCCAGACCATCGCCCGGCTCCACTGGCTGGGCAAAAAACGCGTCGCGGCCGAGGCCAACGCGGCTGGTTTCATGAACCTCTGGAACCTGCCCGAGAGCCGCAAACTTGAGGCCCAAATCCTCGACAAACTCGCCGTAAGCGTGGCGAGTGGCCAGTGGCGAGTGGCGGAGGCCGGAGGGCAGAGGCCGGGTGTCCGGCGGCAGGAGCCGGGCATCACGCCATCCGCCTCGGCCAGCCTCATCCGCCCTTTGCTCGAGGACCTCCTCCAACAGGAGTCGTATCTCGAAGTCCGCCAGGCCGGCAGCCTGCCCTGCGCGCTGGCCCTCGCCGTCCGGCTCGAAACCGAGCGCGCCGCCCTCTGGGAAACCAACCTCACCGCGGCCCTTGCATCTCTGCCCGGCGCCCGTTTCACACCAACCCAGGACGGCGCGCGCCACTGGCAATTGCCCATCACCCAGGAGGCCTCACGCCTCACGCCTCACCTCTCGCTCGCCCGTGCCGGCGATTGGACCCTTCTGGGCCTGGCGCCGGACCAAAACCCGCTGCTCAGCGATTGGGCCGCCCGCATCCGGCGCGACCAGGCCCCATTGCCGGCGGCGGCGACCAATTACTGGCTTGAGGCCGACCTGGAGGCGGGGCGCGTGGCTGCCGCCGTGGCACTGGACCGGCGCCTGCCGCCAGATTTGGTGAAGCTCTCGCTAACGGCTACCGGGGATGGCGCCTGGGTCCGGTCGGACCTGGAGTTGACGTTTGCCAAACCGCTCAAGCTTGAGCTCGATCCGTGGCGGATGCCCACCAACCTCATTTTGGGTCCGGTAAGCAGCTTCACGGCCGTTCGCGGGATTGAGCCCTGGCTGGCGTCACTTGAGGCCCGGAGCAGCCTTCCGGCCAGTCCCCTGCCCAACCAGTTCTATTCCTGGGCGCTCCAGGGCTTGCCCGTGCAAACCTATTTTGCCGCACCGCACCCCGACGCCAGCAACCAGGTGTCCCGCCTGGCAGACCTTGTGCTCCAGAACAGCGGCTCCTGGTCGGCGACGAACAACCTGGTCAAATTTGGGGAATCGCAGACGTTTAACGGCCTGGAATGGAGAGGGATTCCCTGCATCTCCCCGTTCCTGCAATCCGTTGTGCTCGATACCGGCGGCTTTATCTTCGGCGGCCTCTTTCCCGCCGGCGGAACCAACACCCCGCTCCCCCCGGAGATGCTCCTGGAACTCTCGACCCGGACGAATCTCGCCCTCTACGATTGGGAGATCACCGGGCTCCGCATCGCACAATGGCTCTATCTGGGCCAAAGCCTCCGCCTGGTTTTTCAGCAGAGCCAATTCCCGGCGCAGTCGGCGGGCCTTGCCTGGCTCAGAGCGGTGGGGCCAAAGCTGGGGCCTTCAGGAACCGAAGTGACCCAGACCGGTTCGAGCCAGCTTTCCGTCAAACGCAAGTCCAGCGTCGGTTTCACAGCCGTCGAGTTGCACCTGCTGGCCGATTGGCTCGAATCGCCAAGCTTTCCGCGCGGGCTCTACTCCCTGACCGCCCCGCCTGCCGGGGCCGGCCAAATGCCCGAGGGCGCACGCCCGGCCACCCCAGCGCCCCAAGGCGTGCCTGGGAAGCAATGACCCTCAGGTCCTTTCAAAGCTGCGCAGTGCCACCCCTCCCGCGCCCCACGCTGGCGGCTCGGGCCGCGGCTTCCGACGCCCCAAGGGGGTTGATTTCCACCGTGCCCGGCCGATTGCCGAATGCCGAGCGCGAGTATAACTCCTTGATTATCAGAAACTTAGGCAGACAGAAGGCCACCCCTTTTTCGGCCGAAAAGGCGGCTCTAAAAACGTTCAAAAAAAAATCAAAAAAGTGTTGACACTCCCCTCCCGTTCTGAGATAGTGCGGGCACACACGGTAATACACAAACTACAAATTAGATATGAGAACGAAAGTGCTACTCTGCGCTGCCGCTATCGCAGCAACGTGCGCCCTCTCCTCGACGGCGGCGGACGTCTATTCATTAAACGTCGTCGGCTACGTCAACATCCCTCTGGTTGAGGGATGGAACATGATCGCCAACCCGCTGGACCTTGACGGGCTTGCCACCAACAACACCGTCTCGACGGCCCTCGGTACCAATCTGCCTTGGAATTCGGTAGTCTACACCTGGGATATTTCGGTCGCAGGATATACGAATTCAACCTACTCCACCAAGGCCGGTGGCTGGTCGGTGCCTGGCCTGCGGCTCAATCCCGGACAAGGCGCCTGGCTTTCCATTCCTGCTAACGCCTTCCTCGGGACGACACAGAGCGTCACGACCGTGGGCACGGTGTTGCAGGGCCCTCTGGCCAACCCGAATATTCCGGCTCTCGGTGGCTACACCCTCATCGGCTCCCAGATTCCGATCGCGGGCGGGTTGACGACGACCCTGGGCTATCGCGCGCAGACTAATGAGGTAGTGTATACTTGGCCTCTTGGCGCCACGAGCTTCGGCGCCAATCAGGTCTTCACTTTGTCCGCCAAGGCCGGAGGCTGGTCCCCGAGTGAGCCCCAAATTGGCGTGGGCCAGGGATTCTGGCTGAAATCCTTGCCCGGCTCAGTGTGGACCACCAATTTCACGGTTCAATAATAACCAACAAACCGCAGCTAAACCAAACATTGATCCAAACACGACAACCAGAACACTAAACTAAACCGTATGAAGAAACTATTGCTCACAGGTGTGGCAACCATCGCCCTGGCCGTAGGCGTATTTGCCCAGGGTTCCGTTCAAATCGATAACATGTCCTCCACACACGGGTTCGCCATCAACAGCGTTGGAAATTTCTACGCTGGCACGATGGGCCTGGAAGTGTGGATGCTCAATGGAGGGACTGTCCCAGCCGGCCTAGCTGCTTTAAATGGCTCGACGGACCCAGGCGCGGGCGTGACTGCCTATGCAATGCTGACTCCCGATGGCTTCACCCTGGAAAAAACCTACGCCGCCATTACCTCTGTAGGCGGTGGAGTCGCCCAGGGCGAGTGGCGTATGGCCGACGTCTCCCCTAAAGGCGGCAACGTGACCCTCGCGCTCGCGGCTTGGAATACTGCGGACGCAACTTGGAATGCGATGGCCTCGAGCCCTGCTCCCACTACCCGCGCCGGCGTGCTGGCGTTCATGCAGCCCACGACTGACTACACCGCACCAGGGCCTCCGCCAGTGGCGGCTCCCCTTAATCTCGACAGCGCCGGCACGGACCTGGTCATGACCACTGTTCCCGAGCCCGGCGTGTTCGCGCTGGCTGGCCTGGGCGCTGCGGCCCTGTTGATCTTCCGCCGCCGGAAGTAATTCAGGCCTCGTAGCCCGTTCTTTCCACAAAGCCGCCCTGACGGGCGGCTTTCTTTTTGCGCCGCAGCGGCTCTCTAGCGAGAGCCGCTGGCAGAGGGCACCGTCGATATTCGAGGCGGGACGATCCCCTTGCCAAGTGCGGCGGACTCCACTCCGCCGCTGCGGGCAAGTGCGATTCATTTTGCGGCGTTGACAATCCCGGCGCCAGGGCTAGCATTTATGCAGTCACGGGTTGGCGCGTTCGTCTATCGGTTCAGGACACGGCCCTCTCAAGGCTGAAAGACGGGTTCGATTCCCGTACGCGCTGCCACCCTGAAAATGAGGGGTTTTTGAAGATTCCTGGGCGAGAAAACAAAAATCAGTTCCGTGGCAATTCCTTTCATTTCAGCCTCAACCCTTTGCTCTTCCGGGGACACGAGGCAAGGGCCGGGATAAGCGGCTCTGATGTAATTGACGATTTTCTTCAGACCAGCAGTTTTCGTCCGGCCAACGTGTTTCACAAACGGGACACTCCGGCGAAGGACGCGGGGGACTGGACGGCGCCCACCCGTCGCCCAAAAGGGCTCGGGTCATTATGTTTCCCGGTGAATCCCCGGTGGGATTTTCCGGTGTTGGCCCGATTGAAGTGAACCCACTCGGGGCGATAAGGTCTCCCCAATGAACACCAACATTCGATGGTGGGAAGCCGAATGGTTCAAGGAATGGGAGCGCCTCGCGCTCCACCAGGCAGCTCAAGTGGATCCTGGGACAGCGCGAGAACCGGGGTCCCCAGTTTCAACAGCACCGGCTGACGCCAGTGAGAACACCGTTCGAGTGGAATTACGCGCAGCCTGCGCCGATCATCATTGATCATTCCAATTGCAGGAAAATGTTACCCGGTGATTGGGCTTTTTGATTTGATTTGAGGCAGCTCGGGAGCGCCATTGCTTGCCGGAATTGTTTTGCCAATCCCGTTAATCCTGTCAATCCTGTCAACGACAATGCGCCCGTTTCAAATCATTTTCAATCCGGCCAGCGCCGCGGAATTGGCGCGGATGCCCAAGGAACTGCAGTTGCAAATCCTGGGCGAATTCCGCGGCCTGCCCCAACAGGTGATGAACACCGAGCTGGATCAGTTCGGCAAACTCGAACGGGCGGGCCGGGTCTTGCACCGGTTCCGCGTGGGGGATTACCGGGTCTATTTCGAGCGGCACGAACTGGGCCTGGTGGTCCACCGCATCCTCAGCCGCCACACCCTCAAGGATTTTCTCTTCCGCTCCGGACTTAAAATGCAGGAGGACGAGGCGCTCCAGCAAAACCCGAAGTTCTGGGAATTAATCGGGACGGCGACCGCGGCGGGCAAGCCGTAGGACGGAGCGCGTGGGTCACAGGCCGGAAGCCGGAGGCCGGAGGACAGAGGCGAAGGCAAAATTGCGCGGATTGGAAGGATGCCTGGCAAGATGATAGAAATGCCGGAGCGATTCGCGCCGCCGCCGCGGTCAGGCGTCTGACCGCTCCTCGGCCCTCCATCCGCCGCTCTCCGTCCTCACACGTCTTCCCCCAACTCCACATTCCAATAGGCGAGGTCGATGAAGTGTTTCCAGCTATCGTGCTGGTGGAGGGTGAAGTTGATCTGAACAAACGGGCGCCACTTGGGCCGTTTGGGTTTGCGGATGAGGCGCAAGCCCGCTTCCTGCGGCGTGCGGTTGGCCTTGAGGGTATTGCAATCGACGCAGGAGCAGACGATGTTTTCCCAGGTGGTCGGGCCGCCGCGATCGCGCGGAATCACGTGGTCCAGGTTCAGGTCCTTGCGGTCGAACGTCCGCCCGCAATATTGGCAGGCGTTTTTGTCGCGCTCGAAAATATTGTGCCGGGTGAACTTCACTTCCTTCTTGGGCAGATGGTCATAGATAAGGAGCAGGATGACCCGCGGCACGCGGATGCGGAAAGAAACGGTGCGGATGGACTCCGCATGGGGTTCCTGCTGGGAAAAATCCTGCCATTCGCTGAAACTGAAAGTCTGGAAGGAGCCGTCATTGCGGTTGAGCACAGCCTGGGCGTGGCCCTGAAACAGCAACGTCAGCGCCCGGCGAGCCGTGCAAACGTTCACCGCCTGCCACAGGCGGTTGAGCACCAGCACATGTTGGTTCAACAGCGAAATCATAATCCCGATTCCACTCGCGCCAAACTACACAATCGCCCCCGGAGTGTCAATTTGCTTGGCGCGGCCCCGCCGCCCTGGGCTACTGTCTTGCTGCCCCTGATACGCTTTCCAAAGTTATTCACCACCGAGGGAAGGGTCCCGGTCAGGACCCCAGCCCGAAGGTGGTCAATAACTTTGCCGCCGGCTATAGTGGCGGCGGTGAACAGTC
>Ga0187850_10003012_pt1 | contig 14803 bp, 9 predicted proteins | sample June2016WEW_4_15_FD_132436 | JGI IMG/M metagenome (GOLD analysis project Ga0187850, IMG submission 132436) | Peatland microbial communities from SPRUCE experiment site at the Marcell Experimental Forest, Minnesota, USA - June2016WEW_4_150 | ecosystem: Environmental > Terrestrial > Soil >... | reverse complement strand
GTCATCGTGGGCACGCCGGACCACTGGCACGCGATGCTCACCATCATGGCCTGCGCGGCGGGCAAGGACGTCTATGTCGAAAAGCCGATGACCGTGTTCATCGACGAAGGCAAGTGGATGATCCAGGCGGCACGCAAATACAACCGCATCGTGGTTGTGGGTACGCAGCGGCGCCATGGCAAGGGTGTTGCGGCGGCCAAGAAAGTGATCGAAAGCGGCGAGCTTGGGAAGATCCATTCCATCCGGATCGCCTCCTATCGCAATATCTACCCCGGATTCGGCAAGACCCCCGTCGAGGATCCGCCGCCCGAAATCGACTACGACATGTGGCTCGGTCCGGCCCCCAAGAAGCCGTACCAGAGGCACCGTGCGCTGTACCACTTCCGCTGGTTCTGGGACTATTCCGGCGGCCAGATGACCAACCTAGGGGCTCATACTATCGACCAGGTGTTGTGGTGCATGAAGGTGAAGGGTCCGACGCTGGTGATGTCCACGGGCGGCCGGTTCGCATTGGAAGACGACGGCGAGACGCCGGATACCCAGGACGCCATCTGGCAATTCCCGGGCGGGTTCACGGTGAATTACGCCATTCGCGAAGCGAACGCGATGCGCGGCGATACCGCCACGCGCGGGCAGGTCTACCTGGGGACCAAGGGCAACCTGGTGCTAGCCGGCGGCTACGAGGTCATCCCGGAGAACAAGATCGATCCGGTCAACGACATCCCCCGTTTCATGGGACACCCCATCGGCGGTCCGGTCTATACCGATGTGAAGCCGACCCCGTGGATTCAGGGATCTAAAGGCGGAGTGGAGTCCGACGCCCGCTACGGCACCGGCGGCGAAGACACCATGGCCATGAACGAGCGCGATTGGCTCAGCAGCATGCGGACCCGCAAACGGCCATTGTGCGAAGTGGAAGACGGGCACAAAGTCGCGGTGGCTTGCAACCTGGCCAACATGTCTTTGCGTCTCGGCCGTGCCATCAAGTGGGATCCCGACAAGGAGCAGGTGGTCGGCGACAAGGAAGCCCAGGCCATGTGCGCCAAGCAATACCGGGCGCCCTGGGACGGCGTGCTCAGAAGCCTCGTCAAGGTATAATCTTTGGCCTCCGGCGTCCGCCGCGGTCGCCGGAGACAGCGCGGAGCTTTGAGCGCGGTTGAATCCGAGACTCGCTGGACGCGCTGTCCAGCGGGGAAATCCATGTAGAGGATTCAAATTCAAAATGAAGCTACTTACCGTTCCATTCATACTGGTGGGCATAGCCGTGACCGGCCTGCCCCAGACTCCCGCCGGACGAGCTGGCGCCGCCCAGCCGCCGGACACTCTGCTATCGCCTGAAGTGCGGCCGGACCGGACGGTCACCTTCCGCCTTCGCGCGCCCAAGGCCTCCGAAGTGACCGTGACCGGGGAATGGATGCTGGATTACCCGTCCAACAAGACCGCCTTGACCAAGGATGGGGAGGGCGTCTGGAGTGTCACCGTCGGGCCGCTGGTTCCGAATATCTACCTTTACAGTTTCACTGTGGATGGCATGAACATTGCGGACCCCATCAATCCAGCGGTCAAATTGCGCGCCCGAACCTCCGCCAGCCTGGTTCTCGTCCCCGGCGGGGAGGCCTGGGAATTCCGCGACGTGCCGCACGGGGTAGTGAACATGATCTGGCACAAATCGGCCGTGCTGGATGGCGCCATGCGACAGGTCTTCGTTTACACACCGCCCGGCTACGGCAAGAGCACTTCCACGCGATTCCCCGTGCTGTACCTCCTCCACGGCAACCAGGACGTGGCGGCAGGATGGACGTGGACGGGGAACGCCAACCAGATTTTGGACAACCTTATTGCTGAAAAGAGGGCGGTGCCGATGATCGTGGTGATGACCAACGGCCACGCGATCCCTTACGGCGCCCCCGCGGAGCCGGGAAAGAATAACAACGAGTTATTCGAACAGTATCTGCTCAAAGAAGTCACGCCTATGGTGGAAGCGAATTACCGCGTTGCGGCGGGACGCATCAATCGGGCAATCGCAGGCCTTTCGATGGGAGGCGGGCAGGCGACCCAGATCGGACTTGGCCACCTGGACCGGTTCGCGTGGGTGGGCGTTTTCAGTTCAGGACAAGCCCAGAACTTCGAGGCACGGTCGAAAGCCCTCCTGGACGATCCAAAGACCACGAATGAACGCCTGAAGCTGCTGTTCATCGGGGTAGGGAGAACCGATCCGGGATACGCCCGGGTGAAGCAGTTCTCTGAGATGCTGACGGCCCACAAGATCCAGAACGCCTATTGGGAGACGGAAGGCGCGCACGTCTGGCCGGTGTGGCGGAGATGCCTGGTGGAAACGGCCTCGCGGCTTTTCCAGAAGAGTTCGCAGCGGGCACAAGGCGAGTAGCGCCGGCGGTCGCATTTTGCCGCCGGTGTTTGTCGGGCGTCACCCCACCGGCGGCAAGACCGCCGGCGCTACCCTTTACCCGTCGAGTTCGATCTCCTGGTGCTGCATACCCGCGTACGGGTAGACCGCCACCGTGGGATCGCCCGGATGCAGTTCTTTCAGCTTGGCGATCACGTCCTCCCACTTCTCGCAGAAGGTCGTCGCTCCCCGCTGGGTGCTGTTCCGCATATTGCGCGTCAGGTACTGGGAGTACACGATCAGGTTGGTCTTCTTCTGGGGGCCATCACGCCCGGCGCCGCCCCGGCCGCCGGTCAGCCGCCGGCTCAGCATGTCGAACTGCGTGGCCCCGCCGCGTCCCGCCAACCTGTTGTTGAGGTAGTGAACCGGATCGACGCCCAGCGGATGCTGGATGATCAGCACTCCCGTGCCGCCGTCGCGCACTGCGTAATTGATCCACAGCGCGCCATGGAAGGCCTGCGCGTTCTGCGGATAGGCGTTGGCCACCACGATGTCGGAGTCCTTGAGCGTCGGCGTGCAGTAGGTCTTGGCCGCCACGCGAACCCCCGCGTGGTGCGCGTCCACGATGTCGCCCGCCCAGATCCGGGTGGGCCTCAGGCGGTCGTTGTATAGGATCTGGATGGTATAGTCGACTTTCGCCATGCGGGCCCCTTCGATCATGTCCTGCCGCATGTCGTTCTTGAAGATCTTCACCGGCCCGGTGGTGCTGACCTTGGTCAGGATCTGCGTATGGTTGTATTCCACCGTGGGGAGCGCGGCCAGACCGGGGAGGACGGCTTTCGCGCCGCCGCCATAACCGGCGTCCTGGTGGACCTTGATGCCGCTGATGCAGATTTTCAGGTCCGCCCCGAGGAACGTCTGGTTCAGGAGAACCTTGTTGTTGCGCGTCGTAGTGCCGACTTCCTTCACGTTGTCGAACACGTTGTGATTCACCCAGGCGTAGTTCTTGGCGATGTTCGGCCCAAGCTTTCTGGCGACCTCCTCCTGAGTCATGCACCGGTGCGTGCCGAACGACCCCATGAAGAGGATGTTCTCATCCTTGACCCCGGCTTTGGCCAGCTCGGCTACCACCCAGGGCGTGACGGCGTAAGCCGGTGTCGTGCGGGTGAGGTCATCGAAACTGATGGCCACCCTTGTCTTCCCCTCGGCGAGCTCGCGCAACGACTTGGTGCCGATGGGCTGGGCGCACTGATCGGCGATCTGCTGCGCGGTGAGCACCGGCAGATTGTGCCCCGCCATATCCATGACGTGGACATCCCAGCTTGCCGGGAAATCGATACGCTCTTCGATCCACGGCGCGCCGTTCGGTCCCGCGAACTCGTGGGTGGGAATAACGACGGAGTTCGCGGATCCCTTGAGCTGGGACACCGCCTTCACCTGGTACGCGGAACGTGCCAGGGCGGTGCCGATCAGGGGCGTGGCGGCCATGTATCGCGCCCCCATCAGAATGTCTCTACGGGTTAGGTCAAACTTGGACACGACGATCCTCCTCGGCAGACTGAGTTATATCCGAATGCCAGGATGAATGCAAGGCCCCCACTGGTCGAGCCCCAAGGAAGCGCTCGGGCTGTCCAGGGCCGGGAAGGGCGATCTGGGAGACCGAAGTTGTTGAGAACAAGACAAAGACTGAGGTTTCCAGACTTCAGGTTACTTTTGGCTTGATCTTCGCTACAAACCGGTGCAGAATATCACCGCAGGGTGATGAAATCGGAAATCCTGGATAATCAATGCCGGCCAGGATAGCAAAACGGGAATCCTGGTCCAGACGTTGGGTCTTTGTGAGGAGGCGGGTACATGCGAAGGGTAGTGCTATTGATTGGATTGTTGGGCGTGGCGTTTGCTATAGCGTTCGCTCAAACCGGCGGGCAAATCACCGGTGAAGTCAGGGATCCGAGCGGCGCGCTAATTCCAAACGCGGCCGTTACGGTCACCAATACCGCGACCAACGTGGCGCGGTCGACGCAAACCAATACCGCGGGACTCTACAGTTTCCCCGATCTGTCGCCCGGAATGTACGACGTGAAGGCTGTGGCGACGGGCTTCGCTACCGTGGTTAAGACGGGTATCGAGCTCCAGGTGCAGCAGGCGGCGCGCATCGATTTCGCGCTTGCCGTGGGCCAAGCGCAGCAGACCATCGAGGTCGCTGCCAACGCGGCGTTGCTGGCCACGGAAAACGCGACGGTCGGCACCGTGATCGAGGAACAGCGCATCATGGATCTGCCGTTGAACGGCCGCAGTTACTTCAGCCTGGTCGCGCTGAGTCCCAACGTGACTACCGGATTTGTTGCCGCCGCGCAGGCGGGCGGCCGGTTGGCCGGCTCGCGCGGCTCTCTCACCATCGCCGTGACGGGCGGGCGCTCGACGTGGGAGAACTTTACCCTGGACGGCATCACCAACACCGATATCGATTTCAACACCTACATCCTCCAGCCGTCGGTCGACGCCCTGCAGGAGTTCAAGGTGCAGTCCGGCATCTATCCCGCTGAGTTCGGCCGGGAACTCGGACAGGTCAACGCCGCCACCAAACCCGGCACCAACGAATACCACGGGACCATGTCCGAATTCCTGCGCAACAACAAGCTCGACGCCAGACCTTACGACTTCTCCTCGGCCAGCCGCAGTGCGACGAATCCCTCTCCGGGGAGTACGCCCTACCGCCAGAATCAATACGGCTACACCCTGGGGGGACCGATTCGGATTCCGAAGGTGTTCAACGGAAAGAACCGGCTGTTCTTCATGTCGAACTTCGAGGGATACAACTCCCGCACGACCACTACGCCGATAGGCACAACTTTGACGGCGGCGATGCGAACCGGCGACTTTTCCTCCATCCTCTCCGCCGGTTATGCTATTGCGGACCCGAACTCGCGCGCCGGGACCTACCCCAACATCACCCAGTCGTTCTTCCCCAACAACCAGATTCCCCAAAGCCGGCTCAGCGCGGGGTCCACGCTTCTCCTCAAGTGGGATCCATTGCCCAATCAGCCCGTCGCAGCCGGGCTGCCTTACCGTAACTATCAATACAGCTTGACGGTTCCAGTCGACAAGGACACTCTCACCGAGCGCATCGATTTCAACGAAAGCGCGAAATCGCAGTGGTTCGGCCGTTACAGTTGGAACGACGAATCCACCCTTGCCGTCAACCCCACGTTGGGGCTCAACGACGGGGAAACTCTGTACACCCGGGCCAGCCAGTGGGTGCTCTCCAACGTCCGGACCATTTCCCCGACCAAGGTGAATGAGGCGCGGTTCGGCTACAACTCGCTGTTCAACAATATCACCCAGCAGTTGGCGGGCAAAGAGGATGTGGATGCGGAAATGGGCATACCGGTGAAGGTCACAGATCCAAATTCCTGGGGCATACCCAACATCGGCCTCTCCCAGAACCTGACCACCTTCGGCAACCCGACCAGCAGCCCATTCCTGATCGACGACAAGTATTACGAGTGGGTGGACAACTTCTCCTGGGTCATCGGGAAGCACTCGCTGCGCTTTGGTGGGGAATACCGGTACAACGAGTTCCCGCAGCTTGGGAATGAATTCCCCCGCGGCCAGTTCTATTTCGACGGCCGGATGACCCAGGGCTACACGCCGACGAGCGCCACAGCCGCCGCGGCGTCTGGCGGGTACACGGGCGCGGACTTCATGCTGGGCGATACGTATGACGCCATTATTGCCGTCGCGCTGGCTCAGGCCGATTTCCGCAACAGCGAATGGGCGACCTATATCGACGACACCTGGCGGATACACCCGCACCTGACCCTTAGCTTGGGTTTCCGGTGGGAGGTGTTGCAGCCATTGCTGGACGCAGCCGGCCTAGAGCCGAATATCCAGCTCCAACAGCCGCTTCCCAATCAGGCGAATGTGCCCGATCTGAGCAAGCATCCGGTTTACGTCCGCACGGGTACCAGCGGGAGTTTTTACGACGGCATCAACTTCCGTTACCAGGCCTATTGGGCCGCCAATGGAGGTATTGCCGGTTCCCCTCCTCTGCAAACCGTCAGGGACGGGCGCATGGGCAGCCGGTTGATCAATACCAATTACCACGACTTCGCGCCACGCATCGGGATCGCCTGGAGCCCGTCGGATAAGTGGTCGATACGCACCGGTTTCGGCATATTCTACTCGGCGGAGAGCAAGAACTCCATCTTCGATCTCTCCCGCGGAATGGGTGGCCGAACCACGACCCTGGTGCAACACAACTACGATCAGCCGACGTTTAGCTACGGGAATTTCATCAACACGGCGGCGCTTCCGGTCACCGTACCCATCAGCCTCACCTGGGGTGCGGCCCAACACCTGCCGGACAGTTCCAGTCTCCAGTACATTCTGAACGTCCAGCGCACGCTCGGCAAATCGACGACCCTGGAGGTGGGTTACGGCGGCTTGGCAAGCCGCCACCTGGCCCACCTGGATAATGAAAATCAGGGGATTCTCAGCCCAACCTTATCGTCGCTTCAACGCTTGCCCTATCCGGAATGGGGGGCATCGGGAATCCAGTATGTGATGGCCGACAGCAGCGGGAATTACAACGCCCTCAGCGTCAAGTTGAGTCAGCGCTTCGGAGCGAACCTGAACAGCCTGCTCGCCTATACGTGGTCCAAGGCCCTGGACGATACCAGCAACATCCGCGGCACGGTGGGGGCCGACTTCTCGCCCCAGGACTCGCTCTGCCCCAATACGTGCGAATACGGCCCCTCGGATTTCGCCGTTCCGCAACGATTCGTCGCTTCCATCATCTACCTCCTGCCATTCGGTAAGGGCCAGAAGTTTCTTAACCATGGTGGGGTCGTAAACGAAGTGGTGGGCGGCTGGCAGGTGAGCACCATCACCACGTTGCAAAGCGGCGGCGTGGTGGATACGTCCTCATGGGATTCCGGGGGCACTAACTTCATTTCGAACGCCACCCGGCTGAGCTGCGTTGCCGGCGTGAACCCGGTTCTGCCCAATAACAACCAGAACGGCTGGTATAACCCGAAGGCATTCTCCAACCCCGTCGCCGCCACGTTTGGAAACTGCGGGCGCAACAACCTGAGGGGACCGTGGCGAGGGAACGAAGATATTTCGGCCTTCAAGTATTTCCGGATCGCCGAAAAAAAGAACCTGGAGTTCCGCATGGAGATGTTCAACGCTCCCAACCATGTGCTATTGAACGTTGGGGGCACGTTAGGCTGGGGGAACGGCTCGAATCCAACGCCCTCTTCGACCTTCGGTTACATTACTGGGACAGCGGCCTCCATGCGCCAGATCCAGTTCGCGCTCAAGTTTAACTTCTGACCGGTCTGAGCACCCGATCAGATCCAGCTTGGGCGGAAGCACAGCTCTTAGGCCGGGGAGCGCGTCCCAGGGCGATTTTGGCAATGGGACGCGCTCCGCCGGCAAGACAGAACAGGCCTGTGCGGCGGTCAAAGGATGGCCTCCGGCCCTTGTAAACGGGAGGTACAGTAGATCTTATGGAAAGACGAAGTTTTCTGAAGGCTGCGGGCGGCGGAGTAACCGCCTGGACTGCGGCATCTTACCAGCGCGTGTCTGGGGCCAATGACCGGCTGCACGTCGGTCTGATCGGGTGCGGCGGCCGTGGCACCTTCGATACCCGCCTGATCCGCGGGACACCGGAAGACATTCAGGCCGTCGCGCCTGAGAACTATCACGACGGCAACATGGATCCGCGCCTGAAAGAACCGCGCAATGTGGATGTCAGCGCCCTCTGCGACGTCAACGGCGCCCGGCTGGATGCTGCGAAAAAATGGGCGCCGCAGGCGAAAACCTACACCGATTTCCGTAAGCTGCTGGCGGACAAGGATGTCGACGTGGCCGTCATCGGCACGCACGATCCTTGGCACGCCTCCATGCTGATTCTGGCCTGCGACGCAGGCAAAGACGTGTATGTGGAGAAGCCGGTGATGTACCGCGTGGGTGAGGCCAAGGCCATGCTCGACGCGGTGCGCCGGAACAAGCGGATTGCCCAGGTCGGCACCCAGCACCGCTCGGCGGACCACATCGCGGAAGCCGCCAAGATGATCCAGGGCGGCAAGATCGGCGAGGTGCATTTCGTGCGTGTGTGGAACTACATGGGCATGGCGTGGGGCAACCCACCGGTGCCGGACAGCGATCCGCCGCCCGACCTGAACTGGGACGCGTGGCTCGGGCCGGCCCCGAAGGTGCCGTTCAACCGCAGCCGGCTGAACTACCGGGCGTTCATGGACTATACCAACGGGATCATCAGCGACTACGGCAATCATCGCTTCGACTCGGTGCACCAGATCATGGGCGTCGAGACGCCGCTCAACGTGGTTTCGTCCGCCGTGCGGTTCAACAAGACGCTCGCCGGCGATATCTACGACATGCAGACCGCGATCTACGAATATCCGAACTTCATCATGAATTACGAGGCCTGCAACTACAATGGACACGGCCTGGGCGGCAGAACGCAGGGCATGCGCTACTACGGCATGCGGGGGCCCGAGGACCGCCCGCACGGCATGGCGTTCTATGGGACCGAAGCGGCGCTCTTCGTCGACCGCATCGGCATGGAGCTCTATCCCGAGCCGAAGCCGCCCGAGGGCGGAGGCCGGGGAGGCCGGAGCGGCGGCCGCCGGGGCGGCTTCACATGGGAACCACGCATGGAGAAGATCAAGGTGAATGAGGACGAGCCAACGCCGCTGCACACCAAGTACTTCGTCGATTACGTGCGCTCCCGCAAAGAGCCGTTCGCCAACCTCGGGGTGGGAGTGCGCGCCACCGCTGTGGCGTGCATGGGCAACGTGGCGTATTGGACCGGCCGGAAGATCAAGTGGGACGGCGAGACGTTCAGCTTCGGCAGCGACAAGGACGCCAATACCCATGCGTTCCGCCCATACCGCAAGCCTTGGGACCTGGTGAAGTTCAGTTGAAGACTTGGCGGCCGCTACACTGATACTGCGTGCCACCATGAGCACCACGCCCCTGACCACCGGCGCCGATTTCGAAGCCGCCACCTACCGGAAAGTCATCCGGCGGCTGATGCCCTTCGTCTTTCTCTGCTACATCCTGGCCTACGTCGACCGCGTCAACGTGGGGTTCGCCAAGCTCCAGATGCAGCAGGACCTGGGCATGAGCGATTCGGTTTACGGCCTGGGCGCCGGCATCTTCTTCATCGGTTACTTCTTTTTCGAAGTGCCGAGCAACGTGATCATGCAAAGGGTGGGCGCCCGTTACTGGCTTAGCCCGATCATGATCGTCTGGGGAGTGGTCTCCTCGTGCACCATGCTGGTCCGGGGAGCGGCGAGTTTCTATGCGGTGCGGTTCCTGCTCGGCGTGGTGGAATCGGGCTTCTTTCCGGGCGTGATCCTCTATCTGACGTTCTGGTTCACCAGCCGCTACCGCGCCCGCATGGTGGCGGCGTTCATGAGCGCCATCCCCCTGTCGGGCGTAGTGGCGGGGCCGATCCCGGGATGGATCATGAAGAGCATGAGCGGCGCCGGCCACCTGGCGGCGTGGCAATGGCTCTTCCTGATCGAGGGCATTCCCTCCTTCCTCGCCGGCCTCATCACCTTATATTTCCTGACCGATAGTCCTGCCAAGGCCGCGTGGCTCAATAGCGGCGAGAAGCGGCTGATCCTCGGGCGGCTCCAGGAAGAGGACGAGATGAAGAGGCGCGCCGGTGGGAGCCACCGGTTCGGTGACGCATTTCGCAGCCCGGCGGTGTGGTGGCTGTCGGTGGCGTATTTCGGCCTCACGGCGGGCAACTACGGAATCGGATTCTGGCTGCCGCAAGTGATCAAAGACGGCATCACCACCAACCTCCTGACAATCGGCTGGATCAGCGTGATCCCGTGGGCCGCCGCGGCAGTCGCGATGATTCTGGTGGGAAAGCATTCCGACGCCACCGGCGAGCGGCGCTGGCACTTCGCGCTCTCCTGCCTGGTGGTGTCGGCGGGCTTCGCGGCGAGCGCCATTCCCGGCATACCGGGGCCGCTTCGCGTGGCGGCGCTCACGGTCGCGACGGTCGGGCTCATGTCTGCCTTCGCGGTATTCTGGGCGCTGCCCACGGCCATTCTTTCCGGCACGGCAGCGGCGGCGGGAATCGCCTGGATCAATTCCGTAGGCAACCTCGGTGGCTATGCGAGTCCGCACGTGGTGGGCATGATTCGCGACCGGACGCACAGCATGACACCGGCGCTGGCGCTGCTCTCCGTCGTGGCGCTGGTGGCGGCCCTGTTAGGATTGTTGGTGACGCGCAAACGCGGTGCCACCCCATGAACCAGCCGCGCATCGGATTCGTTACCTCGATCCATCCGCTCTACGATCTGCCGGCGGTAGCCGCCTGGCGCGAGAATGCCATCGGAGAGTTGCGGAAGTCGGGATGCGAAGTGATTGCCTCCGCGATCCCGCGAACCCCCGCTGACGCCGCCGAGGTCGCCGCGCACCTGGCCAGGCACGAAGTCGATCTAGTGGTGCTGTTCTTCTGCTCGTGGGTGTCCGAAGACGTCACCCTGGCGCTGGCCCGCGGGGTTTGGGACATCCCACTGCTCCTTTGGGCCCTTCCCTACCTGGATCGCGACATCCCGATGCCGTCCCCGATGAGCGGCCTCACGGCGTCCGGGTCGAGTCTCCGGCGGCTGGGCAAGCGGTTCGCCTATACGATCGGCAGCGTGAATGCCGCGACCGTCGAGCAGGTAGTCGCGGGCGCCCGTGCCGGCGCCGCCGCAAGAGCGCTGCGCCGCGCCAGGCTGGGAGTTGTGGGCGACCCGTGCCCCGGGATGGCCGATGTGGCGGTGGACGAATCGGACCTCCAGAAGGCGCTGGGCGTCGAGACCGTCCACTTCGAGCTGGACGAGCTGGTGCGGAGGGCGCTGTCCGCGTCCCCCGGCGAGGCGGAACGCGCAGCCCAGCGGCTCATCGCGGCGGCCGCCGGCGGAGGAGAAGTGAGCCAAGCGGTGCTGGCCGACAACCTGCGGTTCTACGTGGCTATCCAGGAGATGGTGCGCGCCAATCGGCTCGATGCCTACTGCGTGCGCTGCTGGCCCGAACTTCGTGACGGGCTCGGGATCACGCCGTGCGCGGCCCACGCCCTGATGGCCCAGGACGGGATTCCGAGCACCTGCGAAGTGGACGTGACTGCGCTGATCACCACCTGGCTGTTGAGTCGTCTGGCAGGCGCGCCGGCATTCACCTTCGATATCACGGGGTACCTCGAGGACGAAGACGCCATCCAGTTCGCGCATTGCGGTGCGGCCGACCCTTCGCTGGCCGGCGATCCCGGGAAGGTTCTCCTCCGCGCGCACATGCGCACCGCCACCGGCGCCACGGTGGAGTTCTCGTTCCGCGAGGGGCCCGTGACGCTGGCCAAACTACTGCGCCCGATCGCCGGCAAACTCCGGCTGTTCGTCGGGGGCGGTCAGGTGATCCCTTCGGATGGCGTGCGCGGGAGCGTCGCGACGGTGCGGCCCGAACCCTCCGCGGAGGCGTTTCTCGCCACCATGATGCGACATGCCGTAGAGCATCACGTCGCCCTGGTTTATGGCTGCTGGAAGCGCGAGTTGGAGCTGTTCTGCGAGTTCACAGGAGTGGAATTCGTGTCTCCTCCCGGCCTCTCCGGGCCGCTCCCTCGCCTGGGGGCGCTCCCGGGAAATAGTGCGGGGAGGCTGTAAAAGGCCGCTCGTCTGGACTATTATCTAAGGGTCGGATATTCCGCGATTCAAGGAGGAGTTTCTTATGACCCGCAGGCAGGTTATCGCCATGGCCGCCGCCGCGCCGGCCTGGCTGTCATCGACAGCGTCTTCATTAAGTGCACAGATAAAGGGGAAGCCGCGCCTCGGCGGGGCCCCGACGGCTTTCTCGGTGCGGTTCCGCGCGGCCGGCGGCGGCCGCGGACCTGGGGGCATGGGCGCTGGCGGCGCTGCCGGCCGGGGCGCTGGTCAGGGTATGGGACAAGGCCCTGGCCCGGGCCCCGGCCGTGGTCCTGGTCAGGGTGGATTCGACATTGTCCAGCACTGCCATGACATCGGCCTGACAGGGGTGCAAACGAATCCCCGTCCACCGATCCGGAGGCGATCAAGAAATTCCGGGAACGCCTGGAATCGTTGGACATGTACCTGGTGTGCGATCCCCGCCTGCCCAGTGATGCGAGCGGTTTGCCGGCGTTCGAGGCGCAGGTGCAGGCCTACAAGGAAGCCGGCGCGCGCTGTTTCCACGCCGCGCTGACGGGCCGGCGCTACGAGGAGTTCGATAGCCTCGAGCCTTGGAAGCAGATGTTCGACCGGATCAAGAAGCAGTCCGCCCTGGTGGAGCCCATTCTGCGCAAGTATCGGGTGGCGCTGGCTTACGAGAACCACAAGGGCTATCGCGCTGCCGAGCAGGCCGCCTGGCTGAAGAGCATGGGAAGTGAATGGCTCGGCGTGTGCCTGGACTTCGGCAACAACATGTCGCTCTGCGAAGATCCCATGGAAACCTGCAAGATGCTGGCCCCCTATACGATCTTCGCGCATATCAAGGACATGGCGGTCGAACCTTACGAAGACGGCTTCCTGCTGTCCGAAGTGGTCATGGGAACCGGGATGCTCGATCTGAAGGGGATGGTCCAGATCCTGCGGCAGAAGGACCCGAACATGATCTTCGCCCTGGAGATGATCACGCGGGATCCCTTGAAGATTCCGGTTTACACCCAGAAGTACTGGGCCACGTTCGATGACACCGTCAGCCCGCTGCCGGGCCGTGAGTTGGCCCACATGTTGGATCTGGTGCGCAAGAATCCCCCCAAGCAGCCGCTGCCGAGGACAACCGGGCTGAGCCTGGCGGAACAGGTGAAACTCGAGGACGACCTGAACAACCGCTCGATCGCTTACGCGCACAAGGAACTGGACATGTAGCTGGGGTGGTTCCGACGGGACATCGATAATGAAGGACAACACATACCTGAATTGGGTCATCGCGAATACGAAAACAAGCTGGTGGCACGACTCGGCCGACGTCGGCGAGCTGGCCGTGGCGATCGGGCGCGGAGCGGTCGGGGTCACCTGCAATCCGTATCTGTCCAATCTCGTCATCGCCAAGTGCCGGCCTAAAGGCGACCAGGAAATCGAGGCCGTGATCGCGCAGGGTCTTCCGGTGGAACAGAAGGCGGAGGCCCTCATGAAGATCGCGGTCACGCGATGCGCCGGGATGCTCCTTCCGGAGTACCAGCGGACCGGCGGGGCCACCGGATATGTCTGCGCTCAGGTCAACCCGTCGCGCGCCGGGGACCGGGTGGCCATGCTGGAAATGGCCAGGCGCTTCCACAAATGGGCGCCCAACATCGCGGTCAAGCTGCCTGGCACCGCCGCGGGCCTCGACGTCGAGGAAGACTGTATCGCCGAGGGGATCACCACCACGCTCACGGTCAGCTTCACTGTCCCGCAGGTCCTGGCCATCGCCGAGCGGCACCGCAAGGGCATCGCACGGGCCAAGGCGAAGGGGATCAAGCCGGGCCGCTGCTACGCCGTGATCATGATCGGCCGCCTTGACGATTACCTTCGCGAGGTGGCGCTGGATACCCAGCCTGGTGTCAGCGAGTCCGACATCCGCTGGTCAGGCCTGGCCTGCAGCAAGCGCGCCTACAAGCTCTACCAGGAGCGGGGCTACGAGGCGGAGCTGCTGGTTGCGGCGTTGCGCGGACCGTACCACTTGACGGAGCTGGCCGGCGCCAACCTCATTATGTCGATTGCTCCGGGACCGCAGGCCTGGTTCGTGAAGGATGATCACGCTCGCGAGGAGCGAATTGACAGTGAAGTGCCGCCCGACGTCCTGGAGCGGCTTCGCAAGATGCCCGAGTTCGTGAAGGCCTACGAGCCGGATGGCATGTCCCCGCAGGAGTTCATCGGCTACGGCGTGACCCAGCGGACCCTCTCCTTCTTCGTCGAGGCGGGCTGGAAGCTCCTGGAGGGATATAAGTAGGCAGGGGGGCCGAAGGGCTTGAGGGCCGGAGTCAGAGAAAGGAGAAACGAGTGCTAAACGAAGTAGGGTCCAATCCATCAACCCGCCGAGGTTTTCTGGGCAGCATGACAGCGCTGACCGCGGCTTCCTACAACCGGGTCCTCGGGGCCAACGATCGTGTCGGCATCGGCTTCATCGGGTACGGATTGATCGGCAGGCAGCACATCGCGAATTTCAAGAAATCGTTCCCGGACGTCGACCGCGTGGCGCTTTGTGATGTCTACAAGCCGCGCCTGGAGGAAGGCCTGGCGTACCTGGAAAGCCCCCATGCCAAGGGCTACGGCGATTTTCGCAAGATGTACGAGAACAAAGACATCGATGGAGTGGTCGTGGCCACCCCCGACCACTGGCATGCCATGCTCACCGTCATGGCCTGCGCGGCCGGCAAGGATGTCTATGTCGAGAAGCCGCTCACGGTTTTCATCGACGAAGGCAAGTGGATGCTCC